>Ga0307374_10010337_pt1 | contig 13540 bp, 12 predicted proteins | sample OX3MG_FD_202532 | JGI IMG/M metagenome (GOLD analysis project Ga0307374, IMG submission 202532) | Soil microbial communities from Risofladan, Vaasa, Finland - OX-3 | ecosystem: Environmental > Terrestrial > Soil > Coastal area > Acid sulfate soil | place: Finland: Risofladan, Vaasa | collected...
GGTTCCGGCCGCCCTCGGGGCTCGCGTGGCCGAGGAAGTGCTTGCCCGTCGCGAGCACGCCACCACGCAGGTTGCCGGTCTGCAGGCCGCGGACGTAGGCGGCGCCCAGCGTGCCGACGAGGAACGGCTCCTTCCCGAACGTCTCCTCGACGCGGCCCCACCTCGGGTCGCGCGCGACGTCGAGCACCGGCGCGAGGCAGTGGCGCGCCCCGACCGCGCGCAGCTGCTCCCGGATGACGGCCGCCACGTCCTCGACGAGGTCCGGGTCGAAGGTCGCGGCGAGCCCGAGCGCCTGCGGGAACACCCGCATTTCCAGGACCGCACGGTCCACATCTGGGAGGCGATCGCGGACCGCTACAAGGGGAACCCCGCCGTCGCCGGGTACAACCCGATGAACGAGCCCGCCGACGAGAGCCGCGCCGTGATCGGCCCGTTCTACGACCGGCTCCTCGGCGCGATCCGGGCGGTCGACCGCGATCACACGCTCTTTCTCGACGGCAACACGTACTCGACCGAGTTCGACATCTTCGGCGAGCCGACGGAGAACACCGTCTACGTCTGCCACGACTACGTCGCCGCCGGGCTCGGCTACGGCGGCCCCTATCCCGGCTACACGCGCGGCACCTGGCACGATCGACAGACCGCGGAGGCGAGGTTCCTCCAGCGGACCGAGTTCTCCCGCAAGACGGGCACGCCGGTCTGGGTCGGCGAGTTCGGGCCGGTCTACACCGGCGTCGCCGAGACGGACCGCCAGCGCCAACAGCTCGTCGCCGACCAGCTCGAGCTCTACGCACGGCACGACGCGAGCTGGTGCCTGTGGACCTACAAGGACATCGGCCGCCAAGGCCTGCTGTTCCTGCGCCCGGAGACACCGTACCGCCGGCTCGTCGCCGACTTCGTCGCGAAGAAGGAGCGGCTCGCGGCCGACGCCTGGGGCAGCGACGGGGAGGGCCCCGTCGAGGTGAGCCGCCCTGTGCAGGAGCTCGTCGCCGCCGAGACCCCCGACTTCGACCCCTACCCCTGGGGGCGCTGGGACTGGGTCCGCACGCTCCTTCTCACGATCACCGTTGCCCAGCCGCTCGTCGGCGAGTACGCGAAGCTGTTCGCCGGGCTCAGCGACGAGGAGCTCGACGCCCTCGCGAGCTCGTTCACGTTTGCCTCGTGCGAAGTGCGCGAGCCGCTGCGGAGCCAGCTCGCGTCCGCCTGCGGGTGAGCGCTCGAAAGGAGAACTGGTGGTGACGCTCGAGAGGCGGCCGCTCGGCCGCACGGGACTGTCGGTGACCCCGCTGTGCGTGGGGACGAGCGCCCTCGGCTCGATGCCTCATCTCTACGGGTACGCGGTCGACGACGACCGGGCGCGCGCGACCCTGCTCTCCGCCTTCGCCGGCCCGATCAACTTCATCGACACCTCGAACAGCTACGCCGACGGCGAGTCCGAGCGCCGGATCGGCGCCGTGCTCGCCGAGCTCGGCCACCTGCCGGACGGCTACGTGCTCGCCACCAAGGTCGACCCGGCCGGCGATGGCGGCCGGCTCGACTTCTCCGGAGCGCGCGCCCGCCGCTCGGTCGCCGAGAGCCGGACGCGCCTCGGCCTCGACCGGCTCCAGCTCGTCTACCTCCACGACCCCGAGCGCATCAGCTTCGAGAAAGCGACGGCACCCGACGGCCCGGTCGCGGCGATGCGGGCGCTCCGGGACGAGGGCGTCATCGCCCATCTCGGCGTCGCCGGTGGTCCGCTCGACCTCCTCCGCCGGTTCGTCGACACGGGCGACTTCGAGGTCGTCATCTCGCACAACCGCTACACCCTCGTCGACCGCTCGGCGCTCGGGCTGTTCGCGCACTGCGCCGAGGTCGGTGTCGCCGTGGTGAACGGCGCGCCCTTCGGTGGCGGGATGCTCGCCAAGGGTCCGGACGCGCAGCCGAACTACGCCTACCGCGACACCCCCGAGGTGATCAGGGAACGGGCACGAGCGATGCAGGGCGCCTGCGCGCGCCACGGCGTCCCGCTCGCGGCGGCCGCGGTGCAGTTCTCACTCCGCCAGCCGCTCATCACGGCGACGATCATCGGTGTGACCCGGCCGGAGCGCATCGCCGAGACGCTCGCCCACTGCGCGCTCGAGCTCCCGGCCGAGCTCTGGGCCGAGCTCGACGAGCTCGCGCCGCCGGACGATCTGTGGCTCGGCTAGGCAGGAGATGACGACGACCGCCGTCGCGGCCCTGCTCGTCGAGCCGGGTCGACCGCTCGAGATCGACGAAGTCACCCTCGACGAGCCTCACGTCGGCGAGGTGCTCGTGCGCGTCGAGGCGGCGGGCGTCTGCCACAGCGACTACCACTACATGCGCGGCGATCTCCGCTGCCCGCTCCCTGCCGTGCTCGGGCACGAGGGGGCGGGCGTCGTGGAGGCGGTCGGGCCCGGCGTCGCGCACCTCGCGCCCGGCGACGCCGTGTCCCTCCTCTGGCGACCGCGCTGCGGCGAATGCCACCCGTGCCTCTCCGGCCATTCGGAACGCTGCGTGCTCGGCCGCCTCGAGGCGACCACCGGTGGGCTGCTCGACGGGACCTCGCGGATCTCCTGGAACGGCGCAACCGCCCACCACTTCCTCGGCGTCTCGTGCTTCGCCGAGCGCTGCGTCGTGCCGGAGCGCTCCACCGTGCCGATCCCCGACGGCGTCCCCTTCGCCGTCGCGGCGATCGCCGGGTGCGCCGTGATCACCGGCGTCGGCGCGGTGCTCAACGCGCTCGGCGATGTCACCGGACGAAGCGTCGTCGTCTTCGGCGCCGGCGGCGTCGGGTGCTCGGCCGTGATGGCCGCCGCGTCGGCCGGCGCCTCCCCGGTCGTCGCCGTCGACACGAGCAGAGCGGCACTCGACCTCGCCGCCGCGCTCGGCGCGACCGACACGGTGCCCGCCGACGGCGATCTCGAGAGCGCGCTGCGCGCGCTCTGCCCGGACGGCGCGGACGCGGCGGTGGAAGCCGTCGGGCGGCCGGCGACGATGCGCGCCGCGTTCAGCGCCCTGCGGCCCGGCGGGACTCTCGTCGCGGTCGGCCTCGCCGCTCTCGGCGAGGAGTTCTCGCTCCCGACCAACGAGCTCGTCCAGCAGGAGAAGCGCGTCGTCGGAAGCCTCTACGGCTCCGCGAGCCCGCCGCTCGAGCTGCCACGGATCTTCTCGCTCTACAAGTCGGGACGCCTCCCGCTCGAGCGGCTGCTCGGCGCGGCGCATCCACTGTCGGCCGTCAACGAGGCCTACGCCGAGCTGATCGCCGGCGCGCCCGGTCGCGCGCTCGTCCTTCCGGGGCGCTGAGTGGCGACGGCGGCGGGATCCCCGGCGCGACGGAGGGGACACGACGCCGAGCTCGAGGATCTCGAGCGCTTCGCCCACTACCCGAGCCTCGTCGGACGGGTCGCCGTCGTCACCGGCGGGGCGACGGGGATCGGTGCGTCGATCGTCGCCCACCTCTGCGCGCAGAGGGCGCGCGTCGCCTTTCTCGACATCGCCGAGTCAGAGGGGAGGGCGCTCGCGACGGACCTCGCTGCGCAGGGCCGCCCGGAGCCGCTGCCGGTTCCCTGCGACGTCCGAGACATCGACGCCCTGCGGACCGCGCTGGCGCAGATCACCCAGATGCTCGGCCCGCCGTCGGTGCTCGTCAACAACGCCTCGAGCGACCGACGCACACACCGGGACGACATCTCGCCGCAGGAGTGGGACGACCTGCTCGCCGTCAATCTCCGTCCCCACTTCTTCGCCATCCAGGCGCTCGCGCCGGCGATGGTGGTACAGGGCGGCGGATCGATCGTCAACCTCGGGTCGATAAGCGCGCACGCGGACTTCGTCGACCTCGCCGGGTACATCGCGGCGAAGGCGGCGATCGAAGGCCTGACCAGGACGATGGCGCGCGAGCTCGGGCCTGCGAACATCCGCGTCAACTGCGTGGTCCCCGGTTGGGTGATGACCGATCGCCAGCGAGGCACGGTCGTGACGCCGGAGGACCTCGCCGCGCTCGAGGCCAAGCAGTCCCTTAAGGTCCGCCTCCTCCCCGCCGACGTCGCACGGCTCGTGCTCTGGCTCACCGCCGACGACAGCCGCGCTGCGACCGGCCAGCGGTGGGTCGTCGACGGCGGCTGGATGTGAGGAGCACGACGAGACCGCGATCGCGGGCGGGCGCAGCGGCGTCGGACGACGAGGAGGCAACGATGCCCGACGAACGCGGCGAGGGGCCGTCCCGGCGCAGCCAGGCAAGCTTCGGGGCGACGGGTCGCTCCGGAATGCTCTACCGCTCGTGGGTGCGCAACCAGGGCTACGGCCCGCAGGTCTTCGACGGCCGGCCGGTGATCGGGATCGCGAGCACCTGGTCCGAGCTCGCGCCGTGCAACGCCCACCTCCACCGCGTCGCCGAGGCGGTGAAGCGCGGCGTCTGGCAGGCGGGCGGCTTCCCGCTCGAGTTCCCCGTGCTCGCGACCGGCGAGACGCTGATGCGCCCGACGGCGATGCTGTACCGGAACTTGCTCGCGATGGTCGCCGAGGAGCTGATCCGGGCGAACCCGCTCGACGGCGTCGTACTCCTCTCAGGCTGCGACAAGACGACCCCGGGGCTCCTCATGGGCGCGGCGAGCGTCGACTTGCCGGCGATCATGGTGACGGGCGGCCCGATGCTGAGTGGCAAGTTCCGCGGCGAGGACGTCGGGTCGGGCACCCACGTCTGGAAGTTCGAGGCGGAGCTGCTCGCCGGCCGGATGAGCCAGGCCGACTGCGAGGAGGCCGAGGGCTGCATGGCACGTTCGGACGGCCACTGCATGACGATGGGGACCGCCTCGACGATGGCGTGCATGGCCGAGGCGCTCGGCATGCAGCTCCCCGGCTCGGCGACCTGGCCCGCCGTCGACGCGCGGCGCTACGAGACCGCGCAGGCCGCCGGCCGCCGTGCCGTCGCCATGGTCGAGGAGGGGCTCCGGCCGAGCGCAATCCTCACGCGGGCGGCATTTGAGAACGCCATCCGGACGAACGCGGCGATCGGCGGGTCGACCAACGCGATCATCCACCTGAGCGCGCTCGCCGGCCGGATCGGTGTGCCGCTCGCGCTCTGCGACTTCGACGAGCTCGCACGCCCGGTGCCGACGCTCGTCGACCTCATGCCCTCGGGTCGCTTCCTCATGGAGGACTTCTGCTACGCCGGTGGCCTCCCCGTCGTGCTGCGCGAGCTGGACGCGGCCGGCCTGCTCCACGGCGAGCAGGTCACGGTCACCGGGGCGAGCGTACGCGAGAACGTCGCGTCGGCGCGGTGCTGGAACGAGGACGTGATCCGGCCCTTCGCGGCGCCGCTCCAACCACCGGGCAGCGGGACCGCCGTGCTCACCGGCAACCTCTGTCCGGAGGGCGCCGTCATCAAGCAGTCCGCCGCCTCCGATCACCTCCTGAAGCACAGCGGCCGGGCGGTCGTGTTCGACTCCCCCGAGTCGTACCACGCAGTCGTCGCCGACGAGGAGCTCGACGTAGCAGCAGACGACATCCTCGTCATCCGCAACGCCGGGCCGAAGGGCTACCCCGGGATGCCCGAGGTCGCGAACGTGCCGATCCCCGTCAAGCTCACACGCGGCGGGGTCAGCGACATGGTCCGGATCTGCGACGGTCGCATGAGCGGCACCGGCTTCGGCACCGTCGTCCTGCACGTCTCGCCCGAAGCCGCCGTCGGCGGACCGCTCGCCCTCGTCGTGACCGGGGACCGGATCTCCCTCGACGTGCCGGGCCGCACACTGACCCTCGAGGTCGACGACGCCGAGCTCGAGCGGCGTCGCGCCGCGTGGACGGCGCCGCGGCGGCGGGCCGAGTCCGGCTACACCTGGCTCTACACCGAGCACGTGCTCGGGGCAGAGACCGGCGCCGACTTCGACTTCCTCCGCGGCAGTCGGGGCAGCGCCGTGCCCCGCGACTCGCACTGACCCCGCAGGGTGCACACGTAGGGGGTCGCGGCCCCACCAGGGACGCCGCAGCGCTGGCGCGGTGGACCGTCACCCCCCTGATCGCGAGGGGGGACAGGCGCTGCTGGACACGACCCACCCGTCCGCCGAGCTTCTCGCGCGGTTCGCCGACGAGGACGAGCGCCGCGCCGGCGACCACGTGGTCGCCGGCGAACATCGCCGACAGGCGCGACACGTCGCGTGAGACTGGAGCGGAAAGGGTGCCGTTCGTGCGGGGTGAACGGGTGTGCGAGAACTCCCGTTCTCCCTGATCGGGCCACCTCTTCCGCGGATGGCAGCGACTCGGGGACCCGTCGGGACGGTGCTCCCAGGCTGAAAAGTAGGCACGACTGTCAATGGCCGGGCCCTCGGCGGCGTCTCCATGTTGAGCACCAACCGGGCGAGGGGGTCGAGCATCAACCAGACGAGGGGCGGGTGAGCGCGATGGGCGAGCGAGAGCGGCCGTTCCTCGACGCGACCCTTCCCTACCTCGACCTCCTCTACCGCGTCGCCCGCAATACAGGCCAAGACCACCATCGTGCCGAGGACATCGTCCAGGAGAGCTACCTCAGCGCCTACGCCGCCTTCGACCAACGGCAGAGCGACTACACCCGGGCGTGGATGGTGTCGATCCGGTTGCGTTCCCGAGTTGCTGGACACACGTGGATCCAGGCTCAGGGGGTGAGCTTGTCGGCGAATCCGCGGCTCCTGATCCCTGCGCCCCCGGCCGTGCCGACTGCCAAGCACTCAGCAGGCAGCGGGCACGAGATCCCTTGGATGTCGGCTCCCGGCGTCCCACCGAACGCAGCAGCCGAACGTCCGAGCGCCCATGCGTGGCCATTCCAGTGGGCGGTGAGGCCCCCGCCAGCGACACAGTCCGCAGCCGACGGGCACGCCAACGAATCGAACCCCCCGAGCCGAGAGATCGGGTACGTGTGCCAGGACGGTCCCGAGAGATGGACGAGCAGGTTCTTGCCCAGCCCGTTCCCCACGGCGAAACAGGACCTCGCTGCGGCACAGGCCACCGAGAAGAGCTGCCCTTTGAGCGGCGGCATGGGGCTGAGGACCCAGGCGGCACCAGTCCAGTGCTCGGCGAACGGCGAGCCAATCCCCGTCTGGGTGTCCTTGATGCCGACCGCCCAGCAGTTCGCCGCGGACACGCAGTCCAGCGAGGTGATGAACGATTCGGGGACCGCCGGGCTCCCGACGAGCGACCAGGCGGCCCCGTTCCAGTGCTCGATCAGCACGCGTGCGTCGACGGTGCCGGCGTTCTCGATCCCGCTCGCCCAGCAATCGGTCGCAGCAAGACACGAGATGGTCCCGAGGAAATCTCCACTGATGACATGCGGGCTCGGCGTCGGCTCGACCTTCCAGCCGCGCCCGTTCCAGCGCTCGCTGAAGGCGTCGCTCCCATCGCGACCTACGGCGAGGCAAAACGCTCTCGTCGTGCAGGAGATGCCTTGAAGCTCCGCGTTGGTCAGGTTCGGCGATGCGATGACGTGAAACGACCGCCCTCCCCACTGTTCGACGAGGAGATGCGCCGGGCTCCTCGGGTTCGCGAAGCTCGACCCTACGGCAAGGCAGAAGGTCACCGAGGTGCACGAGACGGCAGACAGGCCCGTCTGAAGGGCCGGGACTCCGCCGACTGGGACCGGGGTAACCAGAACTGCATTGCCGCTGGGACCGGGAGCGTAGGTGGGGCCGGGCGCACCCTGGGTGGGAGGCGTCGTGGTAGCTCCAGACGCGAGCGTGTGAAAGGTCACCACCGGACTAGAGGCCGGGCCACCCTCGTTGATCGCGAAGAGCTGGATGTGGTACGTCGTGCCAGGCTGGAGGCCGTGAAGTAACGCTTCCACGTTCACCAGCGTCTTACCGGCACCTGCGCCTTGAAGGGCAATCCGGGTGTTCGACAGGGAGGTCTCGCCCAGACGGAAATAGACCGTGGTCGGCGTGCCGTTCGGGTTGACCGACGCCGCGGCGAACGCCGACGTCGGTTGGACGTAGTGGACCCCCAGCGACGCGATCGTCGGGGGCGCGATCGCTGTCGCGACATCGCCAGACGCTCGCGGGGCGACCCCCAGAAGACCGGCGAGCGCGAGGACGCCGACGCCTGCAGTGGCCGATCGCACACGACCAACCATGTGAGCCTCCCCGTGCCGGAGTGCGCCGGCTCCGCTCGTTGTCGCTGTAATGGGGTGTCTCCGGACACCGGGTGGGCGTGGCGGTCCAGGCAACCAGGATATGGGTATCACAAATCGGCGCTGTTCGCGACGTTCCGCGACCACGAGCTCGCCGCGTACCACCTGGTGCCGAGAATGCCATCCGACGCGGACCGGGCTCTGACGCCTGGGCTCCGGCGCGGCGAGCATCCGGCGAGGACGCGCTCGCTCGTCTACCGGGCGTTGGGAATGACATCGTGATCTGGCCCCGCTCGGCCAGGGCGGGCTCAACCAGTCATCGCAACGAGTTCGGCGAGCTTCTCTAATGGTTTCATCAATCCGAGGGCCTCGCGCGGACGGTTGTTGAGGCACGCCGCGAACCGAGCGAGGTCCTCGGCGCTGTGGACCGAGAGGTCGGTCCCCTTCGGCACGTACTGACGAAGGAGCCCGTTCGTGTTCTCGTTCGACCCCCGCAGCCAGGGGAAGTGGGCATCGCAGAAGTAGACCTTGGCACCGGTGTCGATGGTGAAGGCGCCGTGAGTGGAGAGCACCTTGCCTTGATCCCAGGTGATCGAGCAGACGAGCTCGATGGGGAGCTGCGCGGTCGTCTGCTTCATCGCCGCGTTCACCTTCTCGGCCTCGCGTCCGTCGGGGAGATGGAGCAGCAGCACGTAGCGCGTGGTGCGCTCGACGAGCGTGCCGACCGCGGAGCGGCCGTTCTCCTGGATGCTGAGGTCGCCCTCCCAGTGGCCGGGCACGGGGCGGTCGTCGGCCTCGGCCGGGCGCTCGGAGAGCATCACCATGTTCGGGATCTTCCCCCGGCTCTCGACCGGGCCCTTCGGGCGGCGCTGTGCGCGCCCGGTCCGCAGGCAGCGGTGGAGCTCTCGGCGCAGCTCGCCCTGGCCCTGGACGAACAGCGACCAGTGGATCGTCTCGTGGCTCACCCACATGGCCGGGTCGTCCGGGTGCCCGATGCGCAGCCGCCGGGCGACCTCCTCGTGCGACCACCACTGCTCGCGCCACGCTTCGACCTTGACGCACAGGGGGCCCGCGACGAGCTTCGGGGCCTTCGGACGCCGGGCGACCGAGCCGGTGCTCGCCCGGCGACCACGCGATCTGGCAGGACTCCCGACTGCCCGGCCCGCGCGTGACGCGCTTGACGGTCCGAAGCGAGCAGCGGATCTCCACCGCGATCTCGCGGACTGTCTTGCCCTTCCGCCGGAGCGCTCGCGCGCGTTGGCGTTGCTGGAGCGTCGGGTGCGGTGCCAAGGGAACCTCCCGGTCGAGTCAGCTGACAGTTGCTGACTCACCGAGCGGTTGGGCGAATCCCTCGAGCCCGCCCTACTCAATGTCGGCCGACCACCGCAACAGTCCCCAGAAGCGGTGTGGCCCTCGATGCACCGCGACCTTCGGGTTCTCGTGCCGATGGCGCGCCCGCTCCGCGGGCTGTCCCGTGGAGCCCGGCATGGCTGGTGCGCCAGCGCGTCGCTCAGGAGTACCGGAGGATCGCTGCGACAGTGCCTGGCGCATCTTGGTCGTCCACGACGACGACGTCGCCACCAGTGTCGAGTACGCGCCGGACAAGCTCGTCGAGGAGGTCGATGTCGCCGGGTGCACGTTGCTCGTGGATCGCTGGGGTTTGGGTGTGGCCGTGAGGAACCCAGCGGTGGGCGTGGCGAGCCAACAGGAGGGTCTCGATTCGGCCGTCGTTGGCGGCAGCGTTCACTTCCGAGAGCCCTTCGACTGCACGGCCGGCCGCGTGGCTCTGCGCGTAGCGGTCCAGGAGGGCCGCGCGGCGAGCGGAGGTATGCTGGTGGGCAAGCGGCCATGCCCGCTCGTGGAGGTCGATGGCGCCGAGGTCTTCGGCGTTGCCGGCGACGACTTCCTCGACGATGTGGGGGTACTGGCTGACGCTGCGGTAGATGGGCCCGTAGTACGACACACCGGCCAGGACCAGCGGTGCGGCGCTGCCGGCCAGGACCTCGCCAAGGCCACGGTCCACGGCTCGGAAGTACCGCTCGAGGGCCGCCTTGTCCTCCTCGCCGCCACCGCCATGGCCGTGGAAGTGACCCCCGCCGGCCGGACCTGAGGTCCACACCTGCAGCTGCCGCTCCGGATCCTCGTAGGCGAGCGCCTCCGCCATGCTGGTGGGCGTCTGGCCGATGTCGACCTCGGTGATCGCCGGGCGGCTCGCCCGAAAGAGCCTCACCGCGTTCTGGCTGAGTGCCAACACCCAGAACAGCTCGTCACCGGTGATGAGCGGGAGCAGCGGCCGGAGGTGGAAGCGTGACGCGACAACCGCCAGCTCCTCGAAAGCGATCGGTGCGCGAACCGCCCGAAAGACCCCCGGGGCGATGAACACGGCCAGACCGGCGGCCTGGTGACTCCACCACTCGCCGTTCTCGTGCAACTGGTCCGCTGGGTCGAGCAGCTCCTCGATGTCTCCCCGGCGCCACCCGAGCTCGGACAACTCCCGTTCCGTCGCCGCCAAGAGGTTGCGAAAGCGGATCGGGTCCTGCTCGACCTCGGCACCAGCCCGGTGGGTCGGCAGGTACAGCGACACACACGTCGACGTCTCGACCTTCGCGAGCTCGTCGAATTCCCTTCGAGCGAACTGATCGGACTCGTCGACGCGGGCACTCCCGTCGGTCACGGCTCCCCTCCTCTCCCGGCGTCCCTACCCGACTTCGCGTCCTCACCAGGCGAGAAGCTCCGCTCTCGCTCACCACCGACCCGGCGGACCGTGCAGACGCCCACCGACTCCGGCACTCCCACGCTCTTCACCCCGAGCAAGGTCACCTCGACGCCACGGGCAACCACAGTCTGCTCGGTGGACGCCCGACGCGGCGACCGGTCACAGGGACTCTCGGAACAAGCGATTGTTGCGGGGCTCGGTGCGGTTCTTCGCGTCGGTCAACTGACGGACGAGGTCGTCGCGCACCTCGGCGAGCGCACCGTCGAAGTCAGCGCGGCTCGATGTCGCGACGACCCGCTGCCGACCGGCGATCCAGACCTCGAGGGAGGTTCGCTGGCTGGGCGCACCGCGCTCTTTCACGCTCAGCTGCAGCTCCACCGCCCCATCGGGATACGAGCGGAAGCGCTCGTCGAGTCGTCCCAGCGCAGCCACCACATGATCGAACTCGGCCGGGGCGACCCCATTCGAGAGACGGAGAGTGCCAGCAACAGTTGGCGCGCTCATGGGCAACCTCCCACGTTCGAGCATCGGCGATGCCGGAGCCCAGCCGATCCCGACCGGGCCTCCTTCGACCAGACTACCGGGCCACCGCGAGAAGCCGATCCGCATCGTCCTCGGACTGGCGTCGGCCGTCGCCGCGGCGATCGGGACCGACTTGGTCGGAGTTCCTTTCCGCACAGGCGAAGGGATTGATGGCCTGCGAGTTCGTCCATGTCGACGTGGTCTTCCTCCGCCGGCTCTACGTCCTCGTGTTCATCCACCACGACGCGCGTCTCGTGCGGATCGCCGGCGTGACCGCCAACTCGGTCACCGATCGCGTTACCCGACAGGTCCGTGGTCTCTCGACGGGCCCCGCCGACCAGGCGAACGCTGCACGCCTCCTCATCCGCGATCGCGACACCTGGTTCGCCGCTTGCTTCGACGCCGTCTTCGCCGCACAGGGCACAAGGATCATCACGAGCCCGGTCGGGGCACCTCGGGGCCAACGCCATCGATGAGCGCGTGATCGGCACCGTCCGGCGCGAGTGCCTCGACCGGACTCTCATCGTCGGCCGGCGCCATCTCGAGGCCCGTAGGGTCCGAGAATTCGGCCGGGCTGGTCACGCGGCGTGATACTCGTTGATGAGGGCGCCCAGGATCTCGCGTCGGCAGATGCTCGCGAGCTCAGCGGGCGTCGACGGGATCCTCGCTATAAGCGGATCTGGTGGACGCAGCCCCAGGGCACGGTGCGGGCGATGCCCGTCATAGTGGCGGACGTAGCGGACGAGCAGTCGTCCCAGGTGCCGCTCGTTCAAGATGAGAAGGCGGTCGGTGCACTCCGATCGCACGGTGCGTATCCAGCGTTCGGCGACCGCGTTCGCGTTGGGTGCCCGAACGGGGCTGCGCACCATGCTTGCACCCTCGCTCTCCCACACCGCGTCGAAGCCCGGACCGCACTTGTTGTCGCGGTCACGGAGCAGGTACTTGACAGCGATGCCGGCGTCACGAAGCTCGGCGGTCACGTTGCGGGCGACCAGGGTAACCCAGCCCCTGGTGGGGTTGGTCGTGATGCCGGCGAGGAAGACCCGGCGCGACCCGTGATGGATGAAGAACAGGACGTGGAGCCGGCGCAGCGAGATCCTGTCGACCGAGAAGAAGTCGCAGGCCACGATGACCGCCGCCTGCTGGCGGAGGAACTGGCGCCAGGTGGCAGAGGTGCGCCTCGGCGCGGGCTTGATGCCGTGGGTCTTGAGCACTCTTGCGATCGTGCTTGCCGCCACCCGATGCCCGAGGTGAAGCAGCTCACCTCGGATGCGCTGGTATCCCCAAGCTGGATTGTCGGTCGCCATCGCCACGATCAGCGCGGCGAGCTCGCCGGCGACCTGTGGCCGGCCGAGCCGACGTTGGGAGTACGTCCAGTGTCGGACGACGAGGCGACGGTGCCAGCAAAGGAGGGTCTCGGGGCGTACGCCGAACGCTGACCAGCGCTCGCGCGCCAAGAGCCGGCCCAGCGTTGCGAGCCAGGCCCGATCGGCCGGTTGGAGGCAGAGCCGCGGCTGGTTGCGGCGCAGGATCTCGAGCTCGTGGCGCAGCACCAGGATCTCGATCTCCTCGGACCCACTGCGCCGGAAGGCCAGCACCACGAGCGAGAGTACGCGGCGAACGCCAAGGTAGGTGAACGACCACAGTTCGGAGCGGAAACGGTCAAATTGGCCCGTAGCGAGGCCGCACCGTAGTCGGATCCGTCGTGGGCGGGAACTCCCTGGTCACCGCCGTGACCGAGTTCTCGGACCCTACGGGCCAAGCCGCCGAGCGATCCCGGAAGCACACGAGATCACGCCTTGTGGGTGCCTCTTTCTCGATATCGGCGGAAGGGCGCGCAGTCGCCGCTCTCAGCTGCGGTAGGCGTCGCGACGGTGGTCGATGTCGAGAACGTAGACGGTCCGGGTCTCGTCGTCGATGCGGTAGCGGACCCGGTACTCGCCGCGCCGAGCCCGCCACTGCCCTTCGAAGGGCTTTCGGAGCGGTGCTCCTACTCGGCGGGGGTCCTGCGCGAGCGGGCCGAAGACGAACTCGATGCACGCCGCAGCGACCGCTTCGGGCAGGTCCTCAGCCAGGCGTCGCGCCGCGCTCCGGGCCACGACGACCCGGTGGCTCACCGCGACTGCTGGTGACGGTGGCGGGAGACGAGATCTCGAACTGCTCGCTCATCGAGCACCTCCCCCGCGGCGATGTCCGCGTCTGCCGCCCGC
>Ga0307374_10010338_pt1 | contig 13539 bp, 13 predicted proteins | sample OX3MG_FD_202532 | JGI IMG/M metagenome (GOLD analysis project Ga0307374, IMG submission 202532) | Soil microbial communities from Risofladan, Vaasa, Finland - OX-3 | ecosystem: Environmental > Terrestrial > Soil > Coastal area > Acid sulfate soil | place: Finland: Risofladan, Vaasa | collected...
CCGCCTGGCGGTACGCGCCGCCACCCTGGAAGATGCCATGACGACCGCGTCGGATGCCTGCGAGCGACTGCTGGCCAATCCGGTAATCGAGACCTTTATCCTGACCCCCGAAGGCACGACATGAAGTGGGCGATCATCGCCTTTCCCGGCACGAACTGCGAGGAGGATACCCGGTATCTGCTGACCGAGGAGTTGGGGCAAGACGCGCGCGTCGTCTGGCACCAGGAGACGCGGGCCGACGCCGACGTATTGGTCTTACCCGGCGGCTTCGCCCACGGCGATTACTTGCGCTGTGGCGCCATCGCGCGCTTTTCGCCGATAATGACGGCGGTGCGGGAACACGCGGAAGGTGGGCGGCCGGTCCTGGGGATCTGCAACGGCATGCAGGTCTTGACCGAAGCCGGTCTGCTGCCCGGCGTCCTCTTGCGAAACGATAGTCTGGAATATCGGTGCCGATGGGTCCATCTGCGGGTCCACGCCGCCGATCGGGCGTTCCTGGGCGATACGCCGGCGGGCGCCGTATTGCGCATGCCGATCAGCCATGGCGAGGGACGCTATCACTGCTCGCCCGAGGAAGCCGAGGCGATGCTCGCTAATGGTCAGGTGATTGTCCGCTATTGCGATGAGCGAGGAGCGGTGGGCGAGGAAAGCAACCCGAACGGCTCGACCGCTGGGATCGCCGGCCTACGGAACGCGCGGGGGAATGTGTTTGGCTTGATGCCTCACCCCGAGCGGGCCTGCAATCCCCTGCTTGGCGGCGTGGATGGGCTGGTGATTTTCCGCGCCTTGATCGAGGCCATGAATGGGTAGCGGCACGCTTTCCCCCGGCGACTTGCGGGCGATCGGACTGACTCCGGGCGAATATGCGTCCATTGTCGAGCTGCTTGGCCGCGAGCCCAACGAAGTGGAGTTGGGGATGTTTGGCGCCATGTGGAGCGAGCACTGCGGCTACAAGCACTCACGCTTGCTCCTCCGCACCCTCCCATCCGGCGGGCCGCTGGTGGTGCAGGGTCCAGGCGAGAATGCCGGAGCGGTGAGCCTGGGCGGCGGCTTGCTTTTGGTGATGAAAATCGAGAGCCACAACCACCCCAGCGCCATTGAGCCGTATCAGGGCGCGGCCACCGGGGTCGGCGGCATCTTGCGCGACATCTTCGCCATGGGCGCGCGGCCCATCGCCCTGATGGATTCACTGCGATTTGGTCTGCCCGTGTCCGACCCTCGACTACAGCCGTCGTCCTTCTCATCCGGCCGCAGCCGTTCCCCCTCCCATCCGGCCACAGCCGGAGGCCCTGGTGTCCCCGGACCCAGCGCCGGGCCGGCGTTTGACGCGCGGACGCGGTTCTTGTTCCAGGGGGTAGTGGCCGGGATCAGCGGCTACGGCAACTGCATGGGCGTGCCCACGGTCGGTGGTGAAACGGTCTTTGAGCCCTGCTATGCCGGCAATCCGCTGGTGAACGTGCTCTGCCTGGGTCTGGCCGAGGAAGGGAAACTGCTGCGCGCCCACGGCGGCGCCCCCGGCAACCTGGTGGTGCTCTTTGGCGCCGCCACGGGCCGCGACGGGATCCATGGGGCCAGCTTTGCCTCGGTGGAGTTGGATGAACGCTCCGAGGAACGGCGCCCAGCCGTACAGGTGGGGGATCCGCTGACCGAGAAGTTGCTGCTGGAAGCCTGTCTGGAGTTGCGCGACCGCGGTCTGCTGGCGGGCCTGCAGGATCTGGGAGCGGCCGGACTGACCAGCTCCACGGTGGAGATGGCCGATAAAACGGGTTCGGGCATCCGCATAGACCTGGATCAGGCGCCGAGGCGGGCGCCCGAGATGACACCGTATGAATTGTTGCTCAGCGAGAGCCAGGAGCGGATGCTCGCGGCCGTGGAGCCGCGCCGACTGGCTGAGGTAGAGGCGGTGCTGGATCACTGGGAACTGCCGCACGCGGTGGTCGGCCGGATTACCGATGATGGAGTCGTCCGCATGCTGTCCCAGGGACGAGTGGTGGTGGAAGTGCCGGTGCGGCTCTTCACCGACGCCTGTCCCGCGTACGAATTGATAGGCACGGAAGACGAGGAGATTCGGCGCGCCCGCGCCGCGACCCCGGACCTACCGGCGGAAGCCGATTGGGGTCGGGCATTGCTTGAGGTGCTGGCTCACCCGAACATCGGCGGTAAGGCGGCGATCTGGCAACGCTACGACTCCATGGTGGGAACCAATACGGTGATCGGTCCTGGCGCCGACGCGGCGGTGCTGCGCCTGAAGGGGCGGAACGACGGCGTGGCGGTGAGCGTGGATGGGAATAGCCGCCTATGCTACCTCGATCCCTATCTGGGCGGCGCCCTGGCGGTAGCCGAAAGCGCGCGCAACCTCAGTTGCGTGGGGGCCCGGCCGCTCTGCGCCACCGATTGCTTGAACTTCGGCAACCCCGAGAAGCCGGGCGTGGCCTACCAACTCCAGCAGGCAGTGGCCGGCATGGCGGCGGCCTGCGAAGCGCTTGGAGTGCCAATCGTCAGCGGCAATGTGAGCTTGTATAACGAACAAATGGGGACGGCGATCTATCCCACGCCAATCGTGGGGATGGCGGGCCAGATTGACGACCTCGCCCTCCGTCTCACCCCCGGCTTCGTGGCCGGAGGCGACCAGATCTACCTCCTCGGTGGTGATGTGGTGTCGCTTGGCGGCAGCATCCATGCCTGGATCCGCCGCGGCAGCCTCCTTGGGACCCCGGCGCCCCTGGATCTGGACCTTGAGCGCCGGGTCCAGGAGTGCCTGCGCGCGGCCATTGCCGGTGGGCTCCTCCATTCCGCGCACGATTGCAGTGACGGCGGCCTTGCGGTAGCGGTGGCTGAGTGTGCCCTCGCCGGTACGATCGGTGCCTCGATCGAACAGCACGGCGAGGACGATCCGACCGGCACGGCGCGAGATCTGTTCGGCGAGGGGCCGACGCGCGTGGTGATCAGCCTGGCTCCGCATCATCTGGCCGAGTTGGAAGCCCTGGCGCGCCGGCATGGGGCGCCGCTGCGCCGCCTGGGCGTGGTGGGCGGCGAGGCGCTGGCGTGGGGGGATCTCTTCACTCTCCCCCTATCCGCGCTCCGAACGGCCTGGGACGGGGCGCTCAATGCCCTTACCGGCGCCTAGATGCTGATGAAGAATGCCGCCAGGATCAATTTTTCGAGGGAAGGGCCGTCATGAAACAGCTGCCGCGGTACGAGGAGGAGGACCGTCCGCGCGAGGCATGCGGCGTGTTTGGCATCTACGCACCCAGCGAGGACGTAGCCCGCGCCACCTATTTCGGCCTCTATGCCTTGCAGCATCGGGGGCAGGAAAGCGCCGGGATCGTGGTCGGCGATGGGGAGATCCTCCGCGTGCAGCGTGGCATGGGGCTGGTCTCTCAAGTATTCGATGAAGCAGCCATGCGGCAACTGCAGGGCTTCCTGGCCGTGGGCCACTGCCGCTACGCGACCACCGGCGAAAGCAGCGTCCGCAACGCACAACCAATGACGATCACCGCCGAGACCGACCCAGCCGGGTCGCGATCCGCCTTCGCTTTGGCCCACAACGGCAATCTGGTCAACGCGCGGGCATTGGCGGCGGAGTTACGGGCGGCGGGGGTGGATCTGACCGCCAGCAGTGACAGCGAGGTGATTCTGCGGCTGATCGCGCACAGTGACGGCGACTCGTGGTATGACCGCTTGGTCCGGGCATTACCGAGGCTGAGCGGCGCCTTTAGCCTGGTCATGGCCTCGCCGACCGCCCTCTACGCCGCCCGTGACCCCTGGGGCGTCCGCCCGCTCTGCCTGGGCCGGTTAGGCCAGGACTGGGTGGTGGCCTCCGAGTCGTGCGCCCTGGATACGGTTGGCGCCACCCTGGTGCGCGATGTCGAGCCCGGCGAGGTGCTCCGCATCGACGCGGATGGCCTAACCAGCAGGCGGTTCGCGGAACCAACCCGCCGCTTATGCTCTTTTGAATTTATCTACTTCGCGCGTCCAGATAGCATCATTGATGGGCGCCGGGTCTACAGCGCTCGCGTGGCGCTGGGCCGGCAACTGGCGATCGAACAGCCGGCGGACGCCGATCTGGTGATCCCGGTGCCCGATTCGGCGGTCGCCATGGCCGTGGGTTATGCCCAACAGTCCGGCATTCCTTATTGCGAGGGACTGGTCAAAAATCGGTATATTGGCCGGACCTTCATCTCCCCCACCCAGAACCAGCGAGATCGCGGCTGCCAGATCAAATACAATCCGTTGACCGACGAGATTGCCGGGCGGCGGCTGGTGGTGATCGAGGACTCCATCGTGCGGGGAACCACCAGCAAGCCGCTGGTGGCCATGCTCAGGCGCGCCGGCGCCACCGAGGTACACCTGAGGATTGCCTCACCCCCATATCGCCATCCCTGCCATCTGGGGATGGATACCGGAAGGACGGAGGAACTGCTCGCCGCTCATAACAGCGTGGAGGAAATTCGCCAGTATATCGACGCCGACTCCCTGGGCTATCTCAGTCTGGATGGCCTGGTGGCCGGGATCGATCGTCCCGCCCACCTCTTCTGTAGGGCGTGCCTGGACGGCCATCCCCCCATGCCGCTGGATGACTATGTGGACGACGCCGTGCCCGCGCTGGCGGGATGTATGCCCGGGGAGCGGCAGTGAGCGATCCTCGTTCCGAGCGGTTCGCGGAAGGGCGCCGCGCGGCGCCTCCCCGCTCCTATGCCGAGTCGGGCGTGGACATTGAGGCCGGGGAGCGCGCGGTGTCGCTCATGCGCCCGGCCCTTGAGGCCACGAGCCATGCGGGGGTGGTCTCGCGGATGGGCGCGTTTGGCGCCGCCATTCGGTCGCCGGGGAGCGAGCAGTTGCTGGTCAGTAGCGCGGATGGGGTCGGGACCAAGGTATGCCTGGTGCGCACCGACGAGGAAGCGGCCGGGGTCGGCGGCGACCTGGTGCGGCATTGCGTCAACGATATTCTTACCTGTGGTGCCCGACCGCTCTTCTTCCTCGACTACCTGGCCTTCGCCCGGCTGGAGCCCAGCCGGGCCGCCGCGCTGGTCGCCGGGATGAGCGCGGCCTGCGCGGAGACCGGCTGCGCCCTGGTAGGGGGGGAAACGGCGGAGATGCCGGACGTGTATCGCGAGGGCGCCTTCGACGTGGCCGGCTTCATCGTCGGAACGGTACAGGCAAACCGGTTCCTGGACGGGAGCCAGGCGCGGGTCGGCGATGTGCTGATTGGGCTGCCCTCCGCCGGCCTCCACACCAACGGGTTTAGCCTGGCCCGGCGTCTCCTCGATTCACGGCTGGATGAACCCTACGGGGACACGACCATCCGCGGCGCTCTCCTGGCCGAGCATCGCTGTTACCTGCGGGAGCTGATGCCGCTGATCGATCGGGGACTGGTGCGCGGGCTGGCGCACATTACCGGCGGCGGATTACCGGGGAACCTCCCCCGGATGCTTCCTCCCGGTCTGGCGGCCCACCTGGATCCCGAGCAGTGGCCGCTCCTGCCCATTTTCGCCCTGCTGAACCCCTACGGCCTGGCCAGGAATGAACTGTATCGCACCTTCAACATGGGGATCGGCATGATGCTGGCCTGCGATCCAGCCGACGCGGTGACGGTCATGGACGAGCTTTCCGCAGCCTACCGCATTGGGCGAGTCATCGAGCAACGGGGTGAGCAGCGCGTGGAGGGTCTCGCATGAAGGTGCTGGTGATTGGCCAGGGCGGGCGCGAGCATGCCCTGGCCTGGAAACTGGCCCAGAGTCCCGCTGTCCAGGAGATCTTTACCGCGCCTGGGAACGCCGGGACCGCCCTGGCGGGCACGAATATCGACCTGCCGGTCACGGCGAGTGAGGAACTAGCCGACTGGGCGGCCGACGCGGTGATCGACCTGACGGTGGTCGGCCCGGAAGCAGCCCTCGCCGCCGGGGTGGTTGATGCGTTTCGGACCCGAGGACTGCGGGTGTTTGGTCCCACCCGCGCGGCGGCCCGCCTGGAAACCAGTAAGGCATGGGCCAAGGATTTCATGGTGCGCCGGCATATTCCCACCGCCAGACATCGGGAGTTCGAGCAGACGGGGGAGGCGAACGCCTACCTCCATTCGCTCGGTTCGGAGGAATACCCAGTGGTGATCAAGGTTGATGGCCTGGCTTCCGGCAAGGGCGTGACCATCGCCGCCGATCAACGGACGGCGCTCGACGCGGTGCAGGCCGGGCTGGGCGAGCCTGGCGGCGCGGCGCGGATCGTCATCGAACAGTTCCTCCGGGGCTTCGAGGTCTCATTCCTGGCGATCAGCGACGGGCGGCATGCGCGGCCCCTGGCCTGCGCGCACGACTATAAGCATGCCCATGACGGAGACCAAGGGCCGATGACCGGCGGAATGGGCGCCTATTCACCGCTTGGCATCGAGGATCGGTTGACCGACGAGGTCATGGCTACCGTGATCAATCCTGCTATCCAGGGGATGGCCGCCGAGGGGACGCCCTATGAAGGAATCCTCTACGCGGGCTTGATGCTGACCGCCGAGGGGCCGATCGTCCTGGAGTTCAACGCCCGCTTCGGTGACCCTGAGACCCAAGTCTTGCTGCCCCGCTGGAAGGACGACATGTATGCGGTATTGGTCGCGGCAACCGCGGGGCGTCTGCCGGATCTTCCGCCATTCAGCTGGGACGCCGCCGCCACCTGCGGGGTCGTGCTCGCCTCGGCCGGGTATCCGGGCGCGCCGGTCATCGGCCTCCCCATCGAGGGGCTCTCCCCCAGCGCGCCCGAAGTCCTGATCTTTCATGGTGGCACGCGGCGGAACCCACGAACAAACGACGTTTGTTCCAGCGGCGGGAGGGTACTGACCGTGGTAGGCCGGGGCGCGACGGTAGCAGAGGCCCGGACCATCGCCTACGAGCGGGCCGGTCACATTCGCTTCGAAGGATGTTGGCGCCGGAACGACATCGGGAGCGAGGAGCCGGGCACGTCGAATGGGCTGGCCGCGGATGCCTCCTAATAGTCTGGGGCGATCCCCCGACTGCGGTCGGGTGGTAGCGTACGCCGACTGCGGTCGGGGATCGGGCACACTTTGGCAGGCAAGGTTGTACACCAATGAGGCTCCCCGGCCTGAAGGCCGGGGCTTCAAGATGATGGAACCCGGCAGGATCGGAGGTCTGCCTACTCCTATAGACCGCGGTCGGGTGGAAGCGGCGACCCCTTTGCGCATCGGAGTGCTGGTATCGGGTCGGGGAAGCAATCTCCGCGCTCTGTTGGAAGCCTTCCCCGTGGGTCATCCTCTGGTTCACATCGGATTGGTGGTGACCAATCGGTCTGGCTGCGGGGCCATTGAGTACGCGCGCGAAGCCGCTATCCCGGTGGAGATCGTGAGCGGGAGCGACTATGCCTCGCGCGACGCGCAACAGGCCGCCATGGCGGCGCGGTTGGCTGCGGCGGAAAGCGATCTGGTGGTGTTGGCAGGCTATGACCAGGTACTCGGTCCCTCCTTACTGGAGCCCTACGCGGGCCGGATGATCAACATCCACCCCTCCCTGTTGCCGGCCTTCGGAGGAACCCTGCACGCGCAGGCAGCCGCGCTCCGGCACGGGGTGAAGGTGACAGGCTGTACGGTGCATTTTGTCACCCCGGAGATCGATGGAGGCCCGATCATCGCCCAGGAGGTGGTTCCGATACGGGACGAGGACACCGTGGAATCGCTAAGCCTACGTATCCTCGCCCAGGAACACGTGATCCTGCCTCGCGTGGTAGCACTGATCGCGGCGGGCAAGGTGCGGGTCGAGGGCCGGCGCGTCCGCGTTGACTGACCGGCCCCCGAACCACATGAACGTTGACAGGCTACTCGGTGAGCAGGTCAGCCACCTCTGTGCGCTCGAACTCCTGGGCCCACCCGCGCGGCGTGCTGTGATAGAGGGCGTCCTTGATGTCCCGGCCTGCCCCACGATCGAGCAGGAAACGCACCATGTCCCCATCACCGTTCTGCGCCGCCAGATGGAGCGCCGTGACGCCTTCGCCGTGGGTCGGGCCGCCGAACGTCGCCCGCCGATTCACCTCGGCGCCATGGTCGAGCAGCCACCGCGCCGCCTCCATCCGACTCTTCGCTACCGCCCAGAAGAGCGGGGCGCCGCGATAGGGGTCGGCGTTGAGGTCGGCGCCCTGAGCGGTCAGCAGCGGCAGCACCTCCACCCGATTGCTCTTGCAGGCCCACACCAGGGCTTCGTCCAGAATCTCCTGCCGGTCAGAGGACGGCTGCCAGAGGGGGAAGCCGGTGTGGCAGCGGTAGAAGCCGCGATCCGCGCCGGCCTTGGGCCGCAAGGAACCGTCGGGGTAGAAGGCGTCACGAACCAGGTCGGCCCGGCCCAGGCCGGCGGCAACCCGGAGGTTGTCGGGTACCAGCGCGTGCGCGGCCACCTCGCGATGGCCCCAGAAGAGCGCGGCCACCAGCGGCGTCCCACCCTCCCCGTAGGCGATGGTACCGAAGCCATCTGGGGCGAGGACGCAGCCCTTCCCGCGGACCGGGCGCGTCCTGCACGCGCTGTAGGGAGTGTAGCACACGCACGCAATCCACCGGGAGAGCTATTCTTGCGATCCGCCTTCAACGCAGAACTCGTTGCCTTCGGGATCCTGCATCACGGTCCACACCCCATACTCGCAGTCAAAAGCCGTGACCTTACGACCGCCAATCGAGATGAGGCGTTCTACCGTAGCGTCCATACTGTCGTCAGGTTTGAGGTCGAGATGCACCCGGTTCTTGACGGACTTGCCCTCCGGCACCGGCTCGAAGAGTAGCCGGGGGCCTCGGCCACGGGGGTCTACCAGGGCAGCCCCCTCTTCATCGGGGATGCACCCTTCCTCGACCACGTACCCGAGCGCGTCTCCCCAGAACGCGGCGAGCAAGGCGGGATCGGCGCAATCGAAGGTAATACTATGGATACTCGATGCCACGATGATCTCCTTCTCTCACTCGGCCCACGGAAAGCGCCGCCACGATGGCCGGGCGGATCTCAACTGGATTTGCCGACCCGCCGTGGCGCGCGACGTAGCGACTGCCTCTGGCTGGTCAATGCCGCGCGTCCTCCTCCGGCTCGGCCCTAATCATAGCGTCACCGCACCATGCGAACAAGCCAGGCGCTCGCGTCCACCACATACACCGATCGCCCGCCCTTACGCGGGTGGTGGAGCAGCCCGCCGCTCATGCTTTCTGTCCGACATAGAGCAGGTGGTTCGCCAAGCCCAGGATGCTCGGGTCGCCGGCCACCCGCACAAGGGTGTCCACGGTCGCGCGATACGCCTCAAGGTCGTCCATCGCGAGCGCGGCCAGGGGCTCTTGTAGGTCGGGGACGATGCTCTCGGCCGCCAGGATAGCACGCGCGTCGAAGCCATGCCGCGCGAAGAAGGGAGCGATCTCCTCCGGGCGCACGCCATATCCGCTCGTGAAGCGCCCCGGAATGTCGTTCTCGAACACGCCGTCATCGAGCAGGCGCGCGATGAAAGCGGGCGACGCCAGGCGGCGCCGCTCGTCGGGGATAGCCAACGTCCGGCGCAGAAAGGCGTAGCGCGGCATTAGCGCCACGAACGCGAGCCCACCCGACCGCAGGACGCGGGCCAGCTCGCCGGCGGCGCGGTCGCGGTCGGCCGAGCCCGGGAGGTGGTAGAATGGCCCGAGTGCGAGAGCCGCATCGAAGGCGCCGTCGGTCCAGCGCGCGAGATCGCGGGCGTCGGCCACCGCGATGTCGTCGACCAAGGCGCCCACCGGGGACGCGGCGACCTTGTCCCGCGCGATGTCGATCAGCGTCGGCGAGAGGTCGACCAGGGCGACGCGATGGCCGCGCTCGGCGAGCCAGAGGCTGTAGCGGCCCGGCCCCCCGCCGATGTCCAGTACCCGCGCCCCTTCAGGCAAGTGGGCGTCGATCACCCGACAGGTTACCGCGAACTCCACCGCGCCATCGCCCGGTTGGGCCAAGCGGTCCCATTCTCTCTCCCCAAAGCTGTCGTAGTAGGCGCAAACCGCGTCGTGCGCGTTCATAGATCCCCCGTCCTTTCTCGATAGGGTCGGGTCTCTTGCCGCAGGCAAACACGCTCTTACGATACACCCGATGGCGGCTTGGCGAGGCGATCTACTGCCGCATGGCAGGGGGGCAATCGCCCCGCCCAGGGTGTAACGTGTTCCAATTGAGATGCCACGCGGATCAGCACGTCTTCCCGTCCGTAGGCGGCCACCAGTTGGACCCCGATAGGCAGCCCATCCGCCGTCTGATGCAGCGGCAGGGAGATGGCCGGCTGGCCGGTGATACTGTACGGCATGGCGAAGAGGCCAAAGACGCCGGCAACTTGGTCCGATGTGAGCGTACCAATGCGCGGGGGTGGCTGTTGCATCGTCGGCGTGACAAGCAGATCGAAGCCGCTCGCCCACCACTCGGGGGCACGGCAGACACCGGTCACGAGCCGGTCTATCGCCGCATGTACCTCAACTGCCGAGAACTGACGCCCCTGCTCGGCCGTTGCCCACGTGCCGGCTTCAACGTCGCCCGGCCCAATCGGCCGGCCGATCCGCTCCGCCCAGGTGTCAAGCATCGCGGCCAAGTTGCTCGCGGAGATGATGCGCAGGGCGAGGCCGAGGCCGCTCGGGCCGCCCAGCGCGACGGGGCAGGATTCCTCCACCGCGTGCCCCATCCCTTCCAGAAGCCGGCCCGCCTCTCGCACTGCCGCCAGGCAGTCGGGGCCGATGGGCAACCCTAGGACGGGGTCGTGCAACAGGAGCCCGATGCGCAGGCGTCCAGGGTCGGCGCCGACCTCCTCGCGATAAGGTCGATGAGGGGGCGGAGCGACGAAGAGCTCGCCCGGGAGTGTGCCGGCCACGGCGTCGAGAATGGCAGCCGTGTCGCGCACGGAGCGCGTGAGCACGTGTTCGACCACGTTGCCGAGCAGGCCGGGGCTGCGCGCTGGGCCGAGCGAGGTGCGCCCCCGCGATGGCTTGAGTCCCACGAGGCCGCAGGCGCTCGCCGGGATGCGGAGGGAGCCCGTGCCATCGTTGCCATGCGCCACCGGGACCAAGCCAGCGGCCACGGCCGCGGCCGAGCCACCGCTGGACCCACCCGGCGAGCGCTCCGTGTCCCAGGGGTTACGCGTCGGGCCGAAGGCGATCGGCTCCGTCGTCGCGCTCCCGCCCAGTTCGGGCAGGTTCGTCTTGCCCAGGACCACGAAGCCCGCCGCGCGGAACCGTGCGGCTAGATAGGTGTCGTGTTCCGCGCGCCAGCCGAGGTCGCGTAGGAAGCGCGTGCCTTCATAGTAGGGGTCGTCCCTGGTGTGGCATAGGAAGTCCTTGAGCAGGAGCGGGACACCACGGAACGGACCCTCTGGGAGACCGGAAGACTGAGCCTGCGCCCGCGCTTTATCGAACAAGGGCGTGATCACGGCATTGAGGCGCGGGTTCAAACGCTCGATGCGCGCGATCGCCGCATCGATGAGTTCTATGGGCTTCACCTGCCCGCGCTGGACAAGCTTGGCCTGTGCCGTCGCATCGAGCAAGGCCCACTCATCGCCCGCCATAATCCATCTCCCAGCCTGATAACAACGATAATGGACTGTAATATTGCAACATCAGGAGCACAAGAATCGGCCTGATTATTCCTTTAAAGACTAGGATACTACCCCTCTCAGGTTGAACGCCCTTAAACAAAGTGGCGCCATGGACATACGGTAGGCGACACTGCGATGGGGCCAAGGTCAAATCGTTACTACGCCAGGGTGTGTCTGCCACGGCCGACGGTGCATTAACTGCGGACATGCGACAGTCCGTCAGTTCGGCGTCGCCGCGCCTGTCTGGTTTTTCCAGGCGTTCAGATCGGCCACAAGGTCAAGAGCCAGGATGCGGGAGTCCGTGATGGTGAAGCTGAGAACCGCAATCGGCTTGGTCAGGGCGCCGAATAACGCCCCAGTGCTGCCGTTGACAAGGACGAGGCTGGCGAAGGGCGCGAAGCGTGGCGCGGTGGACCGCAGGTGACGCACCACGGCCTGGGCGCCGGAGATCGGTACGAACGCGGGTTGGTCCTCGCCGAAGTCGGCGCGGTAGACGACCTCGTCGTGCAACATCGCCAACAATGCCTCGAAGTCGCCGGCCCGCGCGGCGGCGAGGAACGCGGTCACCACGCGTCGCTGGGTCGCTGGGTCGGCAACCGTCCGTGGCGTGTCCTTGTGTACGCGACGGCGTGCCCGGCTCGCCAACTGCCGCACGGCTCCCGGCGACCGGCCGACGATCCCGGCGATCTCATCGAAGGAGACGGCAAAGACATCGTGCAGTACGAATGCCAGTCGTTCGGCCGGCGTGAGCGTCTCCAGCACCACCAGCAACGCTATACTGACCGAGTCGCCCATGACGGCCATGTCCTCTGGGCCGTTGTCCTCGGTCAGCAGCGGCTCAGGCAGCCAGGCGCCGACGAAGTCCTCCCGCCGCGCCTGCCGCTTGCGCAGCATGTCCAGGCAGATGCGCCCGACAACGACGGTGAGCCAACCGCGCAGATCATCAATGAGCGCCGGGTCGTTGCCGGCCAGCCGTAGCCAGCCCTCCTGCACCGCGTCCTGCGCCTCGCTGACCGAACCGAGCATCCGGTACGCGACGGCCTGAAGATGCGGGCGCAGTTGCTCGAACTGTTCGGCCATGACCTGCTGTCCGTCCACTGTCATCGTCTCTCTCCTGGCGACCCTTCCACTCTTAAGACGAACTGTGAGGGGTAAATGTGACAAGGGCAGCGTGTCCGTGACCAGCACGCTGCCCTTGTCACCCGTCCGGGTTCGTGACCTTCCGCCAGAAGCCGGCCGTGGGGAGTGCGAACCCGAGGATTACGGCTGAGTCGGGGGATGGAAGAAGAACCATTGCTCCCCCGCGCGGTTTGAACCCACCTTCAGATCGGCTACGACGTGGCCAGCTTGCGGGATCGAGAGGTCGGCCACCACCTCGTTCCATCCCTTATGCACGTGGAGGTCGAATTTCTGCAGGAAGTCGACGGAGGATCCGCCGAAGCTGATCTTTCGCTCGCAGAAGCCGCTCAGGGTATTAGCCCGGTCAACGTAGAGGAACCCGGTACGGGTGTCCTCGTTGGCGAAGCCGGTGAACGACGCAAATGCCCGCGATGAGCCGGAGTGGGTTGCCCCGATCTGCTTGCCGTGCTGGGAAATGAGGTAGTCGCCCGTGAAGTTCGATAGCGCGGCCGGATCGGAGGAGTGGAGAGTTGAGCACTGAGCTGTGCTCTTTTCGAGCAGGTCCACGGACAAGACCGCTGGAAACCACACCGAAAACGATCCGTCAGGTTGCACGGAACCAACAGCGAAGATCCGTGGATTGCCGAAGAACCCGACCGTCGGGTAGAGCACCGCGTTGCCTCCTCCCCAGCCCACTATATTGCCCCGCTCGACTGGGCCGCCTTGCTCCTGGGCCGCGGAGGCGAGCGCCGGTTGGCTTGGAGCCGCCGCGTGTCCAACCGAGCCTTCCCCTCCCGACCAGAACCCTGCAACCAGCATGGCCACGGAGACCGCCGCGGAAATCTTGTGTATGGCGGATATTTTGTGCAT
>Ga0307374_10010339_pt1 | contig 13535 bp, 12 predicted proteins | sample OX3MG_FD_202532 | JGI IMG/M metagenome (GOLD analysis project Ga0307374, IMG submission 202532) | Soil microbial communities from Risofladan, Vaasa, Finland - OX-3 | ecosystem: Environmental > Terrestrial > Soil > Coastal area > Acid sulfate soil | place: Finland: Risofladan, Vaasa | collected...
AATTGGGATCAGTCCAAATAGTCATGTGGTTGTATCCTTTGATTGCTGCACCGACTGTTCCCCCATGCGCCGTTCCATCGCTCACTGTGCATTGATCGGTAACTAAAGTGTTTTCATCGATGTCTTCATCGAAGGTTCGGTTCATATCGCGGGCATAAAAATGCCATCCATCCGGCGTGCGCCAATGAACGTGAATACCCATTTGGTTCACGGCCGCGCAGTAGGTTGTGGGATCGGGAAGAAGCTGCGGCTGGGGTGGATGCGGTGTAATCTCCACTTGGTTCAGCGCAAGCCGCGTATCCGGCGGAGTCGGGCCGGCATTGGGGTCTGGCGGTGGCGGGTTTGTTAAACCATTATCTGCATTTCGAACGATGAGCAGGGGGTTTATTTCGTTCGCGGGCTGCCCGGGATTTTGCGAAAGATCGAGTTGATAAAGACAATGGAACTGGTCGTACTCTCTCCAGTTCGGAGGAATATCGGTACTCACATCCTGATTGTCGTAAGGATTGGCCATCGCGACAATGGGCGCGTCCTTGACGGGCCAGCCTATCTGTGGAGGAGTTGGAGCAGGAATAGGATCGGTTGGATTAGGATTGCCTAAAGGAATGCCATAGGGCGGCAACCTATCGCCATCGACATAGGCCGCAATTCCGGGCGTAATATGGGGATCGCTCAAGTTGTAGAGAATAAGTACGGGGGAAAGCACGTCTCCGTCAAACCCTGCGACGATGGCGTAACATGCCGGGTTCCACGCGCCGCCCAGCACGCTGCTTACCAACGCGCGGACGTGGGATGCGATGTACCACTTCATGTTCTCGCCTCCTAAGGGATTCAAGACGTAAATCGACATGGGATAGGTGGTCCAAACACCGGCATTATAGTCTTCCCACACCGGTGTGCCACCCAAAAGTGTCCCCTCGGAGACGAAACTACCATTGACGGGTGCGATGAAAGCAAGGTCGAAATGGATGGTTGTTCCGCCATATCGGTTATTGCGCGGATCGCACGCAATCGTCGGCCGCATTCCGGAACCTGCGGATGCGGGGCCAAGCACAGGCGCCATCGTGTTAATGTCGAGCACTTCATACCATATTTCGCTCGGTCCGATATTCTCACTCATGTGCGTATTCGAGCACCAAGTAATGTAAAGATAGGCCGCATCGGAACATACATCGAATTCATCCTGAAATGGCGCGGCTGTTACGATATTGTGGGTGGCCGTACCCGATGTGGTGGAAATTGCTGGGAATGAAGTTATAGGCATTGCGATGATATTCGCAGGCAGCACCGGATTCGCTGGGAACGTTAGGAATGAAAGCGAAAGATCGACATCACTTTTTCTAAAACCCCAAACATCGAACGTCTGCCGTGAAACGTCAGGCCAAATAAAGGTAATCGCTCCATCGAGATTGGCTGTGGCCTTCGGCTCGGTCGCTGGTGAGCAGGTGTCAAAATCCTGTCCATAAGTTCCGTCATAGCCAGAACAATCAACCACCCCTGGAGGAATACATCCCGGAAAATCCACTGGATCCGAGGGGTCATACTTGGTTGATGGATTTCGAAGCGCATTTTCCAAGAGATACCAGCCGGCTGGATAGACAGGGCCTTGCATCATGCTCGGGCAATATTGATTAGCTGAACTGAGTGTCCACTGTCCGTAGCCATTGGCGGCAAGGCAGTCCATGGTAAGTATGGGGCTTGGCGAGTAGGAATGATCATAATCCGAATTACTCTGCTGCCGGAAGCTGTATTCCGTGTTCGATTGCGCCCGCGCGCCCGAAAGGCATATGAGAACAGCGGCGAGAAGTGCCAGCATGATTAGGAACCTTTCCGAGACGCGGTTATTGCATGCTGCGAGTTGCGAGTTGCGTGCTGCGTGCTGCGTGCTGCGTGATGCGTGATGCGTGATGCGTGATGCGTGATGCGTGATGCGTGATGCGTGATGCGTGATGCGTGATGCGTGATGCGTGATGCGTGATGCGTGATGTAGTTGCCATGATAGTATTTCTGAAAAAGTTTCGAAAATGTCAAATTATTGCCAATCAGCGGGAGGCCGATGCCTCCGGCTTAGAGCACGTTTCGAGGGATCCGTGGGCGGACAAAGGGGCCGTAGTCGGTTCGAACGGAATGTTCACTACAAATATACAAAGCAAAATTGGAAAAGTCAAGCGAATTCGGATTATATTTCAAAATAATTTTTTACATCAATTCGAACAAATTTTCGGATTTTCTGGAACGCGGCGGCGATTATTAAATAATATTCATTAAATGAAAACGCAAAAAACAAAATGGAATTAACTTGCTATAAGAATGAATGGCGAAAATGAGCTGAAAACGGCACCATTAATAATATCCAAAAGTATGCGCGCGTTTTTATCTTTGCCAATTTCCCACTTCCCGCCACAATTCATCGTAATTTTGCAGTGCCCCGATGTTAAATGTTAATCAGCCTGAAAATTCGGAAGAGAAAATAGTACATGCGAATTCTTGTTCTTGGCGGCGGCGCGCGCGAGCATGCGATCTGCTGGAAATTAAAGCAATCGCCACGGGTGGCGAAGATATTTTGCGCGCCGGGTAATGCCGGCATCGCGCAGGTGGCGGAGACCGTGCAAATCATTCCCACGGACGTGAAAGCCGTCTTGGGCTTTGCCATGCGGGAGCGCGTGGATCTCGTCGTCATTGGGCCGGAGGGTCCGCTGGCGGCCGGCGTGGCGGACGCGCTGGATAAGGAGCGCATCCCCGTGTTCGGTCCGCGCAAAAACGCGGCGCTGCTCGAAAGCTCGAAAGCGTTCGGGAAGGAATTTATGCAGCGGCACGACATTCCGACCGCGCGCTATGCCGTCTTCGCATTCGAGGACCAGATCGAATGCCGCGCATTTCTTCGGCACGTAAATTATCCGGCGGTGATAAAAGCCGATGGCCTTGCCGCCGGCAAGGGCGTCATCATTTGCGAGACCGAAGCGGAGGGTACCCATGCGCTGGATGAAATTTTCACGCACCGTATTTTCGGCGAAGCGGGTTCGCGCGTGGTGGTCGAAGAATTTATGGAAGGCGAGGAAGCGAGCGTTTTCGCGCTCACCGATGGCGTCGATTATACCGTCCTCGCGCCGGCGCAGGACCACAAGCGCATTCTGGATGGCGACCGGGGAAAGAACACCGGAGGCATGGGCGCCTACGCTCCGGCGCCGATCGTCACCGAAGAAATTATCGAGCAAGTGAAAAAGGAAGTTATCGAGCCGACGCTAAAAGGACTTCGCGACGAAGGCCGCATCTATCGAGGCGTGCTCTATTGCGGCCTGATGATCGCGAATGGCCGCGCGCGGGTCGTGGAATTCAACGTCCGCTTTGGCGACCCCGAAGCGGAAGTTGTAATCCCGCTCATCGAAGGTGACTTCGCCGAGATTCTTCTCGCCTGCGCGGAGGGAAAGCTTGCCCCGTTGTTGCCCATCAAACAGTTCCCAGCTTCGGCGGTGACGATTGTGATGGCGAGCCAGGGCTATCCGGAAAGTTACCAGACGGGCGAGGTTATCACCGGCCTGGAAGAATTTACACAGAAGAAGGAGATCGAGGAGGGCATCGCTGTTTTCCACGGCGCGACGAAATTGGATGAGCATGGCCGCTACCTTACTTCCGGCGGACGGGTGCTTTCCGTCACCGCCATCGGATTCGAGGAAGATTTGCGGCAAACGATTACGACGGCATATAATGCGGTCGCGCAAATAAGCTTCAATGGCGCGTATTACCGCAGCGATATTGGAAAGAAGGGATTGCGGGCATTGCAAACTGCTTAAAGCATGAAGCTCCACGATCTCTCCCATCTCTCCACTCTGCTCTCGAAGGACGATGCCGAGGCGATAGCAAAGGAAGCCGTTGTAAAGCAGGCAAAACGGAAACTCGGCGAAGGGCAGGAGGTGCGCGTTCTCCTCGATAGAAAAGCGCGGCGCGGCAAGGCGGTAACCGTCATCGAAGGGCTTCGGCTTTCCACGGAGATGCGCGACAAACTCGCGAAGACCCTCAAACAAAAATATAGCGCTGGCGGAACCGCCGAACGGGATACGATTGAATTGCAGGGCGATCATGTTGCAAGGGTCGTGGAATATTTAAAGGAGAATGGGTTTACCGTAAGGCCGGACGTGCGTGGCGCTTCGAAATAATGTTCAGGAATTTACCGCCGCTGTGCAAGTACCTTATCATCGCGCTGGTAGCTTCGGCGCTGCTTTCGCTCGCCATCCCGTCGCTCACGGTTTCAGTGCTGCCGCTGTTTCCGCAACTCCTTTGGCGCGGGCAGATTTGGCGGCTCGTCACGTATCCGTTTTTTGTGCTCGCCTCGATACATGGCTTGCTCGCCAGCATTTTTACACTTCTGTGGAATGGGATACTCATCGCGATGTTCGGCGGAGAACTTGAAACGATCGTGCATACGAAGCGCCTTCTGGCTGCGCTTGCCGGGGCGGTCATCGTGGGAGGAATTCTTTTTTCCCTTCTGAGTCCGGGCGGAGCACTGGCGGGCCCGGGTATCCTCACGATGTTCCTGCTTGGCGGCTTTTCCTACCTGTGGCCAAAGCGCGAGATTTCCATTTTCGGATTATTTTGGGTGAAAGCATGGATGATCGCGCTCGCCGTTTATATTCTTTCGATCATTCCCATGAGCGGAATGGAACTCGATACCAGCGCAGCGAATCTGTTCGGGCCAACGTTTGGCGCGTTTGCCGCGATCGCCTATTTCCATATTGCATACCGGCAGTACGATTTTGGCCGCGCATTTTTAAATAGATCGGAAGACCTGCTCCAACGCAAACGAGGGCGAAGAACGGACACGAGCGACCCCAAATCCGTTGAAGTCCGAATCGATTCTATTCTCGATAAAATTGCAAGCACGGGAATGCAGAGCCTTTCGAAAGAAGAACGGGAATTTTTGCTGAAACATAGCAAGTAAGAATGAGTTTTCAACGCGCTCTCGCCTGGAGCATTTTTTGGATTGGGCTTTCGATGCTCACCGCGCTCGGAATCTATGCGGCATGGGGTATCGTGCCGGCGGAAGCATTCCTAACCGGGTACGCGCTCGAAAAAGCGCTGTCGGTCGATAACCTCTTTGTCTTCCTCATGCTCTTCACCTATTTTGGCGTGAAGCGCGAGGCGCAGCGGCGATCGCTTAATTATGGGCTGTTTGGCGCGGTGATCATGCGTGGCATTCTTATTTTCGCCGGAGTTGCGCTCGTCCGGCAGTTCGGATGGATCCTGTATCTGCTGGGCGCGGTTGTGATCTACACGGGGTTCGTAATGGCCCTCGGAGGCGAAAAAGAATTCGATCCGGGAAAAAGCCGCACCGTGAGGATGGTGCGGCGTTTTGTACGAGTATCGGAAGAGTATCATGGGAACCGGTTTTTTATTCGCCAGAAGGGACGAACGTTCGCCACGCCGCTGTTTCTCGTGCTCGTTGTGATCGAGGTGATGGACGTCATTTTCGCGGTCGATAGCATTCCGGCGATCTTTGCCGTAACGCGCGACCCGTTTATTATTTATTCCTCGAATATTCTCGCGGTGCTGGGATTACGCGCGCTCTATTTCCTGCTCGAGCGCGCGCACGATGCGTTTCGGTTCGTGAAGCAGGGCGTGGGGGTGATTTTGTGGTTCATCGGGGTGAAGATGATCCTTCCCGCCGTTTGGCCAGCGGCGATTATCAGCAATACCGTGGCGCTGGCCGTGGTGATTATGGTGCTGCTCCTTTCAATTGTGCTTTCCGTAACCATCCGTAAAACTGAATAATGTCCATTCTTTCTCTGGGAGAAGAAGGCTGGCTGGGATGGATGGGGTGACTGACCCAGCCCCCGTTTTAGGTCACAAATTTTTCCCTATCTTGCTTTTGGGTTGCCGAATCGTTATTTTTGCAGCGATGTATTCGTTGCTTTAGAATGGGCCTGCGGTGAACGAAATCCCTTCGAAGTGGTTTGGCGGATGATCGCTCATCCGCTATGCCTCGATTTTCTTCGAATTTTAGTGAAAATAACGGGAAGATTCTTTCATCATTTGGAGTTTAATCATGCTTTGCTGCGGTTTTCGGGTATCCGTGGGCCGCATCCTCCAGGAGCATCCTGTGCTTCGAACCGTTCTTTTGACCATGATGACCGATGAATCTTCACGATTTCAAAATTTATCCTTCATACAACATCGTTGTCTGGGCGGCCTATTGCCCCGGATGAACGCATCAGGTCACAAAATATTACCCATACTTTTTGGCTTTTTCGCGGTTACCTTTTACCATTTCGATGGTCATCTTAATAGAGGCGGATTTAATTATTAACCACTGGTAGCCGTCCAAAACAATTTTTTTGAGCAGTGCATCCGTAATGTCACGAGTCACCGAGAAAAGCGATTATCCGGCGAATGGCCACACGAATGGCCGTGTCAATGGTCATGCGAATGGCCATTCGAACGGTCATGCGAGTGTCCATGCGCGAAACGGCCGGCAGGAATCGCCTGAGAGGCGTCCGCGCGTGCTCTTTCTTTCCTATCGCTTTCCGTTTCCTCTAATCGGCGGCGACCGGATCAAGGCCTACTACCTCGTGCAGCATCTTTCTTCGATCGCGGAAGTCGATTTGATCGCGCTCGACGAAGCTCGCAGCGCTACCCCCGAAACGATTCCGGAACTCGAAGCCCTCGCGAACGTCCATTTGCTTCCGTTCGATAAGCGCAATGCCACCATCCGCGTCGCAAAGTCGCTGGTCGGCAATCGGCCGATTGAATTTGCGTATTACGATGACGCCACAATGCAGGCCGCCGTCGACCAGGCACTGGCCACGAACAAGTACGACCTGATCGTCTGCTTCTTTTTGCGAACCGCAAAATTTGTTCGGCATCTCGGTGGCCTAAACGCGCACACGCCAAAGCTCCTCGTCGCGGAAGATGCCCGCGTTATTTTGGAAGAGCGCGCAACCGAGCGGTTCTCCTTCTTTCGCGGACCAGGCGACCAGATGCTATATATTGTCCGTAAAATCGACGCCGGAAGATTGCGGGACTACGAGCCGCGTGCCATGGCGGAGGGGTTCGAGCGCGTCACGTTCGTTTCCAAAGTAGATGAGCGGCGCATCCTCGCGGCCAATGCAAAGCTGCCGACCGCGATCCTCACGAACGGCGTGGCCCTGGATGATTTTGAATTTTATGCCGGCGAGCGCGAGGATAAGATCATTTTTTTCGGCTATCTTGGGACGTACCACAATATCCAAATGGCGCGGCGGCTGCTGAAGCATATTTATCCAAAAATTCGAGAAGTCTCGCCGCGCACGAAGCTGGTGATGGTTGGCAAATCGCCAAACAAGCAGCTTCGCAAACTCATCGAGCATACCCCCGGCGCGGAACTCCACGCGGATGTAAAAGATATTCGGCCCTACCTGCACAGCGCGAAAATCCTCGTGCATGCGCAGACGGTCGGCGCGGGAATCCAGAATAAGCTCTTGGAAGCAATGGCGTTGGGAACTCCGATCGTCACCACGCCGGTCGGCGCGAGCGGCATCGAGGGATTGGAAGATAACGTGCATGCGCTCGTCCGCACGAGCGATCAGGCAATTATCGAAGCGACGCTCTCGCTCTTGAAGAACGACGACAAGGCGCTTCGCCTCGCGCGCAACGCGCGGCAACTCGTCGAAGACCGATATACCTGGGATCGCGTGTTCCGGTCGTTCAATGCAATCATTCGAGAGTGTGCGCCCCATTTCTTCGATTACGCCGGCGAGCCGCCCGAGCCGACAGGCTTTGAATCGCCCCACACGGAATCCGTCCGGTGGAAGGTGGGAACGTAATTGGAGGAAACCATGCCCGCGCCAACGATTGCTGAACCTCTTCAGCGGGGCTTCCTCGAAAACCCGGAAGCTTCCATTCATCCTCGCACGAAATCGGCGAAACCGGTTCTCGCCGGCCAGACCTATAGCAGCGCGTTCCTCCGGTTTCTTCAGCTCATAACCGACGTTGTCGTGCTGAACGTGATGTATCACGTATTTCTCTTCGCGCGCTTCGGCGCGTTCTTTTGGGAGAATCCAGCGCGGCTCCGTGATGCGCACCTATCGATCTATCCCGCGCTCGAAATTTTTATGAACCTGTTTTGGATGGCCATTGCCATCTCGTTTCAGGTCTATCGCCCCGCCGGCGAGCAAGGTGCAATTCATTCACGCCATGCCGGCGGGAGCCTCGATCAAATCCGCATCGCGGCGCGCGCAGGGATTGTGCTCGCGGTGTGTTTGCTCCTGTTCGTTGTCGCGCAAGGGGGGTATAATTACTATTCCCGGCTTTTTCTTGCGTTTTTTCTTACCTCGATTCCCGTTGCGCTCGTCGGCATTCGCATCGTGGAGCAATCGGCGCGCGCGACCGTTCGTTTGCAAAAATCGCCCCGTAAAAATATTATCGTGATCGGCGCGGGTTATACCGGCGAGCGTTTTTACGAAACCGTCTCCGCGAATCCGAATTATGGTTACCGCGTCCTCGGGTTCTTAGACGATAATGGCGTGGAAAGCGGCGTTCGCTCGATGATCTTAGGAACACTGCGCGATCTGGACCGCGTCGCAAGCCGGGCGACCGTCGATGAAGTGGTGATCGCGCTGCCACATGCGGATGAGGAGACGATCGCACGCCTCGTGACAGAATGTGAGAACCGCTGCATTCGCGTTGCGCTCCTGCCGGGCGAGGAACTGGAGGGTGGCCTGCTTGCATCCCGCACGATCGAGCGCGTCGGCGACCTCTCGCTCGTGCGCATGCGCGAAGCCCCGCTCGACCGGTGGGCCAACCGCGCACTCAAACGCGCGTTCGATATGGTGTTCAGCATCGCCGTGCTCGCGATCGTGTTTCCTATCGTGTTTCTCGCGAGCGCGCTGCTTATTAAACTCACGTCCCGCGGCCCTATCTTTTTCCAGCAGGAGCGTACCGGCGAGGATGGCCACACCTTTATCTGTTATAAATTTCGCACGATGCATGAAGACCGTTCCGCCCATCTTATTCAAGCGACGAAGGACGATCCACGCCTCACGAGCATTGGCCGGTTCCTGCGCCGAACGAGCATGGACGAACTCCCGCAATTTTGGAATGTACTGAAAGGCGAAATGTCCGTCGTCGGTCCGCGCCCGCATCCATTGAAGCTGACGGAGGACTACCGGAAGATCATCGCGCAATATATGGTGCGGCATTTCGTAAAGCCGGGCCTTACAGGCTGGGCGCAGGTGAATGGCTTCCGCGGAGCGACGCGCCAGCCCGAAGCGATGCAGCACCGCATCGAGCACGATCTCTTCTACATCGAGAACTGGTCGTTCTTGTTCGATCTCACCATCGTGGGCCGCACGATTATCTCGGTGCTGCGCGGCGACCAGAATGCGTATTGAAGTAATTAGGAATTAAGAGTGAAGAATTAAGAGTTATGTCCCCATTCTTAACTCTTAATTCTTCATTGAATAAGTATTCCATCGGTATTATTGGCGCGACGGGCGCGGTCGGAACGGAACTGCTGCGTGTTCTCGATGCGCGAGATTTTCCAATTTCTGAACTTCACCTTTTCGCGAGCGACCGTTCCGCCGGCAAGCAGATCGAATTTCGCGGCACTCCGATTACGCTCGAAAAGCTCGGCAACGAATCCTTCGAGCATCTCGACCTTGCGCTTTTTAGCGCCGGCAGCGAAATCAGCAAGCAATGGCGCGGCGCGGTGGAACGCGCGGGATGTATTATGATCGATAACTCCAGCGCGTTCCGCATGGAGCAGGGCGTGCCGCTCGTCATCCCGGAAATAAATGCGGAGGATTTGAAGGAGCACCGAGGCGTGATCGCCGTTCCGAATTGCTCGACGATCGTCATGCTGATGGCCGTCGCGCCGCTCCGCGCGTTTGGAAAAATAAAACGCATTGTCGTCTCGACGTATCAGGCGGTAAGCGGCGCGGGCGCGAAAGCCATGCAGGAATTAGAATCGCAAGCCCATGAATATTTGCATGGCCGGCCATTCCAACCGTCGGTTTTCCCACATCCGATCGCCTTCAATCTTTTCTGCCACAATACCGCGATCAATGAAGCAGGATACAATGCTGAAGAATGGAAAATGATCCAGGAAACGAAAAAGATTTTGCATGACGAGAATATTCTGGTCACTGCGACCTGTGTGCGGGTTCCCGTTTTTCGCGCGCACTCCGAAAGCATTAATATCGAATTTGAAAATGGGCGTCCTTCCATCGAAGAGATTCGCTCCGCGCTCGCTTTGTTTCCCGGCGTGAAGGTCGTCGACGATCGCGCTCAAAATCATTTCCCGATGCCGAATGAGGCCACCGGCCAATTCGATGTGTTGGCCGGACATATTCGCCACGACGTGAGCAATCCGCGAGCCGTCGATCTTTTCGTCAGCGGCGATCAGCTCCTCAAAGGCGCGGCGCTCGATGCCGTGCAGATCGCGGATAGTTTGATCGAGCAAGGGCTTATTCGTTCTTCACATGCGTAGCTTTCGTAATTACGTCATCCTGAGCGGATCAAAACGGAGCGATAGCGGAGTTTTGCGGAGTCGAAGAATCTCTTGCAGTCCTTCTTACTGATAGATTACAGATCCTTCGACTCCGTTGCTCCTCCCTTCGGTCGGACAAAGCCCAGCGGGCACCCTGCTCTGGGAGATATCTAACCCCCTGCGATGATGTTCGCGGAGTTAATTTGCGTACTCTGCGATCTTCCTACCGTTCCGCGCTTCCTGCTCGCGAAGCTCCGGAGTAAAGTTCTCGCCGAAATCGGCGGCCTCGAAGATCTGCCGAATCTCGACTTCTCCCTCCTGGAACGGCGCGCGCTTCAGCCATTCCACGGCTTCATCGAGCGACGAGCATTGCCAGATCCAGTATCCCGCAACGAGATCGCCTGTGAGTGGAAACGGACCGTTTGAAACGGAACGATTCTTACCGCTGAATTTTACACGGGCGCCGTTCGACGAATCCTGCAAGCCCTCGCCCATGAGCATGACGCCTGCCTTGACAAGTTCCTCGTTGAATTTGCCCATTTCGGCAAACTGCTCGGTGGTGGGAAGGACTCCGGTTTCGGAATCCTTATTTGCTTTCACGATGACCATGAATTTCATGTCAATGTTCTCCTTGTTGGTTATGTGATTGTGTGGAATTATTTTTTTCGGTGGATTGCTTGTTTCGTTTCGCGTCCAAGCTCCACGGCCCCGCTCCTGCGGCGGAAAAGTAGAGCCAGAGGAAGCAATAGATCACGGCGGGTGTGCCACCGTTTACGAGCGGCCAGAATCCGTGTGGCGCGTGGCCCTGAAAATAGGCGACCGCCATTTCTCCCGAAAGAATAAAGGCAACCGGCCGTGTGAAAAGCCCGAGTAGAAGCAATGCTCCCCCGAATGTTTCGAGAATGCCCGCAATTCCAATCTCGGAAAAAATCCGAAGCGGTCCTGCCTGTGGCGGCATGGCCATCGGGTATCCGAACAGCTTCATCGCGCCGAATTGCATAAAGAGTAGTGCGGCAACGATTCGCAGGAGGCTCCGGAGTTCCGGAGCCTTTGCCTGCCACTTCCGGACGATCGTGGGTTGAGTCATGGTGTGTTATTTCTTAGGATACGTGTAATTCACCATCCATCGGACGCCGAATTTGTCGGTAAGGAATCCGGCATAGGCTCCCCAGAACGCGTCGCCAAGCGGCATTTGCGGGTCCTCTTTTCCTCCGGCTACGAGCGCGTGATACAGTTTCGTGGCTTCGTCCTTGCTTTCGCATTCGAGCGAGATCATAAAATTGTTCCCACTGCTCAATTGCGAACGCATAGAACTTGGCATGTCGCCGCCCATAATGACATTTGCTTTACCGATGGGTAATGATGCATGCATGATTTTGTTGGCGTCATCCGGTGATACTTTGCCGCCCGGCATTTCCTTCCATCGCATAAAGCTGGTGAACTCGCCGCCAAAAACCGATTTGTAAAAATGGAATGCCTCTTCGGCGTTGCCGTTAAAAGTGATGCTTGGACTTGGTGTTGCCATGATTGATTTCTAATTATTTTGTGAATGTTGGGTGTGGATGGAAGCGCTGCTTCCATCCCGCGCCGGGAAGCAGCGCTTCCCGGCACACGGAATTACTTTCCTTCGTATGCCTTCTGCAATTCAGCGATATCGAGCTTCGTCATCTTCATCATTGCTTCCATTGCGCGGCCGGCTTTCGTGCGGTCGGGATCGCCGAGCACTTTGCCGAGGATGGTGGGAACGACTTGCCAGGTGATGCCGAATTGATCGGTGAGCCAGCCGCAGCGGTCCGTACGGCCGCCTTCGGAAAGTTTGTTCCAGTAGTGATCGACTTCCTGCGGCGTTTCGCAATTGATGAAGAAGGAGGTCGCGCCGGTGAACTTCCATTCGTCGTTCATAGGGCCGCCGTTGAACAAAATAAATTCCCGGCCCTCAATTGCGACGGTGAGGCCCATCGGCTTACCGTTCATGCCCGGCATGCGACTGACGATTTTCGAGTTCTTGAAAACCGAGGTGTAAAAGTTCGCAGCGTCTTCCGCGTTGTTGTTAAACCATAAAAATGTTTGAATTTTTTCCATTATCGTGTCTCCTTATTTTGTTGGATAGGTGTAGTTTACCATCCACGGAATTCCATATTTATCCTTGAGCGCACCCCAATAGGCGCCCCAGAATTGGTCCTTCATCGCCATGACGTCCGACGCACCGTTGGAGAGGCCATTGAAGATGTGGTCCGCCTCCTGCTTGCTCTCCGCCTCGATGGACAGGCTCGCATAGTTCCCAGACTTGACCGAGTGGCCCATGGACTCTATCGCGTCGGTTCCCATCAGCGTATTGTTACCGATCTTGAGCGAGACGTGCATCACGCCGTTTTCGACATCGGCTGGAAATGTTTGGCCCGGGATATCCTTGAATCGCTGCAGCGTGACGAAGTCCCCGCCAAAAATGGATTTGTAGAAATTGAATGCTTCCTCGGTGTTGCCGGGGAAGTTAAGGTATGGATTGAGTATTGCCATGAACGTAATTATTTTTGAAATGAAGTGAATTAGTTTGTAAATTCCGCCATCTTCTTGCCGAGGCGCGCTTCCTGCTCACGAAGTTCCGGCGTTAGCGTTTCGCCGAAATCGGCGGCTTCGAAGATCTGTCGAATCTCGACTTCTCCATCCTGGAACGGCGCGCGCTTCAGCCATTCCACGGCTTCATCGAGCGACGAGCATTGCCAGATCCAGTATCCCGCAACGAGATCGCCTGTGAGTGGAAACGGACCGTTTGAAACGGAACGATTCTTACCGCTGAATTTTACACGAGCGCCGTTCGACGAGTCCTGCAAGCCCTCGCCCGCGAGCATGACGCCCGCTTTGACAAGTTCTTCGTTGAACTTGCCCATTTCGGCAAATTGCTCGGTTGTAGGTAGAACTCCGGATTCGGAATCCTTATTTGCTTTCACGATGACCATGAATTTCATGTCGATTTTCTCCTTGTTGTGTTAGGGAAACTCTGATTAAGTCACTTTCTTCTGTCATTGCGAGGAGAACAAAGCGACCGAAGGGAGCTTTGTTCGACGAAGCAATCTCT
>Ga0307374_10010340_pt1 | contig 13533 bp, 16 predicted proteins | sample OX3MG_FD_202532 | JGI IMG/M metagenome (GOLD analysis project Ga0307374, IMG submission 202532) | Soil microbial communities from Risofladan, Vaasa, Finland - OX-3 | ecosystem: Environmental > Terrestrial > Soil > Coastal area > Acid sulfate soil | place: Finland: Risofladan, Vaasa | collected...
CAACCCTTTCAACTCGCTCGCCCACATCATCGCCGGTCTCAAGGACCGCGATGGTCGGATCCAGATCCCCGGCCTTTACGAGGCGGTGCTCGACCCCGGCCCGGAGGAAGTGGCGAGCTGGGCCGCGCTGCCCCTGGATGAGTCGGAGACGTTGCGCGAGCTGGGGTTGGCCGATCTCCCGGGCGAACCCGGATACAGTCCCCTGGAGCGCCGCTGGTCCAGGCCGACGCTGGACGTGCACGGAGTCATGGGCGGGTTCGTGGGCGAGGGATCCAAGACCGTGATCCCGGCCCGGGCCACCGCCAAGGTCTCCCTGCGGCTGGTGCCGGGCCAGCAGCCGCAGGTCGTGTTTGACCAGCTCACAGAGCGTGTCCAGGTCCTGGCCACCGCCGGCACCAGGGCTCGCGTGACGCTCCTGAACGCGGCCTCACCGGTCCTCGTCGACACCGCCCATCCGGGCATCGCGGCCGCCTCCAGGGCATTTGCGAGCGCCTTCGGGACGCCGTCGGTGTTGACCCGCGAGGGAGGATCGATCCCCGTTACCAACGACTTCCAGGAGACCCTCCACGCGAATCTGCTGGTGACCGGGTTCGGACTTCCCGGCGACGCCCTGCACTCGCCCAACGAACGGATGAACCTGGACCAATTTCATCGGGCTACGGAAATGGTCATCCACCTGATTCAGGAGCTTGCGGATGTCTGAGATTGATCAAGACCTCGTCCGCTTGGCGCGCGACATGGTGGAGGTGGCCTACCTGCGCGGTGACTTCGTACTGCGCTCGGGGCGCCACTCCACTTACTACTTCGACAAGTACCTGTTTGAAACCCAGCCCTCGATTCTGCGCCGTGTCGGCCACCGCCTGGCGGAGCTGGTTCCCTCCGACACCGACCGTCTGGCGGCGCCCGAACTCGGCGCCGTTCTGCTCGGTGGTGCGGTGTCAATGGAGCTCGACCTGCCCCTGGTTCTGGTCCGCAAAGAGGCCAAGGGCTACGGCACCGAGAAGTCCCTGGAGGGCGTGCTGCAGCCCGGGGACCGGGTCACCGTGGTTGAGGATGTCCTGACCACGGGCGGGGCCGCCATCGCCGCCGTGGAGAGGGTGAGGGAGGCGGGAGGCAGAGTCCTCACCTTGCTGGCCGTCCTCGACCGCGAGGAGGGGGCGGCGGAGAACCTGGCCCAGCTGGGCATTCCTCTGCGAGCGCTGCTGCACCGCCGCGACCTACCCCAAGATTGAGGCGGCTGATCCGGGGCGGCACGGTCCTGACCGAGGACGGCCCGCGCCGAGCTCAGATACTGATATCGGGGGATCTCATCGAGGCGGTCCTGGATCCCGGCCTGGAGGCGCCCGCGGACGCGGAGGTGTTCGAGGCCGAAGGCTGGTGGGTGATGCCGGGCGGAATCGATGCCCACGTGCACAGCCGCGACCCTGGATTTCCCGACAAGGAGGATTTCGACTCGCTCACGGCGGCGGCTGCGGCGGGCGGGATCACGACCGTGGTCGACATGCCCAACACGGTTCCGGCCGTCGCCTCCGCCCACCTGCTGCGCGACAAGGCGGCCCTGGTCCAGGCTCGAGCGCGGGTTGATTTCGGGCTCTGGGGGCTAGTGCGTTCCACCTCCAGCCCCGAAGCCCTGGCGGACCTGCTGGCCGCTGGTGCGGTGGGCCTCAAGGCTTACCTGGGTTACGCCTTCCGCTCCTCGGATGGCTCGGTCCGCTACTCAGCCGATTCCGCCGCCCCCGATCTGGAGGCGCCACCCGACTACGGATCGCTGGCCCGACTGGCTCCGGCCCTGGTCGGCATGGATGCTCTGCTCGCCGTCCACGCCGAGGACGCCCAGATGCTACGGGAGTTCGCCCGACCCATCAAGGACTATGAAGACATCCTGGCCGGGCGGCCCGACCTGGCTGAGGCGATGGCGATCTCGGCCCTGGGCCTCATCTCGAGCCGGACCGCTCTCAAGGTCCACATCGCCCATCTGTCCAGCGCCAGCGGGCTGCGGGCGGCCCTCCTGGCCCGCTCCGACGGCGCGGACCTGAGCCTCGAGACGTGTCCCCAGTATCTTCACTTGAGCGCGGCGGATTATCCGCGGTTGGGTGCGCTGATGAAGATGAATCCACCCATTCGAACCGAAGCCGACCGCGCCGCCCTGCTCCAGGGCCTGCTCGCCGGCGAGATCTCCATCGTGGCCACCGACCACGCGCCGCACACCGACGCCGAGAAGCTGCAGGCCTCGCTGGCCGACGCCCACCCCGGCAGCCCCGGGGTCCAAACCCTCTACCTGAGCTGCCTCGAGATTGCGCAACGACAGGGTGACGCCTGGCGGGCGGCTGCCTGGGCCAGCGTCGAGCCAGCCCGCCGGCTCGGCCTGTGGCCCCAAAAGGGCCGCCTCGGGCCGGGTTCGGATGCCGACCTGACGCTGGTCGAACCAGGACCGGAGACAGTCGCCAGCGTCGAGGCCATGCAGTCGCGGCAACGCCACGGCGCGCTTATGGATCAGCGCTTCGGTTTTGCGGTGCGCGCGGTGTTCTCGCGCGGGCAGTTGGTAGCGCAGGACGGGCGTCCTTGCGGGCCGGCAGGTTGGGGGAGGATGGTCCGGCCCCATTCCTGAGGCCGCCGGTCGCGCCCGGTCAGCGCGGCGGCAGACCGCGAAAGGCGGGATTGTCTCGCAGCTCGCGCTCGAGGCTGGTCACCGCGCCGTGACCCGGGTAGATGGCGGTTGCCGGCGGCAGGGGGGCGATCGCGTTCAGGATGGAGAACAATTGGCGTCGAAGGTCGGCGCCGGGAGATTGCTTGCCGACGCCGCCGGCGAGCAGCGTATCGCCGGTGAACAGATGGTTGCCGACCAGGAAGCAGAGGCTGCCCGGCGTGTGCCCGGGCGTGTGCAGGACCCGCAGCTCAAACTCGCCGAACTGAAGGTGCTCTTCGGGATCGAGGTAGCGGTCGGCGGAGCGCAGAAAGGTCTTGGCGTCGGTCACGTGCATAGCCGTCGTGCCGCCCAGCCGCGCCTGGATCTCGTCCTTTCCAGCCAGGTGCCCGGGATGGCCGTGGCTGGCCAGTATCCAGCGCACCTTCAAATCTCCGATCTCGCTGACGATCTTGTCCACCGGCTCGATCGGGTCGATGACGATCGCCTCCTTGGTCGCGGCGCAGGAAACGACGTAGCCATTGACCTCGCGGTCTCCCTTGATGCGGACGATTCCCAACCGCGACACGTCATAGGAATACCAAAAAAGCGGCGGCACCCGTGATTCTGTTAAAACCAAGACGGTGCATTGGTGGGCGTCGGGCATGTCCGCTGTGGTCGCCCTGATCCTGCTCTACTGGACGGGCGGCTACGTGCTGCGTCGACGCCGCCGGCGCTAGCGTCGCCGCAAGCCTGGCCACCAGCCGCTCTGGGTCCTGACCTCGCCTCAACCCACACCCGTCGCCAGCCGAGGCCGCAGGCGCCGGCTCCGGGTCAGGCGACGGCGCCCTCAGGCGTCGCGGGTGCCTTGGAGCTTGGCGCGCAGGCCGTCGTAGCGCTCGAAGGTGTCGAGTGGCAGTTTGGAGCGGGCGCGGTCGGGATATTTGGCCGCCTGGATCGCCTCCAGCAGGAGCTCAACCTCCTCGGACGTCAGGTGCAGGGTGCGGTAGTGCTGTTCGGCGGGGCGGCGGTCGACCATTTCGGTGATGGTGTCGGGAACGTCTGGGACCAACTCGGGACGGGTGGGTCGAAACAGCTCCTCCGATCCGGCCAACGACACACGCTTGAACTTACTCATCCTCAGTCCACCTCATTGGTGATTGGATTCAATGACCGCATCGGCGAGTTGCCGATAGGCGCCGGCACCTTCTGAGCTGGGCGCGTACTGCAGGATGGAGGTGGCGGCATAGGGCGACTCCGCAAAGCGGATGGAGTCCTTGACAACAAAGTCGTAAACCAGCGCCCCATAGCTGTCTTTGACCAATTGCAGCACCTCCTGGGAATGCAGGGTGCGGGCCTTGAAAATGGTCGGTAGGATGCCGGCCACCTTGAGCTTCGGGTTGAGCTTGGCGCGGACCCGGTCGACCGTGCGCTGAAGCTGTTGCATACCCTTCATGGCGAAATATTCGCACTGCAGCGGAATAATGACGTCGTCGGAGGCGACGAAGGCGTTGATGGTGATCAGGCTCAGGGCAGGAGGGCAGTCGATCAGGATGTAGTCGTAGCGGCGCTGAACGTTCGCCAGCTTCTCTTTTAGGATGCCCTCGCGGCCGATTTCCATCATGAGCTGGGTCTCTGCGCCGGCCAGCTCGATGTTGGCGGGGATGAAATGGAGCCCGATGTCCTCATTTGTCGCCACGACGTCCGACACGTTCACGGCCAGATCGACCAGAAGGTCGTAGATGGTGTGCTCCAGGTCGTCGGGGGACTTGGTGCCCATGTTGATGGTCAGATGGGCCTGTGGGTCAAGGTCGACGAGAAGCACGCGCTGACCCTTCTCGGCCAGGGCTGCGCCCAGGTTGACGGCGGTGGTGGTCTTGCCCACGCCTCCCTTCTGATTGGCGATGGAAATCGTGCGAGCCAAGGCGGTGAATGCGAGTCTAACCGGTGCGCAATTGCGAGGTGCCAGTTTTTTCCCGAAGGGTGAGGTCGTCGGCCGCATCGGCGGGATCCGGGAGCTGGGCCGGGTGAAGCGCGCGGGTTAAGATTTGAGCTGATTTGTTTGTCATCCCCCTCGCGGCCGGCATCATCGCGGCCGCCTTCTCGGCGGTGGTCTTGAAGCAGTATTGGCATCGGCGCCGCGCCTACCAGCTCGGCTGGGGGGCGGCGCTGGCCATGTTCGCGGTCGCCGCCGGATTCGAGACCTCTGGAGTGGGGAGGGGCTGGACTGGTTTCACCTACCACGGCTACTACCTCTTCGGCGGGGTCCTCAACGTCGGCTGGCTCGGGGTTGGCACCCTCTTGCTCATGTCTCCGCGCCGAATCGGTCCCGTGGCCGCCGTCTGCATGGGCATCTTCACCGTCATCGCCGTCCCCGGGGTGCTCCTGTCGGCGGTGGACACCGCCCATCTCCAACACGCCATCCCGCCGCGCGGGACCATCGGCAGTCCGGCCATCATCCTGGCCCCGGTGACCAACATCCTGGGTTCCATCGCCCTGGTCGGCGGCGCCGCGTGGTCGGCGTGGTTAGCCTGGAATCGGGGTTCGCCGGGCGGCCTGGTGCTGGGGTTGGCGCTGATCGCCGGCGGGGCCTTCGCCACCGCGGTCACCCACAGCCTGGCTCAAACCGCTGGCGTCTACGCCGTCCAGCCCCTGGGTGAGGCGCTGGGAATCGTCGTCATGTTCGTTGGCTACCTAGTGGTGGAAGCTCAGCGCCATTTCGCAGCCAGGGTCTTGAAACCGGCCCTGCGCTAGGCCGCGGCAGATGGCGATCGACATCGTTATCGCCCTGGTCGTACTGGTGGCCGTCATGCTCGGCTTCCAACGCGGGGTGGTTCAGCCCCTCCTGGCAGAGATCTTTTTCTTCGGGGCGATTCTGATCCTCCTCCACAACCGCACCGGATTCAGCCATCTCATTTCGCTGGTGGTCCACACCAACGCCATCACGGAGATCTTCGCGGGCCTGATCGTGGCCGTCATCGTGGGCTATTTGGGGGGGGTGATCGGAGGATTGATCCACCGCACCCCGTTGGTCCGAGGCGTGGACGGGCTGCTCGGCGTCTTCGTCCACGCGGCCGTGGCCGTGCTGGCCTGCTACCTCGCCCTGTCCGTGCTGGTGACGCTGAATCGGGCTTTTGCACCGACCCTGACCGCAGCCAGTCTGAGCCTGGCCCAGATACAGGCCATGGAAGACCAGCTCCAATCGAATCCCATCACGCGCGGTCTGGTGGGGGCCAAGGAATACTCCACACTCCGCCAGCAGGCCGCCACCGGCCGCGGCGCGCTGATCTCGCAATCCCCGCAGCTCAGCCAGCTGCAGACGGTCTACCAGGACTTCCTCCAGCCGCAGCTGGTCGGGTCTCGTCTCGCCCGCCCGATTCTTTCCCTGGGCCAGCACATCCCCCTGATCGGACACGTCGGCCCCCAAGACCTGCCCACCAGTTCCCGGCCGCCGGCCGCCTCGCCCTCACCCTCGGCCGCCAAGGCGGGCTAAAGGAGCCCCGTCCGCCCTCGCCTCATTGCCCGGCGAACATCAATCCGATGATGATCAGCCCGATTCCGACCAGCACCACCGCAAAGAACATCTGAAAGATGGTGTACACCACGCCCCCCATCTCCGCATACTCACGGGGCTCCAGGGCGCGCGTGGCGCGGCGCCGCAGCGATCCGATCGCCCAGGCGATACCGACCAGAACCGCAAGCCCGCCGACCGCCCCGCCCAGCAAGTGGTTGTGCACCTCCGCAAGTATGGCAAGGCGCCACTGCGGCGGGGTCGTCTGATGGTCGCCGGCGGCACCGGCTGGGACCCCGGCCAGGAGCGGCCCACCGACGGGGACCGAGCCTGAACGGCCCAGACGGTCGTAGGGTATTTGTCGCCCTCTCGTTGCCCACCGCGGCGCGCCGTCGACTCGCCTCTTACATCGAGTCCTGCGCGCATCGGGAGCCCCGCTGGCGCTGGGTGGGGGAGCCTAACCTGCACCTCACATTGAGGTTCCTGGGGCGCCTGCAGGGGCACCAGATCGACCGCCTGGGCCGGAACCTGGGTTCGCTGCGCCACGAACCCTTCGAGCTCGGCTGGGGCCGGCTGGGGTGGTTTGGTGAGCGCTCGGCGGTGGCCAGCATCCATCTCGGGCTGGGCTCCGGCAAGGACGATCTGACCTTGCTCCAGGATGAGGTTCAAAGGGCCTGCCTGGAGGCCGGATTGGGTCTGGCCGAAGAGCACTTCCGCCCCCACGTGACCCTGGCTCGGGCCCCGGGCCGGTCCCGGCCGGCGCTGCCCCGCTTGCCACGCCCACCGGACCTCGGCGCTTGGCCGGTGACCGACTTCGGACTCTTCGAGAGCCGGCTTGAGCCCTCGGGGGCGGCGTACGTTCGCCTGGCCGAGTTTGGGCTCCGTTCGGCCGATTGAGGCGGCGGGGTCTGGAAAGCTACCGATCGTCGCCTGGCGACCGCACAAAGATGGACCTTGCGCCTCGAACCCGCCTGACCTATGCTCATTAACGGCCCCGAGGGATGCGTTCAACGGCGCTGGAACCGGCCGCAAGGTTGGTACCGGAGTCGGAGAGTCGGTCTGTCGGGGTCATTTTTTGTGCCTCGAAACACCGGGGTTGGGACCTCCATCGGCTACAGGAGGTCGCCTGGCGGCGAACCGATTTTCGGACCTTGTACTTGCCCTTCGCTTCCCGTAACGTACGCCACGGCCCCGAGGAATTAGCGCTGACGTTTGGGACCGGTCGCAAGGCTGGAGCCGAACGCGGTGGAACGGTTCGTCGGGGTCACTTATCCCCGCATTCCACAGGATGCGCACAGGCCTGCGGTTTGCCCTAAAAGCGGCGGCCGCGGACCCGATCGATCGAGAAGGCGGCGGTGTCGGCGATCAGCATCACCGCCATCACCCCCGCCTCGAGCGGGTCGCTGATGACCACATCGGCGGCCTCCACCACCGAACCCGCCATGCTGGTCGAGAGGACGATGATCCCGGCCTCCTTGACCTCGCGCACCGCGGCCGTGATATCACCCCCCATCAGCGCCCCGGCCAGAACCAGGATCTGGGCCCGGTGGAGCCGGGAGACGGCGCGCACCGCCCCAGCCAGCTGCTCCTCCCCGACCAGGGGGATGGTGTCGACCGAAATTCGCTCGCCTCGGATGTTGTGGCGGTCGGCCTCCGCGATCGCGCCCTGCGCCACCATGCCCACCTGCGCACCGCCGCCGATGACGATGACCCGCTTGCCGAACACCTCCTTGAAGGAGGGGACGGGAATGACCCGGAGCACAGCCCCGAGCGCTTCGAGGTCGGTCGTTAACCGCGCCGCATCCAGCACGCCGCTCAGTTCGAACTGGGTCTCGGCTGGGGCCCGGGTGGTGGCGATGTAGGTGACGTTGGCACGGTGTTCGAAGATGGTCTTGGCGACCAGATAGAGCGAGCCGGGCTCGTCCCGCACCGAGATCAGGAGTGCCATTTCAACATCGGCCATGGCCATAGGTTAGTCAGGCCGTTCACCTAGCGGCAGCCGCCAGGCGATGAATCGCGCTCGCACCCGAGCCGCGGGGGAGGGGAGTGGGAAGAGCAGGAAGCGTGGCCTTCAGGGGCGGCGGCGCCCGCTCACCCTTGAAGCCGGCCGCGCGGGCGGGTCGGTCTCCAGAGCAGGTGATGGCGGAATCTACCGTTAAGCTTTTCGCCTCATGTCACGCCCCACCACCGGCGCGCTCCGCGCCTACGGTCTGTTCGCACTGGCGGTCATCTCTGTTTGGTGGCTCGCATTCATCTCCTTTCGGGAGTGGTTCCCAACCTTTCCGACGGCGCCGGTCCCATCCGATTTTTCACTTTACTTTGGCGCCGCTCGCATCCTTCTGGCGCATGGCCCGCAGGCGATCTACTCGATCGGTCTGCAGCACGCCCAATACGTGCTCATCCATCCCCCGAAGCAGCCCTTCGATGAGCAGACCATATTTGTGACACCGCCACCCATGGCCTGGCTGGTCGCCTCGCTGGCCTGGCTACCGTACTCGATCGCCTACTGGATCTGGTGCCTTCTGATCGTCGGCGCCTATGCGGCCGTGGGCCTGATTGTGGTGCCCGGCGGCCGGCTCCAGAAGGTCGCCGTGGTGCTTTCGGGTCTGGCCACCTACCTCGTCCTCATCAACATCCGGTACGGCCAGGTGGCGATGCTGGTGGGCCTCGCGACTGGACTCGCCTGGTGGCTCTTGAGGCGGGGGCGGCCGGTCCTGGCTGGAATCTGCCTATCGTTCCTGTTTCTCAAGCCCCAGGTCGCCTATCTGGTCCCCTTCGCGCTGTTCCTGTGGGGTGCGCGTCGGCTCTGTGTGGCCTGGATGGCGTCATCGGCGGTCTGGGCGGTGGTCTCGGTTGTGAGCCTGGGGGTGGGCGGAATCGCGCTCTGGCGGGCCGATCTGGGGCTGGAAAACAAGAACCTGGGCAATCAGGTCTGGACCCCGGCCATCTTCGTCGGCAGCGGAAATCTGGCGACTGGAATCGAGGTTGCGGCGGGCGCTCTCACGCTCCTGATCGCCTGGCGATTGCGCTCCCGAGCGCTGGCGATGCCGTTCGTCACGGCCCTGGTCGGCAGCGTGCTGGCCTCAAATTATCACCACGAACCGGACTACTTCGCCCTCGTCGTGGCCTTCTGGCTCTATCTCCACTGCAACCCGCCCCGCTGGCAATGGGTGTGGTTGGGCTTCGGGTGCGCGACGGCCCTGCTGAGCGGAGCCTGGGGCCCCCAGCCAATCATCATCTTCACCGCTGGCTGGCTCTTGATACTGGGCTACGAAGCGCTCTGGGGCCGGGCCGGGGCGCTCGACCCGGACCTCGCCCCGCCCCAGTCCAGAGTTCGCTCGGCGCCCCGCCCGGCGATGGCGCCATCCCCCGAGGCCTGAGCTCCACCGCGCAGCAGGGACCGCCCCCACCAGCGCCTAATGCGGGTGGCAAAGGGAGGCGACCGTCGCCCTCGTCCCCTGGGGGCACCGCGGCGCCCCGGGCTCGTACGGGGTCGGACGCAGGTTAGGCCTTGGCCACCACGCGCTGACTCGGATCGGGCCCAATCCATTGCGATGCTGGCCGCAGGATGCGGCCGTCCTTGGCCATGTACTCGAGCACGTGCGCCGACCAGCCCACGATGCGCGAGGCGGCGAAGGCGCAGGTGAAGTATTCGTGAGGTAGCCCCGCCCCGGCCAAGACCCCGGCCGAGTAGTAGTCAACGTTGGTGGCGTTGGGCCGCTCGGGATGGCGGGCCAGCAATTCCCGCAGCGCCACCTCCTCGACCTTGGAGGCGACGGCGTAGAAGGTTGGGTTGGCGCTCTGAACCAGTTGTCGCAGGATCGTGGCGCGGGGATCGTAGGTGCGGTAGACCCGGTGGCCGAATCCCATCAGCCGCCCGTGTTTGTCGAGCACGTCGATGACGAAGGCCTCAGCCTTCTCCGGGCCGCCGACTTGGTTCAGCATCTTCATGGCCGCGGTTGCCGCGCCGCCGTGGGCCGGCCCCTTGAGGGCGCCGACGGCACCCACCATGGCCGAGGTCAGGTCGGCACCGGTCGAGGCCACCACCCGAGCCGCGAAGGTCGAGGCGTTGAGTCCGTGGTCGGCGAGAAGGATGAGGTAGGCCTCCAGCCAGCGCGCCTGTTCGGGTTTGGGCTCCTCGCCCGTCATCATCCACAGGAAGTTGGCGGCGTGATCGAGGTCGGCGCGAGGAGCGACTTCGTCCTTACCCTGCTGGCGACGCCGGAAGGCGGCGACGATGGTGGGCACCGCCGCCACCAAGCCGATGGCCTGGTCCAGCGTCGGCTTGGGGCAGCCCGGTCCGGCGCCGTGCGCCGAGAGGCCGGTGCGGAGGGCGTCCATGGGGTCAACCCCCAGGTCCAGCGCCGCGGTGGCCGCCCGCGAGGCGTCATTCAGGCTGCGCGCCGCGGCCAGCTGCGTCTTCAGCTCGGAGAGCTGTTGGGGACTGGGCAGACTGCCCGTCCAGAGGAGGTGAGCCACCTCCTCGAAACTCAAGTGGGCCAGCTCCTCGATCAGGTAGCCGCCTCTGTAAATGAGGCGGCCCTGATGGCCATCGACCTCGGAGATCTCGGTCTGCGCGGCCACCACGCCTTCCAATCCAGGAACGAATTCACTCGTCATCAAGGAAAAATTCTAGCCATTCGCCAATCTGTCGACACGGGCCCGCTCCCGCCGCCTCCGCTCCCGCCGGCGCGCCCCCCCGATCGCCGCGGGGCCCGGACCCTAGATCAGGCCCAGTTCCCAGCGCGCGTCCTCAGTCATCAGCGAGGGCGACCAGGGCGGGTCGTAGACCAGCTCGACGCCAGCGTCCTGGACGCCAGCGATGGTCAGCAGGTGGTCGCGCACGTCGGCCATGACCTCGGCCGCCATGGGGCAGCCGAGCGCGGTCAGCGTCATCCTGACGTCGATCCGCCCGGGATTGATGGTGATCTCGTAGACCAGTCCCAGGTCCACGATATTGACCGGGATCTCGGGGTCGAAAACCTCGCGCAAAACCGCGATCACCTGGTCCTCGGTGGGTTCGGCGGCGGCCTTCACTTCCTGATTCATTCCGGCCTGCTCCTCATCACAATCCCGTTTCCATGGGCAGTCCGGCCTCGCGCCAGGCGCGGTGACCGCCGCGAAAGTTGACGACCTCGGGAACGCCCAGCGCCACCGCCATCTCGCAGGCCACCGCCGAACGCTCTCCAACCTCACAGACGAAGATGGTCCGGTCCGGGAAGCTCGCCCCCCCGGGGTTGGCGAGCAGGGACGCCAAGACCACGTGGCGGGATCCCGGGATGTGGCCCTGATCGCGCTCCCAGCCCTCGCGCACGTCCACCACCTGGTAGTCGCCGCCCTCGATCAGAGGCCTGATCTCATCCAGCCGCAGGTCTCGATACCCGGTCTCGCTGTCGCTCACCCCCGACCTCCTTTCATCATTCAATCAACGTCGGCGAGCCCGTAGGCACCGACCTTCAACACTTTCAACGAGAGCAGCGCGCACTTTAGGCGCGCCGCCGAAATCTCGATCCCGAGCTGTTCCACGACGTCGTCCTTGCCCAGCTTGCGCGCCTCCTCCAGCGTCATACCCTTCAGGCGCTCGGTCAAGAGCGATGCCGAAGCCTGCGAGATGGCGCATCCGCGGCCGTAAAAGCGGACGTCCTCGATCACGCCCTGCTTGACCGCGAATTCCATCCCGATCACGTCCCCGCACAGAGGATTCACCTCCTCGTGGGCGATGTCGGCGTGGTCCAGGTGGCCGAAGTTGCGTGGGTTCTTGTAGTGATCCAGGATGTACTCCCGGTAGAACTGGTCATCCATCATGCAAATATCCTCTTGGCGTCCTTCAACCCCTCCAGGAGGCGGTCAATTTCCACCTTCTCGGTATAGAGGTAGAAGGAAGCCCGGGCGACGGCGGCGACGCCCAGCCGTTCCATCAGCGGCTGCGTGCAGTTGTGGCCGGCCCGGATGCAGACCTGGTGGCGGTCCAAGATGGTGGCCAGGTCGTGGGGATGGATGCCCTCCAGATCGAAGGAGACCACCCCCGAACGGCGCCCGGCGGGGGGTCCGAAGATGCGAATGCCACCCAGGTCCTGGAGGGACTCCATGGCGTACTCGGTCAGATCCTGCTCGTGGCGGTGGATATTGGCCAGCCCGATGCCGCTCAAGTACTCGACCGCCGCCCCCAGGCCGATGGCCTCGGCCACGGCCTGCGTCCCGGCCTCAAATTTCTGGGGTGCATCGGCGTAGGTGGTCCCCTTCAGGGTGACCGAGCGGATCATGTCGCCACCGGCCATGAAGGGTGGCATCGAGGCGAGCAGTTCCCTGCGTCCCCAGAGCACCCCGATACCGGTCGGACCGGCCATCTTGTGTCCGCTGAAGGCATAGAAGTCGGCGCCTGAGGCCTGCACGTCGAAGCCCAGGTGGGGGGCACCCTGGGCGCCGTCGATGAGCACCACGGCTCCCGCCGCCCGCGCCGCGGCCACCAGTTCCTGGACCGGATTGATCGAGCCCAGGGTGTTGGAGACCTGGGTGAAGGCGACCAGTTTGGGCTCACGCCGCATCAGGGCGGCGAAGCCGTCCAGGTCGAGCTCACCGGCGCCGTCGATGTCGACGTATTCGATCTGGGCCCCGCGCTCGGCGGCCAGGATCTGCCAGGGGACCAGATTGGAGTGGTGCTCCATCACCGTGAGGACGATCAGGTCGTCCCGCTGGACGTTGGCGCGGCCCCAGCTGTAGGCGACCAGATTGATGCTCTCGGTCGTGCCCCGGGTCCAGATGATCTCGTCTGGCGACCGAGCGTTGATGAACTGGGCGAGTCGCTGGCGGGCTCCCTCAAAGCGCTCCGTCGCCATCTCGGAGATGGCGTAGGCGCCGCGGTGGATGTTGGCGTTGTACTCGGTGTAGTAGGCCCGCATGGCCTCCAGCACGACCTGCGGGCGCTGGGTTGTGTTGGCCGAATCGAGGTAGGCGATGCCGCTCGAAAAAATGGGAAAGTCCTGCCGGATCGCCCCCACGTCCAGGGTGGCGGCGCTAGCGCTGGCCGTGGCCGGACTCCGTGGCCCCTCTGGCGCCGCCGCCGGGGGCTCCGTAACTAGCCAATGCGGGCCTCCAGTTCGGCCTCGACGAGATCCCGAGCCTGGGCCACCGGAATCCCGGCCAGGACCTCCGAGAAGAAGCCCCGGACCAGCATCCTCTCCGCCACCGAGGCGGGGATGCCGCGGCTCTGCAGGTAGAAGAGGTGGCTCGGCTCGACGGGGGCCACGGTGGCGCCGTGGGTGCAGCGGACTTCGTTGTTCAGAATCTCGAGCATGGGGATCGATTGCGCCTTGGCCTGGTCGGACAAGAGCAGGTTCCGGTTGGCCTGATAGGCGTTGGACTGGGTGGCACCCTTTTCGATTCGGATCAATCCGGCATA
>Ga0307374_10010341_pt1 | contig 13532 bp, 38 predicted proteins | sample OX3MG_FD_202532 | JGI IMG/M metagenome (GOLD analysis project Ga0307374, IMG submission 202532) | Soil microbial communities from Risofladan, Vaasa, Finland - OX-3 | ecosystem: Environmental > Terrestrial > Soil > Coastal area > Acid sulfate soil | place: Finland: Risofladan, Vaasa | collected...
TGCTAATTCTGGTAGAAGTGGACTTAGTGGTAGAAGTGGACTCTCCGGTTTGAGTGGTTTATCTGGTTTATCCGGACTATCTGGTTTATCCGGACTTAGTGGTAGAAGTGGTGCTAGTGGACCTAGCGGTAGTTCAGGACCATCAGGTCCAAGTGGTCCATCCGGTCCTTCAGGTTTATCCGGACTATCTGGTTTATCCGGACTAAGTGGACTCTCCGGGCTTTCTGGATTGAGTGGTTTGTCTGGACTCTCAGGTGGTTCATCAATAAACGGTCCACCAAGTAGATTCTTTATTTCTCTTCCAGGTAATATCGGAAGAAAAAGACGTACTCCAAAAAATGATGGCTTTACAGCTCTATTCAAGTTCGATGTGAAGAATCCCTTTAGTACAAGTTTAAGTATAATAGAGAAGGGTAATCTAACATGGCTGTAAAAAAATCACTAGTTAATATTGCTTACAAATTATCTTTGGGATGGGCAATAATGTGGGCATTGCTTACAATTAGTATTATTACTAGTGGTTTAAGAAATGGTCCACCTATTCCATTATATGAAGCGTTTTTCTTTGTTTTTATAGGTAGCACAATTGCAACTGTGCCATATGCGATAATAAAATATATGAAAAAAAACATGGAGAAAAACCTACATGGTCAAATTCAATGACGGTAAAGAATATCCTATAAAGGCTAGTAGGATAAAGAAGATAAAAAAGAACTTGATTGGAAAAGGTAGATTCTAATTTCATCGAGGGAAAAATAAACACACCAAGACAATACCAACCATAGTGATCATTCCAACTATGGCAAGTTCCAAAGGATGATTATTCCACCAAGTTTTTAATCGATTCATGATTCCTTTTCCTTGTCGATACTAAACTCTGAACCTGATGGTATAACTTTCGATTCATCTTGAGGTCCAAATAGTAAATAAAAAACTCCTACTGGAAAGAAGGCCAAAAATCCAAGAATTGCAATTATTCCTAATGCTAAAGGTATGGGTGGACATGGTAACTTTGCACAGTAACCCCAATCTGTCTCACCTAAAGCCATAAATGTAAAACATGTAGCAATGCCTACCACCATCATTATTGTAGCTCTTTTTTCTGTTTTATTCATTGTGGCAATCTCTCTATCAATTCTACTAAAACATCTCCATGACATGCAAGTGGTTTACAATAACACCCTAGCCTTTTCCCTCTTAATTCATACAATCTTCGCATAAGATACGGATTATGAAATATGTAGTCTCGATATTTTTCTATTACTTGTTCTCTCGTACCATCAATTCCTATCTTGAAAGGATTTCCCCATATTGAAGGTCTGCCTATGTAAATATCAAAACTATCATGTTTTTTATTCACTACAATTGTTTTATTCATGAGAATGAAAGAATCTCCTTCAAAGCAAATGGTGATGTTACCATCCATCCAATACCGGCTATAATAGAAATAAATCTAATATTTTGATTATTAAAATCAATAGAACCTATTCCATATACAATAATAATTGCACCACCAAAACAAAACAAGCCTACCTTGTCTCTTTGTTCTTCAGACATATCTCCAATATTGTATGAAACATCATCAAAGAATAACATTGTAGTTCTATTATTTTTGTAGATTCCAAGAACTTCTCCTAATAATAAACCAAATCTCATGGATGGCATAACCCAAAATATCGGTGTAATAAAAGCAATTGTTATACAAAGATAGATTAAAGATTCTTCAACTGTCTTTGGTTGGCTATATTTATCTAAAACTGGACCAATAGCTTTAGCCCAAAAAGTCCATCCGTATAATATCAAAGTAGGAAATATCATTGCACAAATTAACATCTTGATATTATTCCAAGTAATTACCTTCTTGAAATTTTGCCAATCAGTTTTGATGGTCATTGTATTATTAATTCATGCCTATTATTTAAAATTGATTGCATAATACTTATTAACAAATGAAACATACGATAACCAATGGATGAAGCAACTACTAAAGAAAAGAACCTATTCCGCATTCAAAAATTAGGCAAAATAATGTTTGTCCTAACCTTGTTTACTGGTCTAGGCATGGTAGTATATGGCATGGTTTCAGGAGTAGTGCTGTATAGTTCGTATGGAGTGAACATTGCGATAACATGCCCAATGTTCCTTGCAGCATATCTCGTAAGCAAGGCAAAACTGAAAAAACTAGGAATTAATTAAAATGAGAATTGTCCTAGAACCGCAAAAATATGCCAAGCTAATTTCTGAAGCGAAAGCAAGAAAAATCTCTCCAAGAGAGCTAGGGAAAGAAATTTTAGAAAAACATTTAAACTGATTTTTCTTCCAAATCCTTTTTATTTTTCAAATCCTAAAGTGTGATGTATTCTAAGATGAATTTGACAATATTTCAAAGAATTATTTGAAGTCGCAGTAAAAAAGTTACAGCAGTTTTTGAATTGACATTTGTAAACGTATGCATAACATAGAAAACTTCTTACAGGCATTTTTAATTTCGGTCCAGGACGATTGTTTACCAAATCTATCTACCTCTAAAGAATCTGAACAAGCCCTTGCCAAAGTCTGTCAAGTATTTAGTAAATCCACTACTAGTTCCTTGAATTGTTTCAGGTGCATATGGTGAGAGCATGTCAAAGCTAGATTCCTTTTCTGCTGCTGGACCTATTGGTTGATCACTTCCCATGTAATACATATCTATTTGGTTAATCTCTGGTTCTACTGGATAGATTGATTCTTGAGGATAAATTGACTCGTATTCTGTTTCTGGTCCAACTCCACCATAAACTTCATAATTATCTTCTGGTCCTAAATCACCATAAGTTTCTTTATCCACTTCTGCTAATTCTCCTTGATAAAGTGCAAGTATGTTTTCTTCAGCTTGTTCAGGAAATTTCATACCATCCTGGGTGAATCTTTCCTTTACATCATGCATTAAATCCTCAAAACTTGCGTAGGCATCAACATCAAAATTATTTTGGACCCACTCCGAAATTTGCGAATATGTGATTCTAGACCAACTCCCTCATAGTTTTAATTAATCTGATTATATTTTCAGCACATTTATTTTCTACAATCATTAATAGTAATCTAGTTTGTCTTTCTAATAATGCAAAGAAATAATCTTTATCTCTTTCATTAAAACTCATTTCAAAGCTCCCTTTTCAATTGCTCTTTGAATTAAACCTGACACATCTTGATATTTGTGATGTTCTTCTCTCCAAATCTCACATAATACCTCAAAATCTTTTTTGTTCATTTTAATATTATAGGATATACCGTTTCCTTGAAATACTTTTGTAATCCACAAGCATAGATAGCTTTTCTAATATTAGTATCATTCTTCCAATCTTTTTCTTTATTTAAGAAATGCATAAGTGCCTTTGACCAGTTAGGAGTTACACTCTGAGCTTCATAATAAATTGGTTTCTCAAATATCTCATCATCATATTTTCGGGTGAGCCTGAGCGTGAGCGGTGGGTACAACGGGTTTAATTCTTTTAATTCAGAATACCATTCAATCCATATCTGTCTATCTACACTAGCACCAAAAAAGTGTGCGCCTTTTCCTATAACGTGCAGCACTAAATCCAAATTATATTTTTTATAAATACTAATTACTTTTTCATGTATTTCCTTATCTTTAGTATCAACTTCAAAAAACGTATATGGATGATTGCCACCTATTCTAGGATCAATGTTTACTATTCCACCTACAAATTTTAATGTAAATTGGTGTCCAAGTTCTGCATTCTGATGTTCTTTGTATGGCCTATAACACTGGCTACACATTGACATTGGCTTGATTTCTCTAACTTTCTTTTCTTCTATGTTACTCATTTCTTTAATCCTCTATTCATTTGCCACTGTCCATGAAAAAATATTCCTAATGCTGAAATTGGAAGTAATAATAAAAGAAAAATATAATCTGGATTTATCAAGGTCTAATCATATCTCCATTAGTACAAACCAAAGTAGTATTATTTAGGAAATATTGAGGATCACAGTCAAAAGGTACAGTTATTTTTGTATTGTTGACAGTAAACTCTACCAAGTGTTTTGCTGGTTGAGTTGAAATTATGAAGGCATTATCCAATACATAGACAAACATTATTGATACTATAGCGCAAATGACTATGAAATCTTTATCATTCATCTTAATCTCATTCCATGATTGAAAAATACTGCAAATGGGACTATTATTGAAAATGCAAATACAAAGTAGAAGAATGATTTCATCATGTCACACTCATGTATTTGGGATTGACTATCTTGTAAATATCTTCAATTTCTGTAATTGAAAACTCAAATAACGCTGACTCTTTTATTCTCTTTTTCTTTAGTAATAACAAATCATTTGGAATGTACTTGCATTCTAGCCAAAACTGTTTGATTCTATCTACAACTGAATTGTAATCTGGATGCCCGATTGTTCTTCCATGTTTTTCTAATTCCTTCAATTCTTCTTGGAATAATCTGAGTTGTTCTAATTCTGGATGGCAAATCTTCTGTCTAGCTCTTCTGACAGTCTCAGGTTGGCATTCTTTTGATACTCTCTCAAATATTTCCTTATCCCATGTATCCCCAAAATCAAATCCAACCATGTACTTCCAGCATATTTGTAGAAACTCCATATCTGTCATGTTTCTGGTTTCTGGAACTGCTTTTAGCATCCATTCAACTTTTTGTGCCATGTCTTTCATTTGACTTAGAACCTTCTGGTGATATGCCAAATTCATGTAAGTCGGATTGCGTGAGTTTTCAGGAACATATGACTCAGGAGTACAAAAACAACTTTTGCCTTTTAGAACTTCAAAACATTGACCATCTGCATCTGAATGAATGTGGTTACAAGTGATGCATTTACTCATCTCAAATCTTCCTCGATTGAACCACTCTCTATCTTGATTATCTGTTTACCATTAAATTCTAAAATATCTCTTAACTCAGGAGTAAGATTACAAAGCGGTATGAAAAGAACACCATTCATTTCAAATCTAGTTTTCATTCTGATACTCCATAAATCTCATAAGTAACTATTACACTTTGTCCATCTTCGTAAAGTCTAACGTTTGTTGTTCCTTTTGAATTGTTAATAAACTCTAAAACCTCCTCATAAGTTGTAAATCTTTTAGCTCTTGTGTTTTTCATTTATTTCTTCTTCTCCATACTATTAGCCAACCAAAAATACATTCCTACTATTACTGGTACTAAAACTATTATCAATCTGATCATTTGTGAAGTATTGACTATTGCAGCAATCAAAAACATTGGCATTGGTGATGCAGTTAGAATTACAAATCCCAAAGTTGATTTCTCTTGTTGTTTCATGAGATAATGAAACAAGCCTATTATTTAAAATTGATTGCATAATACTTATTAACTAATGAACATCTAGATATTTTATGCAGAGTGCAAACATAGACATTGTGAAAAAGGGGTTCAAGTGTTTAAGATGCAGTTGGGAATGGGTTGCACGAAAAGCTGGTCGCCCTACTTGGTGTCCAAAATGCCATCATCCAAAATGGGATGAAAAACCAGGTGACAAGAAATGATTTGGGAAACAATTGAAAGATTATCATACTTTGGCAAAAAAAGGGATGCTATTCAGAGTCAATTTGATTCCAAGTATGGCGTTGGAAATTGGAGAATTGCTTGGCAGTTTGGGAGTCAAGCCCTTCCATTTCCTCTCGCAATCCAGATTTATGAGGATGCATATTATGAGTATCTATGTTTTGACAAAGGACTTTTAGATCAATTATTGCAAGAAGCAAGAGAAGTTTATGATAACGCAGAATCAAATGTAAACTGTGGCCTTGATTATTCTATCCAAGAAAATAATTCCAATCACTATCAAGATATTTCTGTTAGAAGAGTTGTCTTGAGACTTGGAAGAACTTTCAAAGGAACTGATCTAGTACAAATCAGACATCAAAGCGAAAGCGAAGTTGGCGCATTACTTTCACCAGGAAGAGTACGATTCCATTTACCTGATCTTATATCTAAACCAGTCCAAGAGGGATGGTGGGGAAAATCTACTGTCGAAGAATTTTGGCAATCCAATAAAATACTTCAGGTTGATAGTGTTACTTGTTACCAAAAAGGAATTAAGGTGTTAAAATGACCGAAGAAAAAGAACCATATTACAGAATCCTTGAATTTCTAGATTATCAAAACAGTCTAGGTAACATTGCTGATTCTGATTTATTGGAATTTAAAAAAACTATACGTGATAACAAGTATGTTTCTACTTATATCCGAGCATTGAAAGAAAAAATTCAAGATATTCCAAATAGGGAAGAATTGGTAAAACTCCAAGAGAAAGAAAGAACTTCTAAATCATTTGCAGACCGTATAGATTCTATCATTGAACATCTCTTTGATGCATATTCTTTCTCTACAATTGAAACAGATCCAGTTAAACTTGCTCACAAATTAATATCTGAAGCTCTAGAAAGGCAGGGAAAAATATGTGATTTCAGAGATTCGGTACAACCTACAACAAAAATTGGAAGATGTGAGAATGAAGAACATTATGAAATTGTATATGAGGATGGAAATGTATCTGTAAGTGATATTCTAACAGATGAAGAGATTAAAGAATTTGAAGATATATCTGAACAAGAAGGACAGATGGAATCTTATCTAAAATTCCAGAATAAATTAAATCCAACAAATCAATTAGTATCTATTTTATTATATTCTGATGATGATACTCACAAATGGAATGACACTAATGGTTGTTATGCATGTGAAGCTTGTGCCAAATATTGTGCTGATAACTCTGAATGTGAAGTAAGCTGTGATATGGATTGATTATTTTGGCAAATACAATCTACCTCCATAAAGATGAAATAATGAAAGCAACTCATAGAAAGAGTTGTACTATATGTCATACAGCATTTGTATTTCTAGAACTTGTTATCTATTTTAGTAAGGTGGCAATTGAGATATGAGTTCTACTGCATGTCCTCACAAATGCATTAACTGTGGTAAAGAATTTGATGAATATTTGAAATACTTGATACATCGCAGAAGCCCATGCAGAAAAGGAGAAAAAAAATGACACAAAGAAAAATGCTAACTCTATATGGTTGGGATGCAACTAAAGTTAAGATACCTCTACCAAAGTATAGTTACTGGTTCAAGAAAACACATCAACATAGATGTGTTGTCAGTTGCAAGAATTATCCAACTGTTATTTATGTAAGTGACTTTGGATTTGCAACTATCGGATATTGCGAAGCACATGCAGCACGTAAAATTATGTTATCTTTACTGAGTGGATTCAATGAACGTGGAATTTGGGTTGAGTGTCTAAAAGGGCGATTAGTACCATTTTCAGGTTATGATGTTATTGATACTATGTTGAAAATTGTAACTGATAAAAATATTCTAATGAGACTTAAAGCAAAGAAAGCAAAACTAATTCAATTCAAACAATCAGGAGTCTAAGATGTGACTTTCATGGACTATGTACTGATTGGCTCTGGAATATGTTGGATTATTGGTTGTGGCACTTTGTTAGGCATGATGATTACAAGTAAAAGAAAAATCAGGCCAAAGGTAGTGAGATAAATGTTTTATCATTTGGCATTTAATTCAGAAAGAAATACATTGATTGAACATTGGCTATCTGGAAATTTATCTGATAATACAATACGAGAAGTATTGGGATTATATCATTATGATGGTGTTGATTACCCAAAAAAGAAGAGGAGTCAAGTGCTATAATGCCAAATACCTTATGTCCTGATGGGGGAAATTGTACTTGTCATGATACAAATAATTTATGTTCTGCATGTATCAGATTACATTGTAAATTGAACAAAGATAGAAAACCAGTAGTAATTGAACCAGAAGCGCCACAATTAGGAGATACACCATTTTGAATTGGGATAAATTTGAAAGAAGTAAAGCCTACTACTTGATTCCATTTGCTGTGTGGTGGGGATTTGGTATAACATTTATACTTTCTAGTGGTCCTGGAATCTACATTGGAATTGCACTACTTGTTGGTGGAATCTTAGTAACAAGAAAACATTATAAAAAATACAAAAAACTAAGACTTGGAGATAAGAAATGAAGAAACTAAGAATCACTCAATCTGATATTTCAGGATATAATATTGAATATGTAACAAAACCTGTTTTATTCATAAAAGGTGTCGGTAGAAAATGTCCTGTATGTAGTAGACATATTGTTGGCAGAAGTGATAAAACAACTTGTAGCCCAAAATGTACAAAGAAAATAGGATATATCAAAAACAAGGATAAGTGGAATAGCCATCAAAGTAACAGTCTAAAATCACGAATATCCATCAAAAAAATCGAAGGTAAATCTGAATATAGAATACTCTCCTTGTATCTCAAGAAAGGAGTTGTTCATAAAATCAAAATAACTCCAAAATATGCTGAATTGTGGGAATTTTTAGAAAAGATTCAACAGTTTAGGATCAATCCCTTACAAGTTAAGCTTGATAAATCCAATCGACAAGTATTTACCTAATAATGATTTAAAACAGAATGTAAATATTATATGCGTACTGATCCCACAAGTCAAAATTGGATTGGAGAGGGTGAAGATGCTGTATTTGAAATTCTGCAACAGACTTTTGACCTCAAAGAGATAGAAACCAAGTTCTTCCCTAATTACCCAGGTCTTTATCGTCAAGTAAAAGTAACTATGGTACTTGATAATGACCAATTGAGATATTTAGCAGATTTTCACAAAAAGAGTTCAATCGATATTTTCATGATTCCATTCAATGATGAATACACTCCACATCTATCCAGGATAGCTATTAGGGTAGAAGGCAAGAAAGGTAGTCTCAAGATGCAGAGACAAGGAGTTCAAAGATGGTTGCTCGAAAGATGGTGTAGAGTAGTTGATGTCCACAAGTATGAATCCCCCACAATTTTCAAAGATAAAGTCAATGATAAAAGCAAACAAGAACTGCAAAATGCCTTTGATATTGCTAAAATAGAACTGCGTATTGTTCCAAAAATCACTAAAACATTTCCATAATAAAAAAGAGATTGCCTAACAGATTAGGCGCTGGTTTCTACCATTGAAGATCAAGTCCTTCTCTCTTGACTAATTTTATTTCTGCATCACATTCACAGTTTTCAATTTGGCATTTCTCCCCATTAACGTCAAAGTTGTATGCAAACTTTTGTCTAATTGGGTGGGGGTTTAGATACTTATCTACATATGCATTGATAATATCCATCTTATGCCAATGACACACAAATGAAGTCTCTGGAAGTTTCTCAAATAACTTGTCGATGCTTGTCTGTTTTATTTCATAGATGTTTTGCATGTCTATTAACCGGAACTGTGTTATTTAAATTTGATTGCATAATACTTATTAACAAATGAAATATAGTATTGAATATGAAGTTACAAACAGAAAACCTTCCAAAGTTTGAATGCAAAATATCTAACCAAAAGTTAACACAATTGCTTGATATTGCAAGAAGAGAAGAGAATCTAAAATGAATAGCGCATCTAAACAACATGGATTGACAGAAGAGACATACAAGGAAAAAATTCTGAAAATGTTTGATAATACCAATATCTACGTCTTACTTGAATTGTACTATCGAGAAACAAGTTTTACAAATGACAGTGAATTTGTAAGATTCTTGACAAAATACCTTAGAAAATATGGAAAGATAACATGACCGAACCAATTACAATCTATGATATTCCATATTTCATAATTGTTTTCGCAGGGATGGTTATGGTTGCTGGAATATTATTGGATTGGAAAAATCCATTCAAAAGAAAAAGTTCTTCTGTTAAACCAGGTGACTGTGTATAAAATGAGTGAAAAAGGACTTAAAGAATTTCACAGCGATGAGGAATTTCCAGAAAACTATGAAATACTTGAAAAGATAAAATCCCCTCTCAATGTATTATGGTATAATGTAAATTCCATATTTCCTGATAATTACCCTGCAAAGATGCCACAAGACTTTGCAAGAGACATGATTCTTTTCTATTCCAAAAAAGGTGATACTGTTTTTGACGGATTCAATGGATCGGGTACTGTGCCGAGAATCGCAAATAAGCTAGGTCGAATCGGTATTGGTACTGATGTAAACCCCAAAGCTATCAAACTCTCCCAGGACCACGATCCTTCTAATGCTGATAGATACTGGCAATCTGATTTGAAGAAAGTAAATCTGGATAAAAAAGTTGATTTGATATTGACATCACCACCTTTCGGCATTTCTATTGCCGGAGATAAAAATAACTATTCTGATGAAGTAGATGATTTATCCAATTCAAAATCTATTGAAGAGTTTCTTGAGAAGATCAGACCATGTTTCCAGTCTTACTTTAACAATCTAAAACCAAATGGAATTTTAATATTTGATGCAAGAGACAGGACTAAAGACAGTAAATACTATGATCTCTCTGTTATCTTTAGAAACATGTGTCTGGAAATTGGATTTAAAGTACATGCTAAATTCTTCTATTTCCTGATGCCATACCGTCTTTATACTTATAAGAACCATGACAATAAACAAATCATGCCAAATGTGAGTACAATGGACGTTTATTGTTTGTATAAAGGCGATGATCAAAAATTGGAGAACTTTAATGCCGTATAAAACAAGAGAAGCTCATATGCTTATGCAAGAAGGTTCTACTTTTAAAATGATTGAACCAGTTCTTATAGAAAATATGAGTGTGTATAATCATGGGTAAAACTACCAGTATTGAATGGAGTGATGCAACAATCAATTTTTTTTTGGGGTGTTCTAAAGTTTCAGAAGGTTGTGCTAACTGTTACATGTATAGATTAGAAAATAGATGGGGTAGAGATCCTTCTAAAGTTAGAAAGACTAACTGGTTTACAATAGACAAAAATCTAAGAACATGGTCTGCAAGTAGAATCTTTGTCAATTCCATGTCTGATACTTTTCATAAAGACATTTCAGACAATGAGATAGAAGAAATGTTCAATATGATGAAAACATATTCTCAACATACGTATATTGTGCTTACTAAGAGAATAGATCGTGCAGTAAAATTCTTTGAAACTCATGAAGTACCTGATAATGTTTGGATAGGCACTTCTGTGGAATCTGAAAAATATCTGTTTAGAATCAATTTATTAAGACAGATAACCGCAAAGACTAGATTTGTAAGCTTTGAACCATTAATAGGATTCTTAGATCTAGGAAGTGCAGATTTACAAGATATTCATTGGGTTATTGTAGGTGGTGAATCAGGTTCAAATCCAAGAGAAATGAAAGAAGAGTATGTTGATAATATTTTCAATTTATGCCAAGCAAAAAATATTCCATTCTTTTTCAAGCAATGGGGTAAAGGATTATCAAAATGTAAATGTCATAATGCCTTTGGTTGCAGACTATACAAAGATAAGACTTGGGATGAGTTGCCAAACATAAAGGTCACATTATGACACCTGAAGAAATACGACAAACAAATGATGATATGGAAGAATGGAGTAATTCAAGACAATTTATCTATTGGTCACAAATGGGTACAAATGAAAGTGAGGCAGATTGGACATGAGACTTCGAGAGTTTCAAGCGTTAATTTGTACTCGATGCGGTTTATTTATGAAGCCATTAGAATGTAAAGAATGTAATCTTGGATTTTTACTTTGGAAAGAATACTCAGAACACAAATATGTCGTTCATAGAGAATGTATTGTGATTGGTTGACATGAGTGATTCTTTAGAAAGCCAAATAAACTGTGTTGAGTGTGGATTTACTTATGAAGATTGCATTTGTAATATTGAGGATGAATTAAGACAAGATGATGGAGAAAATATAAGTGAATTTTGAAACTCCGGTCTTAATCTATGATAATCTTTGTATGTCTTGTACTAAATTTGCTAAACTAGCAGATCTTCTAACAAGTCATAGAATTTTGATTGTGGGAATGTACCCTAGTAACTTAACAGAAGTCAATACAAATCATCTATTAAGTAAAAAACTTCCAGATTTCTACAAAATGAGTTGGTTAGTAATTGATGGCAAAGCTTATGGTGGAAGAGCTGGTCTTTTTAGACTGATAAAGTATTTTCTCCTGGAAGGAGATGGCTCAATCCATGAAAACAAATTTGATGTGTCCAAATGTACTACTGATTGTTCCACAATCAAAGGTGTCTGGTTGAGATCAATGAGCATATTAACAAGAAGTGAAAAAATAACTATTGAAATAAAATAAAAAAGAAAAGAGCTTATCTAAGCTCTCTTGAGTTGTTTGTATTTTCTTCTAGCAAGTATTCCAACCACAAAAAATATTGGTGAAGTCATTGCTATTGGTTGTCCAAACTGAACATAATCCAGGATAGCGTAATGTGCGCCTACCGCAATCAGTCCTATCCCAATAATCATTAGGGATGCAAAGATCGTGTATGCTTTCACTTCGCCTTTCTGAAGTTTTTCAATTTTGGTTTGCATGTCTAGCATGACATAGTATAGAATTGATTATGTAATAAGTATTACGAAATGAAAGAGTTACGAATAAGATAATAGTTTAAATAAAATGACTTGATTTGTAGATGTATAGGTAGATTTAATTAATACTATATGTAACCTATATTATGAATTTAAAAAGTACAGTTACAAGTGCAAAGAAAGATACTACATCACTAAGATGTACAATTCCAGAAGGCATTGCAGCATTTCTAGAATTAAAGAATTATGATAAATTAGAATGGACAATGGAAGTTACTAAAGGAAAAAGACTAGTAACACTGAGGAAAGCTAAACAATGAGTCCTCCACCAAAAGATCCAGAAAAATATGCGTTGTATCTGCAAAGACAGAGTGAATCACATAAAGGACAGAAATCATGGAATAAAGGAAGAATTGGTGTTTATACTCAAGAATCCATCCAACTGATGAAGCAATCTCATAAAGGACAAGTCAGTGGATTCAAAGATAAAAAACATACGCCTGAATCAATTGCACAATATAAAGAGAAAAGGAAAAATTGGGTAATAAGACCAAAAGGTAGTAAACTAACAGAAGAACATATCTTAAAAAACTCTTTAGGTCATAAAGGTCAAGTACCCTGGATGAAAGGCAGAAAACATACATCTGAAGCTAATATAAAAAATGCTAATGCACATTTAGGAAATACAAATAGAAGAGGTCAAACTCATACAGAATTAGCAATTATAAAAATCAAAGAAGCAAGAGCAAAACAAGTTTTTCCACTAAAAGATACTAAACCTGAAAGGATTTTACAAATTGCTTTGTCTCTAAATAACATCAAGTATAAAAAACATAAATTGTTTCAGATTGGAAGAGAGTTCTTTCACCAAGTTGATATTTTCATAGAGCCAAATCTTGTGCTTGAAGTTGATGGTGATTATTGGCATAGTTTATCTGAAGTAATTGATAGAGATAATTTCAATAATAGAAAACTGTTTGAATTGGGAAATAGAATTATTCGTGTAAAAGAACATCTGATAAAACAAAATGTTCAAGAATTTGTAGAATCTCTGACCTTTGGTTATCCTTTCATGCCTTAAATAGAACTTCCGA
>Ga0307374_10010344_pt1 | contig 13531 bp, 13 predicted proteins | sample OX3MG_FD_202532 | JGI IMG/M metagenome (GOLD analysis project Ga0307374, IMG submission 202532) | Soil microbial communities from Risofladan, Vaasa, Finland - OX-3 | ecosystem: Environmental > Terrestrial > Soil > Coastal area > Acid sulfate soil | place: Finland: Risofladan, Vaasa | collected...
CGCCCTGGCGCGAGGCGCCGGCGTTGTTGACCAGGATATCGACGCCGCCAAACTTCGCGACCGTCGCCTTCACCCAGCGCCCGACGGCCGCCGGATCGGTCTGGTCGGCAGGATGGGCCAGCACCTCTGCGCCCGCGGCCCGCAGCTCGGCGGCGGCCTTTTCAAGCGCCTCGGCGCCGCGCGCGCAGAGACTCAGCCGCGCTCCCTCGGCCGCCATCGTGGCGGCGATGGCGCGGCCGATACCGCGGCTGGCGCCGGTTATCATCGCGACTTTGCCCTTCAGTTCCAGCTCCATTGGAATCGCTCCTGGATTGCGGATACTCTCCGATCACGGATGTTGACACTGTTGGGGTTGAGACTTAAGCTCGGCTGCCTGATTATGAACGATGGAGCTTTATGGAAATAAAGGTTGAAGGCTCGCTTGACCAGGCGATGCGCGTGCTCAAGCGCAAGCTGGCCAAAGAGGGCGTTTTCAAAGAGATGAAGAAGCGCGCGTTCTATGAGAAGCCGAGCGTGCGCCGCAAGCGCAAGCGTTCGGAGGCTCAACGCCGCCGCCGCAAGGAACAGCGTCGCCGCCGCGCCTCGGCGATGTAGCCCCGTCGCCCTGCCGCCCGAACCCGGGCGGCTTCCCTGACCGGTATCCGATCTCCGTGCCTGTAGCGGGCCGGGTTACGCCGGGCCGCTATACCCTTGCGGGTTTCGGTTAATGGCCGCCATCTGACGGTCGTGCCGGTGGCCGCCAGGTGAAAACCATCCGCCCTTTCGAGACGTAACAATCGAGATCGTAATGCGAGAGGCCGTCGGCCTGCCGCGCGGCGCGAAACTTCTCGACCGCCCGGCGGACGCGATCCGGTGCGCTGCGGCGCGGCGAAGAGATGGCGATCGGTGCGACGATACATCCGGGTCCGCGATGCCTCTGCGATTCGCCGGGCGCGGCCAGGGCGGCGCATTTCAGGCAAATCAACGGTGCACGTCCATCGATCGCGCCCTCGGCCAGCGCCGCTTCGAGCTCGTCGAACGCGACCGTGCATTCGACCCAATGTTCGCGCGCCCGCATCGCCGAGAAGCTGCGGACCGCGCGCGCAAACTCCCGCAGCATCGCGTCGTTCGATCGGCGCCCCGCGGGATTAGTCGCCCGCTCGTCACCACGCATCGACGAACGCATCCCCTGCGTCAGCAGGGAGCGCAGATTGAGTGGCAGATAATCGGTCAGCGACGAGCACAGCTCGCCATGTCCGGCGTCCCCACCGCCGACCATCACCCGCGCCGCCGAACCCGGAAGCGGCGAGCCGGGAGTGAGGGGTTTAATCAGCCCGCGCCAGGCCGCCAACCGGGTATCGAGGGCGGGACGCGACGTGTGTGCCTTCCTGTATCCCAAATGTCCGCTACGCAAATATGACTCTCCCGACGCGCACAAGAGGCGGCCCGCCGCGGGCGCACGGTCCGGACGCACGGGTCCGCCGCGCCACCGGACGCGGTCATGCGTCCGGCGCGATGGTCGCCAGGGGTTAAACCAAGCGAGATCGAAAACGAGTCAGTTGAAACTGCGAACGTTCGAGCGCCGATGCGAGTGGCGCGAACTACGGCTCGATGGTCAGATCGGGGGTGCGGGCGGAAGCAGCCTCCGCCGTCCCCATGAAGAGCGAAAATGCCCGTGCCAGCCTGTGGCATGTAGCTCGGCTCTTCTCACCCCAATCCACCAGCCGGTCTGGCTCCCCCGCCCATCTTCCGCGTCCCCCGCCCCAAGCGGCTCGATGGTCCAAGCGCACTGTTTGTCACGGGGTAGCGGCAGTCCCCCTGCTTCCCCGTGCCTAGCCGTGCGGCGTCATTCGACCGTCCCAATCGGCTCGAACCTGATCACTATTACGCTTCGCATCGGAAGCGGGCAATAACATCACCGACTGCTGCCGGATTGAGCTGCGCTTGACATTCCGAGTGCTCCGTGTGCTCGAAAAGAGAGCTGCAACAGGACGGCTGCACAGAACGCGGCCGGACATCCGATGTTGCTTGCCTTGAAGCGGCTCTCAACCCTACGCTATCGGCCTAATCAGGAGGAAACCGCTTATGACTGTGCCTCTCTCGCGGCGCGCCGGAGCGGAATTCATCGGTACGTTCTGGCTGGTGCTGGGCGGATGTGGAACCGCGGTGTTGGCCGCGGGCTTTCCGCATCTCGGCGTGGGCTTCGTCGGCGTAGCGCTGGCCTTCGGGCTCACGCTGCTGACGATGGCTTACGCTATCGGCCACATCTCGGGCTGCCATATCAATCCCGCCGTGAGCTTCGGACTATGGGCCGGCGGACGCTTCCCCGGCAGCGAGCTTGCGCCCTACGTGATCGCACAGGTGCTCGGCGCGATCCTCGCCGCCGCGGTGCTCTATGTAATCGCCAGCGGCGCGCCCGGCTTCAGCCTGGCCGGAGGCTTCGCCGCCAACGGCTACGGCGCGCACTCGCCGGGCGGATACACGCTGCTGTCCTGCGCGGTCTGTGAAGTCACGATGACGCTGATCTTCCTGTTCGTGATCATGGGCGCGACGGACGTGCGCGTGCCACCGGGATTTGCGCCGATCCCGATTGGCCTGGTGCTGACACTAATCCACCTGATCAGCATTCCGGTAACCAATACTGCGGTGAATCCGGCCCGCAGCACGGGACCGGCGCTGTTCGTCGGCGGCTGGGCAATCGGCCAGCTGTGGCTGTTCTGGCTCGCGCCGATCGTGGGCGGCGTGCTCGGTGGCCTGCTCTATCGCTGGCTGATGCAGGAACAGGGGCCGGCGGCGGCCGCCGCGGCGGCTGGTGGGTAAGCCGGCGAGTGCTAGCCGAGGGCGCGGCGGAAGGTCCGCAGCCCTGCCTCGATAGTCGGGCGAAAGCCAGCGGAATAGACCTGGTAGTGATTCATCCCGGGCAGGATGATCAGCTCCTTGGGATCCCGGGCCAGCTCGTAGAGCCGCGATGATTCTTCCCAGCCGACCAGGTAATCCTGATCGCCGGCGATCAGCAGCAGCGGGCGCGGCGCGATTTCGTGCACCACCCGCTCGGGCCGATAATTCATGATGTCGTCGGCGGTTTCGAGCGGCAGCGTGATTCGCAACGCCGCCAAATCCTGGCCCTTGTACAACTCCTCTTCGGCCGGCGTCGGCAGCAGGATCGCCGAGAAGTCCACGTACTCGCTCGCCCCGGTGGTCACGCGCCGCTGCCGATCGCGCGCGACGGTTTCGCGCAAGCGAAAGTACTCCCACAGCCGCCGCGAGTTGCGCATCCAGCGGTCGCCGTCGCCGAACGTCACCACGCTGACCACGCATCGCACGCGCGGGTCGCGGGCCGCGGCGCCGATCGCGGTGGCGCCGCCGTAGCTGATACCGAACAGCCCGATTCGATTCGCGTCCACCTCCGGCTGCATCGCGAGGAAGGTCATCGCATTGATAATGTCTTCTTCGCGCTCCCGCGATATCAGCCGATGACGGGGACCTTCGCTGTCGCCGAAGCCGCGATAGTCGGGGATCATCGTCACATAGCCGGCGCGGACGAACTCCTCGGCGAAGGCCGGCAGGAAGACCTTGCGGTCGGCGCGCAGGCCGTGACAGAGCACCGCGGTCGGACGCGCCGGCGCGCCCGCGCGATCCTCGGGCAGATAGAGCGTCGCGGCGAGCTTGAGCCCGTCGCTGTAGAACGTCACTTCCCTGGTCTTTGCCATGATGATGATCCAACCTCGCTCGGGAACGGCGGCAGCCCCCGCCTGCCGAGCTCAAGAAAGATTCGGACGATGTTGAACGCGACGCTAGCCGCCGAAAAGCTCCCGGTCAACGACCGGCCAGGAGGTCGCGCGGCGCGAAGCGCGGCGACTATGGCCGGTCACTTTGAGCGTTGACGAATTCTTGGTTCCCGATTGTCATCCCGAACCGAAGGTGAGGGATCTGCGCGGAGCGATTGGTCTGAAAAGAAAATCGCTTCGCGTAGATCTCTCGCTTCGCAGACTCCGCTCGGAATGACACAAGCGGCCCCGCGCAGACCCGGCTAGCGCCAGAGCTGGCGGCTCGCAATCTCCGCTCCGGCGACCAGCGCTTCGAGCTTGGCCCACACCAGCTGCGGATGAATCCGCCCGCCCAGTCCGCAGTCGGTGCCGGCGATCACATTTTCACGCCCGACGACCTCGGCGTAGCGCAGGATTCGATCGGCCACGACCTCGGGATGCTCGACGACGTTGGTCGCATGGCTGACGACTCCCGGGATCAGCAGCTTGCCGTCGGGGAGCTTGAGGCCGTCGCGCCACAGCTTCCACTCGTGCTCGTGACGGACGTTGCCGGCCTCGACCGAGAACGCTCCGGCGCGCACCTTGAGCATCACTTCGCCGATATCTTTCAACGGCAGGTCGGTGGAATGCGGACCATGCCAGCTACCCCAGCATATATGGTAGCGAATCCGATCTTCGGGCAGCCCGCGCAGGCCATGATTGAGCGCTTCGATTCGCACCATCGCAAACTTCCGGTACTCGGCGACGGTCGGCTCGGGATTGGCCAGGTCCCAGGTATCGGCCAGACCCGGATCGTCGAGCTGCAGCACGAACCCGGCCTCGACGATGGCGCGGTACTCCTCGCGCAGCGCCTCGGCCATCGCGAACAGATACTCCTCGTCGGACTTGTAGTACTCGTTCTGCCGGCGGCCCAGGCTGCCCGGCGCGATCGAGGTGATGAAGCCCTCTTCGGCGCGGACCTTGCCGAGCGCGGCCTTGAAGTTCTCCAGATCGACGCGTAGCTCATCGTGGCCCGTGAAGGTGATCGGCGCGGTTACGACTTGCGGCCGCCCGCTCATCGGCGTGGTCGAAGTCTGATTGTTCTGGTTCAACTCGCGATAGAAGTCGGCGAACTTGACGCGGTCGCGGCGCCCGACCGTTTGTGGCATGTCGCGCACCGGCCCGTATTCCCAGCCGCTGATCCGTCCCCACGCGTAGCTCTGCCAGGCGCCGTAGTCGACCGGGCCGCGCGTCGCCTTGCCGAACTCGCCGTCGTTGATCACGTCGATGCCAAGCTCGGCCTGGCGGCGGCAGATGTCCGCGACCGCCGACGCGAGCCGTTCGGAGTAGGCTCGCTCGTCGTAGGCGTTGCCGCTCAGCCGGGCGACGTTGAGCGCGATCAGATCGTCCGGCCGCGGCAGGCTGCCGGCGTGGGTCGTCAAGATACGTTGCGTGCTGCGCTTCATTGCTTCTCCTTGGTAGCCGTCGAATCGCCGGCCTCAATCATTACGGTTCGATCCGCTCCATCATGCGCGGGAACGGAATCGCCTCGCGCACGTGATGGATCCCGCAAATCCATGAGACCGCCCGCTCGATACCCATCCCGAAGCCCGCATGCGGCACCGAACCGTAGCGGCGCAGATCGAGATACCAGCTAAACGCTTCGAGCGGCAAATTGTGTTCGATGAGGCGCCCCTTCAGGGTCTCGTAATCGTCTTCGCGCTGGCCGCCGCCGATTATCTCGCCGTAGCCCTCCGGCGCCAGCATATCGACACACAACGCAACCTCGGGCCGCGCCGGATCGCGCTTCATATAGAACGCCTTGCACTCGGCCGGGTAGCGATGGACCAGCACGGGACGATCGAACTCGGCCGACAGCGCGGTCTCCTCGTCGCCGCCCAGATCTTCCCCCCATCGCACCTCGAAGCCCTTGGTCTTGAGCCGCGCGAGCGCCTCATCATAGGTGATTCGGGGGTACGGCGTGGCGGCGGCCTTTTCGAGCGGGGCCACGTCGCGCTCGAGGATTTTCAGCTCCTCGCGCCGCGTCTCGAGCACCCGCGCCACGATCGAGGAGACGAAATCCTCGGCCAGTTGCATATCCTCGTCGAGCGTGAAGAATGCGACCTCCGGCTCGACCATCCAGAATTCCGTCAGATGGCGCCGGGTCTTGGATTTCTCGGCGCGGAAGGTCGGGCCGAAGCAGTAGACCTTGCCGAAGGCGAGCGCGCCCGCCTCGGCATAGAGCTGTCCGCTCTGCGTCAGGTAGGCCTTGCGCTCGCCGAAGTAGTCGAGCTCGAACAGGTTGGTGGTGCCCTCGCATGAGGTCGGGGTCAGCATCGGCGCGTCGAACAGCACGAAACCGCGCTGATGGAAGAAGTCACGGCACGCGGCCTCGACCTCGCTGCGGATGCGCAGGACGGCATGCTGGCGCGCGGAACGGATCCACAGATGGCGCAGGTCGAGCAGGAAGGCGACGCCGTGCTCCTTGGGAGTGATCGGATAATCGTTGGCCGCGGCGATCAGCTTGAAGCTCTTGAGCGTCAGCTCGATCCCGCCCGGCGCGCGCTCGTCGGCGCGCGCGGTCCCGGTCACTTCGAGCGAGCTTTCCTGGCCCAGATGGTCGGCGGCGGCAAAGGCCTCGTCACCGAGGTCGGCCTTCGAGGCGACGCACTGGCATAGCCCGGTGCCGTCGCGGATCAGCAGGAAATGGACCTTACCGCTGGAGCGCCGGTTGTAGAGCCATCCGCGCAGCGTCACTTCCTGGCCGAGCTGATGCTTCAGATCCTCGATATAAACCGCTTCCATCGTCCCTATTTAAAACAGATGAGGCCGCGCGCGCGAGCGCCCGCGGATCGACGCTTCACAATGACTCGCGTTCAGTCGACGATTCCAGGGCCCGGTCCGGCGCCGGCAATCACCTGGCGCGGTGCGATGTAAACGCGCTGATGCGCTGCCGGTGGCCGCGTGCTAGTTTCGGCTCGCCTTGGGAGCGACGGCGATGAAAGCGGCGGCGGCAAGCATGAACGGGTTGGATTACGCGATTATCGCGGTAATCGGGCTGGGTACGATCTACGGCCTCTCGCGCGGCGCGCTCAGGATGGTGACCTCGCTGCTGTCGCTGATCGGCGCGCTGTATGCGGCGTCGCTCTACCATAGCGCGGCCGCAAGCTTCGCTAATCGCGAGTTTGGCGCCGGTTCCGCCACCGCCCGCATCATCGGCTACATCGCGGTTTTCGTGCTGGTCTTCCTGGCCATCGAGTTGGCCGGAAATATCGTCATCCGGCTGGTTCACGCGGTGCAGATGGGATGGATCGATCGGCTGATCGGCGGTCTCAGCGGGGCCGCGGTCGCCGCTATCGCGCTCGGCTTCGTGATCATGGCGATGATGCTGTTGTTGCCGGCGCGGGCGGAGATTCTCAAGGACTCGATACTCGCCCCCCAGTTGCTGGCATGGGACAACGCGCTGCTCGACCGCGTCCCGCCCGAGCTCAAGGCGCAATACGAGGCGCGGCGCGCCGAATTTGTGAAGCTATGGCAGGCGCAAGCCCGGATGAGGCGCGAGCTGTCGCCCGCGCCCAGCCCGTCGCCTCGCTAGCGGAACGAAGGGGACTCAGGCGATGGCGCTGTCGACCGCCTGCACCAGGTTGCGCTTGGGCACGGCCCCGACAATCTGATTCGCCACCTGGCCGCCCTTGATAATCAACAGATTGGGAATCCCGCGGACATTATATTGCTGCGGCGTCTGCGGGTTGTCGTCGACGTTGATCTTGACGACCTTGAGCCGGCCGGCATACTCGGTCGCCAGCTCTTCGATCACCGGCGCGATCGCCTTGCACGGTCCGCACCACGGCGCCCAGAAATCGACCAGTACCGGCTTGTCGGACTTCAGCACCTCCTGCTCGAAGTTCGCGTCGGTCACGTGCGATACGTTTTCATTTGCCATGTTGTTTCGGTGCTCCTATCTATGAAGTTAAGGACGCCGATGCGGACAGTCAAGGCGGCCCGGCCCGCCACCCGGGAATAGCCGGCCGCATCGCCGGATTTCCACGGGTTTGGTATGGTGTCGGAACGATAACCGCCGGCGGCACGGACCGGCGGCGTCGAGCGCTTATTAAGGGAGCAAGGCTGTGATCAAGCTGGATCGGGATTTTCTGCGCGGCTCATATACGCCGCTCATCACGCCCATCATCGACGGCGCGGTCGATTACGATACCTACGCCCGGCTGGTCGAGCGCCAGATCGCGCAGGGCTCGCACGGCATCGTGGTGGCCGGCACCACCGGCGAGCCGACCACGCTCTCGGTCGAGGAACGGAGCACGCTGCTCAAGGTCGCGATCGAGGCGGCCGGCAAGCGCGTTCCGGTGGTGGCCGCCACCGGCTCGCAATCGCACGCCGAGACGGTCGAGCTGACCACCCGCGCCGAGCGCGCCGGCGCCGCGGCGGTGCTGATCCTGACGCCCTACTTCATCCGCCCGCCGCAGCGCGGAATCGTCGAGTACTACGCCGACCTCGGCCGGCGCATCAGCCTGCCGATGATGATCTACCACATCCCGGGCCGCGCCGCGATCAGCGTGACCTGCGACACCGTCGCGAAGATCGCCGAGCGGGCGCCCAACCTGGTCGGCATCAAGCAGGCGGTCAAGGATCTCGAACTGGTGAGCGAGCTGATAGTGCGGCTCGGCCCCGAGTTCCGGATCTTCGTCGGACTCGAGGACCTGAGCTTTCCGATGATGGCGGTGGGAGCGTGCGGCGTGATGAATGCGGTCGGGAATCTGGCGCCGCGCCGGATCGCCGAGCTGTGCGAGCTGGTCTTCGCCGGCAAGCTGGCCGAGGCGCGCGCCGCCCATTTCGCGCTGTTCGAGCTCAACCAGTCGGTGTTCTTCGATACCAACCCCATCCCGCTCAAGTACATGATGAAGCGGCTCGGCCTGATCCGCGACAACGCGCATCGACTGCCGATGGTGCCGGCGACGCGCGAGCTCGAGGAACGGCTCGACGGCGTGCTCAAGCGCGCCGGGATGCTGTAGCGGCGGCGCTCGCGCGATCGGGCAATGCTCTTCAGCAAGAGAGGCGACGATGGGCAAGGAAATCGCCGGCATCAGGATTCCTGACAGCCGGCTGGCGAGTGAAGCGACCGCGCTTGCGCGCGAGGCGTCGTCGCCGATGCTGTTCAATCACGTGATGCGCTCGTATCTGTTCGGCGAGCTGCTGGCCCGCAAGCGCGGCCTCAAGTACGACCCGGAACTGCTCTACCTCGCGACCGTACTTCACGATCTCGGTCTGACCGAACGCTTCCACGGACCGCTGCGCTTCGAGGTCGACGGCGCCAATGCGGCGCGCGAGTTCCTCACCGCGCGCGGCGTACCGCCGGAGCAGACCGCGCGGGTGTGGGACGCAATCGCGCTCCACACCAGTCCCGGGATCGCGCTTTACAAGGAACCCGAGGTCGTGGCGGCGGCGCTGGGGATAGGCGTCGACGTCCCCGGTTTCGGCGCTGACGAGCTGCCGGCCGGCGCGCTCGAACAGGTCGTCGCCGCCTATCCGCGCTTGCAGTTCAAGACCGCGTTCATGGAACGGCTGGCCGAGGTGGCGAAGCACAAGCCGCAGATGACCTTCGGAAGTTTCCTGGCCGAGGTCGGGCTTCGATACGTGCCGGGCTTCAGCTGTCCGAATTTCTGCGACCTGATGCTCGGCGCACCGTTCGCGGAATAACTCGAATCCTGCAGTTCGTTCGGCGCTGCGTGCCACCTCGCGATGGCGAGATGTGGCCGCGGGATGGCATATTAGGTGGATCGCGGAGAGGTGGCCGAGCCCGGTTTAAGGCGCACGCCTGGAGAGCGTGTAGACTCGAAAGGGTCTCGGGGGTTCAAATCCCCCCCTCTCCGCCAGCCAGTCTACGAGGTTGCGGATTCTCCGCAGAAGGCCCCGAAATTGGCGCGTGTACGCGGCTTTTTGCGACTCAACGGGGACCGGAGATACGACGATTTCGGTAATCGTGCCCGAGTTTCTCGATTTCCTCTCCGCAGCGCACTGAGCCGGTCCCCTTCAGCTCGTGAGGGGGCCTGAGAGTTCGAATCGACTGCTCTCCGCCAGGCAGTCTACCCGATTCTCCGGGGCGGGAATCCCCGGAATTCCCGCGGTTCGCGACTTTCTGCAGCACACGCGCTCTGTCATCAGCGGCGCTAAAATGATTTGGAGGTGGAAGGTCCTTGATTACCGCTTCAGAACATGCAGACCAGAGAGGCTGAGCGGCTGCGGAAAGTCATTCCGCGATGGTTCGAACAGATAACTACTGGGCCCATGGCCAGGAGCGGCTTCGCAGGGAGGTCGAGCGGGCTGGATTGTTTCAGCGGGCTGCGCGTACTCTTCTGTCAGCTCACCATTTCGCTATGCAGCGTTCGCAAGATAGACTGCAGAACCAAGTCACGCACGGGTCGATTCTTTTTTTTGAATCGAGGCTCCAACATCGCTTCGAGCCACGCCTGGACTCCTTCATTGCGTGACCGGGCCAACGCCGAGACCAGCGGTAGAACTCGCGCTTCTACAGTCCGATAGTCACCGCGTATGCGAACGTAGCGGTACAAGAGTTTTTTGGCTCTCTTCACTTGCCGGGACAGCGCCCGCGTACACAACCGAACCAGAAGGTCCGTGTCAGATGAAATGAGCGATACTAGTGTCGCCTGCAGCGTTTCATCCAGCTCCTCCCTGCATATGAATACGTATAAGAAGTGTAGACGCAACTGCTCGTCCTTCAAGGTGTCTACTGACGCCCATCGCAAAATCTTCTCCCGATGCGCCCGCTGCCCGTGCTTGTGAACCGCCAGCAGCAGCACCGCACGCGCATATCCAGCACCCGGTCGGCCATCATCGTCAATCACCCGCCCCACAGCAAAATCTGCAATCTGCTTGGATGCTTCAGGGGAGAACGAGGCGTCGCACAAATACCTCGCGATATGAATCAGCCGCTCCGTATTCCCTTGCTCGCGGTTCCACAGCTTCATCACGGCGTCAAGGTACTCATCCGAGTTTTCCAGCTGCAGCAGATATTCAACGATAGTATCGGTTATTTGGGGTACCCTTTGCAGATCCATCACCACACGTCGCTTCATAGCAAGCCAGTTCCGCCTCTTAGCGGTGCCGTAGAGCCGCTTCGTCACCCGATCCCAATTCATTTTTTTTACGTTATGAGGTCGGTACCACTCAGAGACGAGCGCCCTGAATGTCCTCTCGTCTTTGCTTTTGTCCAGCCTATCAATTCTCAGGTTGACCTCACGATGGCGGAGTTCTTGGTACTCCTCCACCGTCATAATCTCGCTCTTCGCTGCGTTTGGATTCAGCCCCACACCTCGCAAACTCATATGGTGTCGCTGTTTCACTTCATGAGCTTCCTTCAGGCCGGGGACGAATATCGTGCTGTCATCAACGTAACGAAGGTACCTGCAAGCGTCGCTGTCGGGAAACGCAGCGTCAACTATCTTCAGGTAGTTGTGGGCAACGAGGCGACTTACGTCATTCGGCTCAATCGGTAGGCCGGTCATTGCCATATAGTTGAACCGTGGCAGCCATGCTTCCAAGCAGTAAAAAATCAGGTCGATCAAGGACCCGTGCGCACCTGTTCGTTGCGCTAAGAATTGTTTTGCCCGTATACGGTCGACCGCGGGAAAGAAGTCCGCGACGTCGGTATCGTATACATAAGCGAGATGTTCTCCCCGAGCTGCACTTGCGATTTCGGCGCTGAAGTCGAGCCAGGTTTGAAACCAGTTTGCGTAGTCACCAGGCTCCCGGGTGGAGCTGGCGTGGCTCCGGCCGCAGAATACTCGCTCATTGTCATCGGCCGTAATCCTGGGTTCGAGCACGTCGATCGCCCGCCTTCCTACGACCGAATCAATGAGAGATGGGAAGACGAGCTCGCGGTAGTTGCCTGATCGCTTGTTAGTGAAGCACAGATATGAGGCCGACGGGCTCCAAAGTCCAGCAATCACGAGTCGCGAGATCATCTCGCTCAGTTGCTCTTCGAACTCGATCAGAACCGCCGCTCGGAGAGGATGCGCAATGAGGTTATCCTTGTCACGTACGCTCGCCATCCTCTTGAGCGTAAACCTGACGTTTTCACGTGAGAAAGTCTTGGCCAAAACGTCCGCCCGAGAAACATCAATCGGTTCACATGCCCTTTGTGCTTTTGTGGCCACTCGACGGTAACTCAATCCTGCTCCACTTCGTCGGCATCTTGGGGAGCGCCAGCACCCTCCCACTTCGAGCAGACGGCCTCGACATTAGGCACGGCCGCCTCGCTCGTCCAGCTCTTATAGAACTGGGGATTTTTGCTTCTCGGTGCTGGATCGACTTCCCTCATTTCCACTAGCGCCGGCGCCTGGACGCACTCACCCAATACGAGCGCGGTCCTAGGAGCGAGCGCAGGTAATTGATCGAGAAGCTGGCCATAGATGCCAGGAACAATCTCGCGGAAGTAGCGAAGGTCTTCAGGGTTCTGCAGCCGGTGAACGATGAAGCTATTGCACTGCGAGAGCACCGTCTTGGACATTTCGCTGGGCCGCTGCGACGCAACCACAAGGCCGAGACCAAACTTTCGTCCCTCCCGTGCTATCCGCTCGAAGACTAGCTTGGAAATGGAGTCCTCATCAGACTTTCGATTCTCTCTGATGTAATTCTGGGCCTCCTCCAAAACGAGGACGACTGGAAACTCGCCGCGCCCCACGCCGCTGACCGGATCACTCAGTCGTTGCAGAAACTCATGAATGAGGCGTCCGATCAGTGCGGTGACGTTCTCAAGAACCTCCGAGGCAAGGAGGCTTAAATCGACAATGACTACATTTGCAGGTTCGGCAGCCGCTCGCTGGCGGTCATAAAATGGCAAGACTCCGTCCGCTACAGTATCCGGGAGCGTCAATTCGGCATCGCCGCTCGACGCCATTCCAAGGACGTCTCGCAAGAATGTGGCCAAGCCGTGTCGCACTGCAGGCCACTCCTGCGTGCACGGTCCAAAAAGAAACTCGAAACGAGAATCTTCGAGCAATCGATAGATCCGGGTTAACATCGTGGAGCAGTTGTCACGGGTGCGTGCAGAGTTCGACTGGTCGCGCGAGATCGCTGTCTCCAAATGACGATAGCGAAAGGCTGTCTTTCCGAAATAGGAGGGCCGGTCTGCCGAGCTCGAACCACCTTCCATCGCAGTTGTCGGAACCGCCGCCAAGTTGGAAATCAAACCTGTCAGCAGGGTGTCTGCTTGTTGTCGCTGCGCCATGTCCAACGGATCGTAGCCGTGGGCTCCAGCTGCTGCCTTTACTTGCACGAAGGTATTGCCGGGCTCGTTGGTTTGCAGAGACGGATACTGGTGGACAAGCTCTTCAACGGCGCTTTGGTTCTGCGCGTCCTGGAGCGCCGCAACAACCCCATCGCATATGACGCTAATGGCGTTTCTGTCCTGCCAAGCTCCTGTGGAAGTAAGCGTGAGGACTCGACGGCATTCTTGCGCGAGCGTATCTCGGAGAAATGTCCATTGCGGTCCTAACCCCGTCTGCCGAGCGAGGGTAAGAGCATTGAGAAGAACCGGGCGCTGCACTCCCGGTGCCGCACGGAACAACCTCACAAAATCGTCCGAATCCATGAACCAATATGGAATCGTTAACCGTCCGCTCTCGGCGGGGTCGGTTGGGATATATGGCCTGCACCCCAACTTCCCACCAGTTATAAGTAGAGTCCGGCCGGTTATTTCGCCCCTCCTGGGGCGTGTCGTTTGTAGTTTTGGTTTCATCTTCATCACAGTTTTTCCGGCCGCCCTTCACTTG
>Ga0307374_10010346_pt1 | contig 13527 bp, 15 predicted proteins | sample OX3MG_FD_202532 | JGI IMG/M metagenome (GOLD analysis project Ga0307374, IMG submission 202532) | Soil microbial communities from Risofladan, Vaasa, Finland - OX-3 | ecosystem: Environmental > Terrestrial > Soil > Coastal area > Acid sulfate soil | place: Finland: Risofladan, Vaasa | collected...
GCAAAATCGGCAAGTCCGGTCGGAATAAGACTGCCCACTTCGCTTTGCACTGACCGTAGAATGGCACTCGCCGATGCCTGACCGCCTCGCGCTATCGAAGAGAGTCCGGCAAGCTGATCCACAAAGGGCAATAGGTCGAACTCGGATTTCCCAATTTGCACAATGGCGTGTCCCGCTGCGGCAAGGTTGGACTCCTGTGGCTTGGAATCGTACTGCATCGAGTCATGGGCGCTGCCCACACTCATAAGCGCGGTTGCAAGCGGTTGCAGATAACGGTAGCTGAACCAGTGATTTCCGATCTTGATCGAGTACGGTTGCCATCCGGTTGCTTCAAGCGCCGCTCGCCTTTGCGGATTGCTTGGGCCAATGCCGGAAAGTTTTCCTTGCATCGCCAGGTGCATCCCCCATAGCGTTGCCGCGCCGCCGATTGCGTTACGCATAAGCGTGGGATTGGCTGCCTCGAAACCTTCGGTGGCGGCTTTATAGATGCCTTTTGGCAAACCAAACGGTGTGAAGTCCACACCCAGCTTGAACAAGTTGTAGGGAGTTTTTAAGAAGGGAACCAGCCAGCGAACTGCGGGAAGATTTTGGCCCTGACGCATCCAGCTTCCAAACTTGTCACTGCGCATGGATTTCTGGAAGGTGCGCTCTTTTGCAAAAAGATTTGCTTCCCGGAGCATTTTATCGCTGGGATTGGCCGTGAGTTCCGCAACTCTGCTCGATAGCGCGTCTCCCGACAAGCCTTCATCATGGGCCGTCTGGAATGCTTTCGCATATAACGCGCCACTCTTTTGTAGCGAGTGAACCAGATCATTCACTGACGATACGATTCGTGAAGGAACGCGCACAACCCGGCCCGTCTTTCCGGGAATCGCAAATGTACGAGGTTCAAATTCACTGGCCGAACCAAGCTCAGTCTCCCACGACTCTCCAAAGGCGCGAATTGCATCCGGTACACCGGCAAAAAATCCATGCGCCATTGAAAAAGCCTCACGCATCGGACCCGCATTTAGCGTGTAAGCACCCGACAGTCCGCGTTCAATCGGGGCAAGGATCGCCATGCTTGTATCGCTCGCCGCTTTCTTCAGGGCAGCGCCGCCGGATAGCAGACTGTTGATGCGAATTTCATAGGCCATATCCATGAGCCTGCCCCCGAAACCTTTGCCCGTTGCAAACCGGGTATAGTCGCGGATGAATTTCGCCAGCGCGCGAGTGTTGTCCTGGGGAATCTTGACGAATTCCGATGCTGCCTGCCGCTTCACATCTTCTGGCAAGGTAGTCAGCAATTTGAATGCGGATCGCGCAAGTGCCTGGGGCCGGGTGACTGCTCCCTCGCCGCTGTAATCAGGCGCATTGATTTGACGCGCACGCAACGCACGTCCAGCCTCGGAACCGACTTTGTTGGCAACAACGTCGTCAATCTCGGCGTGTTTTGCCATCGCCGCAAAAAACGTATCGGGATCAGCGGTGCCGGATTGCACATTCCTCGCAACTTGCAACGTGCGATCAACAGACGATTCGAGTAGCTGATTGGCGGCTACCACTTCACTGTCATTGAAAGCCTGATGGCTCTTGGCGGCTAGGAGACTCGCTTCGTCTAGTCCAGTATTTTGAGCCAAGCGAATTGTTTGTGCGTCGGAAATGGAGCCTCGCATTCGGGCGTCGGGATTTCTCTCAAGCATCTCGGCGGCAGCATCGAGCGATGCGTTTAAATCCTTTGCAGAGCCGACCATCGCGGGCTGGAGGATTTGCTTGAGCGTGGCGGTGTTCTTTGCGATCCGGTTGGCGGCGTCCGCGCCCAGAGCCTGTGCCACTGCCTCATGCGTTTCAATTGGAGTATCGTGCGGAAGCATTTTGCTTGCGGCCTCTTGCACACCCTGTTCCCCCTCGGTGAATTCAGGACCTAAACGCGATGCACTCGCAGCGGCTTCGGCATGACGTGCCGATGAGACTAGCGGCGACTCGACTGGCGTTGCATTTGTTGCAGGGACAGATGGGCTTACACGAGCGGCGACTTCAGGCGTAGCGACGGTCTTCGCTTCCGGCAAGAATTTACTTAGATAACCGAGGGCTGCTATTGGCAACTCACCAAGCACGGTTTGTCCTACTCCAAATCCGATTCCAGTTTCGGTGGACTGGCGCTGGTTCTCCGCTGTTAGCGGGTTCTCGCCACCCAGAGCTTGGCCTGCCACAGATGACCCTTTACCGATCAAGGCTTGGGTAGCGATGCGCATTGCTGGGTTGACGAGTTTTGGCAGCAGTCCTGCACCTTCAAGTTCCGGCAGGAATTCCATGACGGCCGGGCCAGCGGTTGCACCAAGCACGGTTGGAACTTCGGAGATCGCCTGCTGCCTGGCGCGGGCAATTTGCTGGGGAGTGACCGTGCGTCCCATCTGAACGCCGCGTTGCATGGTCTGCTGAAACGTTTCGCCGGGACGAGGGGTGACAAGTGGCGTTACGTTTTGCGCAGCGGTGTCAAGCGGGGCTGTGGATTCGGCCTTTGCTTCCTGCGCAGTCGAGGCGAGTAGAGCTTGGTGAAACGCATCAAGTTGCGGGGCAGAAGATTGGGCCGATGCTACTGGTTTCCAAGCAGACGTGTTTTGCGGCTCTGCTATGGGAGTCCATGCGGAGGGCGGGGCTTCTTGAACTGGAGTCCAAGCGGATTGTGTTTGCGATTGGGGCATAACTACCTGTTCGCCTTCGGGGCCTTAGTGAGAATCCAACCCTTCGGAAGTTTCGTACCTGCTGGTGCGGAATGTAGGGTGCCTTGCGGATCGCGGGCAAAGATGGCTCGTGCTGGCACACGGTTTGGCGTGCGCGACTGTGGCTGAATACCGTAAATGTTTTTTGCCACGTCGAGAAGTCCTTGCTTGAATGCGCCCTGCGTGACGCTCTCACCGTAGCCAATTTCATTCGTGATTTCGGCTTGGCGTTCCTGTTCGAGCGCGGCAATCTCTTGGGAGTTGGGCTGGCGAGCAAGGCCGTTTTCAACGACCGGAGAGTTCTCCAGTCGGTCGTAGCGTGAGTTGATCTGGCCGATTTGCGTGTTGAGTCCGTTGAGAATCTGCGTCTGGTAGTGTTGGCGTGCGGCTGTGGACGCGCTGGAAGCCGCTCGAATTTGAGCGATGGCCTTCTTGGTCTGGTCCGAGTTAATCGCAGTGAACAGCTTTGTCGCGTTGTTCTGTGCAGCGACGTTCTCGCGGGATTGCCCGCCGATAGCAGCAGCCATCGTGCCGCGATTCGCCATCGAAAGAATCTTCGCGGGATTCGATTCATAGGCCGAGAGCGCGCCCATCAAGTGTTGGAGCGTGCCCGCTTGCGATTCTTGGAGCTTTGATTCGGCAGACTGATATTCCAAAGGCATCTGCTCAAGATTCTGACGGTATTGCATTCGGGCTTGGGGCATTCCCATAATGCCGTTCATAACGTCGCTGATTGCGCCGCCCGCGCCTTCTACACCACCGCCTTCGGCTAGACTTCGGGCGTGTGCCTGACCAACGAGACTCCCGCCAAGAAACATATTGTCCAGCATTCCGGCCATGCGGGGATGTCCCTGTGCGAAGCGATTGTCCGCGCCGAACATCATGTACGGGGAGTTGAGGCGGTTCTGGTATTCGTGGGAAGTTTCGGCCTCGCCTTGAGGAGTTGAGGCGTAGGGGCCTGAATCGGGTTTGGGCATGTAGGCCATCACCGTTTTCATATCCGCTGCGGGATCGACGTGGCCGAAAAGCGAGGGGTCTAGGGGCATCATCACGCCGCCAACGCTGGTATACATGGGGGACTGGGCAGCAGGTTCACGGGCCGGAGTCTGTGCTGCCGACTGTGGAGGAACTGCTGCTGACTGTTGGGGATTGAAACGCGCCAAGAGTTGCGCGATATATGGATCAATCGGGAAATTTGAGTTATTGCCATTCTGAGGCATGCTGTTTCCTTTGCGGAGGGGGATTAGGATTTCTGGAGAGATTCGCTCTCTAAGAGAGCGAGTAGTATTTCGGCTGATAGGACGGCCAGCCAATCGCCTTCTGAACCAAGTTGCAGGAGCGCGATCTGTTTGTCGTTCAAGAAGTGCGAGACGTTTGCACCACCGTTATAAAGCGTTCGGATGGATGCGCTACGCCCGGCGATTGAATCGGGGGTTACGGTGATGCCGTGCTTAGCGGCGAGTGATTTGAATTTGCGGATGGATTTTTGGCTGGTCATCTGTTTCTACAGGTGTGACAGAGCGAGGCGGATTAGGTTCAAGGTTTCGTAAGCGTAGAGTGCTAGCGTCTCGCCGACAATTAGTGTTGCAACGCCGCACATAAAGTAATAGCTGGTAGGGCTGCTATCCCCTGTGAAGCGGTCAAATAACTTTGCGAACATTCTGGTGATTCCTTTCGCGAGAAGCGGGGTGTGTTTAATTGCCGACTGCGATATAGCGGATTACGTCAGTGCCGGTCCCGGTGAACGTGATAGACGAGCCGGAATTTTGCGTGACCTTCACGGGGTTTGTAGCGGTTTGGTCATTTGCCGTGCACGTGTAGCTTGTGGCGCTCGAAAATGCAGCCGAACCCGACAAGGTGACGGTCGCCGTGCCGCCGCTGAGTGTCACCGTGTCCTGAACGATGTGCGCTGAATTCTGTAAGGTTCCCGCCGCATTGTAGACCGGAGCCGCGACTGTGTTGCCGCCAAACGTCAGACGGTCGCTTGCATCTTTCGCCAGAAACAGGTCGCCCGTATTGGCAGCGTTGCGCCACGCAATCTCATCCGTTGCAGACATCAAAATAAAGCCACTCGCGGCGATATTTGCGGAGTCAGATTGAATGTTCGTAACTTGCGAAAGGTTGTTGCCCTTGAAGTTGATACCGTTAAAGCCGCCAACGAGTTCGAGATTGTCCCCGGCGTCTACGCCAAGCCGCAGATTGCCCGAGTTCGCATTGTTGCGCCACGCAATTACATCGCTCACAGCTAATTCGACAGTTCCCACGGTTGCGGGATTAGCTGATGCCGATACCAGAGCAGGAACCGTCACCTTGGCTGCGAACAACGGACTATTGGCGAGCACAACTGCTCCGCTGCCTGTTGTTCCGTCGCTCAGGTCAGAGGCAGCAGGTTGGCTCAAACTCTGTGTGCCACTTGCATCAATGTGAGTCAGCCACTTGTGGGCAGCTCCGCTTGTCAACGGTTGAATGGTGTTCGAGTCGCCGTCGGGAAACGTGATTGTGCGATCCGCCGTAAATGCGGTGTGTTGCAGAGTGGCTGTGTGCCCGTCGCTAACGGGATATGCTTTGAGGACCCAGTAGGGATGAGCAACTGGATTTCCTACAGCCGGATTTACTCCGGTGCCGCCAATGGAAAAATCAGCCGTGTATGATGGCTGAATCGTGCCGGTCCAAATGGGATAGAGATTGAATCTGGCATTCAGGGCGCTGTTGCCGCTTGATGGCGTCGTGCTGTTTGAATATTCCCAGAGCATGAACTGAGTAGCGCCGTCCCAGTAACTTCCCTCAAGGTCGAAGGCAAACGAATTGAAGTTCGCGGATGCGGTTGCACTGCCTGGAGGCCCAATGATTGAATCCGAGTTAACATGCCATCGGCCAGCGCCGCCTGAAATACTGCTGTGATTCAATTGCAGATCGGAACCGTCATTTAAGGCGCTGCCCGACTCAGTGACTTGCAACTTCCATGAGTCGTCACCAGGATCAGTGCCATTCCACAAACTGCCATGAAAGGAAAGGACGTGCGAGCTGTAGTTTTGCTTCGCGGTTGAGGTGCCTTGCGCATTGATAGAAACATCGCCGCCGTTGAAAGAATTCGATGCTTGCGTGGCGGCTGCTTGCGCGGCACTGGCAGTTCGATTTGCAGCAGCAGTGCTGGTCCCATGCTGCGTAAGGGCGGTCTGCACAGCATCGGCCCAACGGTTGAGCGCGGCGATGATTTTCGGCGGCAGACCTTCAAGCTCGGAGAGGTTGAGACGCGGGATTTCTCGTGCGGGAGCGTTAGCCATTTCAAAAAACTCCTAATTCAGAAACTTGGCGCTGGATTCAGAGATGGGAGTACGTTCTGCGACATAATTGATCGTTGCGGAGATTAGCTCGGGACCTGTCCAGCGCGTTTCAATCCAGTTGGCAAAACTTTCTGCAAATTGCGCATAGGTTGTGTTGGCCGGGAGTCCGAAGGCGCGCGCGGTTGTTGGCAGAATCTTAAGATCGGGATTGGCCAAGAAGGACGCGATTCCCAGGAGGGCACTTTCCGCTGTTGGGTATAGCGCCATGCGCTGAAGTTCGAGGTTCATTGCTTGTCGTGCGGTCGGCGCGACGCTATAAAGTGTTTTACGAGGCATGAGTCACCGGCTGCGACTGCCGAAGTTTAGAATAGGCTGCGATCAGCCCCGGTTCGTCGCTCAAGACTTCCGCCACATCTTCCGCGAGAATCTTGGTGAGTTCCGCTGACCATCCGCGAGACTCGGCGTACTCGCAAACGATTTCCGCGAGGCCGCTGAACTTCAACGGGCCTTTCGTACCAAATAGAGCAAGCTGTTCCTCTTGCACAAACTCGTCCGCTTGCGTGAGCAACGCCCAGATCATGCACGCTGCGTCATCGGGGCATTCTAGCTGCGAATCGAGAAAGATCTTTCTGGTGCGCTTTGGGTTGTCGCGGAGAAGGGCAATACACTCTTTCCAGCGTGTCCAGATTTCTGGCGGCGCACCTTCGAGTTTCGACAATGAGTTAAATTCGTTGCAGAACGTGGTGATCGCTCCAATAGCCGCGCGCAATTGTTCATTGGTGGGCTGAGGTTTTCGTACCATTAGAATTTCCTTTTTGCCAAGTTGTTATGTGAGGCTGGGGACCCACTTTCCCGCAAAGGGGATTTGCCTTTGGTGTCGGGTTAGGGGGGCGAAAACTTTGCTGCTGTTGTGTCCTATCTACCTAATTCGTAAACGGAGCGAGAAACCGAACAAGAAATCTCAACTATTTCGATTTTTCCCGCCGCTTCGACGGTCGGGGAGCCGCTGGGACTGCTATAAAGGGCTTTCCGAGGAACCATTTGCGGTATTCGGCCATCTCTGACTGACGCTCGAAGTAGGCTTTTCGAGCCTTGAGCACAGCCGCCGCGATACGGCTTAGTTCTATTTTGAGGCCGTCGCCGGTTGGCTGAAGCCATAGCTTTGGATCTAGCTGGCCTGCTTGCAATGCGTTATCAAACGCTTTTGATGCACGGTCTGACCGTATTCGAGCAGCGTCCCCTGAGGCTAGGCCAAGTTCCTCTGCCACCTCACTCCACTTATAACCTTCCCAGCGGAGGTGAAAGATATCAAACGCAACGTGGTCAAAGGAGCAGAGGAAGGCCAAAAATTCACCTTGCTGACTGTCTTTGAAGGCTTTCTTGACCACTGCCCGACGCGCCATTTCTGCTCGACCGGCACGTAGTCCTTTGTGGCCAAGTTCAAGGCGGTTTGCGGCAACGTCGGGTCGTGACTGCCCAGTTCTATCCTGAGCGTCAAGAATTTGTTCAACAGACTTGTACTGCGGGACGGGACAGCCATAAACCAATCCGGCGTTACTGGCAGATTCCCGAATGGCGTCGATCATGCGCCGCGTAAGGATCGTCCAAAAACTAGTTTTGGGTGCGAGTTTCCACTGGTCTAGTGCAGTGTACACACAGCCGTTCCAGCAATCTGGGCTGTTATCGTGGGCTAGGTTCCATCCGCTCTTATTGGCAATCTTTCGGGCAGCCGCGAAGAGATAGTCTAAACTCGATTTTTGCACGGCGGCGTTGCCAGTTTCGACGGCATTCCAATACTCGATCCACGCGGGCACACGAATACGCGGCTCGCGTTTAGCGGGCACTGGATTTTGAGTTGTGGGAGGAGGGGTCTTGCGGGGAGGGGCCTTGCGACGGCGATATAGCGGTTGAGTGAGCCATTCGCCGGGAGTTGCGGGAACTACTTGGGGGGCTACCATGATCTCGAATCCTCGAATCTTTCGTGCGGTTTTTCCGCTGTATTCTCGAATCGTGCTACAGGGAAAGGCTTGAGGGGCATGGATTCGAGGTCATGCCCCCTGGCCGGTGACTACAATCAGAGCGTCCGCGCAGACAACTCTGAAACTTGAATCAAAATTTTAGGGTGAATCGTGTTGCAGGTGATAAATGGGCCTCCACTAATAGGGTTTCGCCCTTTTCGTAACTCGTTTGTTTGCAACACACGTAAAAATCAGCCTAGCAGGGAGTTAACATAATCTTTGAGATATTCTATAAGCCCTTTAGATGCGTAAAAAATCTTCAGCTATTTGCAGGCGGCTACGAACCGTTTGCGCATGGCCGGGCTGATCGCCAGAGCGCCAGACTCCCAATAGCTGATCGTAGCGTGGGTTACGCCAAGGCGACGGCCAAGCTGGCGTTGTAAGAGTCCGGCCTTAATCCGGGCAAGTTTGAGTTGGCTAGGTACGGCTGGCATAATGGTTCCTCTAAGATTAGGCGTCGGAAAGGGTGCAAAAAGGTCTCGGGGCCTACACTAATATATACGTAAAAGGGGTAATAAAATCCCCCACGCCCCGAAAATAATTTCATCCGGGGCTTACGCGACGTAAGTGCCCTGCCTATAGATTAGGCGTTGAAAACCGCCCAAAACCCCCCTCCTGCTGATAGATTAAATGCCGAAAACCGCACAAAACCCCCGCGTCATGCAAAATAATTTTTGGTGGGCCAGCCCGGAGTCGAACCGGGATTACAGGTTTAGGAAACCTGCGCTCTGTCCATTTGAGCTACTGGCCCATCTACCCCTGCAACAATGGCGGTGGCTGCCTAAGTGACGGCCTTTGTGATGGCCGATATCGGCCCGGTCGAACAACCTACTTTGCGGGCGATCTGCCGGATGGACAGACCAGCCTGACGTAGGGCCCGTACCTGTTCGGCATCCACGGCGTATCTTGGGCGTCCGAGGCGCTTGCCCTTTGCGCGGGCATTCCGCAGTCCGGCGCGGACCCGTTCGGCAATCAAACTACGCTCTAGTTCTGCCACGGCACCTAGCACGGTGAAAACCATTTTGCCCGCTGGCGTCGAGGTGTCCAGAGATTCGCTGAGGCTCACAAAACCTACGCCCAGCGCGTTAAAGGTTTCCAGGGCGCGTAGCAGATGCGATACGCTGCGGGCGAAACGGTCGAATTTCCACACCACCACGCAATCAAACTTTCGCTTGTGCGCGTCGGCCATCAACAAATTGAGTTCAGGGCGCGAGTCTTTAGTCCCGCTGATTCCTTCGTCCAAGTATTCGCCAGTGATCTCCCAGCCGCGTGCCTCGGCGAATTGACGCAGTTCTCGCGTCTGCATTCCGACATCTTGGCCGTGATTCGACGTGCTGATTCGAGCGTATATGGCGCATCGCATGGTTTACGCTCCCATGATCTCAAGCTCTAGCCGCTGTAGAGCCTCGCGGACGTTGTTACCGATACCCTTAGTTAGCTGGGCGAAGTTTGGTTCCGGCTGGCCGGATGCTTCGATTGCCCAGACGCGCCGCAATAGCTCGATTAGGCCCCCATTTAAGCCATAATTTTTGAATTCGAGCGTCTTGCACCGTGAGACGAAACGCGATTCGAGCCTGTCCGTAGCGTTACAGGTGAAAATAAAAATCACGTTATCGCGCATCCCGGTAGCATCCAGCTTGCTCAATAGCGCCAGTTGCGCCTTGTCGCTCATGGCGTCTGCCTCATCCACGAGCACTAGCCAAAACTTCTTGCCTTGCATCGGCACGTATTGCGTCATACGCAGCGATTCTTCTAGCTCGCTGACGGTGCAATGCTGCGATGGAATATGGATTAACTCTGCGTGAATCTCTGCGGCCAGCGCGAGCGCAATGGATGTCTTGCCAGTGCCCGACGGCCCGACAAAAAGCCACGCGGATGCAAACGGTTGCGCTGCGAGTTTGGCGAGAATCTTTCGCGGCTTGTCTAGGCCGATAAAATCCGAGATGCGACGTGGCCGGTACTTTTCGGCCAGCGATTGCGGAAACGCTAGAGATGCTTGTGGGAGTGTCGCGCTCATGCGGCACCCCCATTGCGCGCGGGACGCGACGTTAGAGCACGTTCGCCACGCACGACGGCCAGAAAGTGTTCACGGCTAAATCGTGGATTGTCTCTGTGCAGGGCATCACACAATTCGGACGCCAATGACGCAACTTCAGATTGCGCGCGCTTATTGGCAAACAAACCCGTATTCTGATATTCGATTCTGAATACTTCTGCTATCAGGATGTAGTCTTTGCGGCTCATCGCGCACCCCCGACAAGCCGGAGTGATTGCGCGTACTCGAATGCGGATTCGTGATAATGACGCGGGTTGAGAAAACCATCCTCAATAGCCTCGGATACTGCGTCATCCCACCATTCGATAATGGTTTCGTCCGCGAGTGTTTGCAGCGAAACCCAAGCACGGTCGCGCTCAAACCAAGTCTGTAGTTGTGTTTCGTCGATTGACTGCGGATGTTGCGGTAGAATCCCTGTAGCTTGCATGGCGAATCACCTCGCTATGTGAGTTAGGGCTGGCGTCCGGTTACAGCCGGGCGCTAGTCCGCTTGCTTCTCTAACCTTTCCTAGCTAACCATGCGCGAATCAATGCCTCAAGTTGCTGGTTCATTGTGCGTCCAACCTCAATGCAGCGAATCTTGAACGCGCGATGCAATTCCTTATCGAGCGCAACTTGCAGCATCGTTTGGTTCGGCTTGGCCAACATGGTAACTATTCTGGCATAGCTGGGTTATCCTGTCAAGCAAAATCTTTCGCTGACGGTGGCGGACTGCTAGGCCCATTTTCCACCCCGCAACAATTTCAGCCGCACGGCTGGCCAGTCATTTATTTAACCGCGCGCGTGCGAATGTCCGGCGAGTGTCAGTAAAACCCTCGCGAATCCGGCGATGTTAACCCGCTGTGTTTGCCGCATGGATTGCGGCTGTGGGTTGCGTCAGTCATTCTAATGATTTAATGACTGCATCTGTGCCGCGAATCATGCGCAGATCATCGGCGAATCATCGGCGAGTCTGGCCGGATGGTCTGGCGACGCTGACCACCCCCAATGATTCAGCATCGAATCGCTGCGGATTCGCTCACGATTCGCGGGCGATTTGTATGGGATTCGCGGAGCGTAGCGAGCGCGAAGCAATCTGGCGGAGGTAAGAGCTTCCGCCTACGCGACAAGAATTCTTGCGTCAGGGTCATCGGAGCGGGAATGTTGAAATCGGTTTTTGGCGTAACGCGAATTTCCTATTCGTTGATGTATTTGCATTTGCCGGGCAACGTCTCGGTTATCTCGATCTGACGCATGAGGTTGCGTAGCATATCTGTATCCTTACGAACCTTTATGATGCGCTCATGTAATCCGCTTCTACTCCAAAGGCCATTGACAGTACACCTGAACCTTTCGAGCCACGCATTTAGGGTATCGTAGGGAGCTTTTGCCAAAGTAACGCCGCCCGAATACGGGCTTTCGAGAGCGCCCTCTCCGCCAGGCCTGCCTAGTAGGGTTAATGCGGATGTCTCTTCGCTAATCAGGTCGCGCAAGTAGGCGCGAATAATGGTGGGACAGTCGGCAAATCTCTGTTGGTTTTCGCTTCCATCATGCGGCGGCAGGCTTTGGTCATCCTGTTCAACTTCTTGACGAGTTTGTTCGGCGAAATTTAAAAAAGAGGCGAAGAGCTTACCGAACGTTTCTTTGAACTCCTCGAATTTCTTAAGCTGTTTCTCGAAATGTGCGTGAAGTGCGTCATCCAACACCTCTGGATCGAGGTTGTAAACCATAGGTTCGACTTGCGCAAACTGATTCGGCCTTTGGCCACGAGGCTGTGCCGGTATTTCGCAAATCATGAGGTGGACTGCATCCCTCATCCCTCGGAGCAAGCCCGCAACTTCGCTCGTTAGCCACATCAGGATCGGCGCAGCGACGGACTCTTTGATACGGTCAAGGTGTCGCGCGCGTTGGTCGCGTACGTTCGCACTTTTCATTGCTCCTAGAGTTTTCCACGTGAGGAAGGCGTAGATCGCTGTAATCAAAACGAGCAAGAGATTGGCGTAGCGATTTAGCCAGTCGAGGACTAAATCTGTATAGTGCCCAAATGCCATAAGAGGATTATATCAAAGAGCATTCTAGTGGCGTTTTATACAACATCGCTAGTCGCCAAGATGGTACCCGTCCCGCATTCGCGGATTAGAATTAGAATCGGAGAGGAGGCAAAATCCAAATGGCCAAGCATGATGAGCTAATTATAGAGCCGAGGGACAATAAGCAATGGGCAGTGATGAAGCCACACGCGGAGCGCGCTAGCACGTTGGTGGACTCCCAGCAAGATGCGATTGCGTGGGCGAAAGAGCACGCGCCCGAAGGCGACATAAAAATCAAAGGACTAAACGGCAAGTTTCGCCATCTCTAAGACGACCCCGCCATCTTCGCAGACAGTGGCGAACAAAAGGCGAATCTGCTAGACTCTCGCCGTGGACGAGGGACGCAAACGAGTTCTCTTGATTGCTGCGAGTATTCTTGCAGCGCGAAAGCTCGCGGTACTGGAATGTAGGCCATCGCCCGCATTTCAAACTTGTATCCGAGACGCGGTTGAGAAAGCAAACGCGATCATGCGCGAGATTGATCGGATGTGGCCTGCGGCGGGGAGATGAGAGTGGGAAGCGAAACAAAACCGCGTTGGCGCGTAAATTCATCCGCCGAGAAATGTCTGAAGTGCAAAGCGGTCAATTGCGTTCCTGCGAAAGCAATCTGAAATCGATCAGGTCCCGTGGCGACAGCGGCAAAGAAACTTTTCCAATGGAAACTTCCTAAACTATGGATCACCGATTTCGATAAAGACGGCTAAGAATGGGCTACGTTCGTAAGAACGTGAGACCATTTCGGGTCGTCAAAAGAGAGCTGCTTGCGAATCGGCATCTCGGTCAACAATTGGAAGAGGCAGGTAGCGGCACGTTAAACTATCCCGAAGATCATGCGCCCTGCTCGCCGTCACTCTCTTCAAGAAACAAATTTGACGGTCGGAGTTCGGGCGAAGAAAACGGTCGCGCCTCAACTTCAATCGCTTCTGGTAGCTCGGGCTCGTCCCCCTTACCCGCTCCGAGTTGTTTAAGGCTTCGCGCCTTAGACACGATAAAACGATCTAGACCGGGGATGGCTTCATTGTACGCATTCACCACGGACTTTAGCTTATTGCCGACGTTAGCCATATTGTCCGCAAAACGCGCAATTTCCCCATAGAGGTCCGCGCCTATCTTGCTAATCTGCTCGGCACTTTTATTTAACCGTTCCTGATCGAGCACGTAACCAACCGCCTTGAGAAGCGGAATCAGACTCATCGGATTGGAAACGAATACTCTTCTGTCACAGCATTCGCGAATCAGTTCAGCCTCGTCCCGAATAGCTGCGTGATACATTCCGTCGTGCGGAATAAACAGAATGACGCAATCAAGGCCTTCGTACCGTCGCCAATATTCGCGCGCAGAAAGCGACTTCATGTGGGCTCTCAATGACCTCGAATGGACTTCAGCCAATGCCGCCCTG
>Ga0307374_10010347_pt1 | contig 13527 bp, 8 predicted proteins | sample OX3MG_FD_202532 | JGI IMG/M metagenome (GOLD analysis project Ga0307374, IMG submission 202532) | Soil microbial communities from Risofladan, Vaasa, Finland - OX-3 | ecosystem: Environmental > Terrestrial > Soil > Coastal area > Acid sulfate soil | place: Finland: Risofladan, Vaasa | collected...
CTCAGGCCCGGTCAGCAGGGTCACCCGGCTCATGCTGTGCAGCTACGCGCGCCCATAAGGACTCCTTACGAGCACAGCTTCACAGTCAGCCTGGCGGCCTACAAGGCGGCCGTCGCCGGAGGGAGACTCTCATGCGAGACGAGTTCTATTTCCTCAGCGATGAGCTGCTTGCGTCCCTCAAACGGATGCAAGGATACGATCCTGCGACCTACTTTCCCGGCTCACGTATAGAGCAGGCCTACCTGATATTGGCTGAGGGCGAGCTTGGCATGCGTCGCGCCATGGCGGAGGCCAACGGCGTGACGATGTCCAACCAGCCACTTCTTCCAGGTGGCCTGTATCTCGTTCGGCCGGAGAGCGCGGGACAGCCGCGTGAGAGCATCATCATTCAGACCTACGTGCCGCGTTCCAAGCCGTCGATCAAATAAATCAGCAGTTCTCGCTCGGAAGCGACGGCCCGCCAAGGAACGCAGTTAGGACTTCGCGAAGCTTAGTGTCGTCGCGTGTTTCGCACTCCCAGATGACCTGAACTTGATAGCCAAGGTCGCGAAGGGCTTGCGCGTGAATCGCGTCCCGCTCCTGGTTTCGCGCCAGCTTGTCGGACCAGTAGCCGGTGTTTGACCGCGGCTTGGATGCCAGCCGGCAATTCTCGTGAGAGTGCCAGAAGCACCCGTGAACGAAGATTGCCCAGCGCCGCGCCTTGTTGGCGAGATCGGGCTTACCTGGCAGATCCGAAACATGGATGCGGAAGCGATGCCCGAGCGCGTGTGCCGCAGACCTGGTTCTTACCTCCGGCTCCGTATCCTTCGACCGGATACGCCCCATCATCTCCGACCGCGTGAGCGGCGCCCGCAAGCGTCGCGGCGCAATCCTTCCGAGTTTTCTAGATCCGTTCGGCACTACACGCTCCCGCATCGGAGCTCCGGGATATCCGCCTCGCCGAAGACGCAGGTCGAGATATCCGCTCGCAGCCGCCCGTCAGGCCGGAGGTTCGCAAACACGACCCTGAGCGGGCTTCCGCTCGCGAGGCCCGTAAGGTCGCCATGCACCGACTTTCTTAGCGCCAGCGACTGGTCGCCGCCTACACCGTAGCGGCCCGTCAGGCTCACGTTCACCGCGTATAGATCGCCATCCATCCCAGGATCAACCGATAGAAGCGTTCCGCGCGCCGCTGGATCCAGAAGCTCAGGCCATGGGGTCGCTTCGCACCATGACCAGAACGCCGGGCAGATCGCCAGATAGGGGCACTGCCCGCACGCCACTCGTCCAGGACTTGCCAGTGCAGCGCTGTCGCAGCCCGTGGACAGCGCGTGGTTCATCGCATCGAGCCCGGAAATAGCCGCGTCGGCCTCAGCCTCGCATGCCGGCCTGTGGACGGCCTCCTCAAGCACCTGGCCCGATGCTGCCACGATCCGCGCGGTCGCGGGCCAGCTGCCCATCTCGCCAATCAGAACGGAATAGAGCCGAAGCTGCCGCCAGTATCCATCGACAATGCTGGCGGCCTCAGCCCGAACCGGGTCCGGCAGCGACGACTTGTATTCGGTGACGGCGGTGCTGTCGAACTGATCCGGCCGGCAAGCCGTCCCGAACGGGCTGTGAGCAGGCGTTCGCTTCCGCCAGCTGGCGGCGAACCGCCCGTTGAACCGCGCCGCCGCACACCGGAACTGCGGCCGCCCTTCCCGACCGCCGAAGCAATCGCACGCTGGCGGACAAGATAGTAGCCTGGCCACCGCTCGGGATTGGCGAAGCGCACATCCAGACGGTGACGCGATGCTTCAGCAAGGATCTCCGCGATGGCGCTATCCCAAAGACTCGCCGCTTCGCTGGAATCTGCGGGCGCTCCCGCCATGAGCCGGTGAAAGGCCGGGCCCAGCCATGCGCGCGGACTGTGAAGAACCCAGTTGTCCGCCTCACGGCTTGTGCTGAGAGCCGCCCGGAGAGAACAGAGGCGCATGTGCGACCAGAGCGTCGGGGTGGTCCGCGCCGTCGGCGTCAGCACAATGGGACGCCGGGCGTCCATCTACGCGGGCCGTCGCAAAGCTTCGAAGACCGAGATGAAGCTCAACGCGGGATCGACCCGCAGGCCGCGAGCGCGTTCAGCGTCATCCCAGGCCGCCGCAATCTCGGGGCCGGCCCCGGCACGATCCGTCAGCCAAAGCGGATGGGTTACGATGATCGCTTCCCGTCCGTTCGTCAGCCCGGGAAGTCCGCCGAAGGTCGTGCGGGTGAACCCAGGCCGGGCCGCCTCGAGCGTTGCCGCCGCGAGATCGGCAACCCGTGCCCAAAGGGGCGATGAGAGCGATATCGCGCTGTTCGCGTCGAGCGCGAGATTGGCCATGTCGATGGCGAGCCGCCAGTCGAGAAGGTTGTGATAGGCGAGATTGCTGTAGCTTCGCAGGCAGTCCGGACAGGACGTGTCGCAGGCGCCCGCATGCGCCTGGTCGACAAGCCGGTCGTGGAACTGCCAGTGCGAGTTCTGGACGATCATCTGAAGCAGCTGCTCGCTAATCGCCGGCTCGCCTAGGTGGGTCGCATAGCCGGCGCCGTTCTCGAGCGTGTCGCACAGGAATATCTGGCCGACGACCGATCCGAGGGCAGGATCTTCCTGGCTCCTGATGCCGGCCTTCAGTTCGTAGTCCTGAATGTCGAGGTACACCGAAGCGGCCCGTCTCAGCATGAACGCGAGCGAATACAGCGCTGACCGTCCCGCCGCCGTGCGGGGATCTGCGGCGCGGCCGGGCCCGTAGTCGCGCACGCCAAGCAGCATCATGTCCGTCTCGCTGATCGCCGCGAGCGCGCACGTAACGACGGCGCCAGTTGCTGTCATGGGCGTACCAGGCCGGCGGCCGACCGATGCTGCGTGCTTTTCTTCTGCGGCATTGGCGGCACCTACGTCGACCATGGCGCCACGGGCCCACGGCTCCTGCGACAGGTGGAAGAGACGGCCGGCGTTGTCGTTGATGACGTGGAGTCTGCCCTGGCCGGCGCCGATGTCGAAGTTGCGGTGAATCCCGATACCAAACGGCGGGCGGCCGACTTTCGGCCTCGCGGCGCGCGGCACGAAGTCGAAAACGCCGTCATAGTCCCTGGCCTTGGTGAAATAGCTCACGAAGCCCTTTGGCTGCCGTAGATCCATCGCCTGGTAGTCGCGATCCCCGGTCCCTGCAGGCGCTCCGCAAACGGGGCACGCTGGGCTATTCGGATTTACTGTCTCCACGTGCTGGCAGTTGCCGCACAGCCCAACGACGACAGCCGGACCCAAGGGATTCGGATCTAGGACGGCCATAGGGCCCTGCCGAATGTAGTGGCCGATGCCGATCGCCGTGTGGATCGTCCTCTCTTTGACGGTCTCTGCGCCGGGAGCAAACATGCTGACTGCCAGTTCGAGATCCCGGTCCACCGTTTGGCGCGGCGGCCAGTTCTGCGGCTGCTTGTGGTAAAGCAGGCGCGCACGCGTGGGGAAGCCAAACATCGGCAAGATGCCCTTGTTGGCGAGCCGCTCGCTGAGACCGTCCTGCACGAGGCTTTGATCCCGCGCGGCGCCGGTGACCTCCGCGACTAGGTTGTTCGCGACCCAGGCAACAGCATCAGTACGGCTAGTCGCCGTCGCAGCTAGGCGGGTCTGGACGAGCAGGGCGTCGCAGATTCCTTCGACGAGCGGCTGATTGCGGCCGATCCATTGAGCAACCACGTCGGCTACATCTCCGGCAGCATAGCCCGCTGGTAGATTGTCAGGCGGCAGATTCCATGCGGTGGCGGTACCAAATTCGCCGTGCACGCTGTCGCCGGCTGTTCCAGCAAATAGACCGAGCTCGGAAAACGCCCGGCGCAGCACCTCCTTCGCAAGAACGCGCCGGAGTATCTGGAGGCGGTTCGTGTCGACATACGGTGGCGGCGGCGGATCGGCGGTGATGCGCTCAGGCCGCTGGAAGTAATAGTCGTCGTGGCTGCGCCCGCGGCAGAGAGTGAGTGCGAGTGATAGCGCCGCACCACGGCGGCCGGCGCGACCGACCCGCTGCTGGTAGTTGAAGCGCATCGGGGGCATGTTGGCCATCATCACGGCCAGCAGGGAGCCGATGTCGACGCCGGCCTCCATCGTAGTCGTCACGCTCAGCAGATCGATATTGTCCGTCAGAGCGAGCTCGTCGCCGACAGGAATGTTCTGGAACAGGCGCTGGCGATCACGCGCCAGAACCTTGTCGGTCTGACCGGTCATCTCAGCGCAGTTGAGCCGGAAGATCGGGCCGGCGTCGACCGCAAGCCAGCGGTAGTAATCGATTTCCTGGCCGGCATCGTCCACGCCCGTAACACGCGATGGACCGAGTGGCGTGAGACAGCCGCTGCAGATGCCGCCACTACGGTGGAGGTGAACACGCGAACAACGGCTGCACTGAAAGTACGCTTCCGTGGGATCGGCGACGAACAGCCCACGGAATAGAAGAATCCCCTGATTGAAAACTCCAGCGCGCGTCAGCAGTGCGGTCACATCTTGTACGAAGTCAGCTGGCGTGATCGCGTTTGCGTTCGCGACCTCCTCAAGATAGTCCCGAGCGTACTTTGGAAGCTGATTGTCATCAACAGTCGCCCGGTGAGTATCAATCCGCCGCCGCTTGCCAAGCATCCTAATGCAGCTATCGGCAGCCTCCTGGTAAACGGGCGCTGGTGCTGGATAGCTCAGGCCGTCGGTGGTGACGCAGCCAAGCTTCAGCGATTCAAGATCCCGCCTTCCGCCAGAGAAAAGGGACTCGGCAACCGCCTCGCGCGCGGCAGTCTCGATGCGCATACGGTGGTCGTTCTCCTCGCCGCTCAGCCCTGGCCGGTAAACCGGCGGCACCACGGCCCAGTCGAAAAGCCGCTGCCATTCGCCCCGCTGGTCGTCGAGGCTCGTCCACATCACGCTGCGATCGACACCGCCAGGATTCATGCCGGTCATCAGCAGGCGTCGAGCCGCGTCTTCCTCAAGGTCGGTCGCCTTCGAAAGCCCGGACCTCGCATGCGCCAGGGTCCGATCGGCGAGCTGCTGCATCGTCAGCCCGCCAATCGCCGACGGCATCGCGGCCATCGCGGGAATGCGCGACGCGAGGATTGCGTTTGCCTCTCGCTGCCGCCCGATCGCGAATACGCTCGCGAGCGCGGCATCTTCGGGACTTAGGGCGCCTCCCCGCACCTGGAGCTCGAAGGCGATCGCGGCTCTAGTGCTATCCTCCATGCCGCCGACGAGCGCCTGGCGAATAGCGTCGAGCCAATGCGACTTCGCAACGCCCACTGCGAGTTTCGCAGCGTCCTGCCGACTGTCCGAAAAGAGGACAAGCTTACGGCGCGGGTCCTCGACCGGACGCCCCAACTCGACCTCCGGCGGCGCGATCTCCCGCAGGAGCGAATCCGAAAGAACCTGCGCCACCTTTTGGAAACCGGTGCGCTGGGTGCGGATTGGAGCAGAACTGGTCATCCGGCTCCAGTCGGCCTCGCAATGAGGACAAACCGAGGGCCGTTCGTTGCGCACGCTCGGAGCGAGCGCGCGAGGAGGCACCGGATTCAGATGAAGGTCGGCAACGTGGTAGAGCCATCCCGCCGCATCAGCGGTGCGCCTGGCGATCTCGATCTCGCCTGTGCGATGGTCGTAGCGCGCCATCCGCCATTGGCGTTGGACTCCCTCCTGCCGCCAGCTATTCCGCTGCGGCTGGCGAAGCGTGCCGTCAGCAAGCCGCGACGGCCAGTAGACCGCATAATTGTCATAGCTCCGGTCGTTCGCTGAGTGGTCAGGCGCCTTCTCGATGTTCGGATCGTCGGGCACCAGCGACCAGCTGTTCTGCCCGAGAATCCGGCGGTAGCCGCCAAGAAATATGTCACCACATGGCTCGCAGTAGAGCATCTCCAAAACGCGCGAACCGCATTCACACGTCGTTGTCGGACGGTCAAACAAACGGCCGACCGGTATGTTGGGCTCCGTCCAATGCGCGCCGCTGCACGCCGGGTTGGTGCAGGCCCACACGCCCTGAACATTCCGGAAGAATAAGTGGACGCGCGTCGGCAGGAGGGGCGCGGCGGCCGCCGACTGGGCCGCGGACAGGGACATGACCAGAGCGGCCGCAGCGCTTGCCGCGCGATCCTGCGGCTCTCCCGGAAACAGCGATCCGGCCAGGGCCTCGATCGTTTGCGGAACGACCGTCGGGCTCGCATCGGTCCCGTCATTGCAGGCCGCCCGAATAGCCTCTGGAGCGCCCGCCTCGATCAGCGCCGCTCCGAGCTGCTGGCCCGCGGAAAGAGCCGCGTCTGGCGGGCTCAGCGATGCGGTGGCCGCAAAGGCCGCAACCGCATTCGCCACGTCAGCCTCGGGCGCCGATACTATGCTGCTCCCAAGCTGTTCGATAGGCCCGGCCAGCGCCGAGAGGCGGTGCGCAGAACCCGGGGCAAGGGCTTCAGCGCCACCTCGAATGAGCGTGAAGGGCCGCGAGCGGCCGAAGAACTGGCGCAGATAGTCCTGGGCACGCGCGTCGACATCGCCAAGCGAGGCGCTCGACGCGAGGATCCGGAGCTGCGGATGGTCGGGGTTCAGCCCAAGCCGCTCGTACAGAACCCGGAGGATGTATCCCACCTCAGTTCCGGGTGTTCCGCGGTAGGTATGAAGCTCGTCGACGACGAGGTGAAACACGTTGGCAGGATCTTCAAGCCAGCGCCGCGTAGCGGCGAATATCTGGTCTTCGATATCGCGCATCAGCACGATGTTCAGCATGCTGTAGTTGGTGATCAGGATGTCGGGCGGAGCATCCTGCATGTCCCACCGGCTCCACATCTCGCCGCCGTTGAAGCGGGGAAAGAAACGCTGCGCGTCGGTGCCAGCAACCCTCGTCGCTAGTGAGCTCTGTCGGCGCAGCTCCGTTCTTAATTCCGCTTCTGCATTGTCGCGCTGCGGACTGCCGGAGATCGGCGTCCAGCCGGTATATCGTCCAAACCAGAACCGGTGCCCTGGACGGTTGGCGTCGAGCCACGCGCGTACCCGGTCGCTGTCGAGCGCCTGGCGGAGCCGCGACATCTGGTCCTCTGCCAGCGCGTTCAGGGGGTAGAGGACGAGCGCGCGGATTGCTGACGGCCGGCCTCCCATCTCGTGCGCCCGCTGCGAGATTCGCGGGTGATATACGCGATTTCCGGGAGAGCCCGCCGGTGGCGGCATCGACCACCAGTCATTGCGTGGCGCGGGAGGGATTGCCGGCCAAGCTGCCGACTCGCGGACGATGGCGGCAAGAACAGGAAGATAGATAGCCTCCGTCTTGCCCGAGCCGGTTCCGGTCAGGATCACCGTGTCCGACTGGTTTGCTACACTTGAACGGAGCATCGCCTCCTGATGCAGGTAAAGTTCGATCGGGGTGCTCCCACGCGGAAGGAAGAGCCCCTCCTCAGCCACGCCTGCGAGATCGGCGATATTCTGTGGAGACCAGCCTGCGGCACTACCCAAGACGCTGGCCGTCGCCGCACGAATATCATGTCCGCTGAGCACATAGCCGGGTTGCGGTTCGATAAGCGGTTCGCGATACAGAACGCCGTCACGGTCGAGGAGCCGGCGGCGAGCCTGAACCAAGTCCTCGAAGCGCAGATCGAACGGGCTGTCGAAGTACCTGAGATAGGCGCTCTTTAAGCTATCGAATGTGTGGATAGGATCGGTCATAGCAGCCTCAGTCCCGTGAGCGCGAGGAACAGCCTCAGGTGTTCTGGCCTGACGCCAGCGAATGCGATTTGCCGAGTCTCCCGATCGAAGCGCGGGAGCTCGCGGCTGCAGAGTGCTAGACCGCGGGCCATTATGCCCGGCGGATAGAGCTGCGCCGGCAGCAACAGCATCCCGCTGTCCCGAGTCCACCTCACGACCTTGCACTTGGCTGCAGCGGCCATGCGTCCGGCGCGGTCATTGATTAGCGCGACGTCCTGCGCACTGCTCTTGATCAGGCTTACCCAGTCCCAATCGCGCTGGATGCGGAAAAACCCCCCTTTTGCGCCTGCCGCTTCCGCCAGCGTGGAAGACACCCAGTGCATCTTGGATCTGGAGAACCGGCGGACGGTTTCGACGCGCCCCTGCACCATCGGGCACGGTGTCCGTGGCCACTCGCGGACTGAGGGCGTGCATGCCAGAATCCGGAAAGCAGCGTCATCTTGAAGCGAGATCCCTGCGCGAAGGGCAGCATCAGCTAAGAGTTCCTGGGATGAGGCCGTTATCGTCACCGTTACCGGCCTGTCGGCACGATGTTCCGCGCTAAGGCGCGTTCCCGCTGTGCTGCAAGCCGCCGCGAGGCTATCTAAAAGTTTTGGCGTTCGAGCGCCGCACAGGACCGCCGCGAACTCGCTGTCCCGTCGGAGGCCGGCAAGAACCGGGGGAGCGATCCGCCACGCGTTCGGTGCGGTCCATTCCGCATGCCCCAGCGTCACCGCATCGTCGATGAAACGGCGTTCGTTCGCGGCTCCGATCAGATCGGCGGGCAGATCTCCTAGTTTTCCGGAGCCCCGGTACGACATCCATTCTAAGGTCCTGTCGGTCATGTGCGCGGCCTTCGTTGACGGCGCGCCCGCTCCCGCGCTCTTCGCCATGCATCTTCCGCCGAGGAGCCGCCGCCATCGAGCGGAAGCCTCCTTGCAGCCGCGCTTCGCACCGCGGCGACCCAGTGTGGATCGATCGCGCGAATGGATGCACTGGGCGCTGATGGGCTGAGCAATGTAATCCGGCCCTGACTCCGCCGCGGCCCCGATGCGGAGATGAGGAATGCAGGGGGTTCTCTGAGCAGACCAACGGCCACCGGCACATCCAGCCGTCCCCGGAGGACGACGGCGCCGCGCCGAAGCCCAAGACAAACAACAGACGGCATCGCGTCGGCGGCTACGACATATTCTCCGCCGGGACCCAACACCGCGGCGCCGCAGACCTGGGCAATGGCCCAAGGAGCATGTGGCGAAGCACCGAAGCGCTCTGGATGCGCGTCCCAGGCCTCCCAGCCATCCTTGGCCCAAGGATCCTCGATAATCCGGTAAGCCGCAGAGGGCCCGGGTACGACATCGACCAGATGGTCACCGGGCCTGTCCCAGCCATCGACGCTCCACGCGCCATCCTCGCCTAATTCGGCCGGCTGTCCATCGATCGTAACGATCGCTCCCGAAGGAAACGGTGCAATCTCGATTCTTGGCGGACATCCCTCCGCGAACGACGCGGAACGGATCCGCAGGCCTCCCGAGAACCGTATCTCCGATCCGACACCAGGATCCAGACCCGTCAGTCCTGTCGCGAGTCCTGACGCCGCAGCGTGAGCCGGCCGGTAGCCCGAGAGGACCGTCCAGCCATCCGGAATGCCGCTCCAGTAGTCATGCGGGACCAGCGTCGGCGACCCGCATGCTTCCGCCGCAGCGCGGACCACGGCGTCGTCTTCGCGCCGGCAGACGATGGTGCTTGACGACAACAACGCCGCTGAGCCGACCGACATAACCCCTGGCTCTTCGGCCACCTCGCCGAAGATGTGGATTCGCCGACTACTGCGAAGCCATTGATAGCCCTCCTTGCAATCCAACCGGACCTCTCCCGAAAGCAGGTCCGCCGTCCATGCGAGGTCGACATCGTCATACCGGTCCTCGCTGTAGGCGCTGACCTCCGCGCTTTCGCCAAGCAGAAGATTGACGCGGTCAGGATAGCCGGGAGGGCGAGCGAGAACCGCGGAAAGCGTCGCCGTGCGGCGTATCGGATGGAGCATCAGCCGCAGCTTCGCTTCTGCCGGGGTACGAAGGGCGGCTTCGGCCGGCGATGGCCGCTCCGGCGCTGACGCGGCCGGAGACGGAAGCGCTCGTCGCTGTCCACGGCGGTCACGATGTTGAGCGGGCTTTGGCGGTCGGAGTCTCGACCGGACAGTTTCCTCGGCATTCCCGACGTCGGCAGCCGCGTCCTCCGGAACGCAGTCCGTCAGGATATCGATGCTGTCCGTCGCCTGCTCGGTCGCAGGCTCTTCGCTGTCGCTCGGATTCGCCGCACTCTCGATGACGCGCGAGACACTTTCAGCGGCGCTCTGCTCAGCTTCAGCTTCAGCGGCACCTGCTAAATCGTCACCCTCAGCACGCTCGCCACTGCGTACTTCGGCCACCCCAATCTCGTCCTGGTCAGCGAATTCGTGCGACTGGGCTACGTCGGAGTTACTGGCGACCGCAGTCCCATGTTCATCTTCACGCGGCGCATCCTCGGCCAACACAGCGCCTGGCGCCGATGGGGTATCAGGGAGCGCGGGACCGGGCCCGCCGCACGTCTCTGCGTCCGGCACGCTCGCCGGGCGCAAAGACGCTATGGCTTCGCCCCGCGGCGGGCTGCGGGCATCATCCTCGACAGTGTGCAAGCCAGACAAGACCAGCTCCGACGGCGTGGCTGGCTCCGGCGCTATTTCCGCTTCATCGCGTTCCAGACCGCATTCACCATCGTCCCCCATCGCGATCTCGAGGGACGGCACGGAAATAGCGGCCACCGCGATCTCGTCGGCTAGGTCAGATGCGGGGGGTTTGAGATCCGGATTCTCATTGAGGATGACCTCGCGATCCTGTTCCGCGTGTTGCGTGAGAGGAATGATCGGCGCAGCTTCTTGCGCGAGATCGCGTGTATGATCCCAGTTATCATCGGTCCCCGTCGCGGCTTCGATGGGCGGCACTGGAGTAGCGTCCACCGCGACCTTGTCGGCTACGTCAGATGTGGGTCGTTTGAGATCCTGAATCTCTTCGAGGACGATCTCGCCATCCTGTTCCGCGTGTTGCGTGAGAGGAATGATCGTCGCAGCTTCATGCCCGAGATCGATGGCGCCGCCCGGCCCGGCAGAGGCAGTTTCCACCAACGAGTCTACGTCAGCGCCTTGATCGCTATTATTCCGCGCCGTTGAAGTTGAGCGGCTATGCCGTCCGCGCCACAGCCAAATGCCAAGCGCTGACCCACCCACGCCGGCCGCTGCCCCAACAATTAAAAGAATAACTGCCCCCGCCATCTGCTGGTGTCACCCGCTCGCGGGCGCGCTGCTCGCCGCCAGAAGGCCTTCTGCTGCCCTAGCGACGGCCAGTCCCAACAGCGGCGGGACCGCATTCCCTACCTGCTTTAGCTGCTGCCATTCGCTTCCGTGGAATACGAAGCCGTCGTGAAATGACTGAAGACGAGCCGCTTCGCGGACGGTGATCCATCGGTCATGGGTCGGGTGGATCCACTCTGATAGATCGCGGTGCATCTGCGCGAGGATGGTGTAGGACGGCTTGTCGGGGTCCAGCCTCCTCCACTTATGGCCTCTTGTCCCGTTCCAGAGCTCCCTGGGAAGGGAATCTCCCCTCGCCCCTGGCTTAATCGCGACAAGAATGGCCTTTCGGCGCTTCTGAATTTCTTTCGTATGATGGTTGAAAAGCTGGTCCTTCTGCAGCCGGCGCCGCTTCTGCTCCGCTGACATGAGTGGCTCATCGCAATCGAGCCGCATCAGCTTCTGGTAGTCAGAATAGCCGTTCCGTGACTTGCGCGGATATGGGAGCGGACCATCGTCAGCGGACACTTCCTCGGGAAGATCCGAGAGCGCCTCGCGTACAGTTACAACGGCATGCGTCTTTTGCTTATCCAACAGCGCCGCTGCGGCCAGTGCGTAATCTCCGTCGAACTGCAGATCGTCTCTTATTCCAAAGATAAATACGCGACGGCGGTCTTGTGGCACGCCAAAGTCTGACGCGAGAACCGGAATAACTGCTGTCCGGCGATACCCCGCCGCAGCGAAAGCCGACAGGATCTTTGACTTGAAGTGGCCGTTCTTCATCGCGACCATATTTGGCACGTTCTCCATCACGAACGCGCGCGCATTCACCTTCCGGCATATGCGGACAAATTCCTTGTAGAGAACATTCCGCGGATCGGAGAGATCACGGGGGCCGATCTGGCTGTAACCCTGGCAAGGAGGGCCACCGTAAACAATGTCGATCGATTCGCTCGGAAGCGCCTGGCTGCGTCGGCGCCCCTTAAGGAAGCCTCCGATATCTCCCTCATGGAGTTGCACCTCTGGAAAGTTTGCCGCGTGTGTCCGGCAGGCCTGCGCGTCTGACTCCACAGCCGACACGACCTGCCAGCCAGCCAGCCGCACTCCTTCGCAGAATCCGCCGGCGCCGCAAAAAAGCGAGATCGCTCTGATCGTCACAAGACAGAGCTCTTTTGTGCGCGGCCAGGAATTCGCGCCACTACACGGACCCACGCATTCATATCCTTCCCTCCCCCGATTCGCGTTTTGAGTGCATTGTAGCGGCAAGACTACAAACAAGCTCGTCCAGCTTAGCTACCGTCCGCAGAAAGCTGGGCCGCGCTTTAGCCAGGAACAGCGCGAGCCCAGTGGCCGCGCCTTGTTCCCCGTTTGCACGAACTTGATTAACACCAGCAACGAAGCAAGGTGATTCCGATCCAATGCGGTCAGTTTGCTGAAGCGGATTCGGATTCATTGAACACCAATCATGATTTCTGCCTCTCGCGCCGCGGTGCTCGTCTCGTGCGTGGCGCCAGCGACTTGTCGCCCGATTTCCAAGCTTTGACGTTCTGTGCTTTCCACCGTAGGGCCGGAGCGGCTTCTATCGAAACGCGCACGTTGTCCGGCACGCCCAGAGAAGACGGATCGATCTCACCCCGATCAAGCACGCCGTCCAGAAATGCCGTCTCGCCGGCCGTAAACTGAAATAGCGACGCGAGCTTCTCCCGGCACTCGGCGGTGACGCTCTCGATCCAGGCCACCGGACCGCCAAAGGCATCGAAATACCGATCGTGCAGGCACATGGTCAGCTTGCCGGTGATGTCGTCGACCTCGCATCCGATCGCCGCGGGCGAAGCTGTGCGCCAGTCGAAGCTCTTGGCGCTCGCGCCGATCATCAAAGTGGCCGCCTTGATCTTCGCCCAGTCGAGAGACGGCATGGCGATGATCCGGTGCGCGTCGAACAGATCGCGCGCGGTGCGTCGCGTGACCAGCGCGACCATTTTGCCGGCGACGATCTCGTGGATGTCGAGAACCGGCACATTCGTGGCCTGATAGGATCCGATGGCCGCTGACGACATGCGATCTACGCCGTAGAGAGGACCTCGATACAGATAGTTGATATCGATCTCGATGGTCCCCGCGCCGCCCAGCGCGGAGGCGTAGCGATAAATCCATTTGCCGCCAGCGTGCTCGGACGGCTCACGCCGCGCGGCATAGCCTTTCGATTCCATCAAGCGCTCGATCCGGTCCTCCAATCCCGGCCGGTCGGCGTCCATCTGTTCCTTCTCGACCGCGCCGACATAGTTGACATCGATATCGACCGAGAGGCGGTCCAGATCGGAATGGAAGACGTTGAGCGCCGTGCCGCCCTTCATGGCCACGCGCGGCCCGATCAGCGTGTCGGCACCGAACGCATCCAGAATGTCGATCAGCCGGATCACGCGCTCCAGCGTCGCGAGCTGAAGCTGCCGCTCGGCCGCGATGTCCTGAAGCGTTTCTCGCGACGCGACCATCAGACGCCTTCAAAGGCGGCGTCGACCGCTTG
>Ga0307374_10010348_pt1 | contig 13525 bp, 13 predicted proteins | sample OX3MG_FD_202532 | JGI IMG/M metagenome (GOLD analysis project Ga0307374, IMG submission 202532) | Soil microbial communities from Risofladan, Vaasa, Finland - OX-3 | ecosystem: Environmental > Terrestrial > Soil > Coastal area > Acid sulfate soil | place: Finland: Risofladan, Vaasa | collected...
CGCGGCGACGGGAGCACCAGGACGACGGGGGCCGGCACCGGGATCGGGAGGACCGGCGTGTCCCCGACGTCGCCGAGCAGGTCGCCGTGGACGACCTCCTCGCCCGGCTCGAGCCCCACCGGCGGGCCGCCTTCGTCCTCACCCAGATCCTGGGGATGCCCTACGATGCCGCCGCGGTCGTGTGCCAATGCCCCCCCGGGACGATCAGGTCGCGCGTGGCGCGGGCGCGCGACGACCTCGTCGCCATGACGTCGGTGCAGGACGTCGGCCGGCGAGCCTGACGTCGGCCGGACCGCACCTCCCGCGGCCGCACACCTCGCTCCCCACCCGTTCCCAGGTATCTCCCAGGGAGCCGGGCACGAAGGGGTCTGTGACCCTGAGGCGTGCGCCCGCGACGCGCGGCGCGAACCGGCGGGCGTTACCCTGGGTCCTGGCACCGCCGTCGATCGAAGGGGCGCGCCGGGCCATAGGGGGAACGAAGGGGCGGCGCGGCATGAGCGCGCGGATATTGCTGATCGAGGACGACGAGAGCATCCGCACGGCTCTCTCGATGTTTCTGGAGCAGGAAGGGTACACCGTCGCCGACTCGGGCAGCGGGGAGGAGGGCCTGGTGGCGTTCGACCACCGCCCCGCCGACATCGTCCTCGTCGACATCATGCTGCCCGGACTCGACGGCCTCGAGGTGACCCGGGCGCTGCGCCGCACCAGTGACGTCCCCATCGTCATGGTGACGGCGCGCTCGGACACCCACGACGTCGTGGCCGGCCTCGAAGCGGGCGCTGACGACTACGTGCCGAAGCCCGTCGTGGCCAAGGAGCTGGCGGCCCGCATCCGGGCGCTCCTGCGGCGCTCCATGAGCGGCCCCCCCCACAAGGCCGTCATCCGTGTCGGTGACCTCGAGATCCACCGTCAGGCGCGCACCGTCCGGCGCGGGGACGAGGAGCTGCGGCTCACGCGAACCGAATTCCGCCTGTTGTGCGCCCTGGCGGAGAACCCCGGTTGGGTGCTCAGCCGAACGCAGCTCCTCGAGCGCGTCTGGGACTACGACTTCTTCGGTGACATCCGGCTCGTCGACGTCCACGTACGCCGCCTCCGGGCGAAGATCGAGGACGACCCCTCCGCTCCACGGAGAGTGGTGACGGTGCGGGGGCTCGGCTACAAGCTCCAGCCGTGAGGCGGGCTCCCCGGCGGGGGGCGCCCGACGAGCGGTCGCACCGGTTGGGCCTGCGGGCCCGGGCCACGCTCGCCTTCGGGACCGGCGCCGCCCTCGTGTCGATGACCCTGGCGGTCGTCACCTATGCCGTCGCCCACCACTACCTGCTGTCCCGGCGCCAGACGGGGAGCATCACCCAGGCCTTCGTGAGCGCAGGGTTCGTCCAGCAGGAGCTGCGGTCCCCCCTCGCCGACGTCCCCGGCGTGCTGTCGTCGTTGGTGACACCGCAGGGGACCCGATCACTGCTGTACCGCGGCGGGCGCTGGTACTCGCCCTCGGTCACCCTCGGGTGGGGGTCCCTACCGGCATCGCTCACGGGCCCGGTGCGCGCCGGGAGCCCCGCCGAGCAGCGTGTGGTCGTCGACGGCACGCCCGCCATCGCCGTGGGCGTGCCGTTGCCCGCCATCGGCGCCGACTTCTACCAGATCCGGACCATGGCGGAGCTGCAGAACACGCTCGACACCCTGGGCACGGTGCTCCTGGGGACCGCGCTGGCCACGACGGCCGCCGGTTGTCTGATCGGCCTGTGGGCCGGCCGCCGCCTCATGCGCCCGCTCACGGGTGTCGCCGCCGTGGCCACGGCCATCGCCGGCGGCGCGCTGGACCGCAGGCTGCCCGTGGACGGGGACCCGGACCTGGGATCGCTGGCGACGACGTTCAACACCATGGTCGAGAGCCTGGAGAGCCGCATCCAACGCGACGCCCGCTTCGCCTCGGACGTGAGCCACGAGCTGCGTTCCCCCCTCACGGCGGTGGGCACCTCCGTCGAGCTCATCGAGATGTTCCGGCCGTCGCTCCCGGCCGACGGGCAACGGGCGCTCGACGTCCTGGGCCTGGAGGTCCGCCGGTTCTCGACGATGGTGCAGGACCTGCTCGAGATCTCGCGGATGGACGCCGGCGCGGCGAGCCTCGAGGTCGAGGAGGTGCCGATCGACGAGCTCGTGGCTCGGACCGTGGCGGGACGCGCCGGCGAGGTCGCGGTGCACGTGTCGCCGGCGGCGGCGGGCACCATCGTGCGCGTGGACAAGCGGAGGCTGCAGCGCGTCCTGGCGAACATCCTCGACAACGCGGATGCGTACGCCGGCGGCGCAGTGCTCGTGACCGTCGACCGCAACGGGTCTTGCACGACCGTCACCGTCGACGACGACGGTCCGGGCATCCCCCCCGGCGAGGAATCGTACGTGTTCGAGCGTTTCTTCCGCGGGGCGACGGCGGGCCGGCGGGGGGCGACGAGCGGCACCGGGCTCGGACTGGCACTGGCGACGGAGCACATGCGCGCCCACGGCGGGACCGTCACGGTCGAGAACCTGCCACAGGGCGGTGCCCGCTTCACCCTCACGCTCCCGGCGACGAGCACGTGAGGCGGGTGCTCGTCACCGCCGTGGCGGGGCTCGTGCTGTGCGGGTGCGCCATCGGGCCCGAGCGCACCGCCCACGTCATCGACCGGTCGAGGATCCCGCACGGGCTGCTCGACCCGTCGCCGACCGCTCCACCGGGCACGGCCCCGACCGAGAACGTCACGCTCTACTTCGAGTCGGCACAGGGCCTGGTGGCCGTGGCCCGCGCCGCCCGGCGCCCGGTCACCTTGCGGGCCGTGGTCAGACTCCTGGCCCGGGGCCCGACGGTGTCCGAGCGGTCGGCGGGCGTCCAGAGCCCGCTGTCCACGGGGCGGCCCATCACCCTGCGGTCGCTCGTGAACGACGTCGCCACCGTCGACCTGCCGGCCGACGTGACCGACCTCGGGGGCCAGGACCAGATCGTGGCGGTGGCGCAGCTCGTCTACACCATCACCGCCTACCCCGGCGTCGACGCCGTCACCGTGTTGGTGAACGGCATCCCCGCGACGGTGCCCACGGCGAACGGCTCGCTGAGCGCCGGACCGCTCCGGCGTGCCGACTACGCCGAGCTGGCGCCGCGCTGACGGGCGCGAGGCGGCACCGACCCGGCACCGACCCACGTCGACGTGCCGGCGACCGTGGCCAGGAGGTCGGCGACGAGGTCGGGACGACTCAGGAACGGGGAGAGCCCCTGGACCACACGACGACCCGGTCGGCGCATCGCGCCAGGATGCGCTGCAACTCCGGGTGGACGATGTCGTCGAGGGCACACGCTGCGTACGTCGAGCCGGGTTCGCAGCACCGGTTCTGCAGCCATCGGCGGCGATACCCCTCCTCCTGTTCCCCCGGGCGCTCGCAGCGCGGCCCATGGTCGTGGTCGGCGCCCCGGCGCCGTTACCGGGCGTTCACAACCCGGCAACGCGCCTGACACAGAGTGCTGAGAGGGTGGCACGTGCCACCCGTCCTCGGTCGCCGAGGCGGGGGCCAGCGCGGTGCACGGAGGAAATCGAGAAAGCGGAGGTTCGCGCCCCATGAGCTACCAGGCCGAGTACATCTGGATCGACGGGACCCAGCCGTCCCCGCTGCTCCGGAGCAAGACGCGGATCATCCCCGACGGCAAGGAGCCCGGCATCTGGGGTTTCGACGGGTCGAGCACGAACCAGGCCAGCGGGGACGACTCGGACTGCGTCCTGCAGCCGGTGTTCTCCTGCCCCGACCCGCTGCGTCGCCCCGGCGACCGCCTCGTGATGTGCGAGGTGCTCCTCACTGACCTTTCGCCCCATCCCACGAACACCCGGGCCGCCTGCGCGGCGGCAGCCGAGCGCTACGCCGACCAGGAGCCCTGGTTCGGCATCGAGCAGGAGTACACCTTCGTGCAGGCGGGGCACCCCCTCGGCTGGCCGGAGAAGGGCTATCCCGCCCCGCAGGGCCCCTACTACTGCGGGGTGGGCGGCGACAAGATGCCCGGCCGCGAGATCGTCGAGCGCCACACCGTCGCCTGCATCGACGCCGGCCTCGCCATCGAGGGCACCAACGCCGAGGTGATGATGGGCCAGTGGGAGTTCCAGATCGGGGTCCTGGCGCCGCCGCTCATCGGCGACCAGCTGTGGGTGGCGCGCTGGCTGCTGTTCCGGGTGGCCGAGGACTTCGGCGTCTTCGCCACGTTGGAGCCCAAGCCCGTGCTCGGCGACTGGAACGGCGCGGGCGCGCACACGAACTTCTCGACCAAGGCGATGCGCGAGGAAGGCGGCTGGGACGCCATCATCGCCGGCTGTGAAGCGCTCGGGAAGAACGTCGACGAACACGTCCAGAACTACGGCGTCGGGATCGCCGATCGCCTCACGGGGGCCCACGAGACCGCCCACTGGTCGGAGTTCAGCTACGGGACCTCGGACCGGGGAGCCTCGATCCGGATCCCGTGGGCCGTCGCCAAGGACAAGAGGGGATGGCTCGAGGACCGGCGGCCCAATGCCAACATGGACCCCTACGTCGTGAGCCGGCTCATGGTGACGACGGTCTGCGGGAACGGCGCCGCCGACATGGACTAGACGTCACACCCCCGACCCCCGCCGCTCACCCTCCATCCGTACGCTGGGAACCGCGGCGGCGATCTCACGAAGGGCGACACGTGATGGGGCGCGCCAAGGCCCGCTTCGGCGGCGGGCCGGCCGCTCGAGGCCATACGGTGGGCCGGCGTGGTGCCGGGCGACGTGAACAGTCCCAACAGGTAGGGAGAGATTTCTGCTCCTGGTCTCCACCTGCCTCGGCGAGGCGAAGGAGTCGACACCTCAGGGCCCCCTCGGGTGTCGGCTCCTTCGCCGCGTTCGCCGGCCCGGGAAGAACCGACGAGCCGGACCTGGACCGCGCGACCAGGCCCGACATCGCCCGAGCCGAGCCGGCGACTACGGTCCCGACGAGTGGGGTGTTCCCGTGGCGACCACAGCGGAACGGAGCGGCGCGACCGTGGCGCCGACGGGCGACGGGCAGCGAGCCAGCGCTGAGCGAGCGGTGCGAACCTACGCCGGCCCGGGCTTTAGAGGCGATCGACCCTGTCCCTGCCCCGGGACACGGTGACACGGTCAGGGTATGGGGAAAGCTGCTCGCGCGGCCACAGGCCCGGGCATGAGCATCGTGCCGGATCCGATCCTGGACACCGGCGGGGCGGCGCCCGCCCTGCGCTTCGGCGACGTCGTGCGCCGCTACGGCCGGCACGTCGCCCTCGACCATCTGGACCTGCAAGTGGCCCGGGGGGAGACGGTGGCCCTGCTCGGGCCGAACGGCGCCGGGAAGTCCACCACGATCTCCCTCCTCCTCGGTCTCCTGCGACCGCACGGGGGTTGCGTGGAGGTGCTGGGGACGAGCCCCCGCCAGGCGGTGGCGGACGGCCGGGTGGGCGCCATGCTGCAGACGGGCTCGGGGAGCGGCCTGCCGCCCGGCGTCAGGGTGTCGGGTGTCCTGGAGCTCGTCCGCCGGCTCTACCGCCGCCCCGCTCCGTTGGAGGTCACCGTGGAGCGGGCCGGGATCGCCACACTCATGCGCCGGCCGACGAACCGGCTGTCGGGCGGAGAGGCCCAGCGCGTCCGGTTCGCCGTAGCCATCGCCGGGGATCCCGAGCTCGTGTTCCTGGACGAGCCGACGGCCGCCATGGACGTGGAGAGCCGGCGCTCGTTCTGGGCCATGATGCGCCAGTTCGGCGAGGAGGGCCGCACCATCGTCTTCGCCACCCACCACCTGCAGGAAGCGGACCAGATCGCCGACCGGGTGATCGTGATCAACCGCGGGACGGTCGTGGCGAACGGCCCCGGGGCGACGCTCAAGGCCGCGGTGGCCAGCCGGCAGGTGCGCTTCGTGACCGCGCACCCCGACGAGCGGATGCTCGACCAACTGGCAGGCGTGACCGATGTCGTCGTCCGGGGCACCGGCGTGACGCTCATCTCGCTCGACGCCGACGCCACCGTGACCGCCCTCGTGCACTCGGGGCTCGAGTTCTGCGACCTCGAGGTGACGGGGGCGGGCCTCGAGGAGGCGTTCGTGGCGCTCACCGAGTGCGCGCTCGCCCCCGGCCAGGAGCGCGCCACGTGAGCGGACTGCTGGCGTTCGGGCGGTTCGAGGTCGCCCGGCTGCTGCGCAGCTGGAAGTTCCTGGCCATCACGGTCGGCTTCCCGGTGTTGTTCTACATCCTGTTCCTCCACGACCGCAGCCCGGGGACGGTCGTCGACGGCCAGGTGACCTGGCGCGTCTATCTCATGGTGTCGATGTGCTCGTTCGGCGCCCTCGTCGCCGCCCTCAACGCCGGCGGCAGCCGGCTGTCGACGGAGCGGGCCTCGGGTTGGGCGCGGCAGCTGCGGGTCACCCCGATCCCGGCGTGGTCGTACGTGACCACGAAGGTGGCGGCCACCACGCTGGTGGTGCTCCCGGTCCTCGTCCTGGTCGAGCTGGTGGGCATGGCGTTCGGCGGTGTCCACCTCGGCGTCGGCACCTGGATCGAGCTCACGGCGCTCTTGTGGGTGGCGGCGATCCCCTTCTCGATCCTTGGAGTCTTCGTCGGGTTCATGGTGAACGCCGAGACCGCCTATCCGGTGGTGACGGCGCTCATGTTCGTGCTCGGCTACTTCGGGGGACTGTTCAACCCTGTGGGCCACATGTCCGCCCCGCTGCAGACAGCGGCCCGGGCCCTCCCGAGCTTCCACCAGGCGTCACTCGGCCTGGCCCTGGTGGACGGGCACGGTTTCGGTGTCCAGGATGCAGTCGTGCTGGTGTCCTACACCGCCGCGCTCGCCCTCGCCGTCCTGTGGAAGCACAGGGTCGAGGAGTCGCGGGGCCTCGCTTAGCGGACCAGCCGCCCCGCGGTGGCGTGGCCGCCCGCCTTCGATGACGTCGTTCCGGGCACTGAGGTCGTGGACGTTGTGGACCCCATGCCGTTCCCCGGGTTCGCCATCGGCGCGCCGGTCTGACCAGGCTTCTTCCCGTTCCCGCTCCCGTTCGCGTTGCCGTTGCCGTTCGCGTTGCCGTTCGCGTTGCCGTTCGCGTTGCCGTTGCCGTTCGCGTTGCCGTTCGCGTTGCCGTTCGCGTTGCCGTTCGCGTTGCCGTTCGCGTTGCCGTTCGCGTTGCCGGGGTTCGACGCCGGCGGACCCGTCTGTCCGGTCTTCTTTCCGGGCGCGTTGCCGTTGCCCTTGCCTGGGTTGGATGTCGGTGAGCCCGTCTGACCGGTCTTTGTCGCGTTGCCGTTCGCGTTGCCGTTCGCGTTGCCCGGGTTCGATGCCGGCGGACCCGTCTGTCCGGTCTGTCCGGTCTTCGTGCTCGGGCCATTCCCGTTCCCGGGACTCGATGTCTGACCCGGCTTCTTCCCGTTCCCGTTCCCGGGGTTCGACGCCGGCGGGCCCGTCTGGCCGGCCTTTGTCCCGTTGCCCTTGCCGGGGTTCGGCCCCTGGCCCGTACCGCCTGTCGACCCGCCACCGGCCCCAAGGCCAGCGCCACTATTCGCTTGCACCAGCCCTTCGCAAAATGCCGGAATGTTCCCCGCCCCTCCGGCCTTGCTTGCGAGCGAGTGATACGACGCACTGTGGACGTTCACCTGCCCGGCCTGCCATGACTGGCACAACGAGACCATGGTCGGGCTCTGGGTACCGACATCGGGCGCGCTGGTCACCGTCGTGCTGCCCCCCGAGGGGGAACCGGGCGCCTGCCCGCCGGCGTGATGCGTGGCCTGCGGATTCGGCACCGATACGTGAATGCGCGACAGCGCCCGTGACACGAATGCCTGAACCGATGAGGGCAGCGAACCCGTCGCTGCCGCCACGCCGGCGCTCAGGACCACGACCGAGCCGGCCACGACGACGATACGGACCGGAACTGTCAATGCTCGCCGCGCTTCCTTGGCCGTCCGTTTGCCTTCGGACCGGGTCTGTACAGCCGTGACGAATGCTGCCATCGCCGTATCGTGCGTCGCGAGCTCGTCCGCCGTGGCCGGCCCGCGCGCTGCGCTGATCAGGTCGGCAACACGGCGGAAGCCCGGCGGAGCATCGTCCCGCCCGACACTGCCGCCCAACAAGCGATCGGCGGTACCGGCGTCGAGCTCGGAATCATCGCGCACGTCGTCAGACTCGTCCGTGGGCATCACGCGCCTCGGGGTGCGGTCCGGTCGCCGCTGTTCTGGCGCCCGAGCCGTCGGAGCGCCCGGTGTTGGGTCACCCTCACCGTCTCAGGCCGTTTGCCCAGTACCTTCGCCACGTCCTCGACCGGCAGGCCGCCCACGACCCGGAGCACGATGACCTGGGCCTGCTCGGGGGTCAGGCCCGCGACGAGCTGATCGATCGCCTGCTGTGCGGAGAGGGTCCCGAGCACCACATCGGCCGGGTCCGGTCCGCCGGCGACGTCGACGAACTGATCGGGCGACACCGGCTGCGTACGCCGGCGGGCCCCGCTGCTGCGGCGATCGGCCACGCGGCCGCGGGCAACCGAGAACATCCAGGCGCGCAGGGCCGTCTCCCCGCCCTGGAACTCGCCGATTCGTTCTGCCAGTGCCAACCACGTCTCCCCGACGATGTCATCGGCAGCCGAAGGCTCCTCCCATCGGAGGTAGCGCAACAGAGGCGGCTGCAAGGCGTCGAAAAGGGCGGTAGAAGCCCACGCCTCTCCGGCGCGCGCCGCCTCCAGAACCTGCTCGAAGTCTTCGATCGTCGTTCCCCTACCGTAGCGTCGGCGCACTGGCCGAAGGGGAACCTCGCCGACGTGGGGTCGAAAGCAGGCGATGGCGGATCCCTCCGCAGCTTTCGATCACATGGAAGCGGTGCAAGATGTGGTCACGAGTCAGCACCTTGCCGTCGTGCGTGGAGGCGTGAGCTTGGACGCGCTCGACCAAGTCGCCCTCATTGCCAGCGGTAAGCTCGGTGCCACGGTGCCTGCAGTTCATGTCGACGGTCATCGTCGGCCTTCTGTTCGGCGTCGACTCTTCTGGGAAGGATTCCAGCTCGATTCGGGATTCAATGCACAACGTGCGCATTGTCTTTGGAAGCGGCATAGCGCCTTGGGTCAGCGATGAACTGATCATGACATCGGTCTGAGCAGAAATGATACCGATGCCGGCCATAACTACACGACGCTGGCGCCATGGCAGTTTCGACCTGCATCCCGCACACCGGGTCAATGCCATAGCCCTTACCGCCACCAAGCTGCTCTCGATGACGGTACGTCCAATAGATCAGCCCGAACATCGCAAGGAAGATGAAATTGAGGAAGGTCGTGTAGTTCCATTCGAAATGGGCCGGGGCAATCTGGATCGGCCGTGTGGCCGGCACCAAGTTCGCCCATTGGAAGATGCCCTCGGTCAGAAGACCGGCGACTGCCATGACACCCCAGAACAGAAGCAGCATTCGCAGCATCAGCCGTGTGCCGTAGTAGTGGCGATAGATCAGGAGTAGTGGAAATGCGATGAGGTCGGCGAAGATGAACGACACCACGCCCCCGAAGGAAATGCCACCCTCCCAGAGAGCTGCTGCCAGCGGAACATTGCCAATCGAGCAGACGAAGCTGATGATGGCGATGAAGGGCCCGACCGAGACATTCTCGGCACTGGTCCAGAATCCGTGGCCGTGGAGGAAGACCGTGTTCCAGATCGAAACGGGCACCAATACAGCCAAGAAACCCGCCACGGCATAGCCGATAACCAATTCGCGTCGCAGCATTTTCAGGTCGGCCATGGTATAGGTGGCGGCATCGGCCCAGCCGGGCTTCGAACGCAGTCGTCGGTGCCAGGGCTGATGCTGTAGCGCGCTGTCCTCAGACGGTCCGTGCTGATGGCCGGCAGCGTCGGTCTCGGCGACGAGGCGCTGTCGGGCTTCGACGACCAGGCGGCCCCGGAGCCAAAGCCCACCCAAGAGTGCCAACAACACAATCATGATCATGCCGCCAACGAGCTCACTGATAGCGAACTGCCAGCCCATGAGGACGATCAAAACGATGCCCAGCTCGATCACGAGATTGGTGGAAGCGAACATGAATACAGTGGCTGCGACGAAGTCGGCTCCCTTGACGACTAGTGATTTGGCCATGGCCGATGCGGCGTAGGAGCAGGACGACGAGACCATCCCATAGCCCGAGGCCCGGGCCACCGCCGCTGGACCATGATTGCCGAGCTTCCGTTGCATCGACTCCCGGCTGACAAAAGCCTGCACCGCACCTGACAGGCCAAAGCCCAGGATGAGAGGCCAGAGGGTCTCCCAGAACATGAAGAAGCCCTCGCGTAGAGCGCGGCCGATGTCGTCGAGCCAGGGCAAGGTGGCCCCCACGGTCATGCGCGCACCAATCTGGCCACGGCTGCCGAGGCCTCACTGATCTTGTCCCGGGCCTCGTCACCGCCGGAGTGAGCCGCCTCCGCGACGCAATGCGAGAGGTGATCGTCTAGGAGCTCGAGGGCGACGGCCTGGAGGGCCCGAGTGGTGGCTGCCACCTGATCCAAGACATTGATGCAGTAACGGTCCTCGGTGACCATGCGCTCGATGCCCCGTACCTGGCCTTCGATCCGGCGCAGGCGCTTCACGACCGCCTCTTTGTGTTCGCTGTAGCCCGGTTGTGCATCCACTGGTCCTCCCGACCTATACCCCTACCCGGTATCGGTATATTTTAGCACCGACAACCAGGTCTGATATCGAGTTCAACTCAGGACCAATGGCCCTGCCACCAGCGCCAACGGCCGGGAAAGCTACGGAAGGAGGTGTCGCGGTGATGCACTACTGGGACGGATCGTGGGGAGGGGGTGCCTGGCTCCTCATGGCCCTCGTGATGGTGGCGCTCTGGGGAGCTGTGGCCTGGATCGTCGTCGCATTGGCACGCAATCGCCGTGAGCCAGCGCCGCGCGAACAGGCGGCTGGCTCGTCCGACCCCATGACGATCCTCGACCAACGATTCGCCCGCGGCGAAATCGACGAACCCGAATACCGTGATCGTCGCACGGTCTTGCAAGGGCAGAAATGAGCGCTGCAAGGGGCCGCCTACCTCAGGGACTCGTCGCGCTGATCGTGGCGGCCGTGGTTATCCTGGCAGCCTTTTCGACCTTGGCGGTCGTCACGTTGAGGGGCGGATTCGGAGGCCACAACGGAGCCTTTGGGACGGTGACATGTGACACGCCTTCCCTTCCTGGTGCAACCGTGAATGTCACCGAGTCGGACATGGGCAGCACGATGATGGGCGGTGGGCTGATGCGGCCCAGCTTGTATGTGGGCCCCACTACGGCGCCTGCCGGCAAGGTCTCGTTCGTGGTCCGCAATGAGGGAAACCTGGTGCATGAACTGGTTGTCATGCCGTTCCCGAACGACGGCGCCGGTACCCGCCCCATAGGGAACGACGGCAAGATCGATGAATCAGCGAGTCTTGGGGAGGCCTCGCGGTCGTGCGCGGCCGGTCGCGGAGATGGGATCGCGCCCGGCGCAACGAGTTGGGTGACGTTAGTCCTTTCCCCAGGTCGCTACGAACTGGTGTGCGACGAGCCGTGGCACTATGCGGCGGGCATGTTCGACGTGCTCACCGTACAATGACGGCTGCGATCTCAACTGGAGCACTACCGGTTGGTCCTATAAGGGGGAGCCGACCCGAAACAATCTCCTGTGAATGAGGGCGGTGACACCGCCATCACGAACCGAAATGGTAGCTACCGAGAACTGCTGCGGCCACGGCCAGAAACCTGGCTCCCCAGGCGTCGTCTCGGCTATGACTGCGTGGGGGGTGCGCGTCCCCCGGCACTTGCGAGCGACGAGAATCCCCGCAACCGGCAATCACACATCTGCCGGTTCGGCCAGAGGCTCGGCAATCAAACGCTCGGGAGATTTAGCCTCTGGGCCAGCACACCTTCGAGGAAGCGCGAGTAGCCCAGGGCAACATGGGCGGAGTTGAAATAGACGTTGTAGTTCCCAATGACGGCGCTGCAGGTCTTGGCGCAAAACCAAGGCGTGACGCTGATGTAGCGTGCCCCTTCAGCGGTAGCGGCGCGTCTTTCGGCAAGGTCGTAAGGCGTCAGGTAAGAGCGAGGCGCGGTAGAGCACGCCCGGACATCGTCGCTGTGCGAGGCCAGGCAAGCGGGACCTCTGATCAGTGGGAGGTTCCCGATGACTATCTTCACCGTCTTCGTTGCCGTTACATGCTTGAACAATTGTTCCAAGCCGCTTCGCCATTGCGCCTTGGTGTAGCTCCTGCTGTCCGGGGTCGGGGTGACATTCTGCGTGACAATCAGAAGGTCCGGATCGATCCGGTTGATGCGGTCGATGGCGAACCGGTGCCACTGATCACAGGCGACCCACCTGCCGGCAGCCCCTGGGGGGTGGGTGGGAAGCGGAGCGGCGGGGCAAGCCCCCTTTGAGAGAACAAAGAGCCTCCAGTGCGCCTGTGTCGCGATGTCGTCAAGGGCCCGGAACCACATCGCCGCGTGGGAGTCACCATAGAAAACCAACGTGTGCCTCCCGCGACGATCACCGAATTCACAAGACGGCACACTGCTCTGGGGGACCGCTGGCTGGCACCCGGGCGGTCCTCCCCAGTTGGATGCCGGCTCAGTGAGAGCTTCTGAAACGGATGGGGACAATCCGGGGGGAACTCTCTGAATCCCGTCGGCTGCGACAACGAGACGGCGAACTGCCTGGAGAGTTGCGCCGGGGCCGGCGGCAGAACGGGTTGCATTCCCGGGACCCACGGCGGAGCCGCCGGCGAGGTCGGACTGCACCGTGACCACCCCGAGGGCCAGGGCGACGACCACCGCCCCGAGGCCGACACTGGCCCAGCGGATGCGCAGAAGTGGCTTGGCGTGGCGGACGGGGTTTTCCACCAGCACGTAGGTGAGCACCGAGGCCAGCAGCGCCACGGCTACCCACCCCAGGTTCTGAGGGACGGAGAGGCTCGTCTTTCCGGCGTACTCCGCCGCGATGATCAGGATCGGCCAGTGCCACAGATACAGCGAGTAGGAGAGCTTTCCGAGCCCTCGGAACGGGGCGAGACCTAAGAGAGCCTCGGCCCCGAAACGTGGAGCTTTGACCCCCCCAGCGATGATGAGGGCCGCGCCGACCACGGGGACGGCCACGAGCGAGCCGGGGTAGGCCGTCTGCGAGGTGTAGGTGAAGGCAGCAACGAGGATGGCTCCAAACCCGAGCCAGGTGGTCAGAGCGGCGGTGCCATTGGGCAGTCTCTTGAGCCAGGGGGTCCCCACCGCCACCAAAGCCCCGAGTGCCAGTTCCCAGGCCCGGGTGAACGGCGAGAAGTACGCACCCGTGGCATGGCTGGCTGTGTCGGTGATGGAGAAGAAAAGCGACCCGCCGATCACGAACACCAGGCCAATGGCCAGCCGGGTCCGCAACGAGAGGCGGGTGCGGATGGCTGCCAGCAGCAAGAACAGCGTGGGGTAGATGACGTAAAACTGCTCCTCGACCGACAACGACCAGTAGTTCTGGAGCGGTGAAGGGGGTCGTTGGGAGCCCAGGTAGTCGGTCCCGAT
>Ga0307374_10010351_pt1 | contig 13523 bp, 9 predicted proteins | sample OX3MG_FD_202532 | JGI IMG/M metagenome (GOLD analysis project Ga0307374, IMG submission 202532) | Soil microbial communities from Risofladan, Vaasa, Finland - OX-3 | ecosystem: Environmental > Terrestrial > Soil > Coastal area > Acid sulfate soil | place: Finland: Risofladan, Vaasa | collected...
TCGCTCCACGCACGGCGGCGGGCGACCTGGTTGACGCCTGTGGCGTAGCAGCCGCAGTAGATCCAGCAGCCGCAGCGCGTCGAGCCGTCGGCGGCGAGGTGGGTATAGGAGTCGAGCGCCGTGCCGTCGGGGCCGAACCCGTTGATCTCGGCCAGGATGGCCTCGACGTCGGGCTCCTCGTCGCGCCCGACGGTCGGGTAGTCCCACGTGAGGTCGAGAACCGGCCGGTCCATGTCGTCGGTCGAGCCGGCGAGCTTCTCCCGGATCCTGCGCCCGAGGTGGTAGTAGAACCACAGCTCGCTTCTCGCGTCGCCGGGGGGATCGACCGCCTTGTGCCGCCATTGCAAGAGGCGCTGGGTGTTGGTGAAGCTCCCTGCCTTCTCGGTGTGGGCTGCGGCGGGCATGAGGAACACCTCGGTCGGGATCTCGGCGGTCTTGAGCTCGCCGGTCTCGATCTCGGGCCCGTCGAGCCAGAAGGTTGCCGGCTCGATCGCCACGAGGTCGCGCACCACCAGCCAGTCGAGGCGGGCGAGCCCGAGCCGCTGCATCTTCCCGTTGGCCGAGCCGACCGACGGGTTCTCCCCGACGACGAAGTACCCCTTCACCTTGCCGGCGATCTGATCGGCGACGGTCTGGTAGGTGCCGTGGTCGCCGGTGAGGCGCGGCAGGTAGTCGAAGCAGAAGTCGTTGTCCTTGCGCGCCGCGTCGCCCCACCACGCCTTCAAGAGGCTGACCGCGTAGGCGCGGTAGTTGCCCCAGAAGCCGGCCTTGGTCTCCTGCGGTGCCACGTAGTCGTCGAGGCTGTCGCGCTCGCTCGCCCAGGGCATGTCGAGGTAGCCGGGCAGCAGGTCGTAGAGGGTGGGGATGTCGGTCGAGCCCTGGATGGAGGCGTGCCCCCGCAGCGCCATGATCCCGCCGCCGGGGCGGCCCATGTTGCCGAGGAGGAGCTGGAGGATGGCGGCGGTTCGGATGTACTGCACGCCGACGGTGTGCTGGGTCCACCCGACCGAGTAGACGAAGGCGCTCGTGCGCTCGCGCCCGCTGTTGGCAGTTACGGCGTCGGCGACCTTGGCGAAGAGCGCTTCGGGCACCCCGCAGACCTCTTGGACCAACTGCGGCGTGTACCTGGCGAAGTGGCGTTTGAGGACCTGGTAGACGCACCGAGGGTCCGAGAGCGTCGGGTCGTGCCCACCGGTCAGCTTCCAGCTCGAGGGGTCGTAGACGTGTGCCTCCGCGTCGTAGCCGCTGAAGAGGCCATCGAGGTCCTCGGTGTCCTTGAAGTCCTCGCCGACGAGCGCAGACGCGTTGGTGTAGGCGGCGACGTACTCCTTGAAGTCGAGGTCGTGGCTCAAGACGTGGTTCACGAGGGAGCCCAAGAACACGATGTCGCTTCCTGCCCGAAGCGGGACGTGCACGTCGGCCAGGGCGCTCGTGCGGGTGAAGCGAGGGTCGACATGGACGATCGTGGCGCCACGGCGCTTCGCCTCGACCACCCACTGGAAGGCGACCGGATGGCACTCGGCCATGTTGGAGCCCTCGATGACGATGCAGTCGGAGTTGACGAGGTCACCGGGAAAGGTGGTGGCGCCTCCACGGCCGAACGACGTGCCCAGACCGGGCACCGTGGCCGAGTGTCATATGCGCGCCTGGTTCTCGATCTGGATGGCGCCGAGGGCCGTGTAGAGCTTCTTCATGAGGTAGTTCTCCTCGTCGTCGAGGGTCGCTCCTCCCAAGCTCGCGATGCCCATGGTGCGCCGGACCCGTCGACCGTGCTCGTCGGTCCACTGCCAGCTCTCTTTCCTCGTCTTGATCACACGCTCGGCGATCATGTCCATGGCCTGGTCGAGGTCGAGCTCCTCCCAGCGGTCACTGTAGGGTCGCCGGTAGCGGACCTTGTCCAGCCGACCCGGGTTGGTCACGAGCTGCTTCGATGCTGCGCCCTTCGGGCAGAGTCGGCCGTGGCTCACCGGCGAGTCGAGGTCGCCCTCGATCTGGGTCACTTTGCCGTCTTTCACGTACACGTCTTGGCCGCATCCCACCGCGCAGTACGGGCAAATCGATTTCACGACGGCGTCGGCGGTCTTGGTCCGAGGTTCGAGCGTCGCCGTCCGTTCGGACTGGGCCGTTGCGCCACGTCCGAGGACGTCTCGCCTCTGGATCTGGCGGGCCACAGGCCAGGAAATCATTGATCGACCTCCTTCGGTCACGTGTCGCGACAGACGTTCTGATCGAAGAGCCGTCCGATTCCTAGACAGCGTCCGGGCACGACCGGCTCGACCGCTCCGTTCCAGAACGAGGAAGACACCACGATCTCGATTGTGCGTTGTGGGGTGCGACGGCGCATCGTCGAGCAAGACGACGCGAGGTCTCCGTAGTTCGTACATACCCGAGCGCACTGAAGCTACGCAGGACGTACATACGCCGACTGTCGCGAGGTTTTCGGGATTGCAGCGGCTCTCCTCGCTGGTAGATGTGCAAGTGACACCCGCCGGTGCCGGAACTGCATCCTTCGCGGTAGCCGCGACCGTGTCCAGGAGGAGACGAGATGGACGAAATGCAGCGCGAAGAAGAACCGCAGTGAGCGTCCTGGCGGCGACCACCGTCTCCCTGGCGACCTCACCGTTCCCGCCGCTCGCGGTGGGCTTCATGGGTCTCGGGACCGGCTACATGATCTACGGCCCGCAGGAGCTGTTCGGGTGGCCGAAGCGCAGCCCGAGCGTCGACTTCGGCACCGGGGTGTGGGGCATCTGGCTCCCCGGTCTCATGCAGCTCGTGACCGGGCTCTACCTCTTCGCCGGGCTGACCCTGTTCGACACCTTCCACACAAAGCTCCTCTACACGGCAGCGCTGGCGTTCACGGCCTATGGCATCCACTGGTTCGGCATCGGCTGGAACCGCATGAACGGAGCGGACGTGCGGACCAGCACGGGGATGACCGTCGGCTTCACGCTCATCTCGGTGCTCGGGATCATCTCCTTCTTCGGCGGCCACGACCAACCGGTGGGGGGCCTCTTCATCGGCCTGACCGGGATCTACGTGAGCGACTTCTTCGTGAGCCTGGGCGAAAACGCTCCCAAGGTCGCCCACTGGGGTCTGCGCTCGCTCGGGATCTGGCACCTCGGCACCGGGTTTTGGCTCCTCTACCTCATGTTCGCGACGGTGCTCAACTTCGTAAACGGGTACACGCTGCCACTCTGAGCGAATTGTCGGAGTGGCACTCGCAGAGCGCGGCCGGAAGGCTGCAATCGCCGGCTTGATCCTCCGATGATCCGTACGCTCGAGCGGATCCGATCGGAACTCGGCCACGGCCACCTTCTGCGCCGCTACAAGGCCGGCGACGGTCTTCCCGGACGCGACGGTGCCTTTCTGGCGTGCTCGTTCTGGTTGGCGCAGGCGTTGGCCCTTGCCGGCCGACACGCCGAGGGGATGGAAGTGTTTGACGCATGCTGCGGCGAGGCGAACGACCTGGGTCTGTTCCCTGAAGAAGTCGACCCGGACAACGGTGGTTTCCTCGGCAACTTCCCCCAGGGGCTCACCCATATCGCCCTCATCAACGCCGCTCACGCGCTGGGCATCGGAGCCGGAAAAGGCGAGTCAGATTGTCTGGCGTCACCGCTGTGAAGGCGCGTGAGGAGTCCCTTTGGGGCACGGCGTCGATCTCGCCCTTGGCTTCGGTTCCTGCGGCCCGCCCTCCGCTGCTCCGAATCCGACCGCGGGCGCGTGCAGGTCCTGGGTGCCTGCTATTTCCGCCCGGCGCTAGAGCAGACCTAACCTGGGCCAGAGCAGGCACAAGTACCTCGTAGCCGATCGGAGGCAGATGGCACGGAGCACAGGCGGCCGGACCGTGGGGCACGAAGGACTCCTCGCCGAAACGGGCCTCGTGCGTGCCGCCCGATACCTCCAGCCGGGCGAGCCGAGCGCCGACGCCAGGGAGCTGCACCGCAGGGGCGGGCGGCGGGCCGAGGAGTTCTACCGGGAGCGCTGGCGCCACGACAAGGTGGTGCGCTCGACCCACGGGGTGAACTGCACCGGGTCGTGCTCGTGGCAGGTCTACGTGAAAGACGGGATCATCACCTGGGAGACCCAGGCCGTCGACTACCCCTCGGTCGGTCCCGACTCGCCCGAGTACGAGCCCCGGGGCTGCCCTCGGGGGGCGTCGTTCTCCTGGTACACCTACTCGCCCGCCCGCGTCCGCTACCCCTACGTCCGCGGCGTGCTGCTGGAGCTGTTCCGGGCCGCCAAGGCGGCGAACGGCGGGGACGCGGTCGCCGCCTGGACGGAGATCGTCTCGGACCCAGAGCGCGCGGCCGCCTACAAGTCGGCCCGGGGCCGCGGCGGGTTCGTGCGCGCCACCTGGACCGAGGCCCTCGAGCTCGTCGCCGCCGCCCACGTCCACACCGTTGCCGCCTACGGGCCGGATCGCACTGCCGGGTTCACGGTGATCCCGGCCATGTCCATGGCCTCCTATGCGGCGGGCACCCGCTTCTACTCGTTGCTCGGCGGGACGGTCCTCTCCTTCTACGACTGGTACGCCGACCTGCCGCCCGCATCCCCCCAAGTGTTCGGTGACCAGACCGACGTCCCGGAGTCGGCCGACTGGTGGAACGCCTCCTACCTGATCGTCTGGGGCACCAACCTGCCCATCACCCGTACCCCCGACGCCCACTTCATGGTCGAGGCCCGCTATCGGGGCCAGAAGGTGGTGGTCGTCTCCCCGGACTACTCCGACCACACCAAGTTCGCCGACGACTGGCTGGCCGCCAACCCCGGCACCGACGCCGCGCTCGCCATGGCGATGGGCCACGTGATGCTCAGCGAGTTCTACCGGGACCGCCAGGTGCCGCGTTTCGAGCACTACGCCCGCACCTACACCGACCTGCCGTTCCTGGTGTCGTTGCGGGAGCGAGGAGACGGCTGGGTCCCGGACCACTTCGTCACCGCTGCCCACTTGGGCGAGACGAGCGAGGGCGCCGAATGGAAGACGGTCATGCTCGACGAGGCGAGCGGTGAGCCGGTCGTGCCCAACGGCTCGATCGGGTTCCGCTGGGGGGAGGAGGGGAAGGGCCGCTGGAACCTCGACCTGGGCGATGTCCGCCCGGCGCTCAGCTGCTACGGCCGTCGGGGGGCCGAGGCGGTCGCGGTCGACCTTTCCCGCTTCGACGTCGGCGACGAGGGGGGCGAGGTGCTGCGGCGCGGGGTGCCGGCTGTCCGTGTGGCGGGGCGCCTGGTGACGACGGTGTTCGATCTCGTCATGGCCCACTACGGCGTGGGGCGACCCGGGCTCCCGGGCGACTGGCCCTCCGGCTATGACGACGCCGGGGTCCCCTACACGCCGGCCTGGCAGGAGAAGATCACGTCGGTGCCCGCCGCGGCGTGCACCCGGGTGGCCAAGGAGTTCGCCCGCAACGCCGAGGTCTCCGGCGGCCGGTCGATGATCGCCATGGGGGCGGGCACCAACCACTGGTTCCACTCGGACCAGGTCTACCGAGCGTTCCTGTCGCTGCTCCTGCTGGGCGGCTGCGAGGGGGTGAACGGCGGGGGCTGGGCGCACTACGTCGGCCAGGAGAAGGTCCGTCCCTTGACCGGGTGGTTCACCCTCGCCTTCGCGTACGACTGGGTGCGCCCGACCCGGCACATGCCGGGTACGCCGTACTGGTACCTGGCGACCGACCAGTGGCGCTACGAGGGGGCCCGGGCCGACGCCCTGTCCTCCCCGCTCGGCGAGGGCCGCTTCGCCGGCAAGTCGATGGCCGACCTGAACGCCTACGCGGCGCGCCAGGGGTGGATCGCCTCGCACCCGGCCTTCGACCGCAACCCCCTCGATCTCGCCGACGAGGCCGAGGAGGCGGGCAAGAGCGTCGAGAACCATGTGGTCGACGAGCTTTTGGCCGGCCGCCTCCGCTTCGCCGCCGCCGACCCCGACGACCCGGCCAACTTCCCTCGGGTGCTCACGGTGTGGCGCTCCAACCTGCTCGGCTCGTCGGGCAAGGGCCACGAGTACTTCCTCCGCCACCTGCTCGGGGCGGACAACGCCGTCGCCGCCGAGGAGTGCCCGCCCGACGCCCGCCCCATGGAGGTCGCCTGGCGCGACCCCGCCCCCACCGGCAAGCTCGACCTGCTCGTCAACATCGACTTTCGGATGGTGTCGACCGGCATCTACGCCGACGTCGTGCTGCCGACCGCCACCTGGTATGAGAAGCACGACCTCTCTTCGACCGACATGCACCCCTTCGTGCACTCCTTCAACCCGGCGATCGCCCCGCCCTGGGAGGCGCGAAGCGACTTCGACATCTTCGGTGACCTCGCCGCCGAGGTCTCCCGGCTGGCCGACGGACGCCTCGGAGTGCGCCGCGACGTGATGGCGGTCCCGCTCGCCCACGACACCCCCGACGAGTGCGCCCAGCCGGGTGGGGTGGCCCTCGACTGGGCGACCGGCGAGTGCGAGCCGGTCCCGGGTAAGACGATGCCGCGCCTCGTAGTGGTGGAGCGGGACTACCCGCACCTCGCCGAGCGCTGGCGGGCGCTCGGCCCGCTGATCGATACCGCCGGGGCGACCACCAAGGGCGTGACGCTCCCGATCGGCACCGAGGTCGACTGGCTGGCCAGCCGCAACGGGACTGTCCGCGGCGGCGTGGCCGACGGTCGGCCGCGCCTCGACCGCGACGACCTGTTCTGCGAGGCGATCCTGGCGCTGTCGGGAACGACCAACGGCCGCCTGGCCGTGGCCGGCTTCGAGGCGCTCGAGGAGCGCACCGGCACGCCGCTGGCCGACTTGGCGCACGAGCGGGCCGGGGACCGCATCACGTTCGCCGACACCGTCACCCAGCCCCGCGCCGTCATCTGCTCCCCGGAGTGGTCCGGGGCGGAGTCCGAGCGGCGGCGCTATGCCCCCTTCACCGTCAACGTCGACCGATTGAAGCCCTGGCACACCTTGACCGGCCGCCAGCACTTCTTCTTGGACCACCAGTGGATGGCCGAGCTCGGGGAGATGCTGCCCACCTACCGGCCGCCGCTCGGCATCGCCGCCACCTTCGGCGACCAGCGCCGGGGGGATGCGGCCGAACCGCAGCTCGTCGCCCGGTACCTGACCCCCCACTCCAAGTGGTCGATCCACTCCGAGTACCAGGACAACCTCCACATGCTCAACCTGTTCCGGGGCGGGCCGGTCATCTGGGTGAACGACCTCGACGCCGCCCGCATCGGGGTGGCCGACAACGACTGGATCGAGGCCTACAACCGCAACGGGGTCACCGTGGCCCGCGCCGCGGTCACCCACCGGGTGCCCCCGGGGACGGTGCTCATGTACCACGCCATCGACCGGCACCTTCAGATGCCGATCTCCGAGGCCTCGGGGTTGCACGGCGGGACCGACAATTCGCTCACCCGGGTGGTCATGAAGCCCTCCCACCTGATCGGCGGCTACGCCCAGCTGTCGGCCGGCTTCAACTACTACGGCCCCACCGGTTCCCAGCGTGACGAGATGGCCGTCATCCGCCGCCGCTCCCAGGAGGTGGAGTTCTGATGCGGGTCATGGCCCAGGTGTGCATGGTCATGAACCTCGACAAGTGCATCGGCTGCCACACCTGCTCGGTCACCTGCAAGCAGACCTGGACCAACCGCCCTGGCACCGAGTACGTCTACTTCAACAACGTGGAGACCAAGCCCGGTCTCGGCTACCCCGCTCGCTACGAGGACCAGGAGCGCTGGAAGGGCGGCTGGACCCTCGACCGCAAGGGCCGCCTGAAGCTCAAGGCCGGGAGCCGCCTGCAGCGCCTGGCGACCATCTTCTACAACCCCGACCTCCCCACGATCGAGGACTACCACGAGCCCTTCAGCTACGACTACGCCCACCTCATCACCGCGCCAGCCGGGACCAAGGCGCCGTCGGTGTCCACCCGCTCGGCCCTCACGGGCCGGGAGATGAACCCGACGTGGGGGGCGAACTGGGAGGACGACCTGGCCGGGGCGCCCGCCCGGGCTCTCGAGGATCCCAACATCGTCGCGATGCAAGAGCGGGTGAAGCTCGACTTCGAGTCGGTCTTCATGTTCTACCTGCCCCGTATCTGCGAGCACTGCCTCAACCCGTCGTGCGTCGCCTCGTGCCCGTCGGGGGCCATGTACAAGCGGGAGGAGGACGGCATCGTCCTCGTCGACCAGGACCGCTGCCGGGGCTGGCGGTTCTGCGTGTCGGGCTGTCCGTACAAGAAGGTGTACTTCAACCATCGCACCGGCAAGGCGGAGAAGTGCACGCTGTGCTTCCCGAGGATCGAGGCGGGGCTGCCCACGATCTGCTCGGAGACCTGCGTCGGGCGGCTGCGCTACCTGGGGCTCGTCCTCTACGACGCCGACCGGGTCCTCGCCGCGGCGGCGACGCCGGAGCCGGCGGACCTCTACGAGGCGCAGCTCCAGGTCTTCCTCGACCCGACAGACCTGGAGGTGGCGACGGAGGCCGAGCGCCAGGGCATCCCCCACGACTGGCTGGTTGCCGCCCGTCGCTCTCCCGCTTACGCCTTGATCGCCCGCCACCGCGTGGCCCTGCCGCTCCACCCCGAGTACCGCACCATGCCGATGGTCTGGTACGTCCCGCCGCTCTCCCCGGTGGCAGACGTGACCGCGGCGGCCGGCTACGACGACGCCGACCCCGACGCGGTGTTCGCCGCCATCGACGCTTTGCGCATCCCGATCGAGTACCTGGCCAACCTGTTCACGGCGGGAAAGGTGGGGCCGGTGCGCGACGCGCTCCGGCGCCTGGCCATGGTGCGAGCCGTCATGCGGGCGCACCAGCTCGGCCAGCACCCTGCCGTCGACCCGGGCGACGTGGGGCTCTCGCACGACGACGCCGACGACCTCTTCCGCCTCCTGGCCATCGCCCGCTACGAGGATCGCTACGTCGTGCCCCCGGCGCACGCCGAAAACGCAGGGCGCCTCCTCGCCCAGCACGACCTGTCGGGCTGTGCCCTCGAGTCCGAGGGCGGACCCGGCATGGGCGGGGAAGGCCCGGACGGCGGCCACGCCGGGGCGTTCCACCTCACGAGGCGGGACTCCGACGAGCCCTCGGTCGCCGGCCGGGACCAACGCGGGAGGCTGCACTTGCGCGTGGCAGAGGGGCCGGCATGAAGCGGGCGACTGCGGCCCGAGTCTTCGGCTGCGCCTCGGTGCTCCTCAGCTATCCCGACGACGAGTCCTTTGCCGACGACCTGGTCGCCGTCGGGCGGGCACTCGAGCAGCTGCCGGCCGGCCCCCGGGACGAGCTCGAAGTCACGGCCCGCTGGCTCGCCGCCATGACCCCGCCTGAGGCCGCCGCCGCCTATGTCGACACCTTCGACCTTCGCCGCGGCGCCAGCCTCTACCTCACCTACTACCGCCACGGGGACACCCGCGAGCGCGGGATGGCCCTTGCCGCCCTCGTCGACGCCTACCGGGTAGCGGGCTTCCGGGTCGTTCCCGGCGAGCTCCCCGACTTCCTCCCGGCCCTCTTGGAGCTGGCCGCCGCCCGCCCGGCCGGCGCTGGGGTGCTGGCCGAGCACCGGATGGCTCTCGACGCTCTGCACCTCGCCCTGGAGAAGGCGAACAGCCCCTACGCCGGGGTGCTCGCCGCCGCCGGCGACGCCCTCCCCGCACTCACGCGGGGCGACCGCGAGGCGCTCCGCCGCTACCGCGCCCAGGGCCCGCCGTCCGAGCAGGTCGGTCTGGAGCCCTTCGCCCCGCCCGAGGTGCTCGGACGCCAGGCGACGCCGGTCAAGCTGGGACGGACCAGATGAGCGGCATCACCGGCTTCGAGCTCTTTTGGTGGGTGATCCTTCCCTACCTGGCGCTCGCCACCTTCGTGATCGGTCACGTCTGGCGCTACCGCTACGACCAGTTCGGCTGGACCAGCCGCTCCACGCAGCTCCAGGAGAAGAAGCTCTTGAAGTGGGGCGGCCCGATCTTTCACTACGGCACCTTCGCCGCCATCGGCGGCCACGTCATCGGGATCTTGATCCCCGAGCGCTGGACGGCCGACGTCGGGATCCCCGAAACCGTCTACCGCTGGTTCTCAGCCGGGGCGGGCACGCTCGCCGCCGTCCTCGTCATCATCGGCGTCGGCTTCCTGGCCGCAAGGAGGTTGTTCGTCGCCCGCGTTCGCGCCACGACCAGCCCGGTCGACTGGGTCGCCCTCATCCTGCTCGCCATCGTGATCGTGATGGGCATCGCCGAGACCATCGGCGTCGGGCTTCTCGGCGGCGGCTACGACTACCGCCAGAGCGTCGCCCTGTGGTTCCGCGGCCTGTTCGCCGGCAACCCCGACGTCCGGGCCATCGCCCACGCCCCGTTCCTCTACCAGCTACACGCCACCGCGGCGTGGGCGGTGATCGCGGTGTGGCCGTTCAGCCGACTTGTGCATGCCTGGAGCGCGCCGGTGTGGTACCTGTGGCGGCCCTTCATCGTCTACCGCAGCAGGGTCGCCACCCGCCCGAACGAGCCGGGCACGAGCGGGCGGCGCTGGCGCAGGATCGGCGTCCCCTACTGAAGTGGACGAGCAGCCGTCCCGCCGTCGAGCCGCACCCGGCCGAGCGAGCCAGGGCGACGGCGAGGCCGGCCCTCAGGTCTTGCTCGGGCGGTCGGCGGGCGGCCAGCCCTCTGACCCTGACGGCAAGGGCCCGCCGGCCCCGGCCGGCCTGGTCCAGCGGGCGATCGCCACCTTGGACCCCGGCTACTTCGCTTGGGTCATGGCGAGCGGCATCGTCTCGATCGGCACCGATCTGCTCGGTTACGGGGTCCTCTCGGAGGCGATCCTCGGTGTCACGGTGGCGGCCTTTGTCAGCCTCGTGCTCGCCTATGTGGCGAGGGCGCTGTGGTTCGCGCCCTTCGTGCGCCACAGCCTCCAGGACCCGACGGTCGCCATGGCCTATTTCACCTTCGTCGCCGGCGCCGACGTGTTGGGGGTGCGCCTCGTCATGGCCGGGCATCCGGCGATCGCCGCCGGCCTCGCGATCGTCGCAGCTCTCGTCTGGGTGGTCCTCAACTACGGGCTCCCGTGGTCCATCGTGGCCAGGGCCCACCGCCCCGTCTTTCGGGAGTTCAACGGCACCTGGTTCATCTGGGTGGTCGGCACCCAGTCGCTCGCCATCGCCGCGGTCGGCCTCGTCGGCGCCTCCCACGACGCCGCGCTCCGCCAGTCTCTCGCCGAGACGGCCGTGTGCCTGTGGGGGGTGGGCATCGTCTTGTACCTCGTCCTCGTCGTCATCATCTTCTTGCGCCTGATGGTGGTCGAGGTGACCCCGGGCGAGATGGGACCGGCCTACTGGATCGCCATGGGCGCGACCGCCATCAGCGTGCGGGCGGCGGCCGGCCTCCTTGTCCTCCCGAGCCGGGTCGGTGGCTTCCCCATCGGCGAGCTGCACTCCTTCGTCGTCGGCACCTCGGTCGTGCTGTGGTCCTTTGGGACCTGGTGGATCCCGCTCCTCGTCCTGTTCGGACTGTGGCGCCACGTCGTGCGCCGCTACCCGCTCAGTTACGAGCCGCGCCTGTGGAGCATGGTCTTCCCTCTCGGCATGTACACCGTCGCCTCCTACACGCTCGGGAAAGCGGCGGGCTTCGACTTCATGGTCGACATCGCCCGCGTGTGGGTCTTCGTCGGCGTCGTCGCCTGGGCAGGCGTCCTGGTTCTCATGCTCGGCGCTGCGGCTCAGGCGCTCGGGGCCAGGCGGCGAGCGTGACGCAGCAGCGGCCCGGCTCGGGATCCAGCCTGGCCGCGTCGGGGGAAAGGGCCCGCGGTCTCCGCGAAGCGGCTCAGCAGGTTCATCGTCACGCCACAGTGTTCATGTGGGCGAGCTTCGAGGCGATCGCGTCGAGCAACGAGGCCCAGTCGGCACTGAAGGCGCGGGCACCCTGGCGCTGGAGCGCTTCGGCCAGCGCGTCGACGTCGACCCCTTCGGCGGCCACGGAAGCCACCACTTCTTCGGCCCTGGCGTAGTCGGCTGCGAGCAGCTCGCCTACGCACCCGTGCTCGGCGAACGCGAGGAGCGTCTTTTCGGGCATGGTGTCGATCGTCTCGGGGGCCGCCAGTCGTTCGACGTAGTAGGTGTCGGGAAGGGCGGGGTCCTTGGTCGACGTCGACGCCCACAGCACCCGCTGCGGGCGGGCCCCGGCCCCGGCGAGTGCTTTCCACCGGTCACTCGCGAGGAGTTGGCAGTAAGAGGCGTAGACCTTCTGCGCTTCGGCAACCCCGAGCTTCCCGTGCATCTCCGGAGGCAGGAGCGGATCGGCGGCCCGGTCCCAGCGCGAGACGAACACCGAGGCGACCGAGGGCACCCTCACGTCGAGACCGGCGTCTCGCCGGCGTTCGAGCGCCCGAAGGTAGGCGTCGGCCGTCCGGAGGTACTGGGCGTCGGAGAACAGCAGGGTCACGTTGGTCCCGATCCCGGCGACGACGGCCTCTTCCATAGCGGTCAACCCCTGCGGGGTGCCTGGGACCTTCACCAAGATGTTCTCGAAGCCCGCCTCGGAGTGCAGCCACCGAGCGAGCGCGACGGTGCGGGGGGTGTCGTACGCGAGGTCGGGGGGAACCTCGATCGAGACGTAACCGTCCAGGCCCTGAGTCGTCTCCCATGCCGGCCGGAACAGCGACGCTGCCTGCGCCAGGTCCTCAAAGGCGAGCCGGTAGACGAGATCTTGTGGTTCGGCCACTCCCTGGTCCAGCCAAGCGCGAAGGGAAGCGTCGTAGTCGCCACTCGCTGCCATGGCGTGGCCCAAGATCGTCGGGTTCGAGGTGAGGCCCGTCACCGCCAGTTCGCCCACATAGCGGGCGAGTGCCCCCGAGCGGAGCATGGTCCGGTTGATGCTGTCGAGCCAGAGGCTCTGGCCGACTCCGTGGAGGCCTTGCGCAGCGTTGGGCATCAGGAACTCTTCCTGCCTTCATGGTCAAGCAGCGGGCGATCCCTGCTGACGGCCATCGTCGGAAACCCCCTCGACCAGTGAGCGACGACGAATAGTTTAGCTGGGCTGCGCTAGAAAAACACTGGCGCGAGGATCATGGATCATTCCAGAGCCGCAGGATGTACCCCGGGGGGCACCCAGAGCCCGTGGGGTGCGAATACTCAGCGCGGAACCACCTGGCAGCCGGGTGGAATGAAGTATTTCGCGCCATTTCAATACGCGATGGTTGCCTGACGCGGCACTAGCTAGATCCCCTTCCGACCCGGCCAAGCGGGACGGGTAACCACATCTGTTGACGATACGCTCGTAGAGCGATACACTGTCACTTGGCGCCAAATGGAGGTGCGTCGTGAGTAGTCGATACGTGACGAACGTGCTGTTGGCCCTGTTCGGGGGCTTTGTCGTCGTTGCGAGCCGGTCGTTTCGGCCCTCCGTAGTGGGTTGGGTCGCCTCCGCCTTCGGCATCGTTGTCATCGCGGTCTCGTTTATGGCCCAGTTCGACCGCTCTCGAGGGCTTTTCCAGCGGGCCATGGACGGAGTCATGGTTGCTTTCGCGGGCCTCGCCATCGGCTTCGGTGTCGCCGCCGCGGGTTCGGCAGAGCGTT
>Ga0307374_10010352_pt1 | contig 13523 bp, 12 predicted proteins | sample OX3MG_FD_202532 | JGI IMG/M metagenome (GOLD analysis project Ga0307374, IMG submission 202532) | Soil microbial communities from Risofladan, Vaasa, Finland - OX-3 | ecosystem: Environmental > Terrestrial > Soil > Coastal area > Acid sulfate soil | place: Finland: Risofladan, Vaasa | collected...
TGGTAGGCGAGGCCGTCGCCGTGAAAGAGCGGATTGAGCAACCGGCGGCGTTCGCCATGGGCATCGCCGTCCTGGCGGAGGACACAGCGCGGTCCGAGCAGGGGGAGCACCCGCCCAGTCGCCGCCCCTGCGGCCGAGGATGCCGGGTCGCTGCGGATTACCTCGTGTGCCGCCGACGGGTCACCGACCACCACGACGCGACCGACGGCTGGGAGCCGCAGGGCGAAGAGGCCGCCGTAGCGCCGGGCCCAGGCCGTGAGCGATCCAACCGGATCCATCCACAGCCGGGCCAACTGAGCCAGCGGAGGAATTGCTACCTTTGGGACAGTCGTCGCGCCGCGGCGAGCGCTCGAAGCGATCATGAGCGGGTGCGCCGCGGCGAGCCGAGCTGGTCCATCGTGATGTCGAGATGCATGGGGTACGCAGCCGCGCAAGCCGCGCTCGCTGGCCGTCGCTTCGGGTTTCGAACGATCCTGTCGACGATGCAGTCCCCGAACTCCGGCGCGCGCCCCTCTATGCGGTCGATCATGGCTTCGACGAAGGGATCGACAAGATCGGTCCGGCGGCTCCCGACCGTCGCCAGGCGGCAAGCGTGGCGCCGATCGAGCGGAAGAAGCGCGGCGGCGACTTGCCCGACGCGACACCGGGGTGAACTGCTCCATCACCCCCACCGTGATGGAGCCCCGTCCGAAGCGCGAACGCGTGCCCAGCGGCTCGGCGCCCCGACCTGACGGGCTCTTCCTGGCCAGGTCCGTGGCGCTCGTAAGCGAACTGACCCTCTGGCGATCGCGGCTCTCCGCCAGCACTTTCGGGCGAGCCGTTCATCATCTTCAGCATTGACCCGCCCCCGCTCCGGAAAAACCGCCACAGCAACGTGCCGGCGAGCGCAATGAAGACGATGTTCAGATAGGTCGTGTAGTCCCACGAGATCGTGGCGTGCAGGACCCTCGCATTTCTCGACGCGGGGATGAGCCCTGCCCCGCCGAAGATCAGCTCGACGGCGTAGCCGGCGATAACCATCGTCACGTAGAAGGTCACCAGGATGAACAGCATCATCTTCGTTCCGTAGTACTTCCGGTAGATGACGAGGATCGGCAAGATGATGAGATCGGCGAAAATGAAGCTGACGACACCGCCGAAACTGATCCCCCCGTTCCAGAGCACCGCCGCGAGCGGGACGTTGCCGATCGAGCAGACGAAGGAGAACACCGAGATGATCGGCCCGAGGAGCGGGCCCCAGATCCGCGCCACAAGCGGGTGGCCCGAGAAGAAAAGCGTCCGCCAAAAGCCGTCTGGCACCCACGCGCCGAGTGCGCCCGCGAGGAGCAGGCCGCCGACGACGTCTCGGAGCACCGCCGCCCATTCCATGACGAACACATGGGCGACAGAGGTGAATCCTTCAGGCGATGAGAGTCGCGACCACAGCGATCCTCCCTTCTCGACTCTCATGTCCATTGCGGCGTGACCCTCCATCGATCCGGCAAGCGCTCGATTGGCCTGGACACGCGCTTCGTCGATGAGGCGCCGTCGGAGGAATACCCGGAAGACGATTGCGACGAGCACGATCATGATCGGGCCACCGACGAACTCCGCCGCGGTGAACTGCCACCCGAGGAGGAGCGCCATGATGATCCCGAGCTCGATGACGAGATTGGTAGACGCGATCTCAAAGACCATCGCGGTCGTGAAGTTGGCGCCCTTGCGAAAGAGCGACCGTGCAAGGGCGACCGCTGCATAGGAGCAAGAGGAGCTGGCGATCCCGAATGCCGCTGAGGTCGCCAGCGTCTTCGGAACGTCGTTGCCAAAGAGGCGCCAGACCGTCTCTTTCCGGACGAGTGCTTGCACGATCGCTGAGAGCGTGAAGCCCAAGATGAGCGACCAGAAGATCTGCCAGGTCATCCCACCCGCTACCGAAAGCGCGTGACCGATGGCATCGAGCGCTTTCATGCGCTTGACGCCACCCGTCGGGCCCACAGCGCCAACGACGATGCGTGGATCACGGTCGAACGCATCGAGGCGAAGTGCTCACCACTGCGGAGGGGCCCTCGGACAGTTCGCGCTCGCGAGCCGTGCCGAGACGACCGACGAAAGCCAAGATCATCTCGTCCATCATGCTCTGGGCATCCGCGCCGTGCCTCCAGGGGTCATCGGGTAACGGTCAGGCCATCAATCGATCAGGACGAGCGCGGCACCGGACCGAGCACCAACAGCCGCTCAGCGGGTAGCCGGTAGGGCCGCGCTCACCGCCGGACGCCTGAAAGACATCGCGATCGCGGTCCCGACAACGAGGCCAAAGAGGAGGTGCGCGAGGAAGAACGCGAGCTGGGGAACGAGGCCCATCATCGGGTTCGCCGATGGCAGGAGCGCCCAGCGGTTGATCACGTAGACGAGTGCCCCTCCGATGACACCGGCCGTCATGAGCCCCATCGGGCTTCGCAGGCCGGGAAGGCCGAACCACGCGGCGGCTCCGATGATCGCGAAAAACGCGACACCCAAGAACGCGGCGAAGGCGAAGTGCAGGATCGAACCGACGACAATGTGCCCAGCACTCACTGGCATCGCCGCCATGACTGCATTACGCGCGGTCGGGCTCAACTGGGACAGGAGGGTGGCGACCGTGCCGTTCGTCGCGTGCCCGGTCATGAGCAAGCCCATCATCTGCACCTTCGGCGCGGGAATGTGCATCGCGAGCAGCATGGTGCCGAAATGCTGCGCCGCCGTCATGCTCATCGGACCATGGGCAATCGCCGGAGCGAGCTGTGCCATGGCCGCTGCCGGCAAGGTGATGCCCATTGCGGCCATGAGACTCGGGAGCATCGAAAGCGGTGGGGTGATTGTGGTCACGAACGCGGGCATCCCAAGATTGAGCGGACTCGCATAGCCCCCACCGGAGGTGCCCATGACGAGGATCATCACGACGATCATCAACAGACCGCCGACTATTCCCGCGCATACTGCTGGTCCGCCGAGGCGCCTCGCCAGGACTCGGACGTCGCCTCTGGCTGTTGGTAGTCCGATTGCGCTCATCGAGGTTCTCCCTCCATTTCTCGGGCAGCACCCGATCGAATCCCAGGGCGCGCGCCACGAGATACCGGAGGCGACCCGAATACGGCCTCACCACGGCAGTGAAGGAACCCGTTCCACCTCTCCGACATTCCGTTCTCACGAGCCGACAGCCCGTGGTGTCGCTTCAGATCGTTCCCGCGTGCCAAAGGCCGGCGAAAAATCCGTCGCATGTAAAAATCCCTGGAAGGAATTCATCGCGAGAGGGATTCCCTTTCGGTGGGTGGGCGGCTGACCGTTGGGGCAGACCGGAAATAGGTAGCGACCGCTAGCCGCGCCATTGACCAGATCGGAGCCACTCGGAGTGCACGCATGGACCGGCGCTGTGAGTCGAGCGCTTCGGATAACTCGCGGCTTCGTTCGCGTTTCCGCGCCGATCGACCCGGAGACGCGAGCGGTTCTCGCGACTCGCTGGGGCGGCCTGCCCGAGCACATCCGCACCGACGCCCAGACCCTCGGACGGATGGCAGTCGGGTGCGAGGGCACCCATGGGGTGTTTCCTCGCTGCAATTTCACCTGCACGCCCTGCTACCACTCGCGCGACGCGAATCACGTCCGCGTCGACGGTGCACACACCGTTGCCGAGGTCGAGCGCCAGATGGCGTTCGTTCGCTCCGTTCGTGGCCCGCACGCGCACACCCAGCTGATCGGCGGCGAGGTCACCCTGCTCGATCCCGAGGACCACGCTGAGGCGCTGGCGGTGATGCGCCGGCACGGACGCGAGCCGATGAGCTTCACACACGGCGATTTCGACTATGAGTACCTCGAGCGACTCGCGCTCGGGCCGGACGGGCGCCCACGCTTCAAGCGGCTTTCCTTCGCCGGGCACTTCGACACGACGATGCGCGGTCGTCGGGGACTTCGTCGGACTTCGAGCGAGGCAGATCTCAATCCCTACCGCCAGGCGTTCTGTGACATGTTCCGACGGCTTCGCTCCGAGCACGGCGTTCATTTCTTTCTCGCCCACAACATCACCGTGACGCCGGGAAACGTCGCGGACATCCCCGACATCGTGCGGTCCTGTCGCACGATGGGCTTCAACATGTGCTCGTTCCAACCGGCCGCGTTCGTCGGTGATGAGCGGCGCTGGCGCGAGGACTACCGAGCGCTCTCTGCCGATGAGATTTGGTCGAAGATCGAGGAGGGAGCGGAAACGACTCTGCCGTTTCGGATCCTCCAGACTGGCGACGAGCGCTGCAACCGGAGCGCCTTTGGCTACTACGTCGGCGAGCGGTGGTTCCCCGTCCTTGACGAGAGTGATCCCTCAGACCTCGCCGCTCGCGACGCCCTCTTCAACGATCTCGGCGGGATTCATTGGGGGGCGCAGAAACCGCTGCTCGTTGCCCGACTGATCCGGCTCGTTTTCGCGCACCCGCGCTTGATCGTGACGTCGCTCTCCTGGTTCGGCCGACGACTGCGTCACTCTGGCGGAACGATGGTGGTGCTCCGAGCACTCCTGCGTCACGAGCTCGTGCCGATGACCTTCGTCATGCACCGCTTCATGCACGCGGACGACGTCGCTCCGGCGTGGGCGCTCCTCGAAGAGGGCGTGATGAGCGAGGACCCCGCGATCCGAGAGACCCAGGAGCGCCTGCAGTCGTGCTTCTACGCGATGGCGCATCCCGAGACCGGTCGGCTTGTGCCGGCGTGTGTCCAGCACTGCGTGCTCGATCCCGCCGAGAACGCCGCGCTCGCGGTGGAGCTCCCGCTCCCACGGGTGCGTTCAGCCTCTTCGTCGACCACGCCATCGGCCGGGGCCTGAACCGTGCTCGACCGTCGAGTCCGCCAGGTGATCGGGCCACCGCTTGAGCGAGTTGGCGCTCGACTCGCTGCCGCCGGCATGCGTCCCGCGGTGCTCACCGGCGCGGGATTCGCGTTCGGTGGAGGAGCCGCGACCGCGGCGGCCTTTCGCCTCTGGCCGCTCGCACTCGTGCTCTGGCTCGCCAACCGTGCCGCTGACGGCCTCGACGGCCCGGTGGCGCGCGCCCGTGGTGCGACCGAGTGCGGTGGATTCTTCGACATCGTCTCGGACTTCTCCGTCTACGGCGGCTTCGTCGTCGGGGTCGCGATCGGCGTTCCCGCGGCTCGCCTTGCCTGTGTTGCACTGCTCTTCACGTACTACGTGTCGGGCACGGCGTTCCTTGCACTGTCGTCGCTTCTTGAGCGGCGTCGCGTGCGCGGCAACGACGAGCGATCGCTGCACTTCGTCGGTGGACTCGCCGAGGGCACCGAGACCGTCGTCGCCTATGTCTTGTTCTGTCTGTTGCCACAGTTCGTCACGACGATCGCGTGGGTGTTCGCTGCCGCAGTCGCCATCACGGCACAGCAACGAGTGGTCTTCGGGATGCGGTTGCTTCGGGTCCCGGTCGGGGCAGACGAATCAATCGCGCCAATCGCGACGCTCGGGCGGAGCGCGCGAGACCGAACCGGGGTCAAACAACAGGTGGCGTCCCGGCCGGTTGCCGGGAACGAATGACACGGCAGCGAATGAGAACAGTGGGCACCTGGCGCGACGCGCGGTATCGATTGGCAATTTGTCGGAATGCACACCGGAGCCAGGGGCTTTCGTTCTCAGTAGGTGGCGCTGTCGCGCGTCTCAACGCAAGCGGGAGGGGAGCCAATGACGACTGACACCGTGGAGCGTGACGACTCGCTGGCACGTCGAGTCGACGAGGCGCTTGCAGATGGAGCGCCCGATCATTCGCTCGTTCATCACCAGCTCAAGTTCGCGCGGACGATCGCACTCTCGGTGGGCATCCAGGGACCGGTGGCCGGCGTCATTGTCGGGCCAGCGGTGCTGGCGAGCATCGTCGGTGGCGCAGGAGCGCTCGCGTATTTGCTCGGCTTCGTCGCGATGGCCTTCGTCGCCTACGCATTCGTGATCTTCTCGCGCTCGTTCAACTCTTCGGGTTCGGTCTACGCGTTCAACGGAGCGGCGCTCGGTCCGACCTTCGGATTTGCCTCGGCGTGGATTTTGCTACTCGTCTACGTCTCGTTCGCTGGTGCGGTCTACGCGAGCACCGCCGACATCGCGCAGGCGCTCTTCGCCTCCTGGGGAGTGCACGTGTGGTGGGTCTGGTTCGCACTGGCGGGGTTCGTGCTGACCATGCTCTTCGCCTACCTCTCGATCGCCTACTCCTCGCTCGTGATCTTCTTCTGCGAGGGCGTCGCCGTCGTCCTGCTCGCGATCGTCGGGATCGTCGTGCTCGCGAAGGGCGGCTACCACCACCACGCGTTCTCAGCATCGCCTTTCATGACCCATGGCGTGGCTTTTGGCGTCCTCGGCCTCGGGGTGGTGAACGCCTTCGGAGCATTCAGTGGCTTTGAAGGCGCCGCGACTCTCGGCGAGGAATCGAAGCGATCGACGCGCACGATTCCCGCCGCTGTCGCACTCTCGCTCGTGGGCGCGGCTGCCGTCTACATCGTCTTCACCTGGATCGCCGACAACGCCTATCCGAGCGCAAGCGCACTCGCTGCGGACCCGGCTCCCTTCGTCCATTTGGCAACCATCTCCGTCGGTTCATGGATGGGAACGGCCGTCAATATCGCTGGCGTGATCAGCGCCTTCGGCGCCCAGCTCGCTTGTATCAACGCAGCGAACCGTCTCGTCTTCGCGCTTGGGCGCGAGGTCGGAGGGACCGAGCGGGGTCTCGGCGCCCTCCTCACTCGGACGAGCCGACGAACCTCGTCACCGATCGGCGCCCTCGCGCTGACCGGCGGCGCGAGTATCGCCGCACTGCTTGCCTTCAGTTTCGAGCAGACCGCCATCCGCGCGCTCGTGCTCATTGTCGAGTTCGGCGCCTACTTGATCATCGTCGCCTACCTGCTCACGGTGATCGCTGCCGTGGCGTGGGTGTGGCGTCACGGCCGCCGATCGGCTCCCCTCATCGCGCTGAGCGTCGGCGTCGCCGTTCTCGGCTACGTCCTCTATGACACCTTCCACCCCTTCCCGGCGGCGCCCTTCGACTGGGTGGTCTCAGCCGCAGCGGGCAGCGCGCTGCTCGGCGTGCTCGTTGCGTTTATCCCTTCGGTGCGCGCTCGACTCGTCGGATCAACCTTGTTGCGCGTCACCCGACAGCCCGCGTTGCCGGCGCTTGTCGAAACGTGAGGATGGAGGAGCGTTGGCTGGGTGAGGACGATTGCGATCGCGAAAGTTGGAATGTCTCTCGAAGGGAGGGGATTTCCCAGTCATGATCAGAGCGACATGGCATGGAGCAGTTCTCGCCGAGAGCGAGGAGACGGTCGTCGTCGAGGGGAACCACTATTTCCCACCGGAATCGGTTCGGTCCGAGTACTTCCGCGAGAGCGCGAGGCAAACACGCTGTCCGTGGAAGGGCACTGCGAGCTACCTCACCGTCGTGGTCGACGGTGAGGAAAACCGCGACGCGGCGTGGTACTACCCGGACCCGAGCCCAGCTGCCCGCGAGATCGCGGGTCGTTTCGCGTTCTGGCGCGGGGTCCGCGTCGAGCGCGTCGGAGAAGACGGCGAGACGGTGATGCGTTCGCGCTTCCGCCAGCTGCTCGGGCATTGACGCCGGAATGTCGAGCATGGCCTGTGCCGAGTGTGGCTGCATTGTCGAGCGCGGAATCCGGATCGATCGGTGCGCTGATCGGAGTTGTTGCTGCAAACACCTCCCAGTTGCTCCAGGTGGCCCCGCTGATGTAGATCCCCCTGGGCAGACCGAGGACAGGTGCTAGTGGAATGTCAGGAGCGACCTCACCTTGGCGAAAAAATGCCGCGGTCGTCGTGGTATAGCGCGATACGACAGGCCCGACTTCGGTGGACGCAATGGACAACTCGCCTAACGGAGGACCACGTCAGCGATTTATAGCCATCTAGCTGGACGTTTGGCATCACCTTGCCAAGGTGAGGGTCGCGGGTTCGAATCCCGTCGTCCGCTCCAAAAATCGCAGGTCAAGGCACATTTCATGCGAGAGCCGTCTCTGGCTTGCCCATCATCTGCTCATCACTTGCCCATCACGGGGAAGCGACCCTCACCTCGCACAAGTGATGCGGGTGGACCGCTTCGATGACCGTGGACGTTCCTCCATGCTACAAATCGGCGATGGAAAGGGTGACGAACACTCGGCGCCTTTGACTCGCTACTTGCTGCCTTGAGAACAAGGCTGAGCACTTCTGCAGCGATCGCATCGCCGCCGGGAACCGCATGGGCATAGACGTTCAGGGTTGTTGACGTTCGTGCGTGGCTGAGGCGCGCCGAGACCGTTGTGATCGGAACACCCGCGTTTAGCATCGTGGTTGCCATGAAGTGACGAAGATCATGGAGACGACAGTTCAGATTCACGGCGGTTCGGTGCTTGACGAACTGTTTAGTTACCCAGTTCGGCTTCCAAGGCGCCATGCCTGTGGGATCGTCTGAGAAAACAAAGCTTGAGCGGCCCAACTCCACCCCGGCAGCTTCTGCTCCGGCTTTGGCACGATCGATGTGTGCAGTAAGTACTTCAAGGCAGTTGGTATCGAGGTCCACCCGATAGGTTTGCTTGGTCTTTGTCGGACGTAGCACCGGGCCGCCTTTTGTATCAAGGAGTGCTTGGATGAATCCGACCCGTCCCTTCTCTAGATCTACGTCCCCCAGGCGCAACGCAGTGATCTGGCTGCGCCGCGCTCCCGTCGATATTGCAAGCGACAAGAAAGCGTGGAAAGCGAGATCAATCGTCGCCACGTGGTTGAGCAACCGGACGATCTCATCCGGTGACGGCGGGCGAATCGGTGCCGGTTCGCAGGATGGGGGAGAGGCATGGCTTGCGGGATTGACCCAAAGCCATTCCCACCGGAGCGCTTGCTCGAGCGCGCGATGAAGGACCACGTGGACGCGATGCACCGTGCTAGCACTGAGCGATCGGCCGTTTGGTCCGCCGGAGCGGCGGAGCGTGCCGTAGAGCGCATCGATGTCCTCGGTGCGAAGCGTCTGGAGCGGAACATCGCCGAGTCTCGGAATTAGATGATGGTCAATGATGCTCTTGGTTTGGGTTGCGGTCGTGGGGGACCAGTTTGATGACACGGCTTCGTACCAGGCGGTTAGGAGCTTCTCGACAGTGACCTTTGACGTCATTCGTCGTGGAAAGTCAATGCGCTGCACAAGCTCGACAAGGTCTCGTTGGGCGGCGCGGCGGCTACCTTTCACGGTGGCACTGACCCAGTTCCGCTTCCCTGTCTCTGGATCGGTACCGGCGTAGGCCCGGAGCTCCCAACTGTCGCCTCGCTTGCGCATTGATCCCGGCATCTTTTTGCCTCCTCATGGCTCGTTTGCTCCGAGTCTCAATCCTGAGGGTGCAGGCACGTCCAGATGGGCCGCAGTGGTGCGGGTCTTCCGATAGAAGTGATTATAGATATTCACCTATAGGGTGAATATGAGTGACACAATAGTGCTATAGTATCTTCAGCTGAAAGGTGAAGACGGAGGTAAATGCTTGTCGAGTTCGAGGACGACGATCTCAGGCGGCTCTACGAAGACGCGGAATTCAATCTTTCGGATTTCGGTCCCAACCTCGTTAGGGCTTTCCGGAAGGTGCTCGGCCTCGTGCAGTCGGCGAGAGACGAGAGGGACTTGCGGGCGATGAGATCGCTTCACTTCGAGAAGCTGCAGGGAAAGCGATCTGATCAGTACTCGATGCGCCTCTATCGGGGATGGAGGCTCGTTTTCCGGTTGGAGTCCAAGCAAGAAGGAAAGTCCGTGATTGTTGTCGAAGTTGTTGATTACCACTAGTGGAAGGAGGGCATGATGACCGACGTTTTGACGCCAGCTGAGGCATTCTCTCCCGGTGAGTACCTCCGCGATGAACTCGAAGAGCGAGGATGGACCGAGAAGGAATTTGCTGAGATTCTCGGACGACCCGTCCAGATGGTCTCTGAGATCTTGAACGGTCGAAAGCAGATCGTCACCGAGACAGCACTCGCACTTTCCGAGGCGCTCGGCACGAGCGCGGAACTTTGGGTCAACCTGCAAAGCACATATGACCTTCATACAGCGAAGTCGACGCGACCGCTAGTGACCGATGTCAGTCGGCGATCGCGACTGCGGGAGCGTGTTCCGGTTGCTGAGTTGCGACAGCGGGGCTGGTTGCCAGACACCGGCGATGTTGAACAGCTGGAGAATGCCGTGCGAGAGCTGCTTGGTACAAGTGATTTAAACGGTGAGCCTTCGTTCGCGCTCGCAGCGCGGCGTTCCAATCCTGAAGCGTCATTTACTCCGCAGCAGATTGCATGGCTGTCGCGACTTCGCTGGATTGCAAATAAGCGGAAGGTGGCTCATTTCAATGCAAGCGACACTCTGGCTCTTGCAAATGATTTGGCGCATCGGATCCACGACCCTACCGACTTGAGCGATCTTGAACATTGGCTCGCTGATTGTGGCGTCGCTCTTGTCACTCTTCTACCACTCAGGTCGAGCAAGTTGGATGGTGCTGCGATGATGCTAGATAATGGAACTCCAGCGATTGGGCTTACAAGTCGTGGTGACAGGATGGACAGCTATCTTTTTACGCTGTTCCATGAACTCGCTCATCTTCACCTTGGTCATCTCGAATCTGATGGTGTTCGAGCCGACGAAGACCTCATCGGCTCAATAGAGCCGACCGGCCTGGAAGCTGATGCGAACTTCCAGGCGACTGAATGGATCTTCCCGAATGTCCCGGAGATCCCACAAGGACGTCCTCCCATGCGCGTCATTTTGCAAATTGCTGGTCGCTGCCGTGTCCATCCGAGTTTGGTTATTGGTAGAGCACAATGGCAGCACGACGACTGGGCTTATCTTCGTCGCTCCATCCCGCGCGTTCGTCCCTACATTGAAGCCATGAGCTGAAATCGCCTCCGATGGACTCCTCGACGACGTCACGCATACTCACTCTCGACGGCACTTATTCGTTCTACTTGCCCGGAAGCCGTGGCGAACTAATCCGCGCGAGCGCCCTAGTGGCGGATGCCGTCGTTGCAAGTGGACCCGTCGGACCAAAGACCATTAATGCGCTTCGCGCTGAGGGCTGGGATGGGACAGCAATATTTGACCGAGCAGACTATGCAAAAGGTTCGCGGCCTGGCGATGTCAATCGATGGTTCGACGAGCAACAAGGTGCAGGCGCCGATCGACTTCTCACGCCTGGTTGCTTTGTCAGTTCCGAATCAGGTCATCTTCCATTCGAGGCACAGGTCGAGTCCGAGATAAAGTTGGCTCTCGTACATGATGCGACCTGTGTCCTTGCTATCGACTATCGCTGGTTGACGAAGTCCGCTCAGCACGATGAAATGCTGAAGCTTCTTCGGTCGCTGGACTGCCCCGTGTCACTGGTCCTTGCCGATCGGGGCGATCCACTCAGCTATCCCGGTGCGGTTAACGCGCTCATCGCACTTACTAAGCGGATAGAAGATGTGAGTTTGTTGCGAATCGATCATGCTGGGGTTGGAGCGTTGGCGTTTGGTGCGGCGCACGCGTCAATTGGTCTGTCAGCCGCCACGAGTAAGGGACCACGTGGCGTGATTTTCGCCACGAGTAAGGGACCACCTGCTGGGTAGCTCCGCCACGAGTAAGGGACCACCTGCTGGGCAGTTCCGCCACCACTAAGGGACCACCCCTCCGCCACCACTAAGGGACCACCTCAAGATCCACCAATGTCGACCGGAATTCAACTCGGCTGGACACATCTATCTGCAACGGAAGGTGTGCCCCTTGACATATGTGGAGATAACAATGATCCAGGTACTGGAGATTCTTCGACGATGGTTGCGTGGTGATGAGGGTGTGCGCCTGATTGCCCAAGGGGCAGGCGTCGATCGCAAAACAGCTCAGCGCTACATCGATGCAGCGATCACGCTCGGCATCGAACGTAGTGGTGATGAAGGTCAACTCAGCGACGCGTTCATCGCTCAAGTGTGCGAAGTAGTCCGTCCCTTACGTGCCAGAGAACACGGAACATCGTGGGAGTTGCTGAGTGTGCACGAAGACCAGATCAAGAGGTGGTTGGATGACGAACTCACCGTCGCGAAGATCGGTGACCTGCTTACTCGTCGCGGCGTCCAGGTTCCGACGCGCACCCTACAGAGGTTCTGCGCCGAGAAATTCACCAGGGCCAAGAACAACACGGTGCGCGTCGCGGACGGTGAACCGGGTCAAGAGTTACAGACTGACTTCGGTCGCATGGGAATGTTGTTCGATCCCCACACCAATCGACGTCGCGTAGTCCACGCGCTCATCGTGGTGGCGGTGTGGTCGCGCTTCATGTACGTGTGGCTCACCTACAGCCAACGCACCGACGACGTGATCGAGGGACTCGATGCCGCATGGGCGTTCTTCGGTGGCGTCTTTCCGATCCTCATTCCCGACAATCTGTCACCGGTGGTGACCAAGGCTGATCCGACCGAGCCGCGCTTTAACGACACGTTCTTGGAGTACTCCCAGGACCGGGGGTTTTTGATTGATCCCGCTCGAGTGCGACGTCCGAAGGACAAGCCTCGCGTAGAGCGTCAAGTGCCCTACGTGCGAGGTCGGTTCTTCGCCGGTGAAGCGTTCGTCGATCTCACCGACGCGCAGCGTCGAGCGGAGACATGGTGTCGAAATGGAGCAGGCATGCGCATCCACGGCTCGACGCGATCTCGACCATTCGAGGCATTCAGAGCGAACGAACAGAAGCTCTTGTTGCCTGCTCCGCTCTTCGCCTATGACGTACCGATCTTTTCCACCCCGAAGGTGCATCGAGACCACCACGTCGAGGTGGCGAGGTCGATCTACTCGGTGCCGGGCAACTTGATCGGACAGACCCTCAGTGCTCGCGCGGACCGATCTGTGGTCAAGCTCTATGCCAAGGGAATACTGGTGAAAGTGCACCCCAGGGTGGCACCGGGAAGGCGCTTCACGGACCCAGCGGACCTGCCCTCACACCAGAGCGTCTACGCAATGCGCGACATCAACAGCCTCATCAAGATGGCTCACCATCACGGTGAGGCTATCGGTGCCTATGCAGAGGCGCTGTTGGACAATCCATTGCCGTGGACCAAGATGCGCCAGGTCTATCGCCTCTTGGGACTCGTGAAGAAGTGGGGTGCAAACACGGTGACGCTTGCGTGCGAGCGAGCAGCTGCAGCCGAGGCGATTGACGTCAATCTCATCAACCGTATGATCGAGCGAGCAACCGAAGCAATAGATGCTGACATGCCAACGACACCCAACGTGATCGAGGGACGCTTTTTTCGCGACCCGTCAGAGTTCTCCGCCACCAAGCAGGTGCGACGATGAGCACCCCAACGCCCATGGTTACGGTTGATCTCAAGAGAATACTCTTACGACTGAAACTTGGTCAGATGACAGATACGTTGCCCGAACGACTACTGAGCGCACAGCAGTGTTCGATGGGCTACGCCGATTTTCTCGAGATGGTGCTCACTGACGAAGTGGCGAGGCGTGACGCGAAGTCCAACCAAGTACGCGCCAAGGCTGCACACCTCGATC
>Ga0307374_10010353_pt1 | contig 13523 bp, 12 predicted proteins | sample OX3MG_FD_202532 | JGI IMG/M metagenome (GOLD analysis project Ga0307374, IMG submission 202532) | Soil microbial communities from Risofladan, Vaasa, Finland - OX-3 | ecosystem: Environmental > Terrestrial > Soil > Coastal area > Acid sulfate soil | place: Finland: Risofladan, Vaasa | collected...
GATCGCGTCCGTCAGCCCCCAGATGTTGGATGACTCGACTCCGGCCACCAGGTCATCGACGACTGCGGCCGTGATGACGCCGTCAGACGCGGCGCTGGACAGTTTGGCGATCTCGCGATCGAGCCGAAAGAGGTCTGGCGGGACGTCGTCTCGTCGCGCCACCGCGCGCCAGCCGGCGGGAAACAGCGCCTCGACGAGTCGCACCGCTGCGTCGGACTCGATGGACACCTCGTACAGCTTAGCCCGGTCGTGCACCCAGTCGATGAGTTCCCGTCCTCGCGGCACCTCGAAGGTCTCGACGCGTATCGACGAGACCTGATCGCGGATCTCGCGAAGCTCGACCGGCGACGCCGCGGACTGCGCGACGATCAGCACGGTCGAATCCGGAATCTCGGCGAGGAGAGCCAGCACCGCGGAACGCTCAGAGGCCCTCGCTCGACCCGAGGAGCCGGCGCGGACGGGCTCGGCGAACAGGTCCCGGGCCACGACGACCCGTGCCGTGCCGAAGAAGCCGGGCGCGAGCGCGGCACTGCGGAGCCCGCCAAGCTGAGCGGCTGCCTGATCGAAGATCGTGGTGTTGATTCCCGACGGGTCGTGCTCGAGGCGCAGGGACCTGAGGCGCTCGTCGATTGCCAGACGATCCGTGCCGAGGAGGAGGAAGATCATACCCGTGGCTCCGGCAGGTGCCCGGAAAAGCGGGCAACAGTGAAGGCCAAAACCCCAACACCGCCGTGAGCAACTCGGTTTTGAACCTGCTCGCGCAGGTGGGTGCCGCAACCCCGAGTCCCACGAGACTCGCTTAGCAGCTCCCGTCAGTCATGACACGTTGGCTCAAAACGTTGTCACGCTTCACGTGCGGTGTGGGGCTTGAGCCGCCACGAATATTACCATTCGCGAGGCATTCGTTCAACTCGTGCGGTTCGCGCGACATTGCCCGGACCGACGCCAGTGGCTAGAATCCGCCCGACGGAGAGGAGGAGGCGTGAAGGTCGCGGTCACCCGGGTCATCCCCGAGGCGGGACTGGCGATGCTGCGGGCGGCGGCCGACGTGGCACTGTGGGACCAATCGGAACCGCCCAGCCGTGCGGACCTCGTGACTCTCGGCCGCGGCTGTGACGGGCTTCTGACGCTGCTGACCGATCCGGTCGACGGCGATCTGCTCGACGAACTGCCGACGGTGCGGGTGGTGAGCAACTTCGCGGTAGGCTTCGACAACGTCGACGTGCCGGCCTGTACCGCGCGTGGTGTGGCGGTCTGCACGACACCGGACGTCCTGACCGAAACGACGGCCGACTACGCCTTCGCTCTTCTCATGGCCGTTGCCCGCCGCGTCGTTGACGGAGCGCGCTCGGCAGCGGCCGGCGCGTGGAAGACCTGGGAGCCCATGGGTTTCCTGGGACCAGACGTCCACGGCGCGACGGTGGGGATCATCGGCATGGGCCGAATCGGTTCGGCGGTGGCTGCCAGAGCGCACGGCTTCGGGATGCGGATCCTCTATGCCGACAGCCGGCCGGCGCCGGACGCAGAGGCGTCCACCGGGGCCGAGCGGCGGGACATCGACCACGTACTGCGCGAGAGCGACTTCGTCACGCTCCACGTGCCGCTGCTGGCGGAGACCCGTGGACTCATCGGCACACGCGAGCTAAAGCTGATGAAGCCGACAGCGACGCTGATCAACACGTCGCGCGGGCCGGTCGTCCAGACTCAGGCGCTGGTGCAAGCCCTGCAGGAAGGAACGATCTGGGGCGCCGGGCTCGACGTCACAGATCCGGAGCCGCTGCCGGCCGACAGCCCGCTCCTGTCGATGGCCCGAGTGGTGATCACGCCGCACATCGCCAGTGCAAGTGAGGCGACCCGCGCCCGCATGGCGGAGCTGGCGGCGGCGAACGTCATTGCCGTGTTACGGGGCGATCGACCGCCACGCTGCCTGAACCCGGAGGTGCTGACCCGTGGCTAGCAGTCGCGGATCCCAATTTCGGGGGCGGGTGGTCGTCACCGGCCTGGGAATCGTAAGCCCGATCGGCAACTCCGTCGAGGCCGCCTGGGACGCGCTGGTCACCGGACGTTCCGGTACCGGACCGATTACCCGTTTCGACGCGGCAGCGTTCGCGAGCCGTGTGGCGGCCGAAGTGCGCGACTTCGATCCCAGGGCGCGACTGGGCGCGAAGGAGGCACGCCGCACCGACCGATTCGTCCACTTCGCGGTCGCGGCGGCGCAAGACGCGCTGGCGGATTCCGGGTTCGCCATCGATGAGCGCAGCGCGCCGCGGGTCGGCGTGCTGATGGGCACGGCGCTGGGTGGCATCGAGACGGCTGAGCGAGAGATTGGGACGCTGATCACCCGTGGCCCGGATCGCGTCAGTCCGTTCTTCATCCCGATGTACCTGGCTGACATGGGCTCTGGCTACGTGTCGATCGCACTCGGCGCCCGTGGACCGAACTTCGCCACGCTCTCGGCCTGCGCCAGCGCCGCTCACGCCATCGGCGAGTCGGCGGAGATCATCCGACGCGGCGACGCCGACGTCATGCTGGCCGGCGGCGCCGAGGCCGCAGTCACGCCGGCGTCGGTGGCGGGTTTCGCCTCCCTCGGGGCGCTCTCGACCCGAAATGACGACCCGGAGACGGCCAGCCGCCCGTTCGACGCCACGCGAGACGGATTCGTCGTTGGGGAAGGCGGGGCCGTCCTGGTGCTGGAGTCGCTGGAGCACGCGCTCGACCGCGCCGCCCGTATCCTCGCCGAAGTCAGCGGGTACGCCGCGACCGCCGACGCCGGCCACATCACCCAGCCTGCGCACGATGGGGCGGGCGCCGCCGCGGCAATGGCCGGTGCCATCCGGCGGGCCGGCATCGAACCTGCCGCCGTAGACTATGTCAACGCGCACGGCACGTCGACGCCGCTCAATGACCGCTTCGAGACGCTGGCGATCAAGCGGACCTTCGGCGCGCGCGTACCGGCCGTCAGTTCGACCAAGGCGCTGACAGGGCACTTGCTCGGCGCGGCCGGCGCGGTCGAGGCGGTCGCGACGATCCTCGCACTTCGGCACGGCGTGATCCCGCCGACCTGGCACCTCCGCGTCCCCGACCCCGACTGCGACCTGGACTTCGTCGCCAACCGTCCGCGTTCGCAGTCTATTGAACACGCGCTGAGCAATTCCTTCGGTTTCGGCGGACATAACGCATCACTGCTCTTCAGTCGGTACGTAGATGACCGCGGGGAGCAGACATTTTGAGCAGCCGGGCACATGCACAGCACGCGGAGCACGTGCGCGCTGCTGAATGCCCGCGCGGTTCGTCGAATCGATGAGCCTCTTGACAGATGTTGACGGCCAGCGCTCGCGCCGGCCGTTCTCGATTCAGACACTGCCGCAGGCGGCTTCAGTCGAGATAGCCGCGCAGGTGACGGCTGTACTGGGGGTGACGCAGCTTGCGGAGCGCTTTCGCCTCGATCTGTCGGATGCGCTCCCGCGTGATGCCGAACTCGCGTCCGACTTCCTCGAGGGTGCGGAACTGCCCGTCGTCCAGCCCGAAGCGCAGAACAATGATGCGCCGTTCCCGCTCGGTGAGCTTGTCGAGGGCGTCGCCGATCTGATTCTTGAGCAGTTCTTGAGAGGCGAGCTCGAGGGGAGGAGGCATCGTCTCGTCCTCGATGAAATCGCCGAGGAAGGCGTCGCCCTCCTGGCCGACCGGTGCCTCGAGCGAGACCGGGTGGCGGGAGGCGTCAAGCACCTGGCGAACCTTCTCCTCCGGGATGTCCATGGCGCGCGCGACCTCTTCGTAAGACGGCTCGCGCTCGAAGATCTGCTGCAGGCGGTGGCTGGTCTTCTTCACCCGGTTGATGGTCTCACCGACGTGGACCGGCAGGCGGATGGTACGGCTCTGGTCGGAGATGGCTCGGGTGATGGCCTGCCTGATCCACCAGGTGGCGTAGGTGGAGAACTTGTAGCCGCGCTTGTAGTCGAACTTGTCGGTGGCCTTCATGAGACCGATATTCCCCTCCTGGATCAGGTCCAGGAAGGAGAGGCCTCGGCCGACGTACTTCTTCGCCACGCTGACGACGAGGCGCAGGTTCGCCTGAATCAGGTGTGCCCGAGCCTTGTCGCCATCGTCCTTGTCGGCCAGGAGTTCGTCACACTCCGACTCCGAGACGTAGTCGCCTGTCAGGATGCGCGTCTCGGCCATCTTGCCACGCTCCATGCGCTTGGCAAGCCAGACCTCCTCCTGCATCGTGAGTAGGCTCGTCTCACCGATCTCCTGCAGGTAGAGGCGGACCGAATCGCTGACGCCGGCCACCGTGTCATCGTCCGGTTGGCGGTGGTCGATTGACGGCAGACGGGTTGTCGCTGTGGTATGAAAGGAACGCTCGGGAAGCGGGGTGGGTGGTGGCGCGGGATCCTGATCGAGTACCTCGATGCCCTGCTCGACCAGCGCCAGGTAGAACTCATCCAGGGATTCGACGTTGTCCTCGACGTTGGGAAATGCGGCGATGATCTCTTCCGAAAGCAGGTATCCGCGATCCTTGCCGCGCGCAATAAGGCTCGCTTCCATCGGCCTCTACACCACCTTTTCCACGCTATTGCGCCCACGGAGGTCGAGCAAATCAGACAAAAAAACCCCGGGCCGACGGCCCCAGGGCAAACAAGTTCATCGGCCTCGAATGTGTATATCCAAGTGGTTCGGCTCCCCGACTCGAACCATTTCTCCCCTAGTCTCGCTTCCCGAAGGCCAGTATAGCCGACACTTTTGCCCTTTGCAAGCGGTTGGGCATTTCTTTGCCGAAGCGGACGGGGAGGGGACAACGGCTGGCCGGAAGCGGTTCGTCGAACCGAGGGATTCTGCCGATTTACTAACCGCCCCGCTCGCCCGTCTGAGGGTCAGGTGACCGAGCGCGAGCGGATCACGCTGGGTGTCGACCCCGGCACGGCGCTGCTCGGCTACGGTGTTCTGGTAGGGGACGCGCCGCCACGGCTGCTCGACTTCGGCGTGCTCGCGACCAGCCCCAAGCAGCGCATGGCAACGCGACTGCTCCAGCTCTATGACGGGCTGACGCGCATCATCCGGGACTACACGCCGGATGTAGTCGTGATCGAGGAGCTGTTTTTCGCACGCAACGTGACGACTGCCCTGGCAGTCGGTCAGGCGCGCGGCGTCGTGCTACTCTCGGCGGCTCAGGCAGGCGTGACCGTGGTCGAGTACAAACCGGCTGAGGTAAAGCAGGCCGTGGCCGGTTACGGCAAGGCCGACAAACCGCAGATGCAGGAAATGGTGCGCCTCCTGCTCGACCTCGATGAGGTCCCGCAGCCAGACGACGCGGCGGACGCCCTCGCCGTGGCCCTGTGCCACGTCCAGATCGACCACTTCCGACGCGCCGTGGCCGCGCAGCAGGACGGCTGCTGATGGCCAGGCGCGTGCGGGCCGACGATCTTATGGTGCGGCGGAGCCTCGCGACCAGCCGAAGCCAGGCCCGTGCGCTGATCATGAGCGGGGTGGTTCGCTCCGGTGACCGCGTGGTGGACAAGGCGGGGATGCCCCTCGACGAGGACGCCGCACTGGAGCTGCTTCACGGGCGGCGCTTCGCGAGCCGCGGTGGAGAGAAGCTCAACTGGGCGCTCGAACGGTTCCGACTCGACGTGGCGGACCTTGTCTGTGCCGACTTTGGCGCGTCGACCGGTGGATTCACCGACGTGCTGCTCCATCGCGGGGCCAGGCGCGTCTACGCGATCGACGTCGGCTACGGGCAGCTCGACTACCGGATTCGACAGGACGAGCGTGTGGTGGTGATGGAGCGTACCAACGTCCGCTACCTCGATGGGCTTTCGGAGCCAATTGACCTGGTGACCATCGACGTGTCGTTCATCTCACTGGGTCTGGTATTGCCGGCCGCGCTGCGGGTGCTGTCCACGGCAGGGCGCTGCGTCGCGCTGATCAAGCCGCAGTTCGAGGCCGGACGTGAGAGAGTGGGCCGGGGCGGGGTTGTGCGGGACCCGGACGTGCACGCGGACGTCATGCGTCGTGTGCTCGATCAGGCGACGGACCTCGGCTTCTCGCCCACTGACCTGACAAAGTCGCCTATCACCGGCCCGGCCGGGAATGTCGAGTTCCTCGTACTACTCGAGCGCTCAGGCAGCGCCGGTGCACCGCCGGAGGCGCTTATCCGGGCGGCGCTCGCTGAGCCGCTGGCGGAGGAGGTGGGATGAGCGAGGGTGAGGATCGTCCGTCGGACCGGGTGTTCGGCGATCTGATCCGGTCGCTAATGGATGATCCTCCGGCAGAGGGTCCGGCACCGAGCGCGCGACTCGACACCGGGCGCGTCACCCGCAAGGGCGTCCCCGAGGTCGTGTTTGCTCCGGGGAAGACGACGGGGCAAATCCTAGACATCGTGCGGACAATGCTGTCCACGAGCGGCACGGTGGTGGTCAGTCGGGTGGACGCACCGCTCGTGGAGCAGCTCCGCGGAGAATTCCCGGGGGCGTCGGTTGAGCATCGCGCCGGCACGTGGACGGTAGCAGTGCGCGAGCCTGGACGGCAACCACCGCGAACCGGCGGCCGCGTCGCCATTATCACGGCCGGGACGTCTGACATCCCCGCCGCGGAGGAAGCGCGCGTGGTGGCCGAGGAGATGGGGTGCGAGGTGACCCTGCTGGCGGATATGGGAGTCGCGGGGCTGCACCGCCTCTTCGGACCACTGCGCCGGGTCATCGACGACGGCGTGCACGCCATCGTTGTCGTCGCCGGAATGGACGGCGCGCTGCCGTCGGTGGTCGCCGGTCTCGTCCCGGTGCCGGTGATCGGACTGCCGACTTCGGTCGGCTACGGCTACGGCGGCGGTGGGCAAGCGGCGTTGATGAGCATGCTGCAGACCTGCGCGCCGGGGCTGACGGTGGTGAACATCGACAACGCCGTCGGGGCGGGCGCGTCGGCGGCCATGATCGCGAACGCCGTCGCGCGCGGAGGTGTCCGGAGCTGACGTCCGGCCCGTCGAACTGGATGTGCCGACGGCGGTGAGACCGGCACGCTCCCGCAACACCTAGCCCGGCAGCGGATCGCCGGAGCGGCGCTCAAGCATCTGGTCGACCAGGTCGCCGGCCACGGTGCCGGGGTCGACCAGACGATTCACCAGCGCTCGTCGCTCCTCGATGGTGATCGACGACTCCAGCTGTACCGCCAGCCAGCGCTCGAAGCGCTCGCGAGCCAGCAACGCCACCTCGCGCAGCAGGCGCCGCTCCACGCGCTCCGCGCGCCGGAGGGTCTCGACGAGAAATGCGTGGTGCCGGTCGATCTCCGCGGCGAGGCGCGCGATCCCGCCGGCCTCGGTCGCCACCGTCTCGACGATCGGTATCTCGCGGCCGGGCCGATCACCGATGAGGAGCATGTTTCTCAGGTCCCGGACGAGCTGCCGGGCGTCGGGGCGGTCCGACTTGTTGACCACCAGGATGTCCGCGATCTCCAGGACACCGGCCTTGATCGTCTGGATACTGTCGCCCAGCCCCGGGACCTGGAGGAGGATCGTGGTATCGGCGGCCTCGGCGATGTCGACCTCGTCCTGCCCCACTCCCACCGTCTCGATCAGGACCAGGTCGAAACCGAAGGCATCGAGAAGGTGGGTCGCACCGGTGACGGCGAGCGCGAGCCCGCCCATCTGGCCGCGGGTGGCCATGCTGCGGATGAACACCCCGGGGTCGTCGTAATTCTCCATCATCCGGATGCGATCGCCGAGCGCCGCGCCGCCGGTGATCGCGCTGGACGGGTCGACCGCGAGCACGGCTACGGTCCGGCCGCCGTCGCGAAAATGCCGGATGAGCGCGTTGGTGATCGTGCTCTTGCCGGCACCGGGAGGGCCGGTGACACCGACGATGTGCGCCCGTCCCGTGCGGGTGAAGCTCTCCCGGACGGCGATGCTACCGGTCTCGGTGCGGTTCTCGACGTGGCTGAGGAGGCGGGATAGGGCTCGCCGATCGCCCGCGAGAAACCGCACGACGAGTTCCGTCACGCGGCCCCCTCGCGCACCGGGGCGTGCTCGCGGATGTATTCCACTGCGTCCTTGAGCGGGGTGCCAGGACCGAAGACGGCGGCTACCCCGGCTTCGCGCAGGCGGGGGACGTCGGCATCCGGGATGGTGCCTCCGACGACCACCAGCACATCGTCCATGCCGGCGTCTCGCAGAGCGTTTACGATCTGCGGCACGAGCGCGTTGTGCGCGCCAGAGAGGATGCTCAGACCCACGACGTCGACGTCCTCGTCTGCGGCGGCGTGCGCGATCATCGGTGGCGTCTGGAAGAGCCCGGTGTAGATCACCTCCATGCCGGCGTCGCGGAGCGCGCGCACCATGACCTTCGCGCCGCGATCGTGCCCGTCGAGGCCCGGCTTCGCGACGAGCACGCGAATCGGACGGGTGCGCGCGGTCGTTACCACGGTAGCTTCCTCCTCAGACGATGGCGAGCGGGCGGTGCTCGCCGTAGACGGCTTTGAGACACTCGGTTATCTCGCCGAGCGTCGCGTACGCCTTGACCGCCCGCAGCAGGTAAGGCATCAAGTTCTGATCACGGCGAGCGGCCTCTTTGAGCGCAGCGAGCGACGAGCGCCACACCGTCTGGTCGCGCTCGCGCCGAACCTGCGCGATCCGCTCGCGCTGGCGCTCCTCGCCCTCCGGGTCCATCTGCAGAATTGGGATGCCGGCCATCCCGTCCGACCGCAGCGCGTTGACACCCACTACTATCTTGTCGCGCGCCGCCACGGCCTGCTCGTAGCGATAGGAACTGTCGGCGATGCGACGCTGGAAGTAGCCCGCGTCGATTGCGGGAAGGACGCCGCCGATCTCGTCGATCTCGTCGAGGATGCGCCGGACGCGCTGCTCCATCTCGGTGGTCATCGACTCCACCAGGTAGCTGCCTCCCAGCGGGTCGGCGCTGTTGGTCACACCGCTCTCATAAGCGATGATCTGCTGCGTTCTGAGCGCGATACGCACGGCCCAGTCGGACGGCAGCGCCAGCGCCTCGTCGAGAGAGTTCGTATGCAACGACTGGGTCCCACCGAGCACGCCGGCAAGTGCCTGGATGGTGGTGCGCACGATGTTGTTCTCGGGTTCCTGGGCGGTGAGCGAGCAACCGGCAGTCTGGGTATGGAAGCGCATCCACCACGAGCGAGGGTTCTTCGCGCCATAGCGGTCGCGCATTAGATGCGCCCAGATCCGGCGCGCGGCCCGGAACTTGGCGATTTCCTCGAAGAAATCGTTATGGCAGTTGAAGAAAAACGAGATACGAGGCGCGAACTCGTCGATGTCGAGGCCACGCTCGAGAGCCGCATCGACGTAGGCCGTCCCGTCGGCGAGGGTAAAGGCCAGTTCCTCAGTCGCAGTCGCGCCGGCCTCGCGGATGTGATAGCCGCTGACGCTGACGCTGTTCCAGCGCGGCATCTCGCGGGTGGCGAACTCGACCGTGTCGGTGACCAGCTTCATCGACGCTGCCGGCGGGTAGATGTACTCGTTCTGGGCCGTGAACTCCTTGAGGATGTCGTTTTGCAGTGTCCCGCCGAGCGCGGCGCGCGGAATGCCTCGCTTCTCGGCGGTGGCGATATACATCGCCCAGATGGCGGCGGCCGGTCCGTTGATCGTCATCGATGTGGTGACGTGGTCCAGGGGGATCCCGTCCAGCAAGAGCTCCATATCGGCCAGCGACGAGACCGCCACGCCGCACTTGCCGAACTCGCCGGCCGACAGCGGATCGTCGGTGTCTCGGCCGTAGAGGGTTGGCAGGTCGAACGCGATCGACAGGCCGGTCTCCCCGTGCTCGAGGAGGAAGCGGAAGCGACGATTCGTCTCCTCGGCCGAGCCGAAGCCGGCGAACATCCGCATCGTCCAGAGCCGCCCGCGGTACATCGTGGGGTGGATGCCGCGCGTGAACGGAAACTCGCCGGGTACACTGAGGTCGCGGTCGGCGTCGAAACCCGCGGATGTGAGGTCGTCGGCGGTGTAGCGCGCGCGCACCGGTTCGCCGGAGGTAGTCGTAAACTCACGCTGCTCCGGATCAGGCGCGCCTCGGTAGCGGTCGCGGTGAGACCGGTCGTCGTGGGGCATGACGTCCATCGCCCTTCTCGTGTCGACCCGGCGAGCCGACGCGGAGACGCAATCAGTAGTGAATACCGCGCCGCAGCGCCTGGGCCTCGCGCTCACTCGACTTGACCGTCTCCATCACGGTGACGGTGTCGGCGGCCTCCTTCAACGCATCGGGGGCGGACCGACCGGTCAGCACGATGTCTAGCCAGGGCGACGCCTGATTGACGAGATCGAGGATCCGCGACTCGTCCAGGAGTCCCTCGTCGACCGCGGTCAGCAAGCCATCCAGGATCAGGATGTTGGTGACGCGGTGGCGCACGTGGTTCGAGGCGTCGGCCAGGGCGGCTTCCAGCCGATCGGGCGCGATCGCCGGTCGCTCGACCTCTTCCGAGGTCTGCTGCGGGCTGGTGCTGCCGTACTGCGAGAGCGTGACCCCGGCGAGGAACGACACCGCGGCGAACTCTCCCCGATCGCGGCCGGCTTTCAAGAACTCGATGATGTGTACGCGCAGGTTGTGGCCGGCGCCGCGCAGCCCGATGCCCAGCGCGGCGTCCGACGTGCGGCGCTCGTCGCCCACCAGGAGCATCAGGAAACTGCGCGCGGCGTCGTGGTCGGTCCCGTTGGCGTGTTCCAGAGGCATCAGGTCTCCACCTTACCGATGCTCGCCGAGCACCTGTCGCGCGATTACGAGCCGCTGGATCTCCGAGGTCCCCTCGTAGATCACCGTGGCCCTCGCATCTCGAAAATACCGCTCGACCTCGTAGTCTTCAAGGTAGCCATAACCGCCGTGAATCTGCACTGCCTGGTCGGTAACCTGAGTTGCGGCCTCCGAGGCGAACAGCTTTGCCTGGGACGCTTCAAGGGTGTGCGGGGCGCCAGCATCACGCAGGCACGCCGCGCGCCATACCAGCATCCGTGCCGCCTCGATGCGGGTCGCCATGTCCGCCAGCTTCCAGGCGTTGGCCTGGAACGCGGCAATGGGCTGGCCGAACTGTTCACGCTCCAGGGCATAGTGCCGGGCGCGATCGTATGCGGAGCGCGCAATGCCGAGCGACTGCGCGCCGATTCCGACGCGGCCGCCGTCGAGCAAGTGCATGGCGATGCCGAATCCCTGCCCCACTGAACCGAGGAGATTCCCGGCCGGCACGCGAACGGCGCGTAGTGACAGTTCGACGATCTCGGACGCTCGCAGACCGAGCTTGCGCTCTTTACGCGGAATCTCGAGCCCTGGCGTTCCCCGCTCGACGACGAAGGCGGAGATACGGCGTGAGGTGCGGGCTACCGGATCGGTGACGGCGAAGACGATGAAGATCCCCGCGTGCCCACCACTGGTCACGAAGATCTTGCGGCCTGTCAAGACGAACTCGTCGTTCTCGCGGACTGCACGCGTGGTGATGGCGGCCGCGTCGGAGCCGGCCTGAGGCTCGGTCAGCGCATACGCGCCGAGCAGTTCGCCCGTGGCTAGGCCGGGCAGCAGGCGCTGCTTCAGCTCGGAGGATCCGTAAGCCGCGATGCCGCCGCACACCAGGCTGTTGTGGACCGACAGCGTCACCGAGAGCGCCGGGGAGCCATAGGCCAGTTCCTCGTAGACCACGGCCGCGCCCAGCGCCCCCAACGGTGTCCCGCCGTAGTCCTCTGGAACCATCATGCCGCAGAGCCCAAGCCCGGCGGCAGCGGCGAGCTCACGGTCCGGGAACGCGGCCTCGCGGTCGCGCTCGGCCGCCAGCGGCGCTACCTGCCGCGCGACGAAGTCGCGCACCATATCGCGCAGGAGGACGTGCTCATCCGTCAAGGCGAAGTCCACGCGATTGCACCCTCACTCGTAGCGGTAGAACCCCTCGTGCGCCTTCCGCCCGAGCCGTCCGGCGGCGACCATCTTTCGCAGGAGCGGGCAGGGCCGGTACTTGTCCTCACCGAGGTCACGCTGTAGCACCACCAGGATGTCGAGGCAGACGTCCAGCCCGATCAGGTCCGCCAGCGCCAGCGGCCCCATGGGGTGCTTCATGCCGAGCCGCATCACGTTGTCGATCGCCTCCGCCGAGGCGACCCCCTCCATGAGGCAGAAAATGGCCTCGTTGATCATCGGCATGAGCACCCGGTTGGATATAAAGCCCGGGAAGTCGTTCACGGCGACAGGGGTCTTGCCGAGACGTCCGGCGAACGCGACGACGGTGTCGACCACGTCGTCGGTCGTCTGCAACCCCCGAACCACCTCGACCAACTCCATGAGCGGCACCGGATTGAAGAAGTGCATGCCGATCACGCGCTGGGGCCGCGCAGTGGCCGCGCCAAGACTGGTTATCGAGATGGACGAGGTATTGGAGGCCAGAATGGCGTCCGGACGGCAGACTTCGTCCAGCCGGGCGAAGATATCGTTCTTCATGCTCTGGACCTCGGGCACCGCCTCGATTACCAGATCTGCGTCGGCGGCGGCGTCCACCGAGATGTCTGTATCGATCAGGCTGAGAGCGACGCCCGCGTCGTCCTGGGACATCCGCCCGCGCTCCACCCCTCGCCGGAGTTGACGCTCGATCGTCTGCTGGGCACGGTCGACGATCGTCTGCTCCCGGTCGACCATGGTAACTGGAATGCCGGCGACGGCGATGGTTTGGGCGATGCCGCTGCCCATGGTCCCGGTGCCGATCACCGCGACTCTCGTGATGTCCATGCGCGTCGTCGGGTCCTTCCTCCGCTGCCGCGGCTAGCCCTGTCCCAGAATCTGACGGGCAATCACCAGGCGGAGGATCTCGGATGTCCCCTCGCCGATCTGCGTAAGGCGCACGTCTCGGTAGAAGCGTTCCACGGGATACTCCCGCGTGTAGCCGTATCCACCATGCACCTGGATGGCGTCGCGGCAGATGCGCTCGGCCGACTCGGAGGCGAAGAGCTTGGCCATCGCTGCCTCTGTAGTCACCCGCTGGCCCTGGTCCTTCAGCCAGGCGGCACGATAGACCAACCAGCGAGCTGCCTCGAGCGTGGTCGCCATGTCCGCGAGCATGAAGCTGACGCCCTGGAAGTTGGCGATCGGCTGGCCAAACTGCTCACGCTCCAGGGCATAGCTGCGCGCCGCATCAAGCGCCGCCTGCCCCAGGCCAACGGCCATGCCGCCGATGGCAATGCGTCCGCCGTCGAGGACCTGCAGGAACTGCTTGAATCCATCTCCGGGCCTGCCCAGCAGGTTCGCGGCCGGCACCCGGCAGTCGTGGAAGTAGACTTGAGAGGTGACGGAGCCGTGCAGCCCCATCTTCTCCTGGTCCTGGCCGAAGCTCATTCCCGGCGTCCCGGCCTCGACGATGATATTCGAGATGCCGCGGCGACCGGCCTCGGGGTCGGTCACGGCGGTGACGATGATCACGCCTGCGATGCTGCCGCTGGTCGTGAACACCTTCTGCCCGTTGATGACGAACTCGTCGCCGTCGCGTACCGCGGTGGTGCGGGTGGCGCCGGCATCCGATCCCGCCTGAGGCTCCGTCAG
>Ga0307374_10010354_pt1 | contig 13522 bp, 24 predicted proteins | sample OX3MG_FD_202532 | JGI IMG/M metagenome (GOLD analysis project Ga0307374, IMG submission 202532) | Soil microbial communities from Risofladan, Vaasa, Finland - OX-3 | ecosystem: Environmental > Terrestrial > Soil > Coastal area > Acid sulfate soil | place: Finland: Risofladan, Vaasa | collected...
CAGTTCTACTTCCGCACCACCGACGTCACCGGCTCCATCGAGCTGCCCGAGGGCACCGAGATGGTCATGCCCGGGGACAACACCACCATGACCGTGGAGCTGGGCAAGCCCATCGCCATGGACGAGGGCCTGCGCTTCGCCATCCGTGAGGGTGGACGCACCGTGGGCTCCGGCCTGGTCACCAAGATCATCAAGTAGCGAAGGGCACCCCGGGACCATGGCTGACGCCGCCAAGCAGAAGATCCGGATTCGGATCAAGGCCTATGACCACGAGGTCATCGACCAGTCCACCCGCAAGATCGTGGAGACGGTGCTTCGCACCCAGGCCAAGGTCCGCGGCCCGGTCCCCCTGCCCACCGAGAAGCACCGCTACACCGTGATCCGCTCCCCCCATAAGTACAAGGACTCCCGGGAGCACTTCGAGATGCGCATCCACAAGCGTCTGCTCGACATCGTCGAGCACACGCCCAAGACGGTCGACGCCCTCCAGCGCCTGGAGCTGCCGGCCGGGGTGGGCATCGAGATCAAGGTCAGCCAGAACTAAGGACCTGAAAGCCCAGCTATAATCGCTGGGCTCCGGTTACGGCCGGATTCCCGAAGTCGATGTCCCGAAGTCGATGTCCGTGGTCGCCCTCCGGGGTACCCCACGGCAAAACCAGACGAGCACTCCGCTCGGGCCTGCCCGAGCGGAGTTTTCATGCGTAAGCAACGAGCGAGAGAGCCCCTCCAAGATGGCAAGCAAAGCGATCGTGGGTGAGAAGGTCGGAATGACCCAGATCTGGGACGACCAGAACCGGGTCATACCGGTCACGGTGGTGCGCGTCTCGCCTGTGCGGGTCGTCCAGGTCAAGACCCCCGAGCGGGACGGATACGCCGCCCTCCAGGTGACCTACGGGTCGAAGCGCCCCCAGACCCTGAACAAGCCCGAAGCCGGCCATCTGGCCAAGTCGGGCGTCGAGCCGGGCCGACGCCTGGTCGAGCTGCGTCTGAGCGACGTCAGTGGCTACGAGGTCGGCCAGGAGATCAAGGTCGATGTGCTCGAGGCGGGCGACCGTATCGACGTCACCGCGGTGAGCCGGGGCAAGGGCTTTGCCGGCGGCATGAAGCGACACAACTTCAAGGGCCAGGGCGCCGGCCACGGTAACCACAAGCACCACCGGGCCCCCGGTTCGGTAGGAGCCTGCGCCACCCCGGCCCGGGTCTTCAAGGGCACCCGGATGGCCGGACACATGGGCGGGGAGCGGGTCACGACCCTCGGCCTCCAGGTCGTCCAGGCCGATGCCGAGCGCGACCTGCTCCTCCTCAAAGGCGCCGTCCCCGGACCCCGGGGCGGCCTGGTCCTGATCCGCAACGCGGTCAAGGGAGCCTGACATGGCCACCGTCCCCACCAACACCAACATCCGGGTCGACCTCCACCGGGGTGACGGCACCGCCGGCGGCACCCGGAACCTGGACCCCAATGTCTTCGGTCTCGAGCCCAACGTCGCCCTGATGCACCAGGTGGTCACGGCCCAGCTGGCCGCGGCCCGCTCGGGCACCCAGAACACCAAGACCCGGGCCGAAGTCCGAGGCGGCGGGGCCAAGCCCTGGCGCCAGAAGGGCACCGGCCGGGCCCGCCAGGGCTCCACCCGGGCCCCGCACTGGGCCGGCGGCGGCGTCGCCCTCGGACCCAAGCCCCGCTCCTACAAGCAGCGGACCCCCAAGAAGATGGTCTCGCTGGCCCTGCGCTCGGCTCTGTCCGACCGGGCCGCTCAGGGCCGCATCGCCCTGGTCGAGGCCTGGTCCTTCGACGGCCCGCGCACCAAGGACGCCGTCAAGCTTCTCTCCAGCATCGGCGTAGCCGGGAAGGTCCTGGTGGTGATCGACCGGGATGATGACAACGCCACCCTGTCGTTCCGCAACCTGCCCGAGGTCAAGCTGATCCTGGCCTCTGAGCTCAACGCCTACGACGTGCTGTGCTCCGACTGGGTGCTGTTCACCGAGACCACCCTGCCGGGCGGCTCGACTGCCGCCGCCGGCAGCGCCGCCACCCCGGCTGCGGCCGCCGCGACCGCCACCGCGCCGGCTGCCGAAGCCCCGCCGACCGCCGAGGCCACGGCGGCCCCGGCCGAGACCCCGGCCGATGAGCCCGAGGCGGCTTCCGCCGGGCCGGATGAGGAGAACGACCAGTGAGCCTGCTCACCGATCCCCGCGACGTGATCATCAAGCCGGTCGTGTCCGAGAAGTCCTACGCCCTCATCGACCGCGGGGCCTACGTCTTCATCGTGCACCCCGACGCCAACCGCACCCAGGTCCGCCAGGCCGTGGAGTCGATCTTCTCGGTCAAGGTCCAGAAGGTGAACATTCTCAACCGGAAGGGCAAGCGCAAGCGGAACCGGCGCCAGTCCACTTTCGGGACGCGGTCCGACACCAAGCGGGCCATCGTCACCCTGGCCGGTGACGACCGGATCGACCTGTTCGAGAGCTGAGAGAACGACCATGCCCCTCCGCAAGCGCAAGCCGACCAGCCCCGGGCGCCGCTTCCAGACCGTCTCGGACTTCTCCGAGATCACCCGGAGCCGCCCCGAGCGCACCCTCATCGAGGCCAAGCCGTCCACGGGTGGCCGCAACAGCTACGGCCGCAAGACCGCCCGCCACCGCGGCGGCGGCCACAAGCAGCAGTACCGGATCATCGACTTCAAGCGGACCAAGGACGGCGTGCCGGCCAAGGTGGCGGCCATCGAGTACGACCCGAACCGCAGCGCCCGGATCGCTCTGCTCCACTACTACGACGGGGAGAAGCGCTACATCCTGGCCCCGGCCCGGGTGCAGGTGGGCGACGTCCTCCAGAGCGGCCACGGCGCCGACATCCGCCCCGGAAACGCCCTGCCCCTCCGCTACATCCCGGTGGGATCGGTCATCCACAACGTGGAGCTCAAGCCCGGAGCGGGCGGAAAGCTGGCCCGGGGGGCCGGCATGAGTGTTCAGCTGGTGGCCAAGGAGGGCGTCTTCGCCACCCTGCGACTGCCGTCCACCGAGATGCGCCGGGTTCCCATCGACTGCCGCGGGACGCTGGGGGAGGTGGGCAACTCCGAGCACGAGCTGACCTCCATCGGTAAGGCCGGCCGGAACCGCTGGAAGGGCGTACGCCCCCAGACCCGAGGCGTGGCCATGAACCCGGTCGACCACCCCCTGGGCGGTGGCGAGGGCAAGACCTCGGGTGGACGCCATCCGGTCTCGCCCTGGGGCAAGCCGGAGGGCCGCACCCGCGCCCTGCGCAAGGAATCCGACAAGTTGATCATCCGCCGGCGCCGCAAGCGCGGCGCCAGGCGATAGGGAGCAGGGCCAATGCCGCGTAGCCTCAAGAAGGGCCCCTTCGTCGACGACCATCTGCTCAAGAAGGTCGACGACCTGAACAACCGCAACGAGAAGCGCGTCATCAAGACCTGGTCGCGCCGCTCCACCATCATCCCGGACATGGTCGGTCACACCATCGCCGTCCACGACGGGCGCAAGCACGTGCCGGTGTATCTGACCGAGTCCATGGTCGGGCACAAGCTGGGCGAGTTCGCCCCGACGCGCACCTTCCGCTTCCATGCCGGCCAGGAAAGGGCAGGTCGTCGCTGATGCCCGGTCCCAAGACCAACGAGATGCCCGGCACCCGGGCGGTGTTGCGCCACAGCCGCATGTCGGCCTACAAGGTCCGCGAGGTCCTCGACATCATCCGGGGCAAGGAGGTCGGCCTGGCCGCTGAGATCCTCCGCTTCAGTGAGCGCGACGCCGCCCACGACGTGGGCAAGCTGCTGGCTTCGGCCGTGGCCAACGCCGAGAACAACGACCAGATGGATCCCGAGGAGTTGTACGTCTCCACCTGCTATGCCGATGAGGGCGGGACCATCAAGCGCTGGAGGCCCCGGGCCCGGGGCCGGGCCAGCCGCATCCGCAAGCGCACCTGCCACGTGACCGTGATCGTCAGCCGGCTGCCTGAGGACCGTCTCCAGCGGGTCCGGGCCCGCCAGGCCGCCGATCTGGCCACCCGCCGTGCTCGTCGCGTGGCGGGCCAGCGCCAGTCCCAGCGTCCGACCGAAGCCGATCAGGACGAGTTGGAGGAATTGGCGGCCGAGGCGGTTGAAGCCGCCCAGATCGAGGCCGAAGAGGGCATCGTCGATGAGCAGGCCGCGGCGGTGGCAGCCGTCGAGTCGGCTACTCCCGAGGAGCTCTCGGCCCTGCCGCCTTCGGCTCAGGAGGAGCCCGTCACCGAGGCGGCGGTGGACCAGGTCCTGCCCGAGGAAGTTACCCGGGCCGTCCCGGATGAGCCCGAGAGCATCGAGTCGACGGCCCCAGCCGAGCCGACCGCGTCGGCCGAGGAGAGCAGCACCGAGCCCGGCGGGGCCAGCCCCGTCGAGAGCACTGAGGAAGGCGAGTAATGGGCCAGAAGGTAAATCCGTACGGATTCCGCCTCGGCGTCACCACCGATTGGAAGTCCCGGTGGTACAGCGACCGTGAGTACAAGGAATACGTCGTCGAGGACTGGAAGATCCGCAACTACCTGACCACCCAGCTCGAGCGGGCGGCCGTGAGCCGCATCGAGGTGGAAAGGACGCGCGACCGCCTCCGGGTGGATGTCCACACCTCCCGTCCCGGCATCGTCATCGGGCGCCGGGGCGCCGAGGCCGACCGGCTGCGGACCGACCTGGCCAAGATGACCGGCAACGCCAAGATTCAGCTCAACATCCAGGAGATCAAGCAGCCCGAGCTCGACGCCGCTCTGATCGCCCAGGGCATCGCCGATCAGCTGGCCGGCCGGGTCAGCTTCCGCCGAGCCATGAAGCGGGCCATCCAGACGGTGCAGAAGGCCGGCGCCCAGGGCGTCCGGGTCCAGTGCGCCGGCCGCCTGGGCGGCTCGGAGATGTCCCGTCGGGAGTCCTACCGCGAGGGCCGGGTGCCCCTGCACACCCTCCGGGCCGACATCGACTACGGGTTCCGCGAGGCCAAAACCACCTACGGCCGGATCGGGGTCAAGGTCTGGATCTACAAGGGCAACATCCTCCCCTACAAGATCTCTTCCGAGGAGAAGATCACCCGGGAGGCCGCCATGGCCGTCGGGGAGACCTCCGGCCAGGCCCGCCCCCGCCGGGTCATCTCCGCCGGTGGCGGACGGCGCCGTCCGGAGCAGGGCGAGCCGGGCGAGGCCGGGGAGACCACGGGTCCCACCACCCCCGAGGCGACGCCCGAGCCTCTCGGCGCCACCATCGACCCCGAACTCGAGCGCATCCTGGCCGAGGAGGAGGAGATCGAGCGTCGCACCCGCGATGAGCACCACGAGGCTCCCCACTTCCGCAAGGAGAGTGACTGAGCCATGTTGATGCCCCGCAAGGTCAAGCACCGCAAGCAGCAGCGCGGCCGCATGAGCGGCCAAGCCAAGGGCGGCACCACCGTCGGCTTCGGTGACTTCGGCATCCAGGCCCTCGAGCCCGGGTGGATCACCGCCCGCCAGATCGAAGCGGCCCGAATCGCCATGACCCGCCACGTCCGCCGAGGCGGAAAGGTCTGGATCCGGGTGTTCCCGGATAAGCCCGTCACCCAGAAGCCGGCCGAGACCCGCATGGGTTCGGGCAAGGGCAACCCGGAGCACTGGGTGGCCGTGGTCAAGCCCGGCCGCATCATGTTCGAGCTCGGTGGTGTTACCGAGGAGCTGGCCAAGTCGGCCATGGAGCGCGCCATCCAGAAGCTGCCGATCAAGGCCCGCTTCGTGGTCCGTTCCGAGGAAATCCAGGTGGAGGCCTGATGCCGTCCCACACCGAAGAGCTGCGGGAGATGGATCTGGACGAGTTGGACCAGCGTCTGGCCCAGCGCAAGCAGGAGCTGTTCAACCTCCGTTTCCAGGTCGTCACCGGCCGGCTCGATAACACGTCCCGTATCGGACAGGTCCGCCGGGAGGTCGCCCGCATCCTGACCGTCCAACGGGAGCGGGAGATTGCCGACGCCGAGGCGCTGGCCGGTGGGACCAGCCCGACGGTGGCCGTTCGCACTCCGGCCCCCGCCGCCGCCGTAAATGATGAGGAGAGCAGTGATGTCTGATCCCAGCACCGAGGCCGGGACCAACGAGCCCACTCCGGAGGAGGCCCCGGTGGCCGCCCCCGCCGCCTCTGCCGCCTCTGCCGCCCCCGCCCCCGCTCCGGTGGCGGACGACGGGACCCGACCCAACCGGCGCAAGGTCCGTGAAGGCCTGGTCGTGTCCAACTCCATGGACAAGACGGCCGTGGTGGCTGTCATCGAGCGGGTCCGACATCCCCGTTACGACCGTACCGTTCAGCGCACCAAGCGGCTCTACGTCCACGTCGAATCCAACGACGTGAGGGTGGGTGACCGGGTCCGGGTGGCCGAGACCCGTCCGCTGTCCAAGCTCAAGCACTGGCGGCTGCTCGAGGTCCTGGAGCGTGCCAAGTGATCCAGCAGGAATCCCGTCTCCGGGTGGCTGACAACTCAGGGGCCCGCGAGGTCCTCTGCATCAAGGTGCTGGGCGGCTCCCGCCGCCGCTACGCCTCCATCGGGGACGTCTTCGTGGCCACGGTCAAAGACGCCATCCCGGGGGCGGCCGTCAAGAAGGGCGACGTGGTCAAGTGCGTCGTCGTTCGGACCAAGAAGGAGAAGCGCCGCGCTGACGGCAGCTATATCCGCTTCGACGAGAACGCCGCCGTTCTCATCAATGACCAGCAGCAGCCCCGCGGCACCCGAATCTTCGGCCCCGTCGGGCGCGAGCTGCGTGACAAGCGCTTCATGCGAATCGTTTCCCTGGCTCCGGAGGTGATCTAGGACATGCGGATCAAGAAGGGTGATCGGGTCCAGGTCCTCCAGGGCAAGGACCGGGGCCACCAGGGCGCCGTCATGCGCGTCCTGCCCAAGACCAACAAGGTCATCGTCGACGGTGTCAACCGGGTCAAGCGCCACACCCGCTCGACCCGGGCCACCATGCAGGCCGGAATCATCGATAAGGAGATGCCGATGCCGGTGTCTTCGGTGGCGGTCATCTGCTCGCAGTGCGGGCCCACCCGGGTCGGCTACCGCTTCGATGACCTGGGTCAGAAGATCCGGGTCTGCCGGAAGTGCGGGGGTGACCTGTGAGCGACACCGCCACCCGTCCCGTCGCCCAGCGGCCCCGGCTTCGGACCCGTTTCGACCAGGAGATCCGGGCCCAGCTCAAGGAGCAGCTCGGTCTGGTCAACATCATGCAGGTACCGCGCCTGGAGAAGATCGTCATCAACATGGGTGTCGGTCGGGCCACTCAGACGCCCTCCTTGATGGAGGGCGCCGTGCGGGACCTGGAGGCCATCACCGGCCAGAAGGCTCTGGTGACCCGGGCCAAGAAGTCGATTGCCGGCTTCAAGCTCAGGGAGAACAACCCCATCGGGGCCAAGGTGACCCTTCGCGGTGACCGTATGTGGGAGTTCCTCGACCGGCTGGTGGCCCTGGCCATCCCCCGGATCAGGGACTTCCGCGGCCTGCCCCCCAACGCTTTCGACGGCCGGGGTAACTACACCTTCGGGGTCACCGAGCAGCTCATCTTCCCCGAGATCGATTACGACCAGATCGACACCACCCGTGGCATGGACATCACCATCGTCACCACAGCACGCACCAATGCCGAGGGGCGAGCCCTGCTCGACGCCTTCGGCTTCCCGTTCCGACGCGAGGGGCAGTAACAGAGATATGGCCAAAAAGGCTCTGATCAACAAGCAGCAGAAGAAGCCCAAGTTCCGGGTGCGCGGCTACACCCGCTGTCAGCGCTGCGGTCGTCCCAAGTCGGTTTACCGCAAGTTCGGGCTGTGCCGTATCTGCCTTCGCGAGATGGTCCACGCCGGGGAGATCCCCGGTGTCACCAAGGCGAGCTGGTGAGGAGGTGAGCGACCGATGACAATGACCGACCCCATCGCCGACATGCTCACGCGGATTCGCAACGCCAACGTGTCCATGCAGGACACCGTGCGCATGCCCAGCTCCAAGCTCAAGGAGTCCCTGGCCGCCATCCTTCAGCGGGAGGGCTACATCAGCGACTTCAAGGTCGAGGACAACCAGGTCCGTCCCGGCCGGGTGCTGGAAATATCCATGAAGTACACGCCCGAGCGGGCCCGTACCATCTCAGGTATCCGTCGGGTCTCCAAGCCCGGTCTTCGGGTCTATACCAACGTCGATCGTCTGCCCCGGGTCCTAGGTGGCCTCGGGGTGGCGGTCCTGTCCACCAGCCACGGTCTCATGACCGACCGGGAGGCTCGCCGCCGCCGGGTCGGTGGCGAGATCCTCTGTTACGTCTGGTGACGGAAGTAAGGAGCTGAACGCAGATGTCTCGAATCGGTCGATCCCCCATCCCCGTCCCCTCGGGTGTCGAGGTCTCAGTGGCGGGTCGCAACGTGACGGTCAAGGGGCCCCAGGGCAGCCTGGGCCGTCGCCTGCCGGGTGAGATCACCCTCCGCCAGGAGGATGGCTCCGTACTGGTCGAGCGGCCCGATGACCAGCGCCAGAACCGGGCTCTGCACGGCCTCACCCGTTCCCTGGTGGCCAACATGGTCACCGGCGTCACCAACGGCTTCTCCAAGGAACTGGAGATAGTCGGCGTGGGCTACCGCGCCATTCCCAAGGGCCCGAACCAGATCGAACTGGCTCTCGGCTTCAGTCACCCGGTCATCGTCGACGCCCCCGGCGGCATCACCTTCGAGGTTCCCCAGCCCACCCGCGTGGTGATCAAGGGGATCGATAAGGAACTGGTCGGCCAGGTGGCCGCCAATATCCGCAAGATCCGCAAGCCCGAGCCCTATAAGGGCAAGGGCGTCCGCTACGCCGGTGAACGGGTCATCAGGAAGGCCGGAAAGGCAGCCAAGTGACTGCTCGCTCTCGCTACGACACATCCACCAAGGCCGGCCTGCGCGCCCGCCGTCACGCCCGGGTCCGCCGCAAGGTGGCGGGCACGGCCGAGCGGCCCCGTCTGGCCGTGTTCCGTTCCAACCGTCACATGACCGCCCAGGTCATCGATGACGCCACCGGGCGTACCCTCGCCTCCGCCTCCACCGTCGAGTCCGACCTGCGGTCGGCCCAGACGGGTAACCGGGATGCCGCCGCCTCCGTCGGGCGGCTGGTGGCCGAGCGGGCCAAGGCGGCCGGCATCACCACCGTGGTCTTCGACCGGGGCGGCTTCATTTATCACGGGCGGGTGGCCGCCGTGGCCGACGCCGCCCGCCAAGCTGGACTGGAGTTCTAGGAAATGGCTGACGGACAGTTCGAGGAAAGGACCATCAAGGTCAACCGGGTCTCCAAGGTCGTCCAGGGCGGCCGCCGGTTCTCCTTCACGGCCCTCATGGTCATCGGTGACGGCAACGGCCGGGTCGGGCTCGGCTACGGCAAGGCCAAGGAGGCCGGCCTGGCCGTCCAGAAGGGCATCGAGGAGGCCAAGAAGAGCCTCTTCAACGTGCCCCTGGCCGGATCGACCATCACCCACCCCGTCCTCGGGGAGAGCGGCGCCGGAAGGGTGCTGCTCAAGCCGGCCGCCCCCGGTACCGGGGTCATAGCCGGCGGGGCGGCCCGGGCCATCCTGGAGATGGCCGGTATCCACGACATCCTGGCCAAGTCGCTGGGGTCCTCCAACGGGATCAACGTGGCCCACGCCACCATCGCCGGGCTCAAGGCCCTCAAGCGCCCGGACGAGATCGCCCGCATCCGGGGCAAGTCCCCCGAAGAGGTCACCCCGGCCGGAGTCCTGCGGGCCTACCGGGACCGTGAGCGCGGCGTCCACGCGCCCCATGAGGTCGCCTGAGATGGCTGAACCCACCGTCAAGGTCACCCAGGTCCGCTCGGCTATCGGGACCAAGCCCAAGCACCGCGGCACGCTGCGGGCCCTCGGACTCGGCCGCATCGGGAAGAGCAATGTTCTTCCCGACCGCCCCGAGATCCGGGGAATGATCGCCCGCGTGCCCCATCTGATCGAAGTCGAGGAGACCGCCGCGGCGGACGCCGCGGCCAAGGAGACGTCATGAAAGTTCACGAGCTACGACCCGCCGAGGGGTCGACCCGGCCCCGCCGGCGGGTGGGACGAGGCATCGGCGGTAAGGGCGGTAAGACCGCCGGCCGCGGCACCAAGGGTCAAAAGGCCCGAAACAACATGAAGGCCGGCTTCGAGGGCGGGCAGCTGCCCCTGGCCCAGCGCATCCCGAAGCTCAAGGGCTTCAAGAACCCCTTCCGGGTCGAGTACAACGTGGTCAATCTGGACGCCCTGGCCGGCCTGGAGGCCGATCGGGTCACCCCCGACACCCTCCGTACGGCCGGGCTGGTCCACAAGCACGGCCTGGTCAAGATCCTGGGCCGGGGCGACCTGGGCCGGAAGGTCTCGGTCGAGGCCCACGCCGTGTCGAAGTCGGCCGAAGCCGCCATCACCGGAGCGGGCGGGACGGTAACCATCCTCCCCATGCCCTTCGGCAACGGCCGGCCCCCCGCCAAGGGGAACCAGCACACCAACCGCTGACCGTAGGCCCGGGCCGGGCACCCGGCGCCGGGGTCGGTCGGCGGTAGTCTGTCTAACCTTTTCGAGCGGGCCCCGGCCGGGGCCCCCGCCATGGGAGCCGCGCCGTGCTGTCGAGCCTGTCCAACATGTTCAGGGTTCCGGACCTCCGGAACAAGATCCTCTTCACGCTCGTCATCATCGCCCTGTACGCCTTCGGCGCCAACATCCCCTGCCCCGGCATCAGTCTGAGCGAAGTCCACACCCTGCAGAACGAGGCCAAGGCCGCCGGTGTTCTGGGCTTCCTGAACCTCTTCAGCGGCGGGGCCCTCACCCGCTTCGCCGTCTTCGGGTTGGGGATCATGCCCTACATCACCAGCTCGATCATCATCCAGCTGCTCGGGGTGGTCATCCCCAAGTTCGAGAAGTGGCGGGACGAGGGTGCCGTGGGGCAGAAGAAGCTGACCCAGGCCACCCGGTACCTGACCGTGTCCCTGGCCCTCATGCAGTCGACCGGGCTGGCCTTCGTCTTCCACAACGGCGGGTCGAGCTTCCTGGGCGGGAATCTGAACGTGGATCTGATCCCCAAGTTCACCGTCCCGCGGGTCCTGCTCATCGTCCTCACCCTGACCGCCGGCACCGCCTTCGTCATGTGGTTGGCCGAGCTCATCACCCAGCGCGGCATCGGCCAGGGCATGTCCATCCTGATCTTCACCAACGTGGTGGCCGGTATGCCATCCGGCGGCGCCAACATCCGGGCCGCCGGCGGCAATCTCAAGTTCGGCGTGGTCCTCGGCGTGACCGTGATCCTGGTGGTGGCCATCGTCTTCGTGGAACTGGGCCAGCGTCGCATCCCGGTGCAGTTCGCCAAGCGGGTGGTGGGCAGGCGCATGTACGGAGGCCAGAGCACCTACATCCCCCTGAAGGTCAATCAGGCCGGCGTCATCCCGATCATCTTCGCCAGTTCGATCCTGTACTTCCCGGTGCTGTTGTCCAACGTCATTCCCTGGAAGAGCTTCCAGAACTTCGTCAACAACGACCTGGCCCAGCCCACCAGCTTCACCTACATCATCCTCTACGGCATCCTGATCATGGCCTTTGCCTTCTTCTACACGGCCATCCAGTTCGATCCGCACCAGCAGGCCGACATCATCCGTAAGCAGGGCGGCTACATCCCGGGCATCCGGCCCGGGCCCTCCACCGAGCGTTACCTGGCCGGCATCGTCAACCGGATCACCCTGCCCGGCTCGCTCTTCCTGGCCACCGTGGCCCTGGCCCCTTCGGTCATCCTGGCCGTCTGGCACCTGAACACCAGCTACCCCTTTGCCGGGGTGACCCTTCTCATCGCCGTCGGCGTTTCGCTGGAGACCATGCGCCAGATCGACAGTCAGCTGATGATGCGCAACTACGAGGGCTTCCTGAGGTGATCCCCGACCAGCTGCCCCCCGAGTCGCTCTAGTAGTGGTCCCCGGGGTCAGGCTCGTCGTTCTGGGCAAACAGGGGGCGGGCAAGGGGACCCAGGCGGTCCGCCTCGCTCGCCACTATGTGGTGCCCCATATCTCCACGGGCGACATCTTCCGCGCCGCGGCCAAGGCCGGCACGCCCTTCGGCCGGAAGGCGTCGGAGTTCATGGAGAAGGGGGAGCTAATTCCTGACGACGTGGTCCTGGGCGTGGTCATGGAGCGCCTGGAGCAGAAGGACGCCAAAGGTCGCGGTTACGTGCTCGACGGCTTCCCCCGCACCGTCAACCAGGCCGAGGCCCTCACCACCCGGATCGGGGAGGCCAGGGACCAGCCCTTGGTGGTGGACCTCGAGGTCCCTACCGAGATCGTGCTCCAACGCCTGGCTGCCCGCCGGGTCTGCACCGACTGCGGGGCCAACTACAGCACGGCCGTGCCACCCAAGACCGACTGGATCTGTGATGTCTGCGGGGGAGAGGTGGTCCAGCGCGAGGACGACACCGAGGCGGCCATCCGCCGGCGGCTCGACCTCTACGAGGAGCAGACCGCCCCGCTCATCTCCTGGTACCTGGAGCGCCGCCAGCTGCGGACCGTGGACGGCCTGGGCGACCCGGACAAGGTGACCGAGCGCCTGGTCCGCACCATCGACCACTGGCGGGAGACCCAGTGATCCGGACCAGAGACGAGATCGCCAAGATGCGCAAGGCGGGCCGGGTGGTGGCCGAGATGCACGAGGCCACCCGGGCCGCCATCCGTCCCGGGGTGACCACGGGCGAGCTGGACACGGTGGCCCGGGAGGTCCTGGAGCGCCGGAGGGCCCGCTCCAATTTCCTCGGCTATGGCCATCCGCCCTTCCCGGCCGTGATCTGCGCCTCCCCCAACGACATGATCGTCCACGGGATCCCGGGCGACTATGTCCTGGAGGAGGGCGACATCATCTCGGTGGACTGCGGCGCCATCATCGAGGGCTACCACGGGGATGCCGCCTACACCGCCCCGGTCGGGGAGGTCTCGGCCGCCGCCCGCCGCCTGCTGGAGGTCACCGAGGCCTCCCTCTGGAAGGCCATCGACCAGATGCACGAGGGCAAGCGGCTCTCCGACATCGGCCACGCCGTCCAGACGGTGGCGGAGGGGGCGGGCTATTCCGTGGTCCGGGAGTATGTGGGCCACGCCATAGGCACGGCCATGCACGAGGAGCCCCAGGTCCCCAACTACGGCCCGCCGGGCCGGGGGCCCAAGCTCCGGGCCGGCCACGTCTTTGCCGTGGAACCCATGGTCAACATAGGTGGACAGGGGACCCGGGTCCTGGAGGACGGCTGGGGGGTGGTCACGGCCGACGGGAGCCTGTCGGCCCACTTCGAGCACTCCATCGCCATAACCCCGGACGGCCCCGAGGTGCTGACCCTGCCCTGACGCGATAAACTATCCGTCCGGTCTCGTCGCGCCCCTGCTGTAGGCGCGGGATGGGACCCATCGGTCGAATCCGGACCCTGAGTCGAGGCTAGTCCCCGGCCGTGGTACGGGGCCGGCATCCCACGCCCGTTCGCAGGAGGAAGCAGCTGCCCAAGCCCAAGGAGGACGCCATCGTGCTGGAAGG
>Ga0307374_10010355_pt1 | contig 13521 bp, 17 predicted proteins | sample OX3MG_FD_202532 | JGI IMG/M metagenome (GOLD analysis project Ga0307374, IMG submission 202532) | Soil microbial communities from Risofladan, Vaasa, Finland - OX-3 | ecosystem: Environmental > Terrestrial > Soil > Coastal area > Acid sulfate soil | place: Finland: Risofladan, Vaasa | collected...
TGTGCCGGTCAAGAGCTGGTGAACTGGGAGGGCGGCGTGGTCCTTCTGGACTCGATGTCAGTGGTGACTCGACCCGGTTCCCGCTGGGACCATCCCTACCGGGTGGTGAAGAATCGACTGTTCCGGCTCGAGGCCCGATCCATTCGGAAATCTGGCTCGCTCTACCCCATCGCATAGCCGACGTCCTGATCAGACCGGCACGCATCCGGGGCCAGCTCGCATGAGCTCGGTCAACGGGCCCACGAGGGCCGACGCTCATGTCGTTGCCGGCCCGCTCGACGGTGCCCGACCCAGGTGGGCGCCGACATCGATCGGCGGCGAAGCCCGAACGAGCCGAACCCAATGGAGCCTCACCTATAACTCCCTTGACCAACGGTGGGCCCAGTGGTCGAGCGGGTCGAGGGCGGCACCGAGTGCTCGTCCCATCTCCGTCAGCTCGTAGTGTTGGTCGCCGTTCTTCACGAGGAGGCCGGCGTCGCGGAGCTCCCTGATTCGTTCGTAGAGGACACTCGGCGACATGCTGTCGCATCGAGCTCGGAGGGCGCGGGCACCAATGGGTCCATCTCGCAGCTCCCAAAGGACGCGGAGCGCCCAGCGACGGCCGAGAAGGTCCAGTGCGGCCATGAGAGGACGGCCGCTCGAGGAGCCACGCACTGGCCGGCCCGGCACGGGGACTGGTTGACGTTTTGGTTTCCGTAACTTAATGGTCTCTTCCATGATTACGGAAACAGTAACACCGAGGTTGGCTCCACTGGAGCCGCCCTTTGATCCCGAGGTCGACGCTCAGTTGTCGAAGATGATGCCGCCAGGAGTTCCGCCGATCGCCCTCTTCCGCACCTTCGTCCGCAATCTCCCGATGACCGAGGCCATGGGCACCTGGGGTGCCTACGAACTCAGCCGCAAGCTCTCGCTGTCGATGCGGGAACGGGAGATCGTCGTCGATCGACCATGCGCCCGTTGCGGTTGCGAATACGAATGGGGCGTCCATGTGGCGTTCTTCGCGGAACGGGCGGGCCTCGACCAGAACCAGATCGTCTCGCTGACGACGGGAGGCGCCGACGACGACTGCTGGTCAGAGAACGTGACCGGCTGCTCATCAACGCAGTCGACGCCCTTCACGACAATGCTGATATCTCCGACGCGTTGTGGCAGGCCTTGGCGAACGTCTTTAGCGATGCGAACCTTCTCGATATCCTCCTCCTGGCCGGCTGGTACCACGCCATCTGCTTTATGGCCCGGTCGGCACGAGTGCCCCTCGAACCGGGCGCACCGACGTTCGCTTCGATCTCGAACCGGGCCCCGGACCAGTCATGAATTTGACCCGTGGCCAAGGCCGACCTTGACATGCAGCCGAAAGGGTGCCTATAGTTAGGCAGCTGAATAGTTGCATGACTGATCGGATGAGATGGACGAGGTATTCAGGGCGCTGGCAGACACCAGCCGCCGCAAGCTGCTCGACAGCCTGAACACAAAAGGTGGCCAGACACTGAGCGAGTTGTGCTCCGTGCTGGACATGACCCGCCAGTCGGTGAGCAAGCACCTGTCGGTTCTCGAGGCTTCCAACCTGGTCACCACCGTGTGGCGGGGAAGGGAGAAGCTGCACTACCTGAACGCCGAGCCCATCTGCGAGATCTCGGACCGATGGATCAACCGCTATCACCGCCGAAGAGTCTCCGCTCTGGCGGGACTCAAGAGAGCATTGGAGGACCGTTCTATGGCCAGGCCCGAGTTCGTCTACGTCACGTACATTCGCACCACACCCGAACTCCTCTGGCAGGCCCTCACCCATCCGGAGTTCACCGCCAGCTATTGGGGAAGGACCTACGACACCGATTGGCAGAAGGGATCGCCGTACGGGTTGAACCAGTCCGGGGTGCGGGTCGATGACCCCGAACAGGTGATCTTGGAGGCCGACCCGCCGCGCCGCCTGTCCTACACCTGGAACACGTTCAGTCCCGAGCTGGCCCGGGCGCTGGGCTGGAGCGATGAGTTCTTCGCCCGGATCGCGGCCGAGCCCCGTTCGCGGGTGAGCTTCGAGATCGAACCGGAGGAGGATGACACCGTCCGCTTGACCGTCATCCACGAAGGATTCGAAGACGGCAGCGCCATGCTGGAGAGCATCAGTGGCGGCTGGCCCCGGGTGCTGGCCAATCTCAAGACCCTGTTGGAAAGCGGCGAGGCCGAGCCGATGTGGGCGTGCACGTGAGCGCCACCGCACCGGGGCAGGCGGACGTCACACCGGCCTCCCGTGCCCGTGCCATCACGAACGCTGGAACGGCCGCGACCGCCGCCATACTGGCCACACTCGGGCTCGCCGCCACATGCTGGGTCGTCGCAGTCCGGCAGATGAGCGAGATGGTCATGGGAGGTATGACCCGGCTTGGTCCATTTCCGTTCTTTGTCGGCCTGTGGGTGTCGATGACGGCGGCCATGATGGTGCCGGGCGCGACCCCGGCACTATGGAGCCACTCGCAGGCCAGCGGCCGTGTGCGCGCAGTGCCGCTGTTTCTCGGGGCGTACCTCGCCGTCTGGACGGTGGTGGGCACCGCGATCTACGCGTTGTACCGGCCGCCGTGGACGTTCGTCGCCGGCGTGGTTGTGATCGCGGTGGGCATCTACGAGTTGACGCCGCTCAAGCGTCACTTCCGTCGGGGTTGCCGCCAGACTGCCCGTTCTGGATTCGAGTTCGGGCTCTGCTGCGTGGGCTCGAGTATCGGGCTGATGCTGGTGCTGGTGGCGTTGGGCATGATGAGTGTCACCTGGATGTCCGTGATCGCGGTCGTCGTCCACGGCCAGAAGCTCCTGCCCGACAATCGGGCCATCGATGTGCCGCTGGCCCTCGGGATCGTCGGACTCGGAGTCCTGGTCGTCGTCGCGCCCTCGTCGGTGCCCGGGTTCATGCCACCGATGTGAGCCGTCATCGGTTGGCGCCACCCGGCACTCCCAGCTGTTGTACACGAAACGGAGAAAAGGAGAGGACACATGACGAATCACAAGACCGGAACCCGTGAAGCGTGGCTTGCGGCGCGGCTGGAGCTGCTCGAGGCTGAGAAGGAGCTGACGCGGCGCTCCGACGAACTGGCCAAGCAGCGGCAGGAGCTGCCCTGGGTCCGAATCGACAAGGACTACCGTTTGGAGACCGACGAGGGCGCGGCGTCTCTGGCTGATCTCTTCAGAGGACGCTCACAGCTCCTCATCTACCACTTCATGTTCGGGCCCGAGTACACGGCCGGGTGTCCGTCCTGCTCGGCGATCGCGGACGGTTTCGACCGCTCCGCTGTCCATCTCGCCAATCACGACGTCACGCTCGGCGCGGTGTCGCGGGCGCCGTTGTCGAAACTGCTGGCGTACAAGAAGCGGATGGACTGGAGCTTCCCGTGGGCATCTTCGTTCAACAGCGACTTCAACTACGACTTCCAGGCTGCGCATACCAAGGAGGAATGGGAGTCGGGGGCGGTCGAGTACAACTTCCGCCCGACCGACCTCCGGCCATCGGCGGGCGAAGAGGGTGCCGGCCTGGACGAATTTGCATCGAGCATCGTCGGTACGGATTGGGAGACCTACCGACACGAAGGGCCCGGTGTGAGCGCGTTCGTCCTCGACGAAGGTGTCGTGTACCACACCTACTCGGCGTATGCGCGCGGGCTGGACGGACTCTGGGGCATGTACCAGTGGCTCGACCGAGCGCCACTCGGTCGCAACGAGGATGGCTTCTGGTGGCGTCGTCACGACGAATACGACCGGGCCTGACCCGGGCGGGAGGAGGTATCGACCTCACCGCCAATGGGCAGTGCTCGACGGCTACAGGTCCTGTTGCACCGCTACCACCATGCGGGCCTGGTCGGCGGTAATGGTCTCGAAGACTCCGGGTGAGGCGATCGGCACGGCCGCGGGCTTGAGGCATCCATGTCCCAGTACCTGATCAGTCGGGTGGAGGGGCTCGGCAACGTCGAGGTTCAGACAAACACCGAAGTGGTCGGTCTCGAATCGGACACTCACCTCAGAGCCCTGACGATCTCGTCAGGGGATGTTGTGTCTCGACTGCCCGTGGACTCGCTGTTCGTGTGCATCGGAGGGATGCCGCGAACACAGGGCGCCGCCGTCGGCCTAGCGCTCGACAGCGCCGGATACGTGCGCACTGGAGCGGAACTCGACTCATCGACCGGTGATCTCGACGGATGGCCGCTGTCACGTCAACCGTTGCCTCTCGAGGCGAACCTGCCCGGGCTGTTCGCGGCCGGCGACGTCCGGAGTGGTTCGATCAAACGCTGCGCAGCCGCCATAGGCGAGGGATCCATGGTGGTATCCCTGGTCCACCAGCGCCTGGCTGAGCTGGGAGGTGAATGACATGGATACGTCACCCCGTTCCGACCCCCCCGGGAGCCCCCGGCGTGGCGGGACCCAGCACAGATGCACAAGCGGAGTTCTCCCAACCAGCGTCGAAAGGGCGGATCCGCGCTGTGGCCGACGCTCTCGAGCTCAATGGCGTCACTTGCACGGTGGTGGACTCCGGCGAAGAGGCGAGAAGTGCGGTGCAGTCCATCCTGCCCGTGGGAGCCGAGGTCTACAACAACACATCCAGCACCCTCGAAGTCATCGGAGTCGCCGAGGACGTCGAGCGGTCCGGGCGGTATCAGCCGCTTCGCCCCCGTCTCTACCAGATGGACCGCGAGATGCAGGGTCGTGAGATGCGTCAGCTGTCCGCTTCGCCCGACTGGGTCGTCGGGAGCGTCCACGCTCTGACAGAGCAGTGCTCACTGCTCATTGCGTCCGCGAGTGGGAGCAAGCTCGGTCCGGTCGCATCTGGAGCGGGTCACGTGGTACTGATCGTCGGTGCGCAGAAGATCGTTCCCGATTTCGACACCGGGCTGCGGCGCATCTACGAGTACTGCTTTCCCCTTGAGGATCACCGGGCCAGGCAGGCCTATGGCGTGCCCAGCGGCGTGAACACCGTCCTGGTCATCAACAAGGTGGTCGCGCCCGGCCGGATCACCGCGATCCTGGTCCATGAGCCACTCGGGTTCTGAACCACGCCCCGTCGGCGGCACTGCGGTGGATCTTCCGGATCATCGGTAATTCTCGATCACCAGGGCCACTCCCTGGCCCGAGCCGACGCATACTCCGAGTACCCCGTAGCGGGCTTCCCGGAGGCGGAGCTCTGTGGCCAACGTCAGGACGTATCTGGTGCCCGAGGAGCCGAATGGATGTCCAATGGCGACGGCTCCCCCGTTGGGATTGAGGCGGTCCTCGGGCACCGTGAAGCCGTCGAGCTGGACCGGCAGCTCGCGCAGCACGCCGAGCGCCTGGGCGGCGAAGGCCTCGTGGATCTCCCATACGTCGATGTCGGTGGGAGCCAGTCCGGACCTGCCCAGGGCCTTGGCGATGGCGAACGCCGGAGCGATGCCCATGATCTGGGGATCGAGTGCGTGGGTGGCCGATGCGACGATCCGGGCGAGCGGGGCGACCCCGAGTCGCTCGGCGGCCGGCTCGCTGGCCAGCACGACCGCACTGGCCCCGTCACTCAATGGTGAGGAGTTGCCCGCCGTCATCTGTGTGGTGTTGGGCTGTGGCGGGAGGGCGGCCAGCATCTCGAGGGTAGTGTCCCCACGAATGCTCTCATCGTGCTCGAAGCTCCAGGCCGGCGACTTCCGGGCTGCCGGAATCTCGACTGGGTCGATCTCGAGGGCGAACCGTCCCGAGTCGCGGGCCGCCGCCGCCATGTGGTGGGACCGGTAGGCGAACGCATCGATCTCCTCGCGGGTCAGTTGGTAGCGGTCGGCCACGTTCTGGGCCGTCCGGATCATCTCGACGTAGACGTCCCGCTGCAGCAGTGCGGGGTTCGGTGGACCGCCGGCACCCGCCCACATGGTGTCGAGCATGAAGACCGGACCTCGTGGGCTGAACGGTGCGTCCCCCTTCATCAGCGCCCAGCCCGAGCGCGACATGGACTCGGCACCACCGGCCAGGCCAACCTCCAGCTCGCCGGCATGGATGGCATGCCCGATGGAGATCGCAGCAGTGAGGGACGAGGCGCAGAACCGATTGATGGTGGCGGCCGGAACCGACACCGGGAATCCGGCGGCCAGTGCGGCCCAGCGTCCGACGTCGCCCATTCCTTCGTGGGCGGGATTGACGCACCCCGCCTGAATGTCTTCGATCTGGTCGAGAGGGACGCCGACCCGTCGGCAGGCTGAGGCCATGGTCTGGCCAAGGAGGTCATCCAGACGGAGGTGCGACAGGGCTCCACCGTACTTTCCGACTGGTGTCCGAACTCCTCCGAGAATCAAGGCATCGCCCATGGCTTCGTCTCCTTTGGTTATCTCCATCGCTCCAACTGTCAATTATCTCCTGACCGTCATGGATCATCGCGGCGAGGCCAAGCCGGTCTTGCCCGGCAATGTGGATTGACAGGTGGCGCGATAATCGCACGGTGGATGTGGAAAACCATCCGGACCGATCGGATCGGCTTGAACCCGCACCTGTCAGGGTCCGTCATCTGCACTTCTTGTTGTCCCGCCGCGTCGAGATCATGGCAAGCGTGCTTCTCGTGGGCGCTGCGGCCCTCGTTCCATGGACAGTGTTTCTCGGGTTGTCCCTTCCCGGAACATACGATGCCGGACACTGGAGTCTCCTCTGGACGGGCTTTGATGTCGTGCTGCTCTCGGTCCTCGGGTATGCCGGCTGGGCAGCGTGGTTCCGCCGCCAGATTCTGGCAACGACTGCAATCGTTGCGGGGACTCTGCTCCTCTGCGATGCCTGGTTCGACACCATCACTTCCATCGGAAATCGCGACGAGTGGCTTTCCCTGCTCACCGGATTCGGCGCCGAGATCCCACTGGCGGTGTTGTTCCTCTGTCTCTACCGTCACATGCCAACTCGAACCTCGATCGCTTCACCAATCGATCTGAACGGGCAATCGGCACGCACTAGGTCCGACCGACGTCAACCCAACGCACGGTCGAGGTTGTACGCCGCATTGATCAACGCCAGGTGGGTTAACGCCTGCGGAAAGTTTCCCTGTTGCTCTCCGGCCTGGCTGATCTGCTCGGCGAACAATCCGACATGGTTGGCGTAGGTGAGCATCTTCTCGAAGGAGATCCGTGCTTCATCGTGCCGGCCGCCCGAGTCAACGCCTCGACATGCCAGAACGAACACACGGTGAAGGTTCCCTCCTGGCCGCGGAGCCCGTCTGGACCGGCTTCCGGGTCGTAACGGTAGACCAAAGAGTCCGATACCAACGTCTTGTTGAGCTCGTCCAATGTCGACAGCCATTTTGGATCGGTGAGGGAAATGAACTTGACGAGCGGCAGCATCAGGACCGCGGCATCGAGCACAGTGCTGCCTTCGTACTGAACGAATGCCTGGCGCTCGTCCGACCAGCCCGCCTCCATGAAGCGGCGCCGACGAGGCGGGATGGAGGTGGCTGACCGCCGAGGAGCTCGACTCCTGGCTTTCAGTAGTGCGGTTGACGACCTGGCTTCCCTGGTCAATCGATCATCAGCTGCAAAGCGACTCCAAGCTCGGGATGGTCGAGTACCAAGTCTTGGCCATGTTGTCCGAGAGTCCGGAGCGAACGAAGCGGATGAGCTCGCTCGCGGAGGTCACCAACGCGTCGCTGTCGCGGTTATCACGCGTCGTCAAGCGCCTCGAGGAGCGGGGATTGGTGCACCGCAAGCCCGATCCGACCGATGGGCGGTTCACCAATGCAATCCTCACCGAGGACGGGTTTCGCATACTCGCCGAGGCAGCTCCCGGCTATCTCTCGCATGTCCGGTCGCTCGTGATCGACGTCTTGTCGCCCGAGCACCTGCGGAGGTTTGGCCGCGACGCAGAGCGCATCGTGTCGCGTATCGACACGTCGGTGATGCACTAGCTGAACAACGCCATGACCGACCGGGCAGTCGGGCGCTGACCTCCGTTGCGCCAGTATGGGGAAGTCGGAGGTTGCCACGGTTGGCAGATGGAATGGACGGACTCGCTTGCGAAAGGCTGCTCAGACGGAATCGTTATGAGTCGTTCTCACCAGTAACGTCAGCGTGCTGCATCGAGGACTGGGCGGCATCCGCGAGGTCTTCGTTCCAGGTGAGCGATCCACTCCGCAAGTCCTCGATGACCTCGAGTACCCACTTCAGCTCAGCGGCGGCGATGGATTGCCGGTACTCGTCTTCGATGAGGACCACCCGCGGCAACTCGCGAGCATGCGTCTCCAAGGTGGCCTCGAGTTCGGTCAGGTTCTCTCGGAGCCGTTCGGCGCGACGTTCCAGGGCGCTGCGCATTCCATCAGGACCGAGCAGCATGGCAAAGGAAAGTGCGGCGGGAAATTCGGGAAACTCGTTGCGCGGAGTGGAGAGCATGCCGTCGAGCCACTCCAAGCCCACCAGCCGTCCCCCGTCGGTCAATTCGTAGACAGTGCGCTCCGGGTACGACTGGTCGCGCTCGGTGTTGCGAACCGCAATCAGCTGAGCCTCATGCAGGCGTTTGATCGTCTTGTACAAGTTGGCGCGGTTGCCCACGTTGACGACCTGGTCTTTGCCCCACAATTTGAGCAGGCGTTGAATCCCGTAGGGGTGCAGCGGCCCGGCGCCGAGTAGGCCAAGCACAGCGAGGGCTTGCGGAGAAGATCGAACCCTTGGTGTCATGATACTTCGTTACTAGTTGACTGAATACTAGTTGTCAATGTTTGTACTTCCTAGTTGGCATGCATCTAGTGCACAGAAACCAGTTGACACTAGACTAGTGGTAGTGACACTATCTGTTCATGAACCAAGCGAACCAGGACGGAACGCCAGTGGTCGCGCAGTCGATGGAGCCGAGCGGTGCGAACCCACCGGCTGCGAAGGCCGCCTCGCCGATACGCACAACGGCGCACCAAAAGGTGATCAAGAAGGTGGGCTACTGGACGACGGATCGGCGTTTCGAGGTGCGAGCCACACGAGGCCTTGTGGTGCTCGACCTGCTCCTCCCAAGACTTGAGCCCGGAGACATCGAGATACTTCTGGATGTCGACCACTCCACCGTCAAGTTGTTGGTGCGCGATGGGGCCAGCATCGATGGCGACGACCTGCGCCGAGTCGGCAGGGGTCGAATCAAGGATTGGACCGGCATCGCCACGGCAGACGGTCAATCGATCCGACTCGTCGGCGAGATACGCTCCTCTGAGGTACGCATCCATCGCGGAGGGGTGGCCATCCAGCAATTGCTGGTCAACCCTCGATCCCGACAGGAAGCCCGGCAAGCTCAGCGCGAGGGTCGTCTCGGTGATCACGACCCGACTCATCTGACCGCCCGCGGGAACGCCGGTGCAGCATGAGCACGTCCGATTGCTCCACACCGCTCCTCGAAGCAATTGATCTCACGGTCTGCTTCGGCAAGGTCACGGCTCTTGACGGTCTCAACCTCGTGGTCCCCTCGGGCGAGGTGCTTGCGCTGCTAGGGCCCAACGGCGCTGGCAAGACCACCTTCGTACGGACCATTGCCACCCTGATCGGACCGACGAGCGGAAGTCTGCGGGTTCGGGGCACCGACGTGGTTGGCAACCCGCTGGCCGTTCGTCGCGACATCGGCCTGGCAGGTCAGTACGCAGCGGTCGAACCCACCATGACCGGGCGGGAGAACCTGGAGATGACCGCCCGCTTCTTTGGGCACTCAAAGAGCGCGGCCGTCCGTGCTGCAGCCATCGTCGTCGAACAGCTGAGTCTCGAGGAGGTTGCCGACCGGCGCTGCGCCACGTACTCAGGAGGCCAACGTCGCCGCCTCGATCTGGGTGCCAGCCTGGTTGGCACTCCACGTTTGCTGCTCTTGGACGAGCCCACAACTGGTCTCGACCCGGCCGGTCGAAGCGAAGTATGGGACGCGGTACGCAATCTGGTTGCCACAGGGACCGATGTCCTCTTGACCACCCATTACCTCGCCGAGGCCGATGAATTGGCTGACCGTGTCGTGGTGATCGACCATGGAAGAGCCATTGCCTCCGGCCCTCTGGGCGAGCTCAAGGCAAGTATCGGTCGCGACATCATCGAGGTAGCAGTTGCCCATCGGGCAGATGTCGAACGCGCTGGCCACACTCTCCAACAGGTGACAGCCAACACTCCCAGGCTGGACAGTTCGGCCCGCCGGGCGAGTGCTTCAACCACGGACGGGACAGGTCAACTCTCGGCCGTCATCGAGGGTCTCCGGCAAGCGGCCATACCAGTCGATGAGATCGGCTTGCGCCGACCGACGCTCGACGAGGTGTTTCTGACGGTCACCAGTGACCACTCGAATCAGGCCCTTGCGCCGGAATCCAGCCGGAAGGAGCGCTTGTGACGACCCTGACCATTGCCCGACCCCTCGCCGCGCCCGGAGCTACCCGAGCAAGCCTGGAGGTCACACGCCGGGTGTTGCGGAAGTACTTCCGAACCCCGGGTCTGTTCGCCATGGGTCTGGTCCAATCGGCGATGTTTCTCTTCAGCTTCCGATTTGTCTTCGGAGGTGCAGTAAGCACCGGTGCCTCAAGTTACGTGTATTACCTGGTTCCCGGCTACGTGGCCACCATTGTTCTCTTCACGGGTGGCGGTATCGCTGTTGCCGTTTCAGAGGACCGGGCGCAAGGATTCACCGACCGGCTGCTCTCCCTGCCGATTCCGCGCGGCGCCATCGTCCTTGGCCGAACCATCGCCGATTCCAGCACCAACGCCTGGACCATCTGTGCCACCGCGGTCTTCGGCTTCCTGTTTGGATTTCGTTTGGAGGGCTCGATTGAACAAGGCTTGGCGGCCTTGGGCCTGTGTCTGCTCTACGGCATCGTCTTCACGGTGGTCTTCATTGTCATGGGACTCTTCGCACCCAACAGCCAGTCGGCTCAAGGGATGTCCATGATCGCCTTCGCTTTCGCCTTCATTTCGAGCGTCTACGTGCCAGTGAGCTCCATGCCGGGTTGGCTACAACCCTTTGCGAAGTACCAACCGATCACCCCAATGGTGGATGCCGTCCGGTCACTGCTGGTGGGTTCCACCAGTGATGTCACCTTGGCGTTGGCATGGTCGGCGCTTCTGCTGGCGGTATTCACACCGGTCGCCATGGTCCGTTACCGACGCGCCTGATCCTCGTCGTCGATGCCGGCTGCGGTGGGTTGAACGAGGGCTCGGTCGTCCCTGTCAGAGCGGAGTGCCTGAAAGAGCTTTCAAAGCCCGCGTGGGTGTTTGGTGAGGTCTAGAGTCCACGTCTGACACGCCTGGCCCGGCCAGCTACTCACCGCACCACCTGGAGGACAGATGACCGATGGCGCGATTCCCCCCGCCGACACCAGTGACATGGCGCCCGTACACAAGGTATTTCGCGAGTCCCTTGCCTCGGCGACGCAGTTCGTGCCCAGCACTGCCGGCGACGACGCCCGCCGGGCCATGATCGCCAACTACTACGCCAACCTGATCGACTTCCTTCGGGTGCACCACGACGGCGAAGAGGCGCTCGTCTTCCCGCTCCTCATCGAGCGTGCGCCTGCTGAGCTCGCCATCCTCGACAAGGCTGCCGCTGACCACCGGACCGTCGTCAACCTGATGGCTACCGTCTGCGACGAGCTCGAGATCTGGGAGACCAAGGGCGACGACGGTGGGCAAGGCGTCCTCGACGCCCTCCGCGCGCTGCAGGTGACGCTCATCGCCCACCTCGACGAGGAGGAGGCCGAGGCCATACCATTGGCGGCCGCCCACATGGACGCTGAAGAGTGGGGACAGCTCCCCGGATACGCCATGGGGCACTTCCAGGGCGACAAGATCTGGCTCATCATGGGCCTCATCCGGGAGAACTTCACCCAGCAGCAGCGGGACACGATGCTGGCCCATATGCCGGCACCGGCCCGGGAGATGTGGGAGACCATGGGCGAGCGGTCGTTCAACGAGCTGATCGCCAAGGTGCGTCAGGCCTGACGCGCACGGCGGACTCCGCGAATCGAGGTTCGGCAAGACCTGGGGATATGTTCCGATGCCGAGTTGATCGGTTCCGTGCCCTATTGGCACCTGGGGGATGGGTAGCCGACCAACTACCCTGGCCAAGTGAGTGATAAGCCGACCTTGATCTCACACCGGCATGCCCAGTCCGTGCCCAGCGCCGCGCAAGTCCGAATCATCCGCGCAGCCCTGGAGCTTTTTGCTCGCAATGGCGTAGGAGGGACATCCCTGCAGATGATCGCCGACAGCATCGGTGTAACCAAAGCTGCCGTCTATCACCAGTACAACACCAAGGACCAGATCGTGCTGGCCGCCGCCGAAGCCGAGCTTGTAAGCCTGGACTTCATTGTCCGCGCCGCCGAGGCTGAGCCATCCCGACTGCGAGCCCGTCGGATCCTGGTGAAGGGAATGATCGACCTCGCCGTGGATCACCGGCGCACCGTGGGAACGATCCTGAATGATCCAGTCGTCACCCATTCCTTTTCACAGCACGACACGTTCAAGAAGGTTATGGATCGAATCAGTCACGTTTTAATGGGTGATGACATCGGTCACCAGGCCCGCGTCTCAACGGCCATGCTCACCGCTGCTATTAGTGGCACGGTAATGCACCCTCTTGTCGCCTCGCTCGACGACGACACACTGCGATCACAGCTTGAACGGTTGGTTCGACGGCTTCTCCCCGCCATGGACTCCACGCCAAAGAGTTCCTAACGCAACCCCCGGCGGTGTCCGCCGTGTTACTCCGGTCGAACGTAGTCGGGATCAGTTTCATCTCGGATAGATAGCCGCCACTTGCAGCACACATGTTCTTTGCTCACGCGAGGCGGGATCGCCAGAATCTCAACCTTCATGTTCGGGTTGTACATCTTCGCCGTCTCAATAATGGCGGCCGGACAGGAAGTGTGAGATGCCTTCTCGGCAATGTCTGGGCGACCCATTGCTTCCCACTGGTCGACCGAAACGCACTTGTTGAATGTGAAGATACCGACTTCCTGCTCAGGCATCTCGAAGGTCATCTCGAAGGCCTTGCCAGGAAACGAGGTTGCATCTACCTGAATGTCCTTCATGAACGCCTCTACGGTGTCACCGGAGATGTTCATCCAGCGCGCCTTGATGTCCTTGGCCGCAGGTAGCAGTATCTCGCTCCACAGCGCCCACTGGAAAGCGAACATCTCGTCTAGGCCGTCCCTCATGACGATGGCGAAGGCCCATGACTCGATCGCGGCGAGCAGATATTCGTGACTACCGAGAGCTAGCTTCACCAGGCGTTCCTTCGAGTACTGCGCCCATTCCGGCTCGGGTTTATAGGGGTTCATGAGGATGGTTCGACCTGCTGCCACCTGAGCGCTCACTTCCTTCTGCGTTTCCGCGATGAGAGATTCAGCCTCGTCGTCGGTGAGTTCCATCCAACTGCCGATCATCACCGGCAGTTGGGGGAGGATCATGTCCCGCCACGCATCAGACTGGATGTTGAGCATTTCCTTACGCCCATAGCGCTCGGCGACCGCGTCCGCCCAGCCCTCGATACACACCCGGTAGTACTCGTCACTCATTTCCAACATGTTCATGAGGGCATCGTCCGAGAAATCCG
>Ga0307374_10010356_pt1 | contig 13520 bp, 12 predicted proteins | sample OX3MG_FD_202532 | JGI IMG/M metagenome (GOLD analysis project Ga0307374, IMG submission 202532) | Soil microbial communities from Risofladan, Vaasa, Finland - OX-3 | ecosystem: Environmental > Terrestrial > Soil > Coastal area > Acid sulfate soil | place: Finland: Risofladan, Vaasa | collected...
ATCGATTCAGCTCTGAAATACATGCGCAGGTTGTAGGAGAGACAGGGCATGAGCACATGGCTGCGGAACGGTCTCTGGATACTAGGTGCCGCTGCACTGATATACGCCTTGAGCATTTGCAACGCATTGGCAAGGGCCGGTAACTCACAGCCGCCTTCGGATGCGCCGGACGTGCGCAGCGGACAAGGGCAGCCCTGTGGAAGCGACGCGGATTGCGCCACGGGTCTCACTTGCTTCAACAACGGTCGGATAAACTTTTGTACCAAGGGCGGCCCGCAGCTTCTTTATCAGAACGAAGGCGTGGTGCCCGCGCGCCCCGCGAAGACCTGCAATACCGCGTCGGACTGTGGGCCCGGCGACTGGACCTGCAGCCGTGGCGTTTGCGGCTATACCGGTGAGAAACTCTGCAGCGCGAATGCCGATTGCCACGGTGGCTGGGTGTGCACGGCTAACGGGAACGGTCACGCTTGTTGGCCGCCGCAACCTTGATGTTGGCGTAGGACACGCGCTGCAAAGCAAGTCGACCGCGGCACGGACATAACAATGCAACACGGGGGAGAAACGTTGTTGAACCGAAAGTCCTTCGCGCCTGGAGTCTCTTTTTTCATTCGGCTTGCGGTCGCCTCCGCCGGCGCAGTTCTTTGGACAATCGTCAACCAGTCGGCCGCGATAGCCGTGACCGCTCTAACTTCTTCGTTTCAGTGGCAGTTTGTTGGTCCGGAGCCAATGTCCAACGAGACAGCGAATTTTGGCGGGGCCTTATTGAGTGGGTTTCCGGCCCTTACTGCTACCGGCCGTGTCACGGCTATCGCCGCCGACTCGCAAGTTTCCCGGCAGGGTCTTCGTCGGCACGGCCGACGGCGGTCTTTGGATGACCACGAACAACGGAACGATTTTCACCCTTATCAGCGCATCGCTGCCGTCGCAAGCCATCGGCGCTATCGCAATCGATCCTGTAAATACCACTCCGACCACGATTTATGTTGCCACAGGCGAGGGTAACAACTGCTTCGATTGTCACTATGGGCCAGGGAATCTTCAAATCGACGGACCTGGGAAACACCTGGACGCCGATTCTCCCGGTGGGCTACGCGGTGCCCGGCTCCAGCGAAGTGCTCGGCCATCCGTCTTTCACCAAGCTCGCCATAGACACTTCGCACAACCCGCCGTATCTGTTTGTAACCGCGGACTTTGGTGGAAGCGCCAATCGTGCCGGAGTTCCTGTCAGTCAGGGCAATACAGCGAACGATGGCCTCTGGCGCTCGTTGGATGGTGGAGCAACTTGGAGCCACTATGCAGGCAGTACCAATTTCTCGGGTTGCACCTTTCTTGGAGGGCCCTGTCCAGAGGAAGACATTGTGATCGATCCGGCAAACCCCAACCAGGTGTATGTGGCGGTTGCTTTCTCTGGAGTCTTCCGATCGCAAGACTCTGGCAATACGTAGCAGCAGATGGTGTTTCCCGGGCTTCCGGGGACGCCGGGCCGCGAGAGTATCGCGGTGGGCCCGCCTGCTTCGGGAGCGCCATCGAACTGCACGAACGGGCCGTGTGGGGTAGTCTACACGATGATGGGCGCGGCTACGACAAGTCCACTAAACCCTCCGGTATTAGCCAGTCAATATTCAGGCTTCTACATGTCTATAGATGGAGGAGCCAACTGGACACAGGAGTCCGTGCCATCCACCAGTCTGGGCATCACCGTAACCCTGGACGGTACGGCGGCATCGAACACATCGCAAGCGTTTTACGACCAGGCGCTGGCAGTAAATCCGACTAATCCAAATGATGTGTTCTTTGGCGGTGTCGGCCTCTATGAGTCGACATCTAACGGAGCTATGAACACATGGACCTTCCTTCCCACGAAGACCTACCCGTTCGCGAATGCAGGAACCACGCATGCCGACCAGCACGCGCTTGTCTTTGGACCGAGTCCTAACACCGGAATCCTTCTTGTAGGTAACGACGGCGGTCTTTATGGATGGACGGCGGCAAACGGGTTCTTGGGGGTGAACGACACGCTCAACGCAGGGCAGGTACAGAGCGTCGGAATTCACCCGTCCAACGCCAACCGGTCTATAGTTGGCTTTCAGGATAACGGCACCCAAAGAAATACTGGCAGTCTTTCGTGGGGCGTGACGGATGTCTTTGGCGGTGATGGAGGTTGGACTCGTTATTCCTTCGGCAATCCAGCGTACGCGTATCACGTCTATGCAGGCGGCTCCTTGGTCGCATACTCTTCCGACTATGGACAGACGTGGAACACCACCCAACCGCCTCTTATAGCGAACGAACAGACAACATTTTATCCACCCTTGTCTGTCGACACAGACCCGGCTCACGTGCGCAGGGTTTTCCTTGCGGCGCGCCACATATACGATTTGACCTTTTCGAACGGGGCGCCGGTGTGGAGCCAACAAGAAAGTGGCGATCTCACCGGCGGCTGCACAGCCGCGGGTTGCGCAATCCAGGATGTGGAATTTTCGCCAGTGAATCACTCGGTCGCCTGGACCATATCCACGCCGGGCGGCACCCCGGAACCAACTACTGGCCAGACCTTCAGAGTATTCTTCGCTGGCAACGCCAATGTGAATTCGTCAGGCACGTGGACGGATGTGACAGGCGACCTGCCGGCCGGCATGTTTCCAACGGGAATAACCCCAGACCCGTTGAACGGCCAATACGCCTACGTGACCGCGTTCGCGCCAGTCGACCAGCCAGCCACTAATCCGACTATATACAAGACTACAAGCGGCGGCGGAACAACGCATTGGACGCCAATATCCGGACCGACGCTGAACGGCCAACCATTATCGGTTCTGAGGTTGATTGTGGACGCCTCCGACCCTACCGACAACAGCTTGCTTGCTGCGACCGACGCCGGTCTCTATCGCAGCCTTGACGGGGGGCAGACCTGGTCGAATTTCGATATGGGTATAATTCCAGCGATACCAGTGTTCGATGTCGCCCAGAATCTGCAAAATGAAATTTTAGCTGGAACTCATGGCGCTGGCGCCTACCGCTTGGCGCCTCCGGTGATTTTTCGTGGAACGGGGGCTGTCTCGGAATCCTGCGAAGCTGCGACGGGTACATGCAACGTCGCCGTAAACGACCCCACAACTGCAGAGAACGGCGATACTATTGTTGCCTTTGTGTTCGCTGGATTTTGCCACGCGGTCGGCGACTTACAGTTTACTTCACCGTGGCAACTCGTAGCCGGCACAAGTTTCGACACAACTTACGATACGGGATGCAGTAACGATGGGGCCAGCGGATGGGTATTAACGCGGCCGGTCAATTATGGCACGCCATTGCCCTCCGGTGGCGCCGAGGATTTCAACTTCGCCAACCCCTGCGTTACAATCAACGGAATACAATATTGCGACGAAGCCGTCAGCGCCACCATAGCGTATAGCGGCGCCACGGGAGCGACACTTTATGGTTTCGATTCTGCATACAAGGGCAGTGTGGGGACCAGCTTCACGGCGCCCGGCATTAATTTCGGCCAGCACGATGGGGTTGCGGTGCAGTGGTTTTATGACTTGGCGTTCTTCAATTCGCCCGGCGGCTTGGATGCAGAGACGTACGAGGATACATACGGTTCGTGGGTCGCTTGGACCCCGCCGTCGGATCCGACCCTGTTGGTTCGCAAAGGAGGTGCTGTTCCCGCCTACACTCCGCAGATGCTAACGGAGGTTCCATTGTCGAGTTCCGGGACTTATGGTTCATGGACTGCAAAAGCATACTCAGCGGTGCCGGCGGCTGGTGACCCCACGCCGCCGCCGGCGACCGGCGAAGGATTTGCCTGGACGGTCAGAATTCCGCCCGGAGGTTGATGCATCAAGTGGGGTACACGAGGCTGCTTATCAGACGTCGAACTTAGGGGGTTCGCCCCTGGATGGTGGCTCGACGGACGGTGCTCCCGGGAGTTCCGGCGCATGGCCCGGCTCGCATTGCAGCAGCACCATCCCGCCCGAGCCGTCGAGCTCGGTCGGATGGCTCAGCAGGACGGCGCGAAACTGCGCACGCATCGAGGGCGGCAGCCGCAGGAACTCCTCGCGCCAGGCGATCAGGAAATCGGGCCGCGGGCCGCTCCAGATGGACACCACCGGCAGGTTGCGCTCGCTGTAATAGGCGACGTCATAGTTGAGCGCTCCCATGTAACCGACGCTGTGCGTGCCGACGATGTTCATCGCCTCGTGCGTGAACGGCTCCAGGGTGAGCGCGTTGGCCAGCGCCGGCACGACGAACAGATTGGCCGCGAGCGCGAGGCAGATCGTTCCGCCGGTCACCGCCGCGCACAGGCGCTCGGCGCTTTGACGGCCGCGTATGGCTAACACGCCGATCGCGATCATGGCGACTCCCAGCCCCATTCCGATGAATGGATGGGCGGCCGCGGCAAGGTTGAGCTGCGGAACGAAATCGTAGTCGGTGATGATCAGATTCCTCAGCACCAGTTCCAGCGCACGGGGCGCAAAGGCGAGCATTCCTAAACCGAGCAGCGCGTCGAGGCCGGCGAGGGCGAAGAACACGGCGGCCAGCAGCGAAAGCCAGCGAATCAAGTGCCTCGAGACGTCGGGTACGCGCGCGGCGGCCTCCACGTAGATTGCCAGCAGGGCGGCGAGGGCGGGATAGAGCGCGAGCAGGTAAACGCCGCGTTTGCTTTGCGGCAGATTGTAGAAGAGCAGCACCACCACAAACCAAACCATCAGGTAGGACAGGCGCCGGCCCATCAGGTGCGGGCGGCGCGCGGCCTGCACGAAGACGATCAGCAGCAGCGGCGTCCACGGCATGAAGCCGCCGATCAGCGCGCCCTCCATGTAATAGAAGGGATGCGCGTGCCCTTCATGGAAGGCGCTGTCGCGCACGAACCGGAAGAGGTTTTCGGCCAGCAGTTGCTTGTGTACGAACGGCATCCCGGCCGTCAGCGCCGCCGCCAGGTACCATCCCCCCGCCAGCAGCGTGACGAGCGCCGCGCCGCGCACGAGGCGCAGCTCGCCGAGCAGTTGCCATCGGCCCTCGATCGCGATCCACACCAGCGCGACCAGCCCCGGCAGGACGAGGCCCACCGGTCCCTTGCTCAGCACCGCCATCGCGATCGCGAAGTACAGCGTCATCCGCCGCGCCGTCAGCCCCTCGGCGATCAGGATGAACTCGAAGAACGCGACCTCGAGGAAAAAGGTGAGCGTCATGTCGACGCGCGCGCCGCTGCCGGCCTGCAGATACTGAACGGTGGTGCCGAGCATGAGCGCGGCGAGAAAACCGATACGGTCGTCGAACAGGCGGCGCAGGTACAGGTACGCGGCCAGCATCCCGCCGACCGCGAACAGCCCCGAGGGCATCCGCACGGTCCATTCGCTGACGCCCCCGGCGAGTATCGAGATGATCGCCGCCAGCCAGTGCATCAGCAGCGGCTTGGAGGGAATCTCGACCCCCGCCCGCAGCGGCAGGATGAATCCGCCGCCATGCAGCATGTCGAAAACCGTGACTGCTTCGCGCGGCTCGCCCTTGGTGTAGAACGGATAGCCGCCGAGATTGACCAGGAACAGCGCCGCGCCCACCAGGGTGAGCACGATGATTGCCAAGGGCGGTTCGGCGAGATCGCTGAACCATGCCAGGCCGCGAGAGCCGGCGGCGGCGCCGCCGGAGGGCGCCGCCGGTGGCTCAGGAGATAACGAAGGCCCGGTAGCGCCTGACGCCGCGTTATTCATCGCAGTCAGGATACAGATTCAGGAGGCCGGAAGCATCGCGCCCCGCGCTCGGATTCGCCCGCGATCGTTTGGGTTTTTGCGCCCCGCGCCCTGATGCGCGCAGGGCTGGCGCGCCAGCGGCGAGCCGTACCGGCTCGCGTGCGGCGCGTGTGACGGGTTTCAGGAGCGCCTTGCGGCAGCGCTTTTCAGTATTGCTTCTCGACTTTGATCCGCGCGTTATCGTCGTAGCAGTAGAGGGTGGCGCCTTCCTCGTCGCGGGTGCGCTTGTGCGAGCCGTCACAAAACGGCTTGTTCTTGGAGAGGCCGCAGGCGCAGATGTATATCGGCAGCTCGGTGCCCTCGGCGATTTCGTAGGGCTTGTTGCGCTCGTGTTCCACCAATCGGGCCATCGCGATCTCCTCCGTTTGGTCCGGTGCGGCATGGCGATGCCCGCCGGGACTTCTGGGCCAATGACTACTGGGCCAATAAAGACCAGACCGAATTTTTAGTCAAACCGCGCGCACGGCGGCGGCCGATTCGGGGCGAGCCAGATCAGTTCATGGGCTGATGGATCGCTTCCGCCGCCTCGGCCGGGGTGATCGGCGCATGGCGTAAGCCTTCGGCGCCGAGCACCAGCAGCAGCACGCCGCATATGGATACGAGTATCCCGATAAGGTCGCGCCGGGTCACGCGCTCGCCCAGGAAAACAATCGCCCACAGGATCGACAGCAACGGGATGCCTGGAATGACCAGGGCGGTCGTCCACGCCAGCGACAGGCGGTTGATCGCGGCATACCAGGTCAGCGAAGCAAGGAAATAGCAGACTACCCCGGCCGCGAGGATCGTTCCGAGCACGACGGGGTCGGCCAGTTGCACCACCGCCCGCGGGTTGACCGCTGCCAGGCCCAGCGTCAGCACGACGGCAGCGTAACTGAAACGGGCGCCAGTCATGCACAGCGGCGACAACGGCGGCATCACGGGCAGCGACAGAACGTGGGAGGTCTGCCAGAACAAAGGCGTCCCCGCGACCAGCATCGCCGCCCACGCCGGCGAGAAGGCGCCGCTGCCGGCGTCGATCGCCGACACGATGCCGGTGACGATGACCGCGGTCGCGGCGAGCTGCCGCAGCCCGGGACGCTCGCCGGCGAATAGCGTCGCCAGCAGCAGCGAGTATACCGGCTCGCTCTGGAGCAACAGGGTTCCGGCCACCGCGTCGATATGGCGCATGCCGAAGACCAGGGTGAGCGTCGTCACGACCGTCCCGATTATCGAGAGCAGCAACAGCCGCATCCGGTAGCGCCGGTCGACCAGCATCCCCAACTCGCCTCGCGCGTACAGCACCGGCAGGACGCATAGAGTCGCCACCACCGCGCATCCGGCCGCGAACAGCATCGGGTCCAGCCGCGTGGCGCCAAAACGCATCAAGGCCGGCTGGGTGGCGGCCGTGACCGTGCAGAGCGCGGCCATCGTGATCCCGATAGCGCGGTTGTTCAGCTTGGCGATGTAAGGTCCGGAAGCGATGACCGCTTCGCCTCCATCCGCCTAGATGCGGACGCGCGACGGCGCAGTAGCCTTGCGCGCACGCTCAGCCACGGGCGAAGAAGATGGCGATGACCAACGCCGCTACCAGCAGCCGATAAACCGCGAACACAACGTAATTGCGCGTTCGCACGTAGCGGATCAGGAAGGCGATTGCCATGAGGCCGAAGAGGGCGGCCGAGATGAAGCCAAGTCCGACCGACCAGTCGAGGCCTTCATGGACGAGCGTGCGTGCTTCGACAAGCCCGGCGCCGGCGATTATCGGCGTCGCCATCAGGAAGGAGAAATTGGCCGAGTCGCCGCGCTCGACCCGGACCGCCCGTGCCATCGTGATAGTGGCTCCGGAGCGCGACACCCCGGGTATGATCGCCAGCGCCTGGCTGAAACCGATCGCTAGCGCGTCCAAATAGGTCATATCGCTCATCGTTCGCTTTTGCGGTGCGAGTTTGTCGAACAACCACAGCAGGATTGCCAGCACCGCCATCGCGATTGCGATTAACAGTGGGGAGCGAAAAGTGGTTTCGGCCTGCTTCTCGAAGGCGAGGCCGATGATCGCTCCGGGAATCGAGGCTGTGATGATGAGCTGCAGAAGGCGACGCTCAGCCGGACGGCCTCCGCCTATCGACCGCGCCATCGCGATCCATTCCTCGCGGTAGTAGATGAGCAGGGCCAGAAGCGTGCCTAAGTGCAAGGCCACATCGAAGGCGAGGCCCGGATCGCGCCATTTCAAGAGCCAGGGAAGGAGAACCAGATGGGCTGAACTGGAGATGGGGAGGAACTCGGCCAGCCCCTGGACGGCGCCCAGTACTATCGCGTGGAAACATGAAATCATTATTTTTCAGCCACTTAGCTTATGTTGGCGTAAGTCTCGCCACACCATTGCGCCTGTGGCAAACGAGCCTGGGCATGCTTGGCAAGGACCCAAAACCTGCATAAGATGTATCAATGGCTTTTGGAAGCAAATCAGAAGCGACGGCATCCATGCCTCGTGGTGGCGCCAACCGCGGTGTTGTTCCCCTGCGAGAGACCAGTATCGTGATGAACGGGGGGGCTAGAGTCGGCGATGAAGGTTTGCCGCAAGTGGACACCCCGCGGCGCTTCCCGATTGTCACCGGCCTCCCACGCCTGCCGCTGATGATCCCTGATGAAATCCTGGACTATTACGGATGGGTCTTCTGTCAGGGTGGCTTTCTCAACCTTCAAATGACCTTCGAGCAGTTTCTTAGCGTCGTGGCCGCTGTGAGTCCTACCGGACTGTGTCCGGAATACGACGAGAGCGGTCCGGTCCAGACCGGCGACTGACCCGTCGGCGCGCGTTTCCCTTAAAACTTCCACGGTTGAGTTCATTGTGCGGGCTGCGTCGCGGGCGGCGGCCCTATTCGGACGATTTGGCTTTGTCCGGGGTCTGCTTGAGCAGAGGGCCGGCGACCCAGATGCTTTGGAACGGGGTGATGTCCGTGGGCGAGCTAAGGCCGTTGTCCTTGGCGATTTGCCGCCAGTTGTCCTCGCTACCGGTTACACGCTTGGCCAGTCCCTTAAGGTCCTCGTTGGGCAGAAGAGTGAAATTGACCCCGCCGGAGGCGGGAGTGCTCGAGGGAGGCGGATACTTCGCCGCCAATTCGTCGATTTCGCCGAACAACGCGAAGCGCTTGCTGGCCTTGTAGTCGGCGATCTGGTTGTCCGGGATGGCCTGGGTATAGACGTTGACCACGATCTTGCTCTTGCGGCTTCCTTCGGGAGTAACCTGGATATCGTAGCGATAGCGCGGTTGTATCCCGACCATGTTCTGCATCAACCCGACCTGGATGTCGGCTTTGCGCCACAGCGTCATCAGGGAATTGTCGGGCCCGACCTCGAACAGGATGCCGTCGCCGCGCAGCGCGTCCTGGGTAAGGAGATAGGTGTCGTGCACGGGGAAGTTGATCTCGTGTTGCTCGCCCAGCGCGGCGTCGGCGGTGTCCCAGTGTGCCCTGTTGCCCAACATTCCGACGTAACATCCCGCCAGCAGGGACATTACGCCCACCGTTACCCAGAGCGCCCACTTCACCGCAGCCGGACTATGCGTAGCCATCGTGATAGCCTGAAAAGGGCGGCGAGCGCCGCGTCATCCAGACAACCCAACAGACAACCATGAGCCTTCGCCGCGTGCAAGCCTAAGGCGCGCGCGCCGGGCCGCCGCTTCACCGGTTCGGGTGCGCCGCCGTTCTTTGTGGTACAAAATATAAGCGGATGCGGTCGCGACCCCACGAAGCTCTTTTACCGCATCGCCACCAACGCTAAGATTCACGGCCCATGACCGAATCCATAACGGTAGAAACGCCGCGGCACGTCGTCGCGGTAGTTGGCGCCGCCACCGCTGGCGCTGAAATAGCTCATATACTGGCCCAACGCGGCGCGCAGGTGGTCGTCTTCGAACAGAATCCCCGTCCCTACGGCAAGATCGAGGACGGGCTGCCGCGATGGCACGTCAAGCAACGCAGGGATGAGTACGAAGAGATAAACCGGCGCCTCGAGCATCCCAACATCGAGTTCGTCCCGCTAACCCGGATGGGCGCCGACATCACCTACGACGATCTGCGCCAGCGATGGGGCCTCAGCGCAATCGTGCTCGCGCACGGCGCCTGGCGCGACCGTCCGCTCGCGGTCGAAGATGCCGACCGGTTCATCGATCGCGGCTTGGTCTATCAGAACGCGCTCATCTACTGGTTCAACCATTATCCGGAGCAGGCCTACAATGGGCCGCGCTTCGACCTTCCGCCCGGTGCGATCGTGATCGGCGGCGGCCTCGCCTCGATCGACGTGGTGAAAGTGCTGCAGATCGAAACCGCGCTCAGGGCGCTGCGCGATCGCGGCGTCGAGGAGGATATGCTGCGGCTGGAGCGTGAAGGCCTCGAGCCGGTGCTCGGGGCGCACGGGCTAAAGTACGCCGACCTCGGCGTCGCGCCGTGCAAACTCTTCTATCGCCGGCGCGTCCTCGACATGCCGCTGTCGGACATCGCGCCCGACGCGCCGCCCAAGCGGGCGGAGGCGATGCGTGCGGCACGGGCCAAAATCCTCGATAAGGCGCAGCGCAAGTACCTCTTCGAGTTCGAGCCTCAGCGCGTCCCGACCGGGCTCATCGTCGAGGACGGGCAGCTGGTCGGCTTGCGGATGAGCCGGACCGAGGTCGCCGACGGCCAGGTGCGGACGCTCCCCGACTCGGCGTCGCCCGTGCGCGCTCCCCTCACCATCAGCTCCATCGGCAGCATCCCCGAGCAAATCCCCGGCATCCCGGTAAAGGGCGAAGTCTACGCGTATATCGACGCCAAGGTGGGCCTGCTCGACGATGGGCCGACGGCGGTGTACGCGGCCGGCAACGTGCTGACCGGCAAGGGCAACATCAAGGATTCGCTCGAGAGCGGCACCTTGGTCGGCCTCCACGTGGCCGAAAGCTACCTGGGACTCAACGGCGACGAGCCTTCGTTGGCCGAGGGCGCGCGCCAGGAGGCCGGGCGGCAAGGCGAGCGGATTGCCGACTCGATGAAATCGCGGCCGGGGCTTAAGCCGGAGCAGGCGGCCGAGGTGATGCGCCGGGTGCGCGAGCGCCAGCGCGCGGTCGGGTACGAGGGCGACTACCGGACGTGGATCAAGCGCATGACGCCGGTGGACTTGCACTGATTCAGCAACAAGGACGTCACGGCGGAAAAATAATGGACGCGCTTAAACAGACCGATCCCGAAATTTACGATCTGATCCGCGCCGAAGAGCGCTACGAGATCGATTCCGTGCGCCTCATCCCCTCGGAGAACTATGTCTCGCGCGCGGTGCTCGAGGCGACCGGATCGATCCTCACCAACAAGTACTCCGAAGGCTACTCGGGGCGACGTTACTACGAGGGTCAGCGCTATATCGACCGGATCGAAACCATCGTCGCCGACCGCGCCCGCGCGCTGTTCGGCGTCGAGCACGCCAACGTCCAGCCCTACTCGGGCTCGCCCGCCAATTTGGCGGTCTACCTTGCGCTGCTCAAGCCCGGCGACACGCTGATGGGCCTCGCGCTGCCGCACGGCGGCCATCTGACCCATGGATGGCCGGTCAGTGCGACCGGCATTTTCTGGCGCGCGGTGGCCTACCAGGTCGATCGTGAAACCCAGCGTATCGACTACGACGCGGTGCGCGATCTGGCGAAAAAGGAGCGCCCCAAAATCATCGTCGCCGGCGCGACCGCTTATCCTCGCCAGTTCGACTTCAAGATCTTCGGCGAGATCGCCAAAGAGGTCGGGGCTTTCATGCTGGCCGACATTTCGCACATCGCGGGACTGATCGTCGCCGGCGCGCATCCCGACGCCGTGCCGTATGCCGACGTCGTAACCACCACCACGCACAAGACCCTGCGCGGGCCGCGCGGCGCGATGATCATGTGCCGCGACGAATTCGCCGAGAAAATCGACAAGGCGGTCTTCCCCGGCCTCCAAGGCGGCCCGCACAACCACACCACCGCCGCAATCGGCGTGGCGCTCAAGGAGGCGGCAACCCCGGCCTTCAAGGAGTACGGCCGTCAGATTGTGCGCAACGCCAGGGCGATGGCCGAGGAGTTGCTCGCGCACGGCTTCAACCTGGTCTCGGGCGGTACCGACAACCATCTCATCCTGATCGACCTCACCAACAAAAAAGTGATCGGCAAGAAGGCGGCGCAGGCGCTCGACCGCGCGGGCATCGTTTGCAACTACAACACCGTGCCCTACGATCCGCGCAAACCCTTCAGCCCCAGCGGTTTGCGGCTGGGCACGCCGGCGGTGACCTCGCGCGGGATGGGCGAAAGCGAGATGCGCCAGATTGCGCGATGGATTGACCAGGCGGTCGCGCAGGTCGACGACGAGGCTGCGCTCGCGCGCATCAATGGCGAGGTCACCGAGATGTGCCGGCGCTTTCCCGCGCCGGGCATCGCGACGTGAGCCAGGAGCCGCGGCGGGCATAACGCCGCCGCTTCGGAGGTGCGTCATGGGCTTTATCGTCGGACTCGATCACGTCACGATCCAGATTGACGAAAGCGACGAGGCGTTGCGCACCGCGCTCGAATTCTACGTCGAGCTTCTCGGTCTAATGCCGCTCGACCGTCCCGCCAACACCGACAACGGACGTTCCGGAGCATGGCTGCAATGTGGTCCGGGTCAGCAACTCCACGTCATCAGCGGCGCGGGAGCGTCGGCGGAGAATCGGGTTTCGCGCCGGCATCCCGCGTTTCGCGTCTCGAATCTGGAAGGGCTGCGTGAGCGGCTTGCGACGGCCGGGGTCGAAATCACTGCCGGGAACCGCTTTCCCGGTCAGAAGCGTTTTTTCGTGCGTGACCCCTTCGGCAATCGGCTCGAATTCGTCGAGCGCGGATCGAAATAGGGGCCGCGGCGCGGCGCGACCACCGCTTCGCGCGTGCCGTCGCTTCTGAAATAATCGTCGCGTGGCCAGGCAGATAACCGTTGACGCTGTGCTCGAGGCGCTCGGCCGGGTGAACTATCCCGGCTATGCGACCGACGTCGTTTCGCTCGGAATCATCGAGGCCGTCGAGCCGTTGGAGTCCGCCGGCGGCTTCGCGGTGATTGTGCGGCAAGTGAGCGAGAGCGACCGCGTGATGCACGATCTCGCGGGCGCAATCAGCGCCACGCTCAAGCGCGACCTCGGCCTGGCGCGGGTCGAGCTCAAGCTGCGCAAGCTCGAGGCCGAGCTGGGCGAGAAGACCGGACGCGTGCGCCTGGAAGGGACGCGCTACGTCATCGCGGTGCTGAGCGGCAAGGGCGGAGTGGGCAAATCGACGGTCGCGGTGAACCTTGCGATGGCGCTCAAACAGCTCGGAATGACAGTCGGGCTGATGGACGCCGACGTATACGGGCCGTCGGTGCCGATGATGTTCGGGGTGGACGAGGAACGGCCGCGCGCGGCCGGCGGCCAGAATTTCTACCCGGTCGAGCGCTACGGCGTGAAGCTCATCTCGATGGGTTTTTTCCTGACCGACAAGTCGCCGGTCATCTGGCGCGGCCCGATGGTGATGGGCGCGGTGCGCCAGTTCCTCAAGGACACGCTGTGGGGTACGCAGGACTTTCTGATCGTCGATCTGCCGCCGGGCACCGGCGACGCGCAACTCACACTCGCCCAGCAGGTCGCGCTCGACGGCGCGGTCATCGTCACCACGCCGCAGGACGTGGCGCTGCTCGACGCTACGCGGGCGGCGCGGATGCTGCAGCAGTTGCATTGCCCGGTTGTCGGCGTGGTCGAGAACATGAGCTACTTCATCTGCCCCGACTGCGGCGAGCGCGACGAGTT
>Ga0307374_10010357_pt1 | contig 13520 bp, 13 predicted proteins | sample OX3MG_FD_202532 | JGI IMG/M metagenome (GOLD analysis project Ga0307374, IMG submission 202532) | Soil microbial communities from Risofladan, Vaasa, Finland - OX-3 | ecosystem: Environmental > Terrestrial > Soil > Coastal area > Acid sulfate soil | place: Finland: Risofladan, Vaasa | collected...
CGGAGCTGCACGCCGCAGCGCAGGGGTCAAGGCCGCCGTAGGCGCTCGCGAGCACGGGGCCCGCAGGGCCCCGCGCACAGGCCTTGACGCCGAGAACGGCGTGCTACGATGAATCGATTACAGCAATCCCGCCCGTCTTCGTCTTGGGTTTTCTCGGATCACGCTCCGAGATACGAGACGCCGGAATGACAATGGGAGGGACGGCTCGGCGTCGCACGGGGCGGACCTGGGCACGGCGAGTTCGCGATGACTACCACCCGTACCGTGACGTCGCTCTACTCGGCTGGTTCCAACCCAAGGATCTCGCGCATTCGATCATCGAGTGTTTGCGCGAGCAAGAGTGCATCGTTCAAGGCATCGACGGGATCTCGCGCGATCGCCTCCGCGAGCGCTGCCTTCAGCCAGTCGGATACTGCCGGATCCTCGAGGATCTCCTGTATGGCCGGCATCGTTTCGGCCGCAGCGCTCATCGGGTCGGATCCTCCCGGCTCGGGGGCCTCGGAGTCTTAGGCTCCGTGACAGCGGGCGATCGATCGCGCAGACGCACCGCCGGCAATGGCTCCCCCTTCTGAATCGAACCCGCCACCGCCTCCCGAACCAGATCGAGAAAGCGCTCCCGATCCTTCGGATCCGCAATGCGCCGCGCGGCGAACTCCGCCGCCGCCCGCACACTCAAAAACGTGGATTTGAGCTCGGGGTTGGCCCTAACCTCTTTACGCACGTCGATCTGTTCATCGCGTACGCGCCGGGCGAGCCGCGCACGCTCGGCGAAGAACTGGACTTTCTCGAGCACCCAGCGCGTGCGGTGCGCATGCTGCGCCTCCTCGGCAATCACGCGACCGGACGCATCGCGCCGCCGCGCCGTGATCGTGACCGCCTCACGCCCCACTCGACGCGCACCGATGAGATCCCCGACCTTCGGGCGGGTTTGGCCCGCGATGAGCGCTCGCTCGAGATCCTTGCCCCAGAGGACCTTGAGGCCTCGGCTGGTGAGGATCTTCACGAAGTACGACGAATTCTCATCGACGCGGAACTGGTAGTTCGCCACCCCATGCTCGGTGAGACGGCCGACCACGAGCGTCCCGCCCCGGCGCTGCGCAAACTCACGCGTCGCCGTTGGCCAGGAGGGTGATCCCTTCAGGCTCGCGCCGCCCGGGGAGGATTCCGGGACCCCCGACCGATCGGATGGATCAGCCATAGCGCGATGGCGAGTGCGTCACCGTGCGAGTTCCACCGGCGTCGGGGCGGATCGGGCGGGCGACCGCTCGCGCAGCCGCACGGGATTCAAGGGCTCGCCGCGGGCGATTCGTTCGGCGAGCGCCGCGCGAATGCGCGCGACGAACGTCGCGCGATCTTGCGGATCCCGGAACTGCTTCGCGGCAAGCTCAGCGGCGCGCATCTGCAGGTAGGTGCCGACGAGTTCGGGGTGTCGGCGGGACGCCTCCTTCGGATCGATGCCTGCATCACGCACGGTAAGCGCGGCGGCCGCTCGCTCGGCGAAAAACTCCCGCTTCTCGAGAATCCAGTGATTGCGGTGCGTATCGAGCGGCGTCTCGCGCACCACCGTCCCATCCTCGTCGCGCTCGGCGACGGGCACCTTGACCGCCTCGCGCCGCACCGCGCGCAGCCCCACCTCATCGCCCGTCTTGGGGCTGGTGAGAGATTCTTTCAAGGCGCGCTGCAGGTCGACGCCCCAGATCTCGCGGACCCCGCCCGGCGTCTCGAGTTTCACGACATACGACATCCGCTCGTGCGGATCGTGACGGTAGGGCGCGGGGCCGTGCTCGACGAGGCGCCCGATGATGAACCGGTCGCGCGACGGCGCGTCGGGCGCGGTCGGCGGGCGATCATTCGATCGCGGCCCCGCGGACAACGCCTCCTCGCCCTCCCCGCGCCCACGCTCTCGGGCGATCGTGCGCGCGAGCTGCCCGCGCTCGAGTTCCGTCGGACGAAACCCCCGGGCATTGAGGCCGGCGACGCTCGCCGCCGCCCAGGCTTCTTTTCTGAACCGCGCCGTGCCGCTCACGGTGATCTCGGTCCAACCACGTGCCTCGGCAATCGCGATAAGACTCTTGATGACCTCGGTGTTCTCGCTTCGGGTGGTGAGGCGGGAGCCCCGGTCGGTGAACGCGTGCGCGCCGTCGGCGAAGTAATACCGGTGACCGACCGCGACGAAGCGGCGGTGGATGTGCTCGGGCACGACGCGCGGATCGGTTTGCGCTGCCTGAGCGGCCGATCCTGCCGCGAGCGCTGCTGCGCTCTGCGCCGGTTCCTTCGCCGGCTTTTCGGACGCCGCGCGCGCTTTACGCCGCGACGGGCGGATCGAGTTTTCGCGTTCGCCACCGGCCGCATCGGCCGCTTTCCCCGCCGCGGGCGGCACGGACTTGCGCTCGCGTCGGCGGCGGGTGTTCTTTGCAGGCTCGTCGATCTCGTTCGCCATCGTGTTTTACCTCGCTTGCAACGACTGCAAGAAATCATGCACCGCACGGTCCATCGCGCCGTCGCTGAGCCGCCCCTCGGTCGAAATCTGGATCTTCGAGAGATCCACCGCAAAATCCTCGAGGGTGAGCTCCTCGATCCGGTCCACATCCGCGATCGTCGCCTCGCGGATGCCAGCTGCCGGTGAAGCTTCCGACGTCGTCGTCGACCCGGCCGCCGGCGAGACCGCAGGCGCCGCGGGCTCGCGCGTCCCCGTCGCATCAACGATCTCGTTGAGCGCGTTGATGGTCGCCGTCGCCGATTTCGGCGGCGGCCGCCGCAACCCTTCCGGCACTGCCGATTTCGGCGGCGGCAGGATGCGCTTTTTGAGCATCCGATCCCGGTAATAGCGGTTCTTGCGGGCAAGGATCGGTCGCAAGCCCTCGCAGAAGACAATCTCCCGATCGCGGCCGAGTTCTTTCACCTCCTGCGGCAACAGAAGCGGGCGGCGCTGCTCGCTCGTGTTGATGCTGTGCGAGCGGCGGGTCTTGAAGTCCGAGAAATCGAACGCGGGGCGCGAATGCGTGCGCACCTTGACGGTCGTAACTCCGAGCTCATCGGAGATCTCGGTCGCCTCCGAGATGTCTTTCGGCGCATAGACGATGCGCACGGCGAGACTCTTCATCATAGTCTCGGCGTTTTGTGTTCCGTAGATCTCCCGCAGCTGCGAGAACGCCTGGATCACGAGGAAGAGCCGTACGTTGTACCCGGGCAGGTACGCGACCCCTTGCGCAAGGATCGGGATGCGCCCCGCGGCCGCGACCTCATCGAGCATGAAGGCGACCTGGTATTTGAGCGCCGGATTATGCTCGGGGAGTTCCTTCGTCTGCAGCATCAGCGCCTGCTCGATAAAAAGGTTCAAAAGCACCTGCAAGAGCGGCAAGTCCCCGGGATTGATCGCGAGATACACCGACATCCGGCGTTTTCTGAGATCGCGTAGATCGAAGTCGTTTCGCGAGGTCGCCCGATCGAGGAGGGGATTCGCGAAAAGGTCCAAGCGCGAGGTGAACGTCTTGCGGATCGAGGAGGCGGTCACCGGGGCGAGGTCGATGATTTCGGAGAGCGCCCGCTTGCACTGGGGGCTCAACGGGTGCGGGCCCTTCTGCCGTCCCTCGATGACCCGCCGCCAATGATGAGCGAAGCCTTCGCTGTCGGAGGCCATGCCCTGACGCAGCACCTCGCCCAAGGTCGGCGGGAGCGAGGGGGTCTCGAGCACGTACATCGTGACCCCAAGAAAGTAGGACCTCGCGCCCGACGCCCAGAAGGGATCGGTCCCCGGGACGTCCGGATACAGGATCGAGGCGATGCGCTGCACGTCGCTGATCCGGTGATTGGGATCGGGGGAGACGTACGCGAGCGGATTCCAGCAGGCGGTCTCGCCGTCCTCGGCGAGGGGGTGGAACAGGAAGCACTCCTGCCCCATGCGTTTCCGCCACCCCGCGGTGAGCGTCCAGTTCTCGCGCTTGACGTCCAAGCACAGGAGCGAGTCCGGCCAGAGAAGGAGGTTCGGGATCACGATTGCGGTCCCCTTCTCCGCGCGCGGCGGCGCGGCGAGCAGCACCCCCTGCTGGCCACCCAGCATCAAATACCGGCGACCCACGCGACCGAGAAAGAGTCCCGTCCTTGCGAAAAGCCCCGCGCGGGCCATCTCAGAAACCCAAGCAAACCGCGCATCACCATGGAGCGATGCTCGTTTGGGCAAGAGAAGCGGCAATGCCGACATCAGAACCGGCGCAAACCCCGCGAGCGAGGTGTTCCAGAGCACGTGGCGGACGGCCGGATTGTCGCCGTAGTAGAGCGCGAACCGGGCGATCGTCAACGGACTCGCGCCCCGGGGGTCCAGGTGATACCACCACAGCAGCACGAAGCTCCCGAAGTACTGGGAGGCGACGAGCGCCGCGGCGCCGATCGCCGCCGCCTTCAACACCATGAGCGGCCAGCGCCTAGCCGGCGGCGGCCGGCCGATGAAGCTTTCGTTTCGGGTCATAGTAGATTTCCTTGATGAACCGCTCGTGCCGCTCGACGCCGAACTGGATCACGACGTCGACGAGCAGGTAGAGGAGCGCCTTGATGTCGCTTCGCGGGAGCTCCTGCCCCGCACGGCTTTGCTTGACGAGGAGCACGAGCTGCTCGAACGCGAGCTCCGCGCTCGCCGCATGCACGCTCGTGATCGAGCCCGGGTGCCCGGAATTGACGTTACGCAAATAGTCGAACGCCTCCTCCGCCCGAAGCTCGGCAAGGAGGATCCGGTCGGGTTTCATGCGAAGACAGGATTCCAGGAGCTGCTTTGGGGTCACGCGCGCCCGGCCTTGATCGTCCTTCGAGTAAAAGAGCCGGACGTGATTCGGGTGCTCGAGGATGAGTTCCTCGGCATCCTCGATCGTGATCAGCCGTTCATCCATCGGGATCTCCCGGATGAGCGCCTTGGTCCAGGTCGTCTTGCCGGATCCGGTCGGCCCGGACACCAGGATGTTCTTGCGGCTGCGGACCGCCAAGCGCATGAATTCCTCGAAGGCACGAGTCTCCAGAAGCCGCAACAACTCGTTTTCCGTCTCATCGAGCGTCTCGCTCGCCGGACGGCTTCGCCGGAAGATCCCCTTCGCCGCGAGCTCCTCGATCGACCAGACACTCGAGGACGGCCGCCGGACCGTGATCGCAACGCACCCCGCGCACGTTGCGGGCGGGAGCACGATCTGGATCCGCTCGCCCGAGGGGAGGGATGCCGACAGGAGCGGTGAAGTCTCATCGATCCGCTGACAAGTCGCATTCGCGACGAGCTTCGCAAGCCGCCGGCACCACGCGTAATCGGCGAACGGCAACCGCTCCTCGCACCAGCCGTGTGAGGTCTCGAGGAACGCAATACCCGGACGGTTGATGCAGAGCTCGGTGACGTCAGGGCGCGCAAGGTAAGGCCGCAGTGCGCGCAGCGTGAGATCAAGCGCGGAGGTTGCAGCGCGAAGCGGCGCGACCGCCGATTCAACGAGCGCGGGTTCGAAGCTCATACACGGACCTGAAATCCAAATCCCGCGCCACCAGAATCTGGATCGGCGTGCCCTGGTTCACGGTGACGGTCGGCGGCAAATTGATCGTGCTCTTGAGAACCTCGGTGAGCACGTCCTGGGAGGTGGACGGATTCACGATGACCGCCCCATTGCCCTGGGAGGCGACGGCGCTCTGCACCGCCCCATCGATCACGGAGACCAGCATCGCGGCGCCAAAGCGCTCCCAGAAGTGCCGGTTCACGTGACCCGCGAGCCCCGAACGCCCCAGCGCATCGGTCCCCGGGGATGCGAGCGGGACGACGACGCCCGTCGGCGTCCTCGCCTCGGTCCAGAGCACGAATACGCGCGCCGCGCCCTGCGCGACTTCCCCGCGCGTCTCGCCGACGAGTTTGGTTCCGCGCTCCAGCAGCACCGTCGTGCCGTCCGCGCCGAAGGTGTCCGTCGCGGTCACGCAGGTCGTCATACCGGGCAGCGTCGAGTCGATTGCGGTCTCGAGCGTGCAGTCGATGAAGGAGCCCTTCGGGAGGAGCAGCCGCTGCGTCGGCAGCACCTCGGCACGCACGGTGCGCGTCACGGTCGGCGTGAGGAGTGCACGAAGGCCGTCGGGTGGCCCGGGCACAGGCGATGCGGATTCACCGCCCGCCGGCGCATCCCCGAGAACCTCTGGACCCGAAACATTCGTCGCGACCGGAACCGCCGCCACACCGCCTGAGGAACTCGCCGGCGCGCTCGAGAATGCGGGTCCGGAAAGACGCCGGGCGAGCGCAAGCGCCGCAGGCGAAGGCGGTGCCGGAACCGTTGTCGCTGAACCCGTCGCCGGCGGCGGGTCGGGCATCGTCGCAGGGGGTGCCGGCATCGCCGCACTCGCGGGCAATGGTGCGGGCGGGGGACCCAGGAGTTTTGCCAGCAACAGAGGCGGCGGCGTGATCACCCCGAGCGCCGGGAGCGGCGCATCGCCCGAAGCCTGCTGGCGGACGGTCGCCTGCGCCGTGCGGTGGATGACCCGCGAGGCTTCGAAGGTGTGCACGTAATACCAGACGAGAAGGCCGAGGGTGAGAAGGGACAGAAGAGCGATCGCGAACACGTTCGCGATTCGCGACTGGAGCGACCGGGCGCGGTGCAGGGCGCTCGGACCGCGCTCGCCGGGGATGATCTCGGGATCCTGAACCGATCCAACGTCCGCTGGCTCGAGATTCGCCGGGACGTCGGGAATTTCGTTACCGGCGTTCATCGGGGCGCTCCCCGTCGCTCGCGAACCACATCGGGCGCGATCGTGCCCGAGCGAAGACGCTCGCCGCCGCCGGTGAAGCGCTTGTTGACGATGCAGCCTGTGAGCGAGCCGCGCCGGACGACGAACCGCCGCGCGACCCGGTGGATCACGACTTCATCCCCCTCGACCGTGAAGTTGAGGAGCGATTCGCTCCCGTCGGCGTGTTGGATGAAGATCGCCGGGAGTTCCTCGCGCGCACCGTACCGGATATGCGTCTCGATCCCATCGTCGTAGGCGGCGGAGGGCTTGATCGCAGGACTCCCGCAATACCAGTAATCGGTATTTTTGAATCGTGCGGCCTCGGCGCCGGCAAAGTCTTCCGCGATCCGCTCCTTGCGCGGCGTTTTCGGCCCGGTCAGCGGCGGCGGATAGGTGAACCGCACCGCGTACATCACCTGCGTCTCGTCCCGGTCGGGGCGCGGGGCGATCGTGTAGTCGAAGTAATACCGGTGCGCCGTCGTCGTCACGGTAAGGTTCATTTCATCGTGCGCGACCTTCGGGCGCAGCGTGAGGACGTGCCCGTGCGCGCTGTAGGTGAGCGCCTTCGGATCCCCGGCGCTCAAACCGATGAATCGTTCATCCGGTGCGAACTCGAGATCGAGGTGAAACCCTGCGAACCCGTAGAGCTCGTACACCTGGTTGGGATCGTAGAATGCGGTGCGGATCCTGGGATCTATGCGCCCTGCGATCGGGATCGACTCAGCGTGCGCGGTGAACGCGAGCGCGAGCGCGAGGAACGCCCCGACAAAACGACTTACCTTGATCGAGCGCTTCCCGTTCATGGCGCACCTCCGGCCGCGGCGCTGATCGCCTCGCGTTCGTTCTCGACGTCGAGGACCTTGAACCCGAGCGGATTCCAGCGTCGCACCTCTGGAATCGTCGAGGGTTTCGTGAAGGCATAGCGGATCGTCGCGATCCAGTACGAGCGAGTCGCCGCGGCGGTGCCCGCGGCGCGGCGTTCGCGGACGTAACGCACCTGGGCGATGTCCTTCATGCCGTCCGCGCGAGTAAAAAAACTCACCGCGGTCACGTGCGCCGCGATCGTCGTGCCGTCCCTGTAAAGGTTCAGCGGAGAGGCCGGATTGGTCTTCGCCCATTGTGCGTACCAGCGCTGATTTTCGGCGGGCGTCTGGAACGCTCCGCACTCGGTGTAGTCGGACTCGGCGGTTGAGAAGTTGAACCGCTCGCACACACTCACGTAATGGGTGAGAAAATACCGGCGGATCGCTTGCGGGAATTTCTCCGTTCCGACGTACACCGGCACGACGTCGACCGCACCGGTCGCGCCGTTCACGCGGACCACGAACGGCTCGACCCGCTTCAAGGGCATGAGCACAAGAAGCGCCGTGGCGAGCGCGAGGGTACAGGCGCTTGCACCCCCCGCGACCCACCAGGCAATCCGGGCGCTTTGTCGCCCCATCGCCTCGCGATCGCGGTCCCAGGTGGCGGCCTCCGCGAAGTACACGTCCATCGCAGGATCGCGGCTCATGGCGTGTGCTCCGCGTGAGACGCCTTCACCGCCGGCGGATTGATCGGCACGAGGTGTCGGTCGCACGCGATACGCTTTGGATTGGTGGCACACGCCGCGAGCAGCGTCATTGCAATAACAAGGAGCGCGAATTTCATGATCTTCTCCTCTACGCCCAGTGGCGGATCGTGTTGGGTCGCGCGACACGCGCAAGGCGCTTGGCTCCGGCGGCGGTGCCGCGCACCCCGCGATTGACATAGAAGCCCGCCTTGCGGCTCAAGGAATCCCACCGCGTCGTCTCGCGATCGAATAGCCCGCGCCCGAATTGCCCGCCGCTCGAAACCGCGCGGCCAAAACCCCAGGCGACGAGCGCACTCACCGCGCCGAAGGAGCTCAAGGCCAAACCACTCGCGAGCCCCGCCGCCATCGGCATGACCTGGCGCATGATGAGGAGCGTCAAACCGGCCGCGAGACATACCCGCACCGCGTCCGCAATCTGGATCCCACCGCCACGGGCGGCCGCCTGCTCGGCCGCCGTCACGACGATCGCCATCAGAAGGGAAGCCACGAGGATGGTCAGGATCGTGATGAAGGCGTAGTTCGCCATCTGCGCGATCCAGGACTCGAAGAACCGCTTCGTCGTCTCGAAGAAGAGGAGCGCAATAAAAAGCGGCCCGAGCGCCAAAAGGATCGAGAGCGCAATCTTCGCAAGCGCCAGCAGGAACATCGCGTAGAGCGCGGTGAGCCCGACGACCAGGTACACCGCATACCCCGCGATGTAGAACGAGAAATCCCCGTGCAAAAAACCCCCTTTTTGCAGGAGAAGGGTCGCGGCATCGCCGCCGGTGAAAAGGATCTGATCGATGATGGTGACCGGGTCGTACGCGCCGATGAGACCCGCGGCGAGTTCCGCCGGCGCTCGGAAGAACGTGTCGACGATCACCGAGTTGTAGAGCCAGAGGTGGAGCGCCACACCCAGGATTACGGCGAGCGTAATGAACCGCTTCACCCCGCTCACGAACGGCTCCTCGAGCTTGCCCGTAAGCAGGAGATACCCCCAGATCATCACGTAGAGCGCGGCGAGAACCACGATCGCGGGCTCGAGGATCGCGGCCATCCGCGCGGTATTCGTGCCGATGTAGTTCGCGAGAATCGCGTCGAGCCAGGCGGTAAAGGTTGCGAAAAAGCCCATCGCGGCTATTTCCGGCTGGCCGGCGCCGGCGGGACGCTCAAGGGCGCGAGGGATCTTAAGCTCCCGAGGCCTTCGAGCCGCTCGGCTTGCCGGGCATTGATGCAATCGGGCGTTGCGTCCAACTCCCCGGGGTCATTCGTGCAGCGGGCGAGCGTGCTCGCTCGAAGGCTCGCATTCGCCCGGTACTCGGCGACGTTGCGCGGGTTCGGCACCGGTGCACATCCGACGGCGCTCAAGCTCGTGACAAGAGCCCAAAAACCGCTCCGCACGGACGATGCACCGGGCCGAAAACGTGAAGTATTCATACCGCTCCCCTACGGCAGCGCAAGCGGCGGCAACGACCGGAGCGATCCCACCCCGGCGATCGCTTCCTCGCGCACCGACTGGCGCCGAGCGAGCGACTGCGCCGCGATCGACTCATCGAGGACTTGGAGTTTGGTGTGCTCGTTCTCGAGCATCGCCTGCTCGGCTTCGATCCGCGCCTGCAAGTCGAGCGCCCCTTTCTGATCCGTCGCGCTCGGGATCGCCTGGATCAGCTGCTGGAGCGCCGCAAAGCGGGCGCTCGTGTTCGAAAGCGCCGCCCGGCTCGTCGCCTCGAGGAGTGCCGCCGATTGTCGCGCGGCGTTGAGATTCGCCTGTTCGGCGGGCGAGAGTTGCGCGACTTGCGCGGGCGTCAGAACCGCATTTGCCGCGATGAGGCTCTGCACGCCCTGGGAGAGCGCCTGGTACGCGCCAGTCGTCTGGGTAATCAGCGAGGCGAGCGTCGTCCAGTCGGGCGGCAAGTAGTTGCGGTTCGTGCCCGAGAGGAGGTTCTGCATCCCGCGCGAGCCCGTCATCGCCCGCACTTGGGATTCCTGCTGGACGAGCGAGTTCTCCGCGGTCTGCAGCTGCTGGCGCAGCGTTGCGACCTCCTGCACGAGCTGGTCGATCGCACTGACATCGATCACCGCCCACTGCGCGCGGGCGGGTGGCGTGCCGATCGCCAGAATCCCCACCACCAACCCCATCAGAAGTGATCTTTTCATCGTCGTCCCCTCCCCTGCAGTCTTACTGTTACCCCTCGCCCGCAAGAAACCGTGGCAGCCAGTTCTCCGGTCTCTCGCCCTCGCGCGCGATCAACCGGTGCATGCGCTCGATCTCGCTCTTGCGCGCCGAGAGCACCGAGAGCTCGGCATCGAACCCTTTGAGATCGAGCTTTGCGACCACCGAGTTGTGGCTTTGCTTCACGAGAAAGAGCCGCGAGCCCGTCGGCAGGTCCTTTTTCACGACATCGAACTCCCGCTCGGTGAGATTGAGCCCGTGATCCTTCACGTAGTCATCGAAGGACGCATCGGGGTTCGGAAAGAGGATCTTGGTCGGGGTCTGCTCGATGAGCGTGCGGCTGTGCCGGTGCGCGATCGCATCCGAGGGCGACTGGGAATCGAGCACCACGAAGCCGTTTTTCTTGCGGATCGTCTTCAACGCATCCTTCGCGAACGCGCCGAAGTACTCATCGTCGAGCGCCTTCCAGAACTCGGCAATGAAGAGCGCGAAACGCCGGCCGTCGATCAACTGCTCCGTCAGGTGAAAGAGGTACATGTTGACGGGCGTGCGGATCGCCGGTCTTTCGAGAAACTCCGTGACGTCGAACCCGGTCGTGAGGGCGTCTCCCAAAGAATCGATCAAGGTGTCGTCCGGATTGTCGAAGATCCACGCATTGGGCCCATCCGCCTCGCCTGGCCTCGTTCCGTGGCACCAGGCCTTCAAGCGCGCGTGGATGCCTTCGGGCGCGGTCGCATCGAGATAGTCGAGAATGCGGGAAAGTCGCCGCTCCGCACGATCGAAGCTCATCACGGAGTCGATCGCCTCGGTGATCTCGGCCTCCTCGGCGACGGAAAGCTCTGCGCCCGCACGGTGGACCAAGCGCCGGACGAGGTCGTTGAGAAAGGCGATATTGCGGTCGGTCGGCGGGAGCTCGAACGGATTCCAGCCGGTCGGTATTCCGCTCTCGATCGCGTAGAACCTGCCACCCAACGCCCGGATGCAGATCTCGGTATCGCGGTCCTTGGTGAAGAGGACCGAGGTCACACCGAAGGCCTGCAGTTCGCACAAGGTGAACGCGATGAGCGCGGTCTTGCCGGAACCCGTCGGCCCGATGATGAGGGTGTGCCCGATGTCCTTCTTGGTGCCGCCATCCGCATCGAGCGGATCCGAGGCGTGGTACGAGAAGTAGTACGGGGTGCCGGCGGCGGTTGCGAACAGGGTCAACGCCTCGCCCCAGTGATTGCCCAGCGCGCGGCCCGTGGGAAAGTTGTGAAAGCTCGCGAGGCCCGCGAAATTCCTCGAGGTGATCGGCGCCTTGCGGGGTCGGAACGCGAAGTTCCCGGGCAATTGCGCCCAGAAGGCCGCTTCGAGCGCCAGGTCCTCCCGGGCGATCGTCATGCCCGAGGCGTCCGCAAGGCGCGTCCGGGCGTTCGCGACCGTGTCGTTCAAAATTTTCAATTGTCGATCGCGACTGCCGGTGTCGTTCGCGGCAACGGGCTCGGTCAGCACCTGCAAGGTGAGGTGGTGTTCGCCCATCACCCACTCGCTGCTCGTGAGCTCATCGAGCGCGACGTGCAGTTCCTCGGCCTGCGAGAGCGCAAAGTCCCCGGCGCTGTGCATCCGGTTGACTTGGCGCAGGAGGAGTGCTTGCGCCGTCGCCTTGCGCAAGAATGTGAAGGACTGGGTCAGGATCCACGCGTACGGCGTCGAGAGGAGCGTATCGAGGAGCCCGACGGCGGTCGGGGTCGCGTACTCGACGATCCCGAGCATCGCGCCGTAGCGGGTGCTGGATGCGCCGCGGTACTCGATCGTCTCGAATCCGAAGAGAGGTCTCGTGGTCGCAAGGACCTCGGCGAGTGGCGCGCGAGGGAGCGGCACGCGCGCGCCTTCCGCGTTCACGAGAAGCCCCAAGAACTCGAGCAGGCTCGAGTAACGCCGGCCGCGCGCCTCGTAGACCCCGAGCCGCTGCGGCTCGTACCGGGTGAGCGCGCTTTGCAGGATTTGGGCGAATTTCTCGCACGCGTCGAGCGAGTCCTTGAGCTCGAGCCGTGCTTCGTCGGGACGCGTGCGGACAAAGAAGCGCGAGGCGGCGCCGATGGCAACCCCGGCGGTGGGCCGATACACGACGGCAAGAAAGATCTCGTTCACCATCAGGGTCTCGCGCGCAAGCCGCGCGTGGTACTTGGCGGCCAAGTCGTGCGCGAAGCCAGGGGCATGACGGTTTTTAAGGTGAAGCGGTTCGCGGCGGCGGACGACGTGTGTCCAGAGCGCGACGTTCTCGCGGGCGATGTTGCGCCAGAGACCGTTCAATCGCTCGTGCCAGTCGTTCAACTGTGCATCGTCCGCGGTCTCGAAGCTCGCGCCCGCTAGGCGAAAGACTTGCACGTAATCGCCGTGGCGGGTCCTGACGACGGATTCACTCACATGCGCGGTGTACGGGATCTCGCTCGCGAGGAGCCGCTCGCGCCGCACCGCCTTCGACCGGACATCGAGGTTCACGATGGCACCGCCTTGCCGGGAGCGGTGTGATGCGCGGCAACCACCGTGACGGGGGCTCGTCGGCGGCCCGCGACGCTCGGAAGGTCCAATATCAGGGGGCTATAGGAACTCGCGCGCCAGAACCCGAGGTTCGAAAAGAGCGCCGGCAGGCGCGTGCGGCCCCAGAGGAGCGCGAGATCAAAAAAGCGCGGGTCGCGCGCGCAGAGAAGGACGCCGACGCCGTGCACCGGGATCGCGACGAGGAGCACGAGGAGGTTCTTCGTGACGAGGAATGCCTCCATGACCGCCATTGCATTGAGCATCACGGCCGAATACGTGACGCCCCAGATCATCGAGGGTCGGGTCGCCCCGACGAACACGGGATCGGCGATGAGACCGGAGTTTCGTTCGCTCATAACGCCCCCTCACGTGCCGAACATCCCGCGGATCCAGGTCACGATCTGCGGCGCGCCGAAGGCGATCGGAATCCCGATCACGAGCCCGATGAACCAGCCCCAGGAGACGCGCCCCGCCATCGCAAGGCCCCCGGCGACCATCACGAGGATGATCGCGATCGGCGTGAGCCACGCGAGGAGGTTCGACTGGAGC
>Ga0307374_10010358_pt1 | contig 13519 bp, 13 predicted proteins | sample OX3MG_FD_202532 | JGI IMG/M metagenome (GOLD analysis project Ga0307374, IMG submission 202532) | Soil microbial communities from Risofladan, Vaasa, Finland - OX-3 | ecosystem: Environmental > Terrestrial > Soil > Coastal area > Acid sulfate soil | place: Finland: Risofladan, Vaasa | collected...
CCGCGCCCGGCGTGACAGGGTCGGGACCAGGTCTGGGAGATCCCGGATCGGAGCGGCTCGTTCGAGTGAGCAAGGGCCGGTCACCCGCCAGCGTCCGGGTGCCGGCCTAGCTCTCGGCCGCCGCCGATGCCTCGCTGACCCTGGTGAGCACCAGCGCTCCGGTCAGGGCCAACGCCACGGCACTGCTCACCCCCAGCTCGATTGCCAGGCGCTCGAATCCGGCCCCACTGACCGGGCCCTGAAGGGCCAGCCGGGCCGAGACGGAGAGGATGTCCCGCACCGCCGAGATGATCCCGATGATCAGGAAGGGCCGGAGTGGAAATCCCGACCCCTCGAAGTGGGTGAGCACGGTGCGCAGGACATCGACCACGATGATCACGATCAGCACCCCGTCGATGGCACTGACCAGACTCTGCGGATAGCTGGACTGGGAAGTGAGGAAGTCGATGGTGGTGCGAATCAGCACCACCATCGCGATCAGCAGCAGGACCACCGCCACGCCGTACTGGACCGCGTCGCCCGCTCGGCGGAGGGGGGTAGTGGTAAGGGCGGACTTCCAGCGGTTCGGCGCCCTCGTCGTCACCAGGGAACGAACGTAGCTGGTCTGGTGCCGCGGCTGGCCCGGATTACCGGGGGTTCCCTCAGAGTCGGGCGGGGTAGTCATTTGTAGCTCCTCGAGCTTCCGCTGCGAGCGCTGGCAGCATCCTGCCGAGTCTGACTCCCGAACCGTGCTGGTCCGGCAGCGACAGCCGGGGGCGATGGTAGCAGCGGGTGCCGAATTCACCAAGGACCGGGTCCCCATCCACCGCTGTCCGCCGGCAAGTTTCAGCTGGGCCCGATCGAGCTGCTGGTACCGGTTGAGAATACCGAAGGGGGTAACCCCAAAGAGGTGCGATCGGTTCAGCGGGTCGGTCGAGACCATCGGCGTGCGCTGGCGCGCAGCGATGATCGGGGCTATCTCTGCAGGAAAGCGTCGGAACAGCGATAACTGATCGACTGGGCTCCCCCGCCGCGACGCCAGTTTGGCGTGGCGAACCCGTCCGCTGGAGCAGAGATAGCCGGAGAATCCCTTCGTGGGTGGCGGTCACGGGTGGGTAACCGGCGGGCACCAGCTCGGTTGTCCCAACTGGGACTCCGATCCCAGCCACTAAGGTCGCTTCATGGACACTTGGGCGAGGCGCGCCCTCAAGCAGCGGTTGGCGCCTGCCGGGGCGACTAGGGAGAGGCGGCCATCTCCCGGTCGCTGGTCAGCGACTTTTGGAAAGGGCGGCCGACGATGAGCATGCGGCGAGCGGCCGAAGGGATCGCGACCACCGCGGTGCCGGTCGCCGGCTCACCCGACCGGATGGCGCTGGAGCGTGAGCGCCGACTTCTCCGCGGTCTCTTGGGGGCCAGCGCCCGAATGCATGAGGCGCTCGGTCTGGAGGAGGTGCTCGGCAAGATCGCCAGCATTCTCGCCGTGGCCGGCGGCTTTGCCGGTGTCGCCGTCTACATCCTGGACCAGAGCACTGGTCTGCTGCACGTTCGGGCCACGGTCGGAGTCAGCGACGAGGACGTGGAGCGAATGCGAGCCCACCCGCAGTCGATGGAGGGGATGTTGCCTCTGATGCAGCCGGAGATGAGAATCAGTCGCTCCTACCTGTTCGATCACCGGCGACACCAGATGCCGGACAACTCGATCCTGTACACGGCGCTGAGCGTGCCCGAGCTCGCTCCCGATTGGCGCCCTGGGCTCTGGCATCCGCAGGACTCTCTGACCATCCCTCTCGACGACGGCCAGAATCGACTTGGGCTTCTCTCCCTGGACGAGCCGCTCGACCGCCAGTACCCCGACCTGGCCACCGTGTAGGCGCTGGAGCTGTTCGCCGACCAGTGTGCCGCGGCCATGGCCCGAGTCCATCAGCACGAGCAGCTGGAGCAGCTGGCGATGACCGATTCCCTGACCGGACTGCATAACCGGCGCGTGCTCGAGGACTCCCTGGTGCGGGAACTGCGGCGCGGGGAGCGCAGCGGTCGTCCCTGCGCCCTTCTCTTCTGCGATCTCGACAACTTCAAGCGGGTGAACGACAAGTGGGATCACGCCCAGGGCGACCAGCTGCTGCAGCAGGTGGCTGCCATCATCCGGCAACGGCTCCGGCGAGGTGACCTGGCCGTCCGCTACGGGGGAGACGAGTTCGTCGTCCTCTTGCCGGAAACCGACGTCGACTCGGCGGTGATGGTGGCGCGCGACCTGCGCCGACGGATCGAGGCCATCCCGGGTCTCATCTCGGTCACGGTGTCCATCGGGGTCGCCGGATCGACCAGGACTGCCCTGGATGGCCCGGCGTTGGTGGCCACCGCCGACGGAGCCATGTATCTGGCGAAACGCGCCGGCGGCAACCGGGTGAGGCGCGCCCGGCGCAGGTCGCGGGCCGGCTGAGGATTCTGAGGTTACTACCGCGGGAATTCAGCTGAGGTAGGCGCTCAGGACCACCTTCCCCTGAGTGTTCTCGATCCAGATCCGATTCACCTTGGTGGGGTCCACGCCGCACGCCAGCTGCACGTGGACCGACCCGTTTTCCGACCGGTAGCTGCCCGCCTGCCACCAGGTTCCGGAGGTTGACTGCATCGCGACCCGAAAGACCTGATCCGGGGGCTGCCCCGTCACCTGCAATGAGAGGTCGGTGCCCCAGTGCTCCGCGGTGAGCACCGCGGTCGCCTGCACCCCGCTCATGCCGTGCAGGGTGACCGCCCGCCCGGCCGACGAGAAGGTTCCCAGCGAGAGCAGGGTGGCGACGGCCAAGACCACGGCTGCTCCCAGGCCGCCCAGCGCCCACTGGAGTCGGGGACGCCCCAGTCGGGCAATTCGCCCCGGAGCTGGGAGCCGGCTCGGCCCCAAGGGGCGTTTGGCCTGCCGCTCGAAGCCGGAAGCTAGCTCGCGGGGGTCAGCCAGCGCCAGAGCGGGGATGACCGACTCCAGCTCGGCCAGCTCCGTTCGACAGGAGGTGCAGCCGGAGAGGTGGGCGCTGAGCGCCATCTGCTCTTCCGATTCCAGCCGGCCGAGCGCGGCCAGGGCCAGGTCTCCCTGCCAGTTCTCGCAGCTGGGAGAACTCATCCCCCCCACCCCAGTTCGGTGAGCGCAACTCGGAGCGCCCGGAGGGCGTAGTAGAGGCGGCTGCGCACCGTGCCCTCGGGGACCCCCAGCTCCTGGGCCACTTCCCGACAAGGTCGGCCTCGGTAGTAGACCTCGAAAACCACCAGACGGTGTTCTCGTCCCAGTCGGCGCAACGCCGCCTCGACGTTCCAGGCGCGGACCGCCGCCTCCAACTGATCAGCCTTCTCCGGCAGGTTGGGGTCGAGCGTGGCGGCGCCATGCGCGGTCCGAGCTCGGGCCAGGTCGACGATGATGTGCCGTTCTATCGAGAACAGCCAGGTGCGGAGGGCACCCCGCTGGGGATCGAAACCCGGGCTGGCCCGGAGCGCCCGCACGAAGGTCTCCTGGACCGCTTCCTCGGCCAGCGACTCATCGCCGAGGGTCCTCCGGGCGAATCCCAGCAGCTCCGCCCGATGGGTGAGAAAAGCGACTCCCAGCCGCTCGTGGTCCGGGCTTTCGCCAACGTGCCGAGACGGGTCCTGCCCCGGTTCCAGGTTGAGCCCAACTCCACCGCTCACGGGCCCACTGTAGGCACCGCTATGCATCACCGCGGGTGCGCCATCGCTTTGCGGCGCCGCCTCGTTCGGGGATCACTGGCGGAGTGCCTTGAGGGCTGCGTTCAATAGCCGTACCCCCCCGAGCTGGAGCTGGGGGAACTAGCCGATGTCGCCTGCTTGACCAGCTGTCCGGTCGAGCGCAGGACGTACCAGGTGCCGCCGAAGCTCTTCAGCCCCTCACCCTTGGCCTGGTTTGTCGTGGAGTCTCCCGAGAAGCCGTACAGGGGCCACCCGTTGTAGGTGACCAGGGTTCCGGTCGCTCCGGTCTCCGTCCCCAACATCGATGTCTGCGCCCCGGTGCCGGCCGTGGCGGCAGTGGCGGCGGCGGGCAGGTCCATCTCGAACCACGCCTGAGTACAGCCGTTGGCGACCGTGCAGGTCAGCTGGCCGCCGCTCTCTGAGCTCAGGGTGTAGAGGGTGCGCCCCTTGGCGTTGACCAGTACGGTGCCGAGGCCGGACACGTTGGCGGTCCTGATGGTGACCCCGGACGCCGCTGCCCCTGAACTGGACGGCGTACCGTAGACGGAGCTCGACTTGGTGGGGGTGGGCGAGCTCGAGGCCGAAGGGGTGCTCCCGCAGGCGGCGAGCAACAGAGGGATGGCCAAAGCTACGACTCCCAGCCCAACGAAGCGGTGGTCCGAGCCAGCACGGCGGTAACTGCATAACCTCATCGGATCACTCCTCCCTAGGGCTTCAGCGGGCTTGATTGACAGCGGCAAAGGACGCCTCCGTTCGGGGTCCCCCACCCGGTCTGGCTAGGTGGGGCCAGTGCGACCTTGATCTCGGTCATCGTCGCCCCCACGATCCTGCGCTCGATCCAGCCTCCGAGGGGAAGGACGGTCCGGTCACCGGGATACGGTCAGGACCCGATTCTGCTCGGTTGCGGGCGGTCGACATGCTGGGGATACGGCGGAGCGACCCCAAACGTTCAATGTCAGTTGTGGTGGATGGTGTAACTGCGGGGTGGATTGGCCGCTAAAGCTGTTGAACGGAGGCGCGGTCCGCAGCAGTAGGACCGTGGCCTGCTCGGCAATCGGTCTCACTGGAGGGCTCACCATGATCGTATTCGGGGTGGTGCTACTGATCATCGGCTTCGTGCTATCGATTCCCCTGCTCTGGACGATCGGGGTGATCCTGTTGCTGATCGGGCTCGCGCTGTGGATCCTGGGCAGCGTCGGACATGCCGTCGGGGGTCGACGCCACTACTTCTAGCCGCAGCCCCGCGGCGGCGGGCTCACTTAGTTCGGCTGCGGATCCCGGATGGGGAGCCGGACTGGTGCCTCGCCGGCCGCCGGGGCAGACTTTGGCCCCCTCGGAGCACCTCGCGAAAAAGGTCGCCGCGTAGTCGGACGCGCTCCAAAACGGTCCGCAGGGTGAACTGAGCTGGGTCGATGTGATCCACCTCCTCCCATCCAATCGGGGTCGATATTGGAGCTCCCGGGGCGGGCCGGGGGGAGTACACCGCGGCCAGCGTCTTGCCGACCGCGTTCTGGGTGTAGTCGATCCGCAGCCCACCCGCTCGAGCTCGCAGCGCCCAGGTTTCGCTGACCAGCTGGGGGGCGGTCCGAGCGACCTGGTGGGCGATCTCGCCCACCCACCCTCGTACCTCCTCCTGGTCGGCGCGTCGGCGCAGCGGAACATAGACGTGGAGTCCTGACTGACCGGTGGTCTTCAACCAGGCCCGCAGTTTCAGCTGATCGAGTCGCAGCTTGATCAGCTGGACCACCTCGATCGCCTGGGCGAACCCGCCCGCCGAACCGGGGTCCAAGTCAAATACCGCCCAGTCCGGATGGCTGGGTCGGTCCCGGCGCGAGTGCCAGGGATGGAACTCGATCGCCCCCTGGTTGGTGAACCAGACCAGCGCGGCGGCCTCCTGGATCACCGGGCAGATGGTGGGCGTTCCCGGGGTGGCCCGCCACCGGGGAATCCACTGCGGGGCCGAAGCCGGCACCGCCCGGCGCCAGAAGCTCTTGCCCAAGACCCCGTCCGGGAACAGCCGGATGACGACGGCTCGATCCCGGAGGTGGGGAAGGAGATATTCGGAGATGCGCAGCTGGTATTCGATCAGCTCCCGCTTGGTGATCCCCTCGGCTGGCCAGATCTGCTTCTCCAAATGAGTCAGGGAGAGCACCCGCGTGCCCACCTTCAGCTTCCCGCCCCGCGCCGGGAGCTGGGCGAGGGTCTCGAGCGCTTCCGCGGTAATTGGGTTCACCGGCGGCTGCCTGGTCGGCTCGGCCTCGGGAACTGCGGCTGCTCCGTCCGCTCAGCTGGCGGCGACCGCCTCGGCCGGGGTCGGAAGCAGGCTCTGAATTAGCCCGGGATAGCGCTCGTCGAGGTCCCGACGGCGCAATGAAGTCAGCTTGCGCGTGCCGTCGCAGCGCTGCTCGATCACTCCGGCCTCTCGGAGCACCCGGAGGTGGTGGCTCAGGGTGGATTTGGTCACCTGCACCTGGAAGTTGCCGCACGAGATCGGGTGGTCGGAGCCGGCCAAGGCTCGCAGGAGTTCCAGCCGAACCGGGTCGGCCAGCGCCTGCAGGAGGTGGGTGATCTCCGCGACCGGAGGCGCGGCGCCATCGACGTCGCTGTGGTCGAGCGCCGCGGTAATGGTCATTGTTTGACAGTCATCGAACTATACTGGTACGATACGCATCAAACAATACCACTCGAGAGGAGCTTGATGGGAGTGCTGAAGACCAGACGGCCAGCGTCGATCACGGACGGTGCTCTGGCAGAGGGGAGCGGCGGCCTTGGGCTCGCGCGGGATTGGTCGAGCCGTCGTCGCTGGCTTGCGCTGGTGGTCCTCTGTGTCGGGCAGCTGATGATCGTCCTGGACGCCACCGTGGTCAACGTGGCCCTGCCGGTACTCCAGCGAGACCTCAACTTCTCCCAGTCATCGGTGGCCTGGGTGATCGATGCCTACCTGATCACCTTTGGTGGCCTCCTGCTGCTGGCAGGCAGGCTGGGCGATCTCCTGGGACGCAAGCGCGTCTTCATCTTTGGGGTGGCCCTGTTCACCCTGAGCTCGGTGCTCTGCGGCCTCGCCGGCGACCAGGCAACCCTGATTGCCGCCCGCTTCCTGCAGGGCGCCGGAGCCGCCGTGATGGCCTCCATGGTGCTGAGCATCCTGGTAACCATCTTCCCGGAACCCCGCCAGCGGGTGGCGGCCATGAGCGTCTACGCCTTCGTCGCCTCGGCCGGCGGGTCGGTGGGGCTGCTGGTGGGTGGAGTGCTCACCCAGGCGGTCAGCTGGCACTGGATTTTCTTCATCAACCTGCCCATTGGGCTGGCGGTCCTGGTGCTGGGATCGATCTTGATCCCGGGTCGGCCCGGCCTCGGTTTGCACCACGGCGTCGACGTTCTGGGTGCCATCTTGGTAACTGCCGCCCCCTCCCTGGCGGTGGCGGCCCTGGTGAGCGCCGGACAGAACGGATGGGGGGCTTTCGCAACCATCGGATTGGGGGCGCTCGCCTTCTTGGCCGCGGCGGCCTTCCTGTTGGTCGAATCCACGGTGCGCAATCCGCTGGTGCCACTGCGGATCTTCCGGTCCCGGGGCCGCACCGGGGCCCAACTGGCTCGCCTGCTCTTCCCGGTGGGTCTCTTCGGCACCTACTTTCTCGGCTCGCTGTATTTCCAACGGGTCCTCGGCTACGGGGCGGTGGAGACCGGCCTGGCATTCCTGCCCTCCAACCTGGGGGTGGCGCTCTTCTCCTTGGTGATCACCAGGCGGGTGGTGGCGCGATTTGGGGCTCGGGCCTCGGTGCTCACCGGATTGCTGCTGGTGGCGGGGGCATTGCTGCTGCTGTCTCATGCCCCCCAACACGCCAGCTACCCCACGCAGATCCTGCCCGCCCTGTTGCTCTTGGGAGTCGGCGCGGGGCTCTTCTTCATGCCCAGCATCACGCTGGCGATGGCGGGAACCCGTCCCGAGGACGCCGGCCTGGCCTCGGGGCTGGCCAACGTCACCCTGCAGGTGGGAGCAGCCCTGGGGATCGCCCTGGTGGCCGGCATCTCCAGCTCGACGACCAACCATTTGCTGGCGGGGGGGAGCCCCGCCGGGGCCGCCCTCACCGCGGGCTACCACGTGGGCTTCCTGGTCTCCGCGGCAGGGATCGCTGGGGCCATCCTGGTGGCGGCGATTCTGCTCCGCAGGTCACCGGTGCATCTGGCGCCAGTGTCGGTGCCGATGCCGGTTGCCTCCGCGGTCGCTGGGGCGCCCCCTCCGGGGCCCAAGGTCGCGGTCGACTGGGCAGCGCTGGTTTCCGGGCCGGGTGCGGAGCCGGTTCCCATCGGCTCCCCGGCCCAGCCGGAGCGGGAGGAAGCGCCGGTATCCTGACCGGTCCGCGACGCCCCAATGGGGGCCCACCAGCAGCTCTACCTCCGCGCGCCCAGAGTGGCGGGCTCGGCCCACTGCGCGACTTTGACATAGCCTGACCGAGGCGGTTTCAAGCCGGCTGCGTCGACCACGAGCAGAGGAGGTCGCCCAGGGCGCGGATCGTCAGGCAAGACCAGCCCTGGAGTCCAGCGCTGGCCCTAATTCGGATGGGGGCGCATCACTACACTGCTCCCGAGGATCGCCCCGCAAAGGGAGCTGGAGGTGGGCGAGTGCCCAGTCCGCGCGACACGATCGGCAGTCCGCCGGGCCGGCGGTCGGTAGCCGGGAGCGGGTGATTTATCCGCCAGTTGGCACGCGCCTGGCTGGTTCGCCCCACGGTCGGCTAGCGAGAAGTTAGGCCACCGGTGCGCCAGCTCCATCTGCTCCTGCGAGCGCTCAGGTGGAGGGCGAGCGCCACGATTGTGGTTTTGGTGGTCGCCACCGCGGCCGTCGTGGCCGCCAACTCGGGTCCCTTCTACTACACCGCGGTGGCGAGCAATGTTTTGCACTCCACTTTGGCCGCTGCGACGGCAACTGCCGACGGCCTAACCGCCATCCCCAGCCCCGCCCTGGGCGGCATTCCGACGCGCGCCCGGGTACTGATCCCGCTGGCCCAGCACGATCGACTGGGCCGGTGGTACGCGCCGGCTATCACGACTTTCGATGCGGGGGTGATCGTGCCGGCCAACGAAAAGGGACGCTCCTACGGCACCGATCTGGTGTCGCGCACCGGGGTCTGTGCTCACCTGCACTTCGTGAGTGGCAGCTGTCCCACCGCGGCCGATCAGGTGGCGATCACGGTCCGTTCCGCGGAGGTCCTGCAGGCGCATCTCGGCAGCGAGGTGGTACTGGTCTCCCACGATGTGGTGACCCCCACCCGGGTGACCGTGGTCGGGCTGGTCAAGGTGGGAACCGGGCGCGCGCCGTATTGGATGAGCGACAACTTTTTTGACTACGCCGGGCTGCCCAAGACGGCCTCCGGGATTGCCCAGTTCCTCAACCGGCGGGCCCCCTCGGTGGTGGAGCAGCTGCCCTTGCTGGATGCCTTCTTCACGGTTCCGGCCACGGTGGAAAAGCTCCCCCTTTCCGCCCTGGTCCAGTTTCGACTGCGGGTTAATACGGTCGGGGTAAATGACGCCCAACAGCTGATTCGGGCCAGCCGGGCCTTCGCCTACACCGCCAACACGAAGTACATCGACCCGGTCACGACTCAGCTCGACTCGGAGCTGACCCAGGTCACCAACCAGGACAACCTGATGCTGGCCGTGGTGGTGGTGGTCTCCCTGGAGCTCGTGCTGCTCACCCTGTTCATCCTCTTCGGCCTCGTGGCCCGGACCGTCGAAGGTCGGCAGCGGGAGATTTCCCTCGCCAAGCTGCACGGTTTCCGGCGCCGTTCAGTGCTCGCGGTGGGCCTTTTGGAACCGCTGGTGATCTTGCTGGCCGCCATTCCCCTCGGGGTGGTGCTGGCCTGGTTCGCTATGCGGATCGCCTCGGCGCTCGTCCTCAACAATGCCCCGGTCCTGTTCTCACCGCTGGTCATTTATGCATCTCTGGCCGCCTTCGGTGGTGGCCTGCTGGCCACCTTCTTTGGCGCCTGGCGGATCCTCCGCCGACCTCTCTCCGACGAGCTGACCGGCTCGGAGGCGCAGCTATCGGCCGCCGCCCGGGCGGCGCTGGAAGCGATGGTCGTGATGTTGGCGATCGGGGCCATGGTGGAGCTTCGGGTTTCGGGGGTTTTGAGCGGCGGCGAGCCCAATCCGCTCGCCCTGTTCGCCCCCGCCCTGATCGCGGTAGCCATCGGGGTTCTCGGGGTTCGACTGGTCCCGGTAATCTGCCGCGCCGGCATCCGCTGGACCCGGGACACCACCCGGTTGGCGGCTCACCTGGCAGTGCGCCAGGTGGCTCGACGGCCCGCCAATCTGCGCCAGATTCTGGTGCTCTCCCTGGCCACCGGACTCGCCTCGTTCGCGGTCGTCGGGTGGGCCGTCGCGGCCCAGAACCGGGTGGCTCGAGCCGACTTCGAGATCGGAGCGGCCCGGGTGCTCCAGGTCAAGGTGCCGGTGTCGGTGAACCTGGTCAGCGCCGTCGACCGGGCCGACCCCTCGGGCAGGTACGCGATGGCGGCTGAGGAGTCGATCACTCCCAGTGAGGCGCTGCTGGCGCTGGACACCAGGCGGCTGGGTCGGGTCGGCTACTGGCAGCGCTCAGTAAGCGGCGCCAGCCTCCCGCAGTTGGTTGATTGGCTCCGGCCCAAACTCTCGCCGGAGATGGTGATGCAGGGGCGCCAGGCGCGGCTGATCGTCGCCCTCGCAGCGCCGTTGGACCCGGAACCGGATCTCCAGTTCAACCTGTTCGATTCGGGCGGGGACAGCACTCTGGTCGACTTCGGGTTGATCAGGCCCGGAACGCACACCTACGTCGCCTCGCTGCCCTCGGCCTGCGCCGGCGGGTGCCGGGTCTCCGAAATGGTCCCGGTCTGGCAGCCCAACCCGGGCGGTCCCCAGAAGGTGAACTATTCACTGGTCCTGTCCTCACTTCAGACCAGGTCCGGCCCCCACTCCGCCTGGCGATCCGACTTCGGTGGGTTCTCCCGGCCCGGATACTGGCAGCCGGCCTTTCCCGGAGCCTCAGCGACCGGGAGTCCGGATGGCAAGCTGACGACCCAGTTCACCTCCTCGGGGACTGAGCTGTGGGTGCCCGGGCTGACCCCCGGCCCGCTGCCGCTCACCCTCCCCGGGGTCACCACCAGCGCCGCTCAAGAGAGCAACCCGGTTTACGCCTCGGCCGAGGACTTCGACGGTACCGAGCTCACCCTGAACCTCTCCCGGGAGACGCGGGCCCTGCCGAGGCTGGGGGAGTATGGCTTCCTGTTGGACCTTCCCTTGGCTCTGCGGGCGGAAACGAGCATCCCCTTCGCGACTTCCGACCAGGTGTGGTTGGCGCCGCACGCTCCGGCTCGCGTGATCCAGCGGCTCCGCCAGGAAGGGCTCATCATCGAGTCATCCCAGACGCCGGCCCCACTGCTGTACAGCTTCGATCACGGTGGCCTCGCCTTCGGCTACGTCTTCTTTCTCTTCGCCGCCGGGGCGGCCGTGCTGCTGGCGGCCTGCTCGGGGGTGGCCACCGTGCTGATGAGCGCCCGAGGGCGGGGATTCGAACTGGCGGTGCTGCGGGCCACCGGGGTGAGCCGAAGAACCCTCCTGCTCTCCCTGATCTTCGAGCAGCTGTTGGTGGTCATTCCGGGGATCGTGCTGGGCCTGCTGGCGGGAGTGCTGGCCGCAGCCCTTGCCCTCTCCTCGGTGCCCCAATTCGGCAGCAACGTCGGCGCGCCGCCGCCGGCGACCACTCTGCCTTGGCTGCCGATCGTCTGCACCGCGGTGGTGATGGTGGTCTTCCTGGCGACCACCGCTTCGGTGAGCTCTCTGGTTGCCCTGCGGCGAGCTCGCTACCAGACGCTGAGGAGTGAGACCTCGTGACCTCAGCCCGGGCCAGCCAGATGCGCCCGGGGTTGGCGATCCACTGCGACGCCGTGGTTCATCTTTATCCCAACCCCGGCGGGGACGTGGTGGCGCTGCGCGGAGTCGACCTCGACGTGGAGGCGGGAAGTGCGATCGCCCTGCTGGGCCCCTCCGGATCCGGGAAGTCCACCCTGCTGGCGCTGCTGGCGGGGCTCCTCCGTCCTTCATCAGGGCATGTGGTGGTCGGCAGCCACGACCTGGGCCGGCTCAGCAATCGCCGCCTGTTGGAGCTCCGCTCTCGCGAGATCAGCCTGATGCTCCAGGAGCCGATGCGCAATCTACTCGGCTTCGGGACAGCCGAGCAGAATGTGGGCTTTGCCCAGCGGGGAGTTAGGCACACGCGCTCTGACCTGGCCCTCCGCCCACCGATGGAGCTGCTGGAGATCCTGGGCATGGGGCCAATCGCCCATCAGACGGTCGCCACCCTTTCGGGAGGCGAACAGCAGCGGGTGGCCATCGCGGCCGCCGCCGCCACCGGACCGGCCTTGATGCTCCTCGACGAACCCACCAGCGAGCTGGACAGTGCCAGCCGGGATCTGGTCGTGGAGCTGGTGCTCAAGGTGCACCAAGAGCTCGGCACCACCCTGGTGGTGGTGACTCACGACAAGAGAGTGGCCGATGCCATGCCCCGCACCGTGACCATTCGCGACGGCCGGGTCGGCGCGGAGGGCCGGCAGGGAGTTGAATACGCGGTGGTCGGTCGGGACGGGAGCGTGCAGCTGCCGCCCGACGTGATGGAGTGGATCCCGCCGGGGACCCTGCTGCGGGTGCGCCGTCACGCGGCCGGAGTCGACCTGCTCACCCCGGAACTGGAGTCGGATGGCTAGCGAGATCTGGGCCCAACAGGTGGGGGTCTCGGTGGGGTCCCGCACCATCCTCGAGGCCGTCGATCTTCGGGTCATGTCCGGAGAGATGGTCGTGATCACCGGCCCATCGGGGTCGGGGAAGACCACCCTATTGCTGGTGATGGCCGGCCTTCAGGATCCCGACCGCGGCCAGGTGCTTTTGGACGGCGCCCCGATCTCCACTCGGGACGACACCCGGCGCCGCTTCGGGGTGGTCTTGCAAAATCACGGACTGGTCTGGGTGCTCACGGCCGCCGAAAACGTCGCCATCGCGCTCCAAGCGCGCGGACTGAACCGCTCCGAGGTCGCGGAGCGGACCCACCAACTGCTGGTCGGGCTCGGCCTCGCGGACAGCGCGAATCGCCTCGTCCGTGACCTGTCCGGAGGCCAAAGGCAACGCGTGGGGGTCGCTCGGGCTCTGGTCGCAGAGCCCGAGGTCCTGCTGGCCGATGAACCCACCTCAGAACTGGATGCCGAACGCCGGGCGCTGGTTCTAAATCTATTGCGCAACCACGCCAGCAAGGGAAACATCGTCATCGTCGCGTCGCACGACCAGGTCGTGGCGAATGCTGCCGGACGCGCGCTCGCACTGGTTGACGGGAGGCCCTACAGCGCTCCATGAGTTCATGCCGAGTGCAGCTCCATCAATCCCCAAGTCGGGCTCGCAGTTGGATCCACGCGCACCCGGGCTCCGCCTGGGCGCGCACCCGCCGGCCCGAGCAGGGATCGATCATTCCCTGATCGCGCCGACCTCCGGCAAGAGGGTCGGGGAGGATGCCGGGTGGGCCGACCCGACCGTCGCCACCAAGCCGGCGTTGGTCATCGCTCCGTCCGCTAGCCGCAATAACCTGTCGATACGGCGCTCGGGAGTGTTATGCGAGCCGAGTCTCCAGTGCGGCGCGCTCCAGGCGGCCTCGATAGCTCTCCCACCAAGCCTGGTCGCCCGGGGCCATGCTGTCGTCGCCCCTCCGCCAGCCGACGGATCCGTCGATGAGCTCGCGAATAATATCGGCGTGCCCGGCGTGTCGATTGGTCTCGGCGATCATGTACACCAGAATCCTTTGCAACGTCACCTCGCCCGAGTCGCCCCACCA
>Ga0307374_10010362_pt1 | contig 13517 bp, 12 predicted proteins | sample OX3MG_FD_202532 | JGI IMG/M metagenome (GOLD analysis project Ga0307374, IMG submission 202532) | Soil microbial communities from Risofladan, Vaasa, Finland - OX-3 | ecosystem: Environmental > Terrestrial > Soil > Coastal area > Acid sulfate soil | place: Finland: Risofladan, Vaasa | collected...
CCAGATGCCAGCGTCAGAACGGCAGCGCGGCCTGGGCGAGATCCGCGCCGAGGTGGTGCGGATGGCGGAGCTTTCCGCCTCGTTACTCCAGCTGGCCAAGGGCGATTCGGGCTCTCCGATCCAAAGTGAGGAGATGGACTGGGACCTCTTTCTGGCCGAGGCGGCCACCGACGCCAGGCGTATCTGCGCACCGCGTCCGGTCGAGTCGATGATCGAGGCCCCCCTGGGTACCGGTAGGGGCGAGCGGGACGCGCTCCTCGGCGTCCTGCGCGCACTGTTCGACAACATTGCGCGTCACACCGCGCCCGACGCGCCCGTTCGTCTCGTTGCCGGCGCCGACGCGACCACCATAAGGCTGCAGGTACAGGACGCGGGCGCGGGCGTCGAGCCTCACAATCTGCCCCATATTTTTGATCGCTTCTATCGAGCCGAACCCTCCCGCCACGGGCACGGAACCGGTCTCGGACTGGCCATCGCGCGCAGCGTGATCGAGCGCCATGGCGGCACCATCACGGCGGACAACGCGCCCGGGGGCGGCCTGGTGGTGAGAGTAGTCCTGCCTCGCTTCGTGGCGTCCAAGACCGTTCCGACTGACGGCACCGCAGCGTCGGGCTGACAGATAAGATCGCGCTCGCTGCTGCGGGTTGACCGCTTGACGTTTCCGAAGTCATGGCGCTGCCATACCGCCCCCACCATTGTCAGCTGACAGAAGAATGCTGACCTCGAATGTCCCTTCAACGCTGCGTCGACTGCCTCATTGGTGACGCCCGCGCTCTGATGCAGTCGATGGACGTCGACTCTGCGCGCTGCGCGTTAGGCCGAGTTCGTGTCACGCTCGCTCAGGGCGGCGATAAAGGGACGGGGGTGATCCGAGGTGCGTCTCACCTCGAGCTCAGCTACAGATCTCGATCGCAGCTGTTGGGAATCGCGCCCAGGAGGCCGACTGCGGACCGCTCTTGGCGCGGGAACGCGAGCCCATGAATTCACATGCCGTGCAATCAGGTGCGATAACGCTTCCCCAGGCGCCATTCGGATGATGAGGTCGGATCGGGCTCTCCCTGGCCCCAGAGTCCCAAGCTCCACCCTTGGGGACGGCGCGGTTCGTGGCCGCGAGCCAGATCCCCGCGAGGATGGGTGTTGCGCGTCGCCGTGAGGCGGGCTCCGGCGATATCGTCCTCAGATAAGCCGTGGCCCTCGGCGCGCTACTCGGCCCGCGCTCGATTGACCACCATTGGTCTCACCTCGCCTACGAAAACAGGTCGGGTACTGGCGGCCGCGTGGCGCGCGGTATCATCCCGGGTTCACGATTGACGTGCGGCGCAGCTTCAAGGTTAGCGGCTTGAGTAACATATTGCCCCTGGCAGGCGATGGCCATCTGAGACATCCAAGGCCGCACGCTAAAGCCAACGGCAAACTCAACGGTACAGATAATTGTAAGAGCGAAATCGGGCTCCGATGTGGTTACATGGTGAGTGAAATCGCAGTTGGCTCTCGATCTGCGCGGCGGCTCATGCTGCGCTCAAGCGTTATCAGACGATCAACTTCACGGTCAAGGAGAAACTCAATGTCGCAGAACAGTCCTCGCAGCCGATCCGAGTCCAAATCGGCACGAACACGGCGAGCTGGCACGCTGGATGAATTGCAGGCCCTGGTGAGCCAGCTGATCAAGGAAAATCAACAGCTCAAAAAGCAGCTTGACCGGCAGAGTGCCAAGCCCGCCGGCGAGACCGTCGATCCGAGGGTGCTGGCGGGGATCACGCGCAAGCTCGAGCGCGCACTGGGTCCGGTCAAGCCGGCCCGTGCCGCCAAGCCGGTGCGCCGGCGGGCGGTCAGCCCCGAGGTCGCCGAGCGCCGGCGCCAGGCCCTGACCAAGGCGCGCGCGGTGCGCGCCGAAAAGCGAGCCGCGGCCGCCGGGGCCTGAGCTCCCCCCCGGGCTGGTCCCGGGAATATGCAGGCCGCACCCAGGGGTTGTAAGCCGGAGATGATCAAGGTTTACGGAACCACCTGGTGTGCGGACTGCAAGCTCGCCAAGCGCGTGTTGGACGAGCAGGGCGCGGGCTACCAATGGATCGACATTGAGGCCGAGCCCGAGGCAGTGGCGACGGTCGAGAAATTGAACGGCGGTATGCGTTCGGTGCCGACGATACTGTTTCCGGATGGGCGGGTGATGGTCGAACCCTCGCGCCAGGAGTTGACTCGGGCGCTGGCGGGATAGAAGCGAGTCCACACAATTACGCTCCGTGGTTTCGTCCCAGAGCGTAAGGCTGGCGGCGCAACGCATACGGAACCGCGCGCTGGTGATCTTTGTGGCCGGTGTGATGTCCACCCTGGTCTTCTTTTCGCTCATCATCTTTGCCGCGTCGTCAACGCAGTCGGCGCGCCTGCAGCTGGTGACCGCGCAGACGACTCAGCGCGCGTCCGATCGCTAACTGGAAGGAATGCTGGCTGCGGACGCAGGGCTGCTCGCTTACCTCGGCAGCATGAAATCAGGCGAACTGGCCGGCTACGAGCATGGTCTGGGCCAGGCTGCCGGCGCCGTGGCCGGACTGGTGCGATCTCGGCTCTCAAAGAGCGAGGCCAGGGCTCCGGTTTCGGCCTCGCCATCGTGCGCCAGCTGGCCGAACTCCACGGCGGTACCGTGAGCGTCGCCAGCACCCCGGGCCAGGGCTCGATGTTCTCGGTCGAACTTCCAACGGCGGAGCCGGTCGCGTGAGCCAGTCCGCCTCGGCCGAGGCCGTGCCCACGCCGGGCGCTCTGATCCTCTTCGCCGACGACGAGGGCACCATTCGCAAGATGGTCGGGGCCTATCTCAGGCGGCGGGGCTACGAGGTGGCGCTGGTCGAGGACGGTGAGCAGGCCTGGGCCGCGATCCAGCGCCGGAGGCCGCAGCTTCTCATCACTGACATCAACATGCCCCGCCTCGACGGGCTGGGGCTGATCGCGCGCCTGCGCGCCCACCCCGACACGAGCCTGCTCCCCGTGATCATCCTGACCGCGACCCTGAGCGCGGCCGAGGTTGCGCGCTCGGGTTGGGGGGGAACCGGCTTGCTCGTCAAGCCAGTCGAGCTGGCCGCCCTCGCGTCCGCCGTCGCTCGAGCCCTGGCCCCGCCCACAGGGGAGATGATCTCCCCTGTGGGCGGCTGAAGCTCAGGCCTGGCTTCGAGCCAGGCGTCCGCGCGCCAGGACGTAGTAGATCAGCCCGGCGACAACGAAGCTGACCAGGAACGTGAGGTCACCGAGCTGAGGGATCCTGAGCGGCAGGGGGCCGGTGTAGAGGGCCTGATTGCTGAACAGATAGATCGAGACCACCCCGCCCACCACGAGCGCGATGGGGCCCGCCCAGTTGCTGTGTCGGCGGTCGTAGAACACCGACTCGTCGCCGAAGCGACCACGCCGCAGCAGGTAGTCGACGAACACGACGCCCAACCAGGGTCCGATCCAGTAGCTGATGACCAGAAGGAAGTTCTCGTACTTGCTACCGGGACCATTGTTGCCGGTGTAGGCGACGATGAAGCCGATCACTCCAAATCCCAGCGCCACAATGGCGCGGCGCAGATGGGAGGGAATGTTGATCCCCAGGGTGAGAAATGACATGGCGCCGCTGTAGACGTTGAGCGCGTTGGCCGATACCGCGCCCAGGGCGATGCAGAACAGCGTGGCCTCAAACACGACTTTGGGCATGGCGAGCTCGAGTTGAACGGTGGGATTGGTACCGAGCCACCGGGTTCCGGCGACGGTGACCAGAGCCGCGCCCGCGATCTCGAGCACGACGCAGGAGACGAAGACTCCGGCGCCGGCCCAAAAGCCGGTCCAGAAGCGGCTCGACAGCGAGGGCAAATAACGCGTGTAGTCGGAGGCGTAGGGATTCCAGCCACAGGCGTAGCCGAAGGCGGTACCCGCGGTCAGCAGGAAGGCGCCGATCGGGCCACCGAAGGCGAGTGGGGCCTTGGCGCTGAAGCCGTAGCTCAAGTTGGAGTGGCCAAAGATGAAGCCGCATGCGACCAGGAAGACCACCGCCAGCGGGATGAACGCATAGCGTTCCCAGCGGTGGACCAGGTTGTGGCCGAAGAACGCGATGGCGATCTGTATCACGACGATGATGACGAGGGAGACCTGATACGAGAATCCGAAGAGGGCGGAGAGGGCGAAGGTCCCCGAGACCGAGTTGACCGCGAACCAGCCGATGCCGGCGGTGATCGACATCAGCCCCGCGGGCAGGATGTTGCCGAAAAAGCCGAACGCAGCTCGTCCCTGAACCATCTGGGGGACTCCGAAGCGCGGGCCCCACGAGGAGAGCACGGCGTGGGTTATAGAGCCCAGCGCGGTGCCCAAGATGGCGGCCAGGGCCACCTCCCAGAAGCTGCCTCCGAACAGATACACGCCGATGCAGCCAACGAATACGGTGGCGAACTCAAGGTTGGGAGACATCCAGGTCCAGAACAGCTGCAGGGGTCGGCCGTGGCGCTCCCCCTCGGGGATGTACTCCACTCCGCCTGGTTCGACCGCCACCACTCGCTCGCCGTAGAGACCCTCGCGGACAGGTACCGCGGTACCAACGCCGGGCGATTCGACCGCTGCTGGCGACATGCCATCCTCCACTCAAAACGGCTGCGACGAGGGTGAGACTAGCAGACCTCGGAGCCCGCTGTCGGAGGGGCTCCGGCGGACCGCGGGCGCGCTTCTGCTAGCCTCGGCCAATGCTCGATCTGCTTCTGCGCGGCGCCCGCCTGGCAGGGGCTGAAGCGGTCTGCGATTTGGGGGTTGAGGACGGCTTGCTGGCCCCGCCGGAGGCCGAGGCCAAGATGACCATCGACCTCTGCGGACGCTTGGTTACCCCGGCTCTGGTCGAACCCCATATCCATCTCGACGCCGCTCTTACCGCCGGCCAGCCGAGAGCGAACCTCAGCGGCTCGCTCTTTGAGGGCATCGCCATTTGGTCGGAGCACCTGAGCCAGATGACCGAGGACGAGGTCAGGCGGCGCGCGCTCGCGGTTTTGGGCTGGGAGCTGGCGAGCGGAGTCCAGCACGTGCGCAGCCACGTCGACGTCTGCGACCCCCAGCTGCGCGCCCTGGAGGCGCTGCTCCAGGTGCGCGAGGAGGCGGCCGGCCAGATCGATCTTCAGCTCGTCGCCTTTCCCCAGCAGGGCATCATGTCGTTTCCGGACGGGGTCGAACTCATGCGCCGGGCGGTGAAGATGGGGGTGGACGTGGTCGGCGCCATCCCGCACTTCGAGATGACGCGCGAGCAGGGCGTGGAGTCGGTGCGGTTCGCCATCGAGCTCGCCTGTGAACACGGTCTGATGGTCGACATTCACTGCGATGAGACCGACGACGAGCAGTCGCGATTCAGCGAGGTCATGGCCGCCGAGACGGTCAGGTTGGGGATGGAGGGGCGGGTGACGGCGAGTCACACCACCGCCATGCACTCCTACAACGGTGCCTACGCCAGCCGACTCATCGCCAACATCGCCCGGGCCCAGATGCACATGGTCACCAACCCACTCGACAACTCCGTGCTTCAGGGTCGCTTCGATGGCTATCCCGTGCGCCGAGGGCACACCCGGATCAAGGAGCTGATGGCGGCCGGCGTCAACGTCTGCGTGGGCCACGACTCGGTCATGGACCCCTGGTACCCACTTGGAATCGGCGATCCGCTCCAGGCTGCGTTCGTCCTTGCGCACCTCGGCCAGATGACCGGCGCCCACGAACTCGACCAACTCCTGGAGATGGTCACGCTCAACCCCGCGCGCGCTCTCGGCCTGACCCCGGGCGCGCTCGAGTTGGGGGCACCGGCCGACCTGGTGGTCTTCGAGCAGACGACTTGGTTTGACGCCCTCCGCCGGCTGAGCCCGCGCCACCTGGTGCTGCGCCAGGGGCAGGTGGTCGCTCGCTCCCAGCCTTCGCACACGACGCTGGTCTGGGACGGGTCTGAGCAGGAGGTGGATTTCGGTGCGTGACGACTTGGGCCAGCTCGGCGTTGTGATCAGGTGACGAATCGAGCGCGCGTCCTGGGTCCGGGCGCGACCAGTTGAGGGGGGACAGCCGCCCCCCATTCAGTCGGCGCGGCCGCGCCCGGCAGCGCCGGCAGCGCGGCCTCCAGCTTCGCCTGGGAGGCATTCTGCTCGTGCTGCTCGGATTTCTGGCCTCGGGGGCGATCGGTGCTGGAGCCTACTTCCTGCCCCTGATCAACCTCGCGGTCTCCCAGACCGGTCAGCAGGCGAGCGTTCCCCGGGGCAACGCACCGGTGGGATCGACCAGCACCCAACAGCCCTTCACGCTGCTCCTGCTGGGGTCGGACAACGATCAGAAATTCTGCTACCTGCCCACGCTCTGCGACGTCTCGGCCAAGGGCACCGGGCTCCTCACCCAGTCCATGATCCTGGTCCGATTCGACCCCCAGGCCAAGAGCGTGACCATGTTCTCCATCCCGCGCGACCTGTACGTGCCGCTGTCAACGGGGGGGACGCAGAAAATCATGGTGGCGTTCTCCTACGGTGGCGTCAGCGCGGCCATCTCGACCGTGGAGGAGGATTTCAACGTCCACGTCGACCAGTACGCGTGGATCGGGCTCCAGGGCTTGATCAACGTCATCAACAAGGTCGGGGGGGTCGACGTGCCGATCATGAACCCGGTTCTGGACGACGCCTACCCGGCTGACATCAACACCTCCAACCCCTACGGCTTCTATCGCATCGCGGTCCTTCCCGGCGCCCAGCACATGGACGGGGCTCACGCGCTCGAATACGTGCGTTCGCGCCACTCTGACCTGCGCGGCGACTTCGGCCGCTCCATCCGCCAGCAGCAGGTGCTGCTGGCGCTGCGAGATGAGGCCTACAAGGTGTCGGCGGGGGATCTGCCCGGGGTGGCGGCGGCCCTCAACAAGCAGTTCCAGACCTCGATGAGCCTTAAGGACATCGCGTCCCTGCTGCCCGTGGTGCGCTCCATCTCTCTCGCCCAGATCCACCAGGTGACCCTGGTCGACGGCTATACCTCAAACCTGACCTTGCCCTCCCAAGAGCAGGTCTTAATCCCCGACTGGTCCAAGATCCTGCCCCTGGTGCACCAGTACTTCCCCAGCTCATGAGGCGCCTCAGCGTACTCATGCTGGCGTTGCTGATGGTCGTCTTCGGATTCGGCGTGTATGCATTTCTGGGTCACACCCGGCGCTCGACCGTACCGGAGACGACCCACGTCACCCTCCCCAAGAAGATTGCGTTCACCCTGCCCGGAACCATCGTCACCGTCTCCTCCGGCCAGCTCTTCAATCTCACCGGCGGACGCTTCAGCCCTCTGGGGCCACCCGGTTCCTGGTCCCAACCCGCTTTCACTCCCGACGACCAGCAGATGGTCGCGGTCAAGCGCACCGGCAACTATTCAGACCTCTACCTGCTCTCCAGTACGGGCGCGGTGAAGCGGCGCCTGACCTCTGATCAGAACACCTATCAGGTCTATTCGAACCTGTGGGCGTTTTACCCACGCGTCAGTCCCGACGGGAAAACGGTCTTCTTCAGCACCGATCGAGGCAAGAACCTGGCCAGCTACACCGTGGATCTGGCCATCTGGTCGGAGCCGCTGGGCGGCGGCTACGCTCAGCGCTGGACCATCCCCAATCCCGGTACCGGCGGCGACGTGCAGCCGGTGCCACTGGCCAGTGGGGGCCTGATCTACACCAAGTTCGGCATCGATTCGAGCGGGCTCAACGTGTCCACGATCAACCTCAGGCTCCACCCCTACGGGACCGAGGTCGAGTTGACCCAGCCCGAGCAGCATTGCCAGCAGCCGGCGCTCAACCCGGACGGGACCCGGATCGCCATGGTCTGCGCGGTGTCGGCTCGAGTCGACGAGCTCGAGGTCTGGCAGTTCGACGGTCAGCAGCTGATCGGTCCTCCGACTGTCGTCTTCCAAAGTGGTCTGGCCGCCGTCCCCGCCTGGTCTCCGGACGGAACCGGATTACTCTTCTACGCGCCGGCCAAGACCGATCCGGCGGGCGTGTTCCAACTCTGGTATTCGCCCCTGTATGGGCAGCCCCGGCAGCTGACCCAGAGCGGCGACTTCGACGCCGTATCGCCGCCGCTCTGGATCAACTGAGCCGGCTTTAGACCGGGGGCACACCATGACGGCGGTCGATCGGGGGCTCAAATCGGGTGCTGTAGGCGCGAAAGCGCCCGATTAGAACTTCGCGCAGGCGCTCCGGTTCGACCACGTCGTCTACCGCCAGGTCGGCGGCCAGGCGGTAGAGGTCGACCCCCTCGCTGTACTCGGCCTCGAGCTGGCGGCGGAGCGCCGACCGCTCGGGTTCGGCCAGGGCGGCCAGACGGTTGTAGTACACGGCGTTGACCGCGGGCTCGGGGCCCATGACCGCGATCTGCGCGCTGGGCAGGGCGAGCACCGCGTCGGTGTCGAAGGCTGACCCGGCCATGGCGTAGAGCCCGGCGCCGTAGGCCTTTCGCACCACGACCTGGATCTTGGGCACGCTCGCCTCCGCCACTGCGGTGATCATCTTGGCTCCGTGCCGGATGATGCCGCCGCGCTCGACGTCGGTCCCGATCATGAAGCCGGGCACGTCGGTCAGGAAGAGCAGGGGCAGGTTGAAGGCGTCGCAGAGCCAGATGAAGCGGGCCGCCTTGTCCGCGCTGTCGCTGAAGAGCACGCCCCCCTTGTGCATGGGCTGGTTGGCGAGAATGCCGATGACGCGACCGTCGATCCGAGCCAGGCCGGTGATGATCTCGGGAGCGAACAGGCTCTTGACCTCGAGCAGGCTGTCGGCGTCGACGAGGGCCCCGATGACCAGGTGCATGTCGTATCCGCGGTTGGACTCGGCCGGGATGACACTGGCGATGCTGGGCCCGGCGCCGGGCGGGCAGGGATCCAGCACCGGGGCCGGCGTGGCGTGATTGCTGGGCAGGTAGGACAGGTAGTTGCGCGCGAGCGCAATCGCCTCCTCGTCGCTCTGGACCAGAAAGTCTCCGCACCCGCTCTGGGTGCAGTGCATCCGAGCCCCGCCCAGCTCCTCCAGGGTCACGTGCTCGCCCACCACCACCTCGACCATGCGTGGCGACGCCAGATACATCGACGCATTGCCCTCGACCATGATCACCACGTCGCAGAAGGCGGGGATGTAGGCGCCGCCGGCGGCTGAGGGGCCGAGCAGCAGGCAGACCTGGGGCACCCGGCCGGAGAGGCGGACCTGGTTGTGGAAGATGCGGCCGGCGTGCCGCCGGCCCGGGAACATGTCGAGCTGGTCGGTGATCCTGGCTCCGGCCGAGTCGACGAGATAGAAGATGGGGATGCGCAGCCGGGCGGCGGTCTCCTGGCTGCGCAGGATCTTCTCCACCGTGCGTGCGCCCCAGGAGCCCGCCTTCACGGTTGGATCGTTGGCCACCACCACCACCTGGCGCCCGGCGATCAGGCCCAGGGCGCTCACCACTCCGTCCGCGGGCAGGTCCTCCGCCAGGTTGTTGGCGAGCAGTCCATCCTCGATCAGAGAACCCGGATCGAGAAGCAGATCCAAACGCTCACGCACGGTCAGTTTGTGCTGCTCGCGCAGTCGCGCCAGGTGGCGCTGGTTTCCCGCCAACGCCCGTTGGCGTAGCTCCCGCAAGCGCTCCGCGTCCATCAGCGCCATAGCCTAAGCCCCCAGCCGAAGGTGCGAGCGTACCGGCGCGTTCAGCGCACCACGCCCAGGCCCAGGCCCAGGCCCAGCAGGATCAGGATCGCCCCCCCGATCTCGTCGCTCCACTCCTCGAACGCGGTCCCCAGCCGGCCGCCGATCTCGAGTCCGACGAGCGACATGAGCACGCTCACGACCCCGATCAGGACCGCGGCGAGCAGGATGTTGACGTGGTAGACGCCGATGGCGAAGCCCACCACCAGGTTGTCCACGCTCAGCGCCAGCGCGGTGAGGAGGAGGGAGCGGGTGTCCATGCCCGCCCCGGGCGCGCGCGGGGCGCGCCCACGCCAGATCGTGTAGGCGCCGGTCAGGACCAGCAGGGCGCCTCCGGCGTAGTGTCCGATCCCGCCCAGGCGGCCGCGCGCGGCATTCCCCAGGAGCAGGCCGGCGACCGGCATCAGGGCTTCGAAGGCACCGAAGGCGAGACCGACTCGAAGCCTGGTCCGGGCACTTACCCCGGAGAGCCCGATGCCGATCGAGGCGGCGAAGTTGGACAGCCCAACCGAGACCGCGACCAGCAGCAGTCCGGCGAGTGAGCCCATCTAAGGCCACTATAGGAACGTGGACAGGGTGAGCGGGCGGCGTCTTTTGGCCGCGCTTGGGATCTGGCTCCTGCTCGGGGGATCCGTCCTCCTGGTCTCCGCCATCGCCCTGCGCGCCCTCGCACCCGGATTTGCGCCGCGTCACGCGCCGGACCTGGTGGCGGGCCTGATGTGGTTGTTCTATCTCTCCCTGCTGGCGGCCCTGTACCTCAGCTTTGGTGGCTGGCGCGGACTCAGCGGCGCGCTGGGATTTCACTGGACCGGCCTCCAGGACGTGGCGCTGGCCGAGGTGGTCTGGATCATGGCGTTGATCTCCGGCGCGCTCCTCACCAGCTTGGGTGAGCGCTATCTGGGGCCGCCCCAGAGCAACGCGCTGCCTCTGGTTCGGATCTCCCTCGATCCCGTCTTCGTCGCTCTTCTGGTCCCCCTGGTGGCGCTGGTCGGGCCCGCCGCCGAGGAGATGCTGTTCCGGGGGGCGCTTCTTGGCTGGCTGCGCTCGGTCGTGCCCCTGCCCTTAGCCGTGGTCCTGAGCGCGGCCGTCTTCGCCGGCGCTCACCTGATCGTGCCGCTGCTCCCCCTGCTCTTCGTGTTCGGGCTGGCGGCGGCCTACATCTATCAGCGCACCGGATCGACCCTCAACTCCTTCGTCATGCACGCGACCCAGAACAGCCTGGCCCTAATCGCCGCCTACCTGGTCCTGTTCCGGCACTGAACCATCGCCGCCTAGTCGCGCAGCTCCTCCTCTGCGGTCTCCTCGGAGATGGGAAGGACGGCGAGAGGAAGGTCGGAGATGTCGAAGTAGCGAACCGGCTTCTGCATCCGCTTGGCGATGCCGATCTGCACCTTGACCCCGAGCGACAGGGCGCCGAAGACCCAGACCTCGTCGCTGCGGGCGAGCAGATTGTTCATCGCCTCGCGCACCAAGTCCTTGGGCACGGTGTGGAGCAGGTAGTAGTCGAAGAGCATGAAGGGGCTGATCGGCACCAGCCCGGAATCGAGCACGAACTTCTGCAGGTGGCCACGCCAGTAGTAGTTTCGGTTCGAGGTCGCGATGTAGGCGACGCGCTTGGGATGGCGCAGCGTCTCCTCGGCCTGGTCCATGGCGCTGGGCTTGGTGGTGGGCTGGAAAATTCGCTCCAGGATTCCCTCGGCAGTCTTCCCAGAGGTGCTCTCCATCGCGGCCTATGGTAAGCCGACCACCCATCCGCTCTCTCCGGATGGTGCCCTAGGGGCGCCGGATGACGTCGCGCTCCATGGCCTTCACCGCCTCCTGGGCGACCCCTTGCAGCGGAAGTCCGGATTGGCGGAGGGCGAATTCGAGCTGCCGCAGAAGCGAGTACAGGCCCTTCATGGTGCGCACGGCGTCGCCCGCATCGGCGCCTGCGGGGAGCGGGATCTGGTCCATGGGATCTCCGCTCGCCCAACGGTAGGCGAAGTCGATGTAGTCGTGCGAGGGCGGTCTGAGATTGGGCTCGTCCAGATCGCGCTCGATGTCGGAGAAGCGGAGATGGAGCTGGCGCAGCAGGCGTAGGGTCTGCGCCACGGCCGGGCTGGGCGGGTGCCTGACCTGGCGGGGACCACGATCCCGGCCCCCCCTGTCCTCGGCCGTGAGCATGACCAGGCAGGCGCAGAGCTCGGCCGGGCTCAGATGGTCGAGCCATCCCTGCCATGACGCCTCGACGATGAGAAGCGAATTCTCGGCGTAGACGCGCGAGGCGAGCAGGCCCTTGGGGCTGGGGCGCTCGCCCTCGAGGAATCCGGTCTCGGCCAGGACCCGGCAGATGCGCCGCAGCTTGCGCACGTACTCGTCCTTGGCCTCCGCCATGCGCTTCTCTCCCGCGCGCAGCGCCACTTCCAGCTGGTGGAGCTCGGCGTGACGCGCCACGTGCTCACCAAAGCGCGGGCAGCTGACCACGCGCAGCCGGCGCTGGCGCTCGGTCAGGCGCCGGCGCTCGAGATCGAACTGATGCAGCTGGCGCCCCGCCGCCCCGTGGGGCTGGCCTTTAAATCCACCCTGGCCGCGTCCCCGCCGGGGAACTGGAACGGCCTGCCGGCGCAGGCGCCGGATCTCGATCCGCAGGGCCCGCAGGCGGTCCTCCAGACGGTAGTAGTCGGTCAGATCCTGGGGACGGCAGCGCTCGCAGTCCCAGGTCGCCTGGAGATCTTTGAGCCGGACCCGCAGGTTGCTCAGCCGCTCCACCAGGTCGTGCTCTGAGTTGCGCTTCTGGTACTGCCCGAAGGAGCGCGCCATGAGCTCGTCAGCCTCCTCTGGCGTGTAGATGCGGAGCAGGTTCAGGGCCATGTTGTAGCTGGGCAGGAACTTGGACTCGACCACCAGGCTCTCGCCCATGGCCACCTCGTAGACCGTGGCGGTGGAGACCTCGGGCTCCTTTAGAATCACGCCGTCGCCGGCCAGGTCGATGCCGCGGCGTCCGGCCCGGCCCATGAGCTGGGTCAGCTGGCCCGTGGTCAGGGTCGCGAACTCGACCCCGTCGAACTTGGTGAAGGACGAGACCACCACCGCCTTGGCCGGCATGTTGATGCCCAAGGAGAGCGTCTCGGTCGCGAACACGACCTTGATCAGTCCGGCGCTGAAGAGCTCCTCGACCAGTTCCTTGTGGTATGGCAGGAGGCCGGCGTGGTGGACCGCCAGGCCCCGGCGCAGCATGTCCTGGTCGACCAGACGCTGGAACAGGGCCAGCTCGTCGGCATCCTCGAAGGTGGCCAGGCGCTCATCCACCCGGCGTTCGATCTCCGCCTTTTCGTTGCGGTCGGTCAGGTCGAGATCGTGGTAGGCACAGCGCTGCAGCGCTTCGCGGCAGCCCCGGCGGGAGAAGATGAAGTAGATCGCGGGCAGCATGCGGCGGCGGCGTAACTCGGCCAGCACCTGGAGCAGCTCGTTCTCAGGCAGCTGGCGGAACCCGGGCCGGTGCTGGTTGTGCTCGTCGTCCTCGACGCCGCGCTCGAAGGTGCGCTGCTCGATCTCCCCCGCAGGTCCGAACAGGGGCAGGAACTGGTTGTGAATGGCCATCCAGAGGGTGAGGCGCGTCGGCCGTTCAACGTGGACCACGGTTGGCAGCGGCCCCCGATTCTCTGACATCCAGGCCGCCAGCTCCTGGTGGTTGGCGATGGTCGCCGAAAGCCCGACGAACTTGATGTGGCGGGGTGCCTGAACCACGATTTCCTCCCAGACCGAGCCCCGGGGAAAGTCGTCGATGTAATGGACCTCGTCCAGGATCACCCACCCCACCGAGTCCAGCCGGGGCAGGTCCTCGTAGAGCACGTTGCGCAGAATCTCGGTCGTC
>Ga0307374_10010363_pt1 | contig 13516 bp, 19 predicted proteins | sample OX3MG_FD_202532 | JGI IMG/M metagenome (GOLD analysis project Ga0307374, IMG submission 202532) | Soil microbial communities from Risofladan, Vaasa, Finland - OX-3 | ecosystem: Environmental > Terrestrial > Soil > Coastal area > Acid sulfate soil | place: Finland: Risofladan, Vaasa | collected...
CAGAGACGGTCGCATCGTCTGCTCCTTCTCATTCCGAAGAATGCCCTGAGCAGACCACACACGGGGCCTTATTGTCAAGATAGCATCCGAGAACAAGTCGACTATGTCTACTTGACCGACGTTCTAGTATGGGCAGTTGAAGAGGAATCCGCGAAAGAAAGCACGCCCGCACCTCCAAAGCGGACACGAGTACGCCGAAAGCCTTAGCCGACATAGCCAGCAGTGGTACAGTGCGAGTGGCTGAATGACTGGCAAACTCCATCGGTCGAGATCTACTAACAACCTGTCTGCTAGGATATTGCACGGGAGTATGCCGTGGCTACTTGATCGACGAGACCGAATGCCGGGGACACCGCCCTAACTCCTCCCGTCGTGCCGAGAAGCTGCAGGCTACCCTTTCGCCAACCGTCGTGGTTGAGATACACCCAACTCCTCCTGCCACCCTAGCGCTTGACAACAGCCTGTCCGTCTGCTTATATAGCACCAGACCCCTTTCCTATGAGCAACCACGAGCGACAGCCAGGGCGACCCTCCGACGAGGGCGAGCCTCTCCATCCCACGTCGTTACCCGACGAGCTGGAGGCCTTTCCCCAAGATCTGTCACCTTCGTATCGAGTTCGCGGCGTAGCTTCAGCTTTAGGTCCTCTAACGCCTCCTGCTCATCAAGTGTGAAGAGATAGCTTGCTTTGTACAGGGGAAGTTCACCGAGGCTGAATCGCGAGGCCGGAAGAGGCTCTGATTTGGGTTCAGCAGTAACATCTGACGCCGTTTTCGGCGGGACTGGCTCCTTGGCCGGTACTCTCGCCTTCTCGCTTGTTGTTACCTGAGTTGGCTGTTTCGATGGGACAGGCTTTGGGGTTGGTTCGAACAGGCGCTGATCGAGCTTTGCAGGTGTAGTTTGCTCAGAGAGCCGGATGCCGGCAAAAGGATCGTCACGCGCCATGCTTGCTCCCCTCTCCCGCCAAGCTGTATCGCCGATCAGCCGCAGCGTCCTCAATAACTTGGCGGTCGGTCACCGTTTTCTTTTGATAGAATCCTAAGCTAGACTTTATCCATTTCTTGGGATAAGCGCAGGCGCGCCGTTTCGAGCCACTTGCTGTCCGGTCCGGGTTTTCGCATGTCCAGATTTCGGGGGGACATGCAAAAAAGGGTAGCGCTACACTCACCCGTGACGTGGATTCCGAACTGGCCTGCGGCGGCCGTTTGACCCCACCGGTCCACGCGATCGACCTGTTATAGGCGGGCGACCACGGTTAGAGGCGGTGCTACCCGGATCAGCGGCACAATGGATAAAGTCTAGCCAAGGGGCTGTCCTTGTACACGGATGCAAGTTCGGTCTGGAACGCCTCGCTGAAGATGAGCTGGCGCTGGTGTCGGAGGAAAACGAACAGCTTCGCCCGGCGAATCCGTTTGACGATGCCCTGCTCGGGGGGCGACAACTCAACCGGTGGCTGCCAGTAGGAGGGACGCATGGATGATCCTCGCTTTCGGAACGAATGCCTCCAGCAGACCATACGTCCTCCTTTCTCGTCAACCAACCGCCCAGCCAACTCTAGTTGACCGACGCGCTAGCTCGTTTTCCCCACGCGCGTGGGGGTGGCCCGTATTAACGCGCCGCAATGCTTACATTGCATCGGTTTTCCCCACGCGCGTGGGGGTGGCCCGCCTCAAGGGTGACTACGTCCGAGACGAGGCCGAGCAGGCCACGTACCTGCGCGAGCTGGTGGACATCTTCAACGCCGCGGGCGTGGACAGCGCGTTCTGGACCATATTCGCCGACTACACACTGCCCCATCGCGACGACCCACGGGAGGACGTGGACATAGCCAGTTATGGCGTGGTCAAGGTGCTCGAAGGCCGGCTCGGCGACACCTACCTCGACATGCCTTGGGAACCCAAAGCCGCGTTCACCGCTCTGGCCGACTATTACCGGGACTGACGCGGTCAGCCGCGGATCAGCCAGACCACGTCGTCGTCAGCGAGCCGCCGCGGCGATTCCAGCCCCAGCCGACGGATCACCGTGGCGCGGCGCACGACAGTGTCCCCAACTGCTCGATTAGGTGAGAGACGACTCGAATTCTGATGCTCACAGCCTGTTAGGGTAGCGATCACAGTCGCTCGATCCAGGGATGTTGGGGGTTCGATACCGCGAGTGCCGTGGCGAGCCACGTCCGACTCGTCTTATCGAGGAGCGGGAATACCAGGGTGAAATCGTGCTCATCCTTGGCCAATGGGACGGTCTTTGCCTTGAAGAGGAGTTGAATCTCCGTCGCGAGGTAAGGGATTCCCGCGGGGGATTGGCGCGTGAGGATGGCCAGCGGCCGACTCACGCGCCAATCCCGACGGAATATCTAGCGGTCCCCGTCGGTGTCGGCCAGCATTAACTGGAGTGCCCAGGGTGCGGTTGGATGGGGTCGGCACCAGATGTCGTGGACGTGCGCCGGGACGATCTCGCCGGGCTCCCAGGGGCGGAGCGTCCCCGGCGGATCAGCGGCGTGCAGATCCCAAGTGGCCAGCGTCGCCTGGACTGTGAGCTGATCGCCCCGGAGGATCTGCACGTCGATGTCCGCGTGAGAGCGCCTCATCCGTCTGACAAAGAGATCGATGGCCCATCCGCCGGCAACAGCGGCTTCCAGACACCGTGCTCGTCCGCCATCGGGTGACCTGGCCCTCCTCGGAACACTTGTCGCCCTATCGCCCGGGTGGGAAATAGGCTTCGATCTCCCGTGCAACAATGGCTGGCCGCGTCATGATGGGGACGTGCCCCGCGCCCGGCACCTCGACGAGCGTACTGTTCGGCAAGCGGTCACGCAGATCCTCCATTGCCGCTCGCGGGGCTAAGACGTCCTCCGACCCACGGACCAGAAGCACCGGCGCGCTTACATCAGCCAAGTGAGGGGCGAGTTGCGACGCACTGTCACGACCGATTCCCCACAGGCGCGTTGCTGCCTCCGGATCGGCTCGCAGAAGAATGTCGAGGCCCCAGCGGCGGATGTGGTCCGCATCGGGTTCGGGTATGCAGAGATCAACAAACCAGCGTATCCGGGCATAGTGGTCGTCTCCGGGCCATGTCGAGGGCGGTCCGGTGATCGGTGAAGGCCCCACTGTGGGAGGGCGAGGCAGGCCACCGCTGCCGTCGACCAGAACACGCCGGAATACTACGTGAAGCCCCAGGTCCGTCCGCAGGTTCGTTCCAAGGGGAACCGGGGAGCGAGCTTACCTGGATCCTCGATCCGACGAACGGAAATCTTTTCGTCGAGGGGCTCACCGACAACGAAGCGGTGATGCTTGTGACCGATCTTCTGCCGCCGGCCCGATCGATCGATTGCGCTCGTCCGCTCACGACTGCCGCGTTGCCGCGACCGGGCCGTGTTGACGGGCAAAGCCTCCAGGTCGCTCGGATCTACCACGGATCCGCCGTGGAAGGGCCGGGACGGCGCAGCGTCCTTCAGGTTCAGGGCTGTCCCATCCAGTGCCAAGGCTGTTCCGTTTCTTGGACCCACGATCCTTCAGGTGGCGTGACCCTGAACGTAGACCAGATCGTCGAGGAATTGCTCAATCCGGTTGGCGAGCCGCGCGATGGCATCACGATCCTGGGCGGCGAGCCGATGGCCCAGCCTCTCGGACTTGTTGCCCTCCTGCGCGCCCTCAAAAACCGTGGGTTGCACGTCGTCGTTTACAGTGGCTACACCCTGGAGGCACTCATCCGGCGGCCGGCGGTGCACGAGGCGCTTCTGCTGACGGATCTCCTTGTCGACGGTCCATTCGTCGCATCTCTTGCCGACGGAGCCGGCGAGTGGCGCGGGTCGCGGAACCAACGCATCATCTCCAACCCGGGACAGTTTCTCCAGGAGAATGCATGGCGATGCCTTTGACGCCGCTCCCCTTTGAGCTACCACCAGTGTTTCTCGCCCGGCTCGGCTACCGCTTTGATCGTCGGATCGTCGCAGTCTACTGGGAGCCAGCCGGCGACGAGGCCGCCTTCACCGATGGCATCCACGGCCTGGTGGGTGCAGACCATTACGTCTACTGGGAGCTGACCCGCCAACCTGCCGTCCAGAAATGGCCCCAGGACCACCAGGTCAACCTGGGAAACTCCAACCGATGCGCCACGCATTGGCTCCTCATCGATCGCGCCACGGGACGGGCCTACGTCTGCGACATCACCTCAGCGCGCGATTATGTCCGTACCCAGATCCTGGAAAGCTGGGCCGGGTAATTCGGCCCCCTCCGTCGCACGCTCACAGATGGAGGGAGCGTCTGAATGCTCCCGTTGCCCAGCCTTCGCGCCGACAGGTGCCATCCCGCTCACCTCGGTTCCGTTCGAATGTCGCCCTTCGCAGGAGAATGCTCATGGATATAACGGTCAATCAGTCCACCCTCGCCCGGGCGTGGCGTCTCCTCAGCCGCGCGACGCCGACGCGCTCGACTCTCCCCATCCTTCAGACGGTCCGCCTGGATGCTCAGACCGGTCGCCTGAACCTGGCCACGACGGACCTCGAGCTCGGGATGACGACCTCCCTCGTTGCAAATGTAAGCGATCCGGGCTCGGTTTGCGTACCCGCGCGGCTATTCGGTGAATCCGTGGCCCAACTCCCCAACGAGCCGGTGCGTCTCTCCTTGAACCCGGAGGGCCATCGCCTGCGTCTGTCCTGCGGCCGTTTCATCGCCAACATCGCGACCATGGATGCCGCCGAGTTCCCCGTGCTTCCGCCTCCAGAGGCGGCTCGCGCTCTAACTCTCGAGGCGGGCCGACTGCGGGATGCCATCGCCCGCGTCGCCTCCGCGGCGGCCCGCGACGACACCCGCCCGATCCTGACCACCGTCCTCTTCGACTTCGGGCAAGACGGATTGACCCTTGCCGCGGCCGATGGTTTCCGCCTCGCCCGCGCGCGCCTCGCCGTAGTCAGCGCCTCCTCGCAGCAACTCCTCGTTCCGGCGAGGGCCGTAACCGAGTTGGGACGGATTCTCGGCGATGCCGAATCAGTGCGCCTCGTTCCGACCGCGGAAAGTCGCGGTGCATATTTCGTCGCCGGTGAGACGACGCTCTTCGCCCGCTTGATCGAAGGGCGCTTCCCCGACGTCGAGCGCGTCATCCCCCAGGACGGCAAGACTCACGTGACGATCGAGACCACGAGCTTCCGTCAGGCGATCCGGGTCGCCGGTCTCTTCGGTGGGAGTGGCGACGCGCGGCCGGTGGTTCTCGATGCGGCGCCCGGTCGCCTGTACCTTCGTGCTCGGGGCGACGAGACCGGCGACGCCGAGGCCGACCTCTCTGCAGAACTTGAGGACGACCCCCAGTCCATCGCGGTCAACACTCGTCTGCTCGCCGATGTTATCGACACAATCGACGCGGCGCTAGTTCGACTTTCCTGGTCAAGCCCGCAGACGCCGATCGTTCTCCGCGAGGTGGGGCGCGAAGAGGCCGCTGACCTCGTCGTGATCATGCCGCTGGCGGATCCCACACTGGTCCGACGGCCGGCCGCGGCTTGATGAGAGAACGACAGTACGGGTAGGACATCGATCCTCGCTACGTGAAAGATCAAAGGTCGCATGGATGAGAAACGTGCCGATACGTTGGATTTGGACGTCAGGGATGGAGGTGCGGACGAGGGTTGTGGGTGCCTTCCGACCGCCCCTCCGTCGAAGCCACCGCATGACACCGTCGAGGCCGTCTCGGCGAAAGCCGCTGCCTCTGTTTCTGACGTTCCCGCACCGGGGGCAAGTTCCGATCGGCCGCGCCGTCACCTCAAGCTCGTCGTGACGCTGGAGCCATCGGGCGAGCGTGGCTACCGCGCGGTCGTGGCCGTTGGCTCCACGCACTGCGATCCGCTGTTCCGCGCACGCCAGGCCGCGAGTTTTCCCCACGCGCATGGGGGGGCGAGGAGGAGGCACACGCCGCCGGCTCAACCGACCGAGTTTTCCCCACGCGCATGGGGGGGCGACCTGACCCGCCTCAACCAGGTGCTCGTGGACCGCTTGGCACTGCTGCCCCGCGCGGGCTTGCCCGGCAGCGACCGTGCGCGCGTCCAGGCCGAATGCCGCGACGATGCCCTGGCGGGGACAGCCGTGGCCGAGGAGCGTGAGGACGAGCGTCACGGTGTCCCCCGCCGTGCGGAGCCGATCGTAGGCCGTCCCTTTGGTCACGCTGAAGGTCTGGCCGCAGCGTCCACCCTTGTAGCGCCGCTGTTCCCTTGCCCGACATGGCCCCCGCATCGGACAGGTCGGATTGTGGCAGAATTGCTTCGAGGGGTCCCCGAGCCGCCTCCAGCGAACGCGATGGAGAGTTCACGGTCGCTAGCGTGCATCGCGGACCCATCTTTATCAACCAACCAACCACCTCACCACGCTTTGGTGGGGTGCTACCGCTAGATCAGTCTACTCTATCAACCAGGAGGGGTGAGGTGACGTGAGGAACGAAATATAACGTTGCTCATTTGTGCGTTCAGCACAAATGTGTCCGAGCCGCAGTGGCCCTCGGCGCCCTGATCTCCGGCTAAGAGTTCCTATCAAAACCTGAGTTTCAGCGCACTCCGCGCGCTGAAACTCAGGTTTTGACAGCGTTTCTAAGTCATCCCGTCTTGTTCTCGGCGCCTGTCCATTGCCTGTTGGGAGGCTCTTGGAGTGAAGTGCGGCGACCTCCGGCTCGTGATGCTCGTCCATTTCGTAATCACGAAGGTGGTCCTCTAACCCAATAAAGTGCGCTTTGGCCCCGGGGGAGCCATAGTATTTGGGCGGAAAGCACAAATCCAGTCACAGATATTGGGACGGAGCGCACGTAGTACTCATTATCCGCCGCCAGCTACAGTATCTCCTGCAGTAATCTGAACTTCACCATCTAGAGATGTCCTTGCCGGCGGGTCCGGCGGCATGGAGGGCCGATGGATGAGCGCATGTTGGTGGACGCCCGAAGACTAGGCGATCCGATGGTATTGTCGACAGCACTACGGGGGCCAGCGGCTGAAGTAAGTGTTATTGTGGCCAATCTCACCGCCGAGCTAGAGATGCGATTGGGTCAAGATCCGAACGACTACGCTGCGCTGGTGCTCCTCGGGGAGCTTCACCTGCGCACCGGATTGAAGCGTTCGGCTCGGGTGCTCCTGTATCGCGCCTCACTCCTCAAACCGCCAAGTTGGGAGATGTATCAGCGCACGGCTTTGTTGCTACGGCGCGCCGAAGCCGAGCAGTCACTGGAGCTGGAGCGTGTCGCCGGGGCGCCGCCGCCACTCTGGCTGCGACGAATCTCATTTGCGCTCGTTGCCTCGCTGAGACTGCTCCTCACCAGTCGGCGCAAGCCAGTCGGAGAGGGGCGTGTATGACCGAGATTCTCGGTTCTCTGCTGCTGTTGAGCATGCTGGCCCTGATGGCCGCTCGGACGGCTTCCCCCTTCGCCGCTAGCGTAACCGGGGAGACCCTGATCGACGTGCCATTACGGCCGATCTTTCGGCTTCTCGACGAGCGAACCAACATTATCGCAATCCTTGCTGTCCTGATCCTGGGGTCCGGCGTGATCGGCGAACGCTGGATCTCGCACGGCATGTTCCTGTTTGCAGTCATTGTCATGATCGGCGTGTTAGTCGTGCCTACTCACTATCGTTTCACGACCAGGGGAATCAGTCCAAATCGGTCGACCTTCCGGACCTGGGAAGAATTCGAGGCGTGGGAAGCGATCGGTAACGTCATTCGGTTGAAAGGAGCGGACCGCTTCGGTTCTCTGAAGTTGTACGTCGCGGAGAACGATCGCGAGTCGGTTTCCAAGCTGCTCGAGCGCTACGTTCCGGCGGGGCCAAAGAGACGGCCGCCAGAGAAGCCGTCAATTCACGAGCCGCATCGGCTACGTCAACGGAAAGGAGGGACACAATGAACTACGGAGCAAAAGAGGCAAACTCCAAGGAAGCTATGGGTCTTGTCGTTTTCGTCATTGGTCTCGTTCTGCTTGCCGCTGGGTGGGCGTATGGACTTGGCATCTTTCAAGTCGTTCTCGTGGTCCTTGGCCTCGCGGGTTTCGTTGCGGGCTTCGTCGTCCTCCGCGGGGCGAAGGCCGAGGGGTAGGCTCCCACGACCGGCGGCGCGTACCGTGCGCAGCCGACGACCGATTTCCGACAACTTTATCTGGAAGGTGAGAGGGATAATGCTTCGAGTTCATCGGTCCGGCGGGTGGCTGACCCAATGGTGGCTCATATTTCTGGGATTGATGCTTACCGGCGTGGTCATCGCCGGCTGCGGCAGGTCACCAGCCGCCGATCTGAAAGGTGATCCGGGGGGCATTGCGACTGGTACCAAGAGCGACGTGGTCGCCCAGGTAGCCGGTGGCCCGCAGTTCGTCGACAAAAATGGCAAACCGACTGGCGATGTGACCCAGGCGGCCAAGGACAAGGATGGTAATCCGCTGTCCGAGATCGACGCGGCGAAAGACAAAGAACCGCTCGCCTACTCGCTGGCAAACATGGTCGGCCAGAACCGCATCGCGGTTAACATCGTCTGGACGTTGGTGGCGGGCTTTCTCGTTATGTTCATGCAAGCCGGGTTCGCTCTGGTCGAAACGGGATTCACCCGGGCCAAGAGCGCGGCCCATACGATGATGATGAACTTCATGATCTATGGCCTTGGCATGCTCGGGTACTTCATCGCCGGATTCGCCTTTCAGTTCGGCGGAATCGGCGGGCTGGCGACGCTTGGTGGAGGATCGGCGCTGACGTCGGCGGGCGAGGTGACGCTGAATATCGCCGGCAAGCCGTTCGGCCTGATCGGCACGAATGGGTTCTTCCTGAGCGGCGGGACTTATGACGTTTCGATCGCGGTTATGTTCTTGTTCCAAATGGTGTTCATGGATACGGCGGCGACGATCCCGACCGGCGCGATGGCCGAGCGGTGGAAGTTCTCGGCGTTCTGCATCTTCGGCTTCTTCTGCTCGACCGTCACCTATCCGGTCTTTGGAAACTGGGGCTGGGGGGGTGGCTGGCTAGCGCAGCTTGGCTCGAATTTCGGTTTCGGCCACGGCTACGCGGACTTCGCCGGTTCGGGAGTGGTGCATGCCGTCGGCGGCTGGATGGGACTGGCCGGAGCGATCGTCCTAGGGCCACGGATTGGCAAGTTCAACAAAGACGGGTCACCCAATACGATCGCGGGTCACAACTTGACCTTGGCGATCCTGGGCACATTCATCCTGGCCTTTGGCTGGTTTGGCTTCAATCCAGGCAGCACCTTGGCGGCGTCGGGTAGTGGCGCGCTACGGATTGGCCTCATCGCCGTCAATACGATGCTGGCCGGAGCCGCGGCGTCTCTCTCGGCAATGCTGTATATGTGGTGGACGAAGGGTAAGCCGGATCCATCCATGACCGTCAACGGCATTCTCGCCGGCCTTGTCGCGATTACGGCCCCGAGTGGTTTTGTGAGTCCGGTTTCATCGGTTATCATCGGTCTCATTGCCGGGGTGTTGGTGTGCTGGGCAGTCTGGTTTTTCGATAACATCGCGAAGGTCGACGATCCTGTTGGCGCGATCTCCGTCCATGGTGTGTGCGGAACGTGGGGTGTGATAGCAGTTGGGTTGTTTGCAGACGGCACGAGCAACTATGGCGGTGTCTGGAACGGGGTGGGCGGTAGCGTCACCGGTCTGTTCTTTGGCGACGCTGGCCAATTGGTCGCACAACTTATCGGTGCAATCACCTGTTTCGTCTACGTCGGGGGCGTCAGCTACATCTTCTTCCGCGTTGTCGATAAGCTGATCGGCATGCGCACGCCGGCAGAGACGGAGCTCGGTGGTCTTGACATTCCCGAGATGGGCGCGTACGCCTATCCCGTCGACTTCCCGGGCACTGGACCAGTGAACCCGGTTCCCGCATCCAACGGGGCGACGGCGACGAGTGCCGCGAGTCTGGCTTAGCGCCTTGTTGGGTCGGCACGCTCGTCTGTTCGCGGTACCTGGGTGTTCTTAGTCGAGTTGGCTGCCATTCTGTTAGCAGCCAAGTTGGCCGGGCATCTGGCGCACAAGGTAGGCCAGCCACCAGTTCTTGGACAACTGGTTGCTGGCCTACTGCTGGGTCTGGCTCTGGGCTGGATTCCAGTCGCGACCATCCAGGATAACGACGCGCAGGTCAACCTGATGGCGAACCTCGGCGTTGACCTGTTAATGTTTCTCGCGGGACTCGAGACCGACTGGGACCAACTCCAGGCAACCGGGAAGGGAGCCTTCATTGCCGCGACCCTGGGAGTCGTGGCGCCGCTAGGGTTTGGATTCGCCGTGTCACTCGTGTTCGGTTACCCGTGGCTCGTATGCCTGTTTGTTGGCGTGGTTCTGACTGCGACGTCGGTCTCGATCACTGCCCAGACCCTCATGGAGCTCGGGAGCTTGCAAACGATCGCGGGGAGTACCGTCCTCGGGGCCGCCGTGGTCGACGACGTGATTGGCCTGGTCGTCTTCTCGATCGCTATCGTCGCGACGGGCACCCAGCACGCGAATCTCCTCGTGCTGGCGGTCAGCCTCCTTCTCTTCTTCCTGGGATCATTTTTGGTCGGCCCCAAATTTGTCCACTGGGCAATGCGCCTGGCCGAGCGCTTGCGAGGAGCCGAGCCAGGGCTGGCTGTCGCTTTGGCCGTCGCCTTCGTCTTTGGATTTGCGGCTCAGAACGCCGGGCTGGCGGCCATCACCGGCGCCTATGTTGCCGGGCTTCTGATCAATCAGCGAGGCGAGCAGCAAGAGCTAACCGAAAAGGTCAAAGTGTTGGCCTATGGGCTCTTCGTGCCGATCTTCCTGGTGAAGAGTGGCATGGATGTACGGGTGAATCATCTTGGCCCGCTGGTCGGCTTCGTCGTCGCCATCAGCCTTGTTGCGATTGTCAGCAAGGTCGTGGGGTGCGGTCTGGGAGCGCGACTGGCGGGGCTGAGCATCCGTGATAGTCTTGTGGTTGGAGTCGGGATGATCGCCCGCGGTGAAGTGGGCCTCGTGGTCGCAAGTCTCGCGCTCGGCGCAGGGATCATTCCTCCGGTTGTGTTTTCCGCGGCTGTCGTCGTGGTGCTGGTGACCGTGTTGGTGACACCGCCGCTTCTGCGTCTAGCTCTCCGAGAGAAATCGTCGAGGGAGACAGAGGTGCTGGCTGCCCAGGAGAGTTAAGCCAGCGTCTTCATTAGCAACGCGAGAGTCTCGAACAACGTCAAATAACCCAGGAGCCTTTCGTGATCGTCCACGAGCGGGACAACCGAATCTTTCCGATGGCTCATCATCGTCAGGGCCTCGCGCAGCGGCTTGTCCGGAGTGAGTGCTTCGACTCGGGTCATCAGATCTCGAGCAGTGCGGGCATTGCCGTGGGCGGCACGCATCAGCTCGCGCCGGTCCCATTCTCGGATCTCGGACCAGAGTTGCTGAGGTAGCACGAGTGTGATGAGATCCAGATCGAGCTCTCTCTCTGAGATCGACCCAAGAAGTCGGTCGGCGGCATCGGTGACAAAGACTGTCCGCGCCGAGGGGTTGCGGGACAAGGCGACGACCACGTCATTGATAGAATTGTCGGGATTAGTCACCGGAGGTGCAAGGTGAATCAGGTCCGGGAACTCTCGGATCGGCCGCTGTAAGGCACTCAGCGCCCGCGTGATCGCCTGGGCCTTGGGGGTCATCGGACCGGACCTCGCTTCAGTTGCGCTTCGACCCGAGCGAGCAGTTCCGTGGGAATGAATGGCTTCGCGATAAAATCATCCGCCCCGGCGGCGAAGCTGGCCGCCTTGGTTTGGGGGTCGGTTTGGCCACTCAGGACAAGCACTGGAAGATTGCCGGTGCGGCTGTCGCGCTTCAACAGGCGGCAGACGTCCAGACCGTTGGTTCCGACTAGGCCAAGATCAAGCAAGATAGCGTCGGGAGCGATGGCCGCGACCTGTTTCTCGATCTCGCTGTGTATACTAATCGGTGTACTGATCGTCGCCAATTCGACGTCGTGGCCAGTCACGGCGAACTCCAGGGCTCGCGCAACGCGTGGTTCGTCGTCGATCAGGAGTAAGCGAATCATGGCGCGACTATATCACATTCACGTCTAACCGGCGAGAAGAATGACCGACGAAGTATCAGCCGCCAACCAGGCCGATCTCGAGCGACGACTCCGTGAGTTGTCCTTCCTCGAGCGCATCGTGCGCGTCAGCGCCTCAACCCTGACTCACGCCGCGCTGTTGCGCACGATTATTGACGAGACGATTGCGGCCACTGGAACCCAGGTGTGCTCCCTGTACCTTTGGGAGGAATCCGAAAAGGTGTTCACTCTCACTGCGACGAATGGCTTGGCGCAATGGGGGGTGGGCCAGGTAAAGCTGGGACTCGGAGAAGGTGTCACGGGTTGGGTTGGGGCACAGCAGAAACCACTCTCCATCCGCGACGTCCGGTCGGAGCCCCGATTTACCTGGGTGCCGAATCTCGACCAGGAGCAGTTTGTCTCGATGCTGTCGGTGCCCATCATCTCGCGGGATCGCGTGGTTGGGGTAATGAACGTCCAAACGACAGAGGACCATGACTTCTCAGACGAGGAGATCGCTTTCGTTTCCGCCATCGCCGGACAACTGGCTGGCATCATTGAGCTAAGCCAGCTCCACGAGAGAGCGGCGCGTCAGCTCGAGTTAGAGAGGAAAGCGGTAGCCAGCTTAACCGCACTCAACGCTGGCAAGTCAGACCTGTTATCGATGCTTTCGCACGATTTTCGTGGCCCCCTCTCGATCGCCAAATCCTACGTTCACGGGCTCATGAGCCGCTTGACCGGAGACGAACGGGAAGCGTGTGAGGAGATTGATTCCGAGCTCGAAATCCTCGAGAAGATGGTCGACAACTTGATGCTGTCGCTCCAGCTCGAAGCTCAGCACGCGCTAGTCCTCGACCTCGAAGAACTAGACCTCGCCGAGTTGGTGCGTGCCCAGGCGCGACGCGTGGAGCGGATATCCGCGGTCCATCACGTCACGATCGAAGTCAACGCAGCCTGCGAGGTGCGGGTCGACCGCTCAAAGATTCAGGCGGTGCTCGTGAATCTTCTGGGTAACGCCATCAAATACTCCCCGAAGGGCGGGGCAATCCGCGTCCGGGTTGACCGTCAGGCCGAGGTTGTCGAAGTCAGCGTGACCGACCAGGGTATCGGCATCGACGAAAGGGAGGCGGCGAGCCTGTTCGCGCGTTACGGTCGTGGCGACAAAGCCCTGGAACACGGCATCCGAGGGCACGGCCTTGGCCTCTTCATCTGTAAGCAAATCGTGGAGGCGCACGACGGCCACATCTACGCGAGGAAGGTCCACGGCGGCTCCTGCTTTGCCTTCACCTTGCCGCTTGCCGAAACGGAGAAGGGACGTCATCAACTCACGAGCGAAAGATGAACGCTTCGGCGTCGGCAAGGCCACGCTGTTCCCGTTCGCTCGACGATTTCCTGGTGGGAAATCGTCGCAGCATCCTGGGGAGCACACGGTGCCGCACGCAGGGCGTCGGAGACCCGACGCGGAGGACCCGTCACGGTTGCACGGGCTTTCGCCAGGCAACCCTCGTACAGTTCAGCGAGCC
>Ga0307374_10010365_pt1 | contig 13512 bp, 11 predicted proteins | sample OX3MG_FD_202532 | JGI IMG/M metagenome (GOLD analysis project Ga0307374, IMG submission 202532) | Soil microbial communities from Risofladan, Vaasa, Finland - OX-3 | ecosystem: Environmental > Terrestrial > Soil > Coastal area > Acid sulfate soil | place: Finland: Risofladan, Vaasa | collected...
ACCATACGCATTGGGCCACCGGCCAGTTCGGTGAGCGCGGCCGAATGGATTTGCTCGTCCAACGAGTCGGCATTCATCGGCACGATGATACGTCTCCAAGCTCATTATCAGTGGAGGTAAGGAGATTCGAACTCCTGACCCCTTGCATGCCATCGGCTCGGAACCCGTTCATGAGGGTTCAAATTGGTCCAAACCGACTTCGTTTGCTGGGCTTTCAATTCATCTCCGTTCGTCAAAATGCACCTGAATTCAACTCAACTGCTGAAGTTACTGCTGAAGTAATGCTTTTGCTCGCCGTGCAAGGGGTCACGCTCAATTGGCACGGCACTTCGGAGTTCGCAAAAACTGCTGAAAAACTGCTGAAGTTGAGATTGCATCAGACTGAGTTTCCCGTCCGATGACTGTCCTCAATTAGACCTGTCGCTTCAAGTGAGCAAATAGTGCTCGGAGGTCGCTGGCTCTATCGGGGCCTAGAAAGACGTCATCATCGGAAAGGAGTTCGTCAGTATCAGGCAATGCGAGCGGACGAAGCGACGGATCATTCAGGACAATTGCCATGGCGGCCATCTTCTCCTCAAGACGTGATGCAACGAACGCATCTATCGTGTCCTGGTCGTTTCTTTGTGTCGAAATTAGGTAGGTTGCTGTGCAGCTCGCGTCGGCTGGAAGGCCAAGGCGATGAGTTCGGTCGAGCGACTGTAACAACATTCCTGCGTTGAAAGTTCGGTCAAGATGGATTTGGTGGGTAGTCGTCTGATGGAGTGATACTCCTTCGGCCAATGTATGGGGTGTGGCAATGAGTACCGTGCAATTTGGATCAGTCCTGAACCGTGTGATCTCCCTAGTTCGGTCAGTAGCGGCTCGCGCGTTAAGTAGGGGAATGGACCCATCAACAACGGCTGGTTCAAATGGTGAGAGCAGGGTTCGAAGTCGTTCAATGTGATGACGAAATGACGCCCACACCAAGACCTTCGTGCCTTGTTGCCTGTGTTGTTCAACTAGTTGCATCACTCGGACGAACTTCGTTGGAACGAATGACGACGGGAGTTCGCGGATCAAATCTTCCAGTCCTGCGTCAGCGCGATCATTTGTCATGTTCAGCGGTCCTTTGACAGACAAAACCGCCGTCGGATCTGTGGCAGCCTGCAGTAGTAGCAGAGCGATACGTCCAGCTCGCTGCAGATCGTCCGCAATTGACGGATCCTCGATAATCGCGCGAGCCGCTGTGCTGAGCATTGCTTCGTAAACCCGTTCATGGGCTACTGACATGGGGACGCGTTCGGTTCGAAGATCATACGGGGGAAGACCGAGCTCATCCTTTGTCACTCGGCAGAATGCCCGCCGAAGCGCCGAGGGCGAGCTTGCCGCCAGGAGGGTGCCTCGTCCAGGGAACGCCAGTTCCATGACAGCGGCCAAGTCTGACGCCGCGTTGGGTCGCGGGGTACCCGTGAGCGCCATGGTCCGCCGCGCAGCTTTTGAAAGCCTTAGGGCTGCAGCGCCTCGCACGCCGGATTCACCCCGTTTGGCACGATGCGCCTCATCAAACACAACGAGAGCTCGATTGCTTTGGCACCAACTGATCAAATGATCGAGGTAGTCCGGTGACTCGAGGCGCTCGTAGTTGACTACGCAGATCTCTTCACGTCCCGCACGTCGGGGTCGAATTGCGACACTTGGAACTGGGGTAGCAAATACCAACTGCGCCTCGGTATCCCACGACTCGTGAGCTGATATGGGCGCTACCACCAGCAATCGACCTACATGGCCGAGCTCATGAAGAGCGGCCCAAGTAACGTACGCCATTGTGGTCTTCCCTGCACCCGGAACAGAGAAATTCGCGCCGCCGCCGAGTCGGATCATGCGCGCGATATTGCGTCTTTGCACGTCAGTCAGGCTACGGGCCAGTCCCAACGCCTCTATAGGAACAATGGAAGGCCATACGCATTGTTCCAATGGGTCCATAGACAAGACGACCTCGACGTCAAACGAATCATTTAGTTGGCGCTTCAAGTGTTCGAGGAGTCGGTCCTCCCATTTCCATTGTCCCGCCCCACTCGTTGTGAAGTACCACAGCCATTGCGCCACGCTGACCAGAGGAAGATCCAAGTGGGATACACCAGTAGCGCTGGCAACATGACTAAGGGCGTCTACTAATCCAGCCCAAGTCGCTTCATCGACGTCCCCTGTGTTGGCTACTGTGGCCGTGAACGGGCTGCTTAAGAGGAGTTCACCCATGGTCTGCCGCCTTCCTAATTCTTCCTATCAGAGCGTCAGCAACCGAGCCCGCACCGAGCGCTCGTCCACCAATATTGACTACTGCGTTGCCTGCGGCGAGCTGGCCGGATAGTGAAAAGAGTTCAAATCCAGCTTGATCAGTCGGGTCAACAGCTGTGACGTCGGTTCCCAAGATCTTCACTTCGGCAGTGTCGAAATCAAGAAAGAGTGGTACCGGGAGTGGGTCGGCCGGCCCACCACGAACCTTGAAAACGAGGTCACCGACGGGCATGGTCGCTACCAAACTCGATGGTAATCCGAGTAAGGCACCTGCGAGAGTGGACCAACCGTATCGTTCAGCTTCACGCAATCTGACTTCACGTCGCAGCGTCCGCATCATGCGCTCGCGCACTGTCATAGCCGTTGACGCTCCGTCGAGCACTTCTGCCGCCTGAGTTCCGAACTGAGTAACAACGAATGACCGGGTGTATGCAGGGTTTGACGGACACACTGGAATATTCATGATCGTTCACCGCAGGTTTGTATCACCGAATTATTAGTCCCGCGCTCGCAAAGTTGTTGATTGGCGGGCGGTTGGTATGCGCGTATCATCATTCCTTCAAATCTTGAGACGATTGCCTTGGGAAGATCATCACGAAGTGGCAACAGCCAAATCCCCGAGCATGACGACGGAATTGCATGATGAGCACTGACCCGCTCGACGATTCCCGTACCAGAAGAACGACAGACTTGGCCGATGTAGAGCACTCGGTCAAAATAATCAATCGCAACGTAGAGACCGACGGGCATGTAGATAGTACGGTCACGTAGTTGCATATGACCTTCAATCCCGTACATCACGCCGTAGAGATCGTGTGGCAGTTCATCATGATTGGCAAGTCCGAAGTAATGCCTCCAGCGAATAGCGTCGTCGTAGTCGAACGTTCGCACCGAACCTTCAATGATGGTGGCACTCATTGGTTTCTCCTTGCACCCTCTTGCCCTCTGACGACGACGTCGATGAGGTCGAAAAGCATTTTGCGAAGATCGCGGGTGGGATCATCGGGAATTCCGATCTGTGTGAAGTAGTCGGCGAGAGAGGGTTCGTCTTTGTCGCCACTCTCCTTATCGTCGAAAAGCAACGCTTGGGACTCGGACCAGGCCTTAGTGATACCCGAAACAATCTCTTCAATCGTGTGGGCGTATTGATTAAGGTTCGTCGGTGGCGCAGAGATTGTTGTCGGTCCTCCCTCGCTTGTCCATCCGAGGGCTTCTCCACGGAGGAACGATTCGGTCAGCAAACTCTTGGTTGATGGATCCTCTGGTCCGCCGTTGAACTGGGCCGAGACACAGTCAGGATCAATGACGTTCCTCGGTAATCGGCCGTTCAATGCGGCATCGATGATCTCGCCCAGTTGTTGGATCCCACCTGGGTGTCGTTGAGCCAAGCGTTGCATCACTAAGTCAGGCGTCGTTTTCGTGACCCCACGTGTGCCGTTCAAACCATTCATAGTCAACTGGAACACCGAACCGGTCACCCGTCCGGTACTGCCGCGCACGACGGGACTGGCAGATTGTGCGATGATCGCCATGGCCAGCAAAGCGCGCGTCGCTGGCCCAAAATTGCCCAGACCATCGTCGGCCGGTTCGCTATCTTCACGTCCGGACGTGATGTCTGCTTCGGGAAGGGCGAGTTCAACGAGTTCGTCGATAGGCAGATTTAGCAACTCCCACCACTTCGTTGGGCCTGGGTGTCGAGTGGTTTCGTAGAAGACTCGACTCCGAAAGGTCCTGTCGATTACTGCTGACACTCGGTTGTACGAGCCCGACTCAACTTGGTCAAATCCTAGGAGAAGCATGACAATTGATTCAGCCGCTTCTGACAGGTGCTCGCGCTTATTCTTGCCGCGGCCAGCCATGCCAAAAGCTCGGAGGGCGTTTGTCGCGGCACCTGCCCCATCGTGGTCATCGCAGACAATTTCTGCGATGACTTTCGCTGCGAGACGCAGTGGATGCATCGAATCATTTTCTAGTACGCCCGCCCAGTCTTGCGTACGGTTGTCGAGTACTGCCTTCAGTTCAGCCTCGTTCATTGGCATCAAGTCCGCGCCTGATTCCAGCTTTGCTAACGCGTTTCGCAGCGCCTCTAGCGCAACTTGAAGATGCTGAACTGGTTCGGACCACTGCTTCTGAGCAGCTTCTTCAATATGTAGCCGGCGGACGATGCGGTGGACCAAGGTCATGCTGGGCGATGGCTCGGCCCCGAGTTGCGTAGACAACGTCGGTGCATTGACGCCGAGCACGAGTCGCACGGGAATCGTCCGACAGCGGACCACTGACCGGACGGCAATCGAGTTGGCAGCGACGTTATCAAGCCAGTACTGACGGTCGTCTTCGCGACCAGAGACCGGTGCCCATCGACCTCCCGCAAAGTCACGTAGCAAAGCCTTCTTGCGAAGTGCATTGACTGCAATTGCATCCATGTCCCGCAAGGTGGCCGATCCATCAGCATTGATGAGGTGGTCGTCCCAAGCATTGAGGTCGGCGTAGGCGAGGTTTGTCGCCTCCCGTAGGACTCGGCGTGCAGCGGCTACACGACGGTTGCCATCGTAGATGACTAAGGTCCACATGCTTTCGCCGCTGGGCGTGTAGTAGCGCACCGGCATTGCCAAGATGGGTTCGTGAATACCTTGAAGACCGATTGATACGAGGTCGTTATAGTCCTTGCCAGCCTTCACAGTCGGGCCGCTGTAGCCCAGTTCGTCGTAGCCCTGTGAGACCATATCCTGGAGGCTCTTGGCGGAGCCAACCTTCAATATGGGTAGGTGTACAGTCGGGTCTTCCCCCGAAGGTTCGAGCGTTCCATGGCGGTTGATTCGCGACGTAAAGATTGTGCGACCATTCATTGGGTCGTGACAGAGAGCAAAAGGTGAGAGAAGTACGTCAACGTACTGGAGTTCGCCCACATCAGTTGAGAGAGTCTTGATGGTGCCCGCTGACAAGTTCGAGACGTTGTGCTGAGCGGCTGCATCTGCGGCCTCGAAGGCGTAGAGCAGACCATCTGGGACTTCAGCTTCGGTGATGTGCTGGTCCGCCGGACGACCAACGTTACTGACTTCTACGAGTCGCTCGGCAAGCTTCTGCGCTGACTTGGTGTGTGCTCCCGGTGAGACGTTGTCTTTGGGTAAGAGCAACTGGAACCGTGTGCTGTCTGCGATAGCAACTTCGGGAGGATTATCACTCCGGTCGTAGTCGCTGTCGACAAATGGGTAGGTCTGGTTAGCCATGATGATTTCCTTTCACTACGACATCGGCATTCGGGTCCAATTTGCGTTCACCTGAAGTGGTGCAGTCAGAACTCGACTGGCAATGTCGTGTGTACTTGTTAATTGCGACTTCCCATTGTTGAGTTCGCACTTGTGTGCAGGGCCGAGTCGCGGCCCCTCTCGGTTGAGACAGTAGATTCATCAGTCTGTCTCCAAGAGCTCGGGCATGATCTCAAGCATGAGATCGCGTAAATCTGTTTCGTCTCGGTCTTGGAGGCGTCGAAGGATGTTCTCACCTGTGGGAATCTCGTCAAGGCCGATCGCGAAGGCAAGCGCCTGGACAACTTGCTCACCATCCGTGAATTCGCGCAGGCCAATCTGCGCAGCGATCTTCTTGAGCGCTATTCCCTCTGCGGGCACGGGTTCGTCGAGAACTAGCGTTACGCTGCCAATATCATTCACGACGAGGCGAAGTATCTGGCCATCGTGCGCAACCCGGGTTCGAAGCATCCTGGTGAGAATCTTCGACTGGATATACGGCGACATTCCCCACGACCCTGCGATAGGAGTTCCATCGACGTTGACTGAGGTGGGCTTTCCTGGATGCATGCCGAGCAGAAGCCCGACTGCCGCCGGGATTAGAAGTGATTGTGCTCGGAGTTTCTTGTAATCGACTGTAGTCACGAAGGACCACCGACCGGCCATCGAATCTCCGAGCGTTCGGTAACAGCGCGGAGACATCCAAATGGGTTTGGCAACCGTAGCCTCGTGGTCTGTTCGGAGGCGCACTACGTCACCATCGACAACGAATGCGGGGTGCATTGTGGCGTACATCATCACAGATGTCGAGGAAAATCCGATAGTTTCCATCTGGCGTTGAAGTCGTCGAAGGCTGATTCGTCCTCCGCTCTCAACGATTGCAGCTCGCATTCCAGGCTCCAATTCGATATATGGGATTACCCAACCCCATTCTCGGAGGCCGTACTTACCGTTCATTGACCTCACGATGACATCGCCGCGCTCGGGTGACTGGATCTGATTTGTGACGGAGCGTATCTTGCCAGGTGCGACGATCTCAGAGAGCGTCTCGAGTGGCATCAGTTGATTGTGCACTCGCAGAATGAGTACCGCCTTGTCGAACAGAGAGCCGTTCCATCTCACAATCGAATCTTCGAATTGCTTCAGCGTCGTGCAATCTGACAACAGCGCGTCGACCAGAAGGTCCACTTCGCTTTCGGCAACAAATTCTCGACACTTTGTGGTGAGCGCTGACAAGAACAGAAACGCGTCGCGCACCACGCCGTCATCATCTTCGTCGACGCTCTCGAATGAATTTCTCAGGACATCCTTTGCCTCCACGAGGCTCCCGAGAGCGAGGTAAGCCACTCCACAAATGGAGTGCAACTTGCCGCTGTGAGGTGCGTTATTACGGCTGCGTAAGAGTTCGAGCAGTACCGCAACGAGGGGGTTGGCTGGATCAAAACCCTGAGTTCTGAGTTTGGTCACTGATGCAATGCGGAAAAGAGTGTCTTGAAACTTCGCCTCAAGGGAGTTCACGGCGTTGTCGACGTCAGAAGTCTCGAAGAGAGTGGAAGTGGCGTCGTTGGTGATCTGGCGAATTCGTTCTCGTGTTAGGCCGCGTTGCTCACCCAACTGCTGAAGCGTAATCCTGGATTCCGAGGGGAGGTTGCAGCGATCTAAGAACACATCGCGTTGAGCAGGGACCAAATGTTGTAGCGCGCGAAGCACTGATAATTCCCATGTTTCGACATCTGCGTCAAGGCGCGACCAAACGAACTCAAGGACTGATTCGGTCTTACTCAACATCAATTTCTCCTTGCTCGCCACCGATGTCCGGATGAGCAAGAGATGTGATCTTGAGGAAATGGGACAAACTTCCCGTCGGTCACCTCGCCTGTCGCAGTGAGCATTGGTGCTGGCCCCATGGCCATTGCCGCAAACTCACCCCGGGTAGTCGGGGAGATCTATTGGGAGCAGCATAGTTTGCTCGTGTCTTCTATGCAAGGCTTTTCCAGCGACATCGTCTATTGCGTGCTAACGAAGCCACGGAAGTGGGTCTCGATGGCGGCTGCAAATTTGAAGAACGAAGTCCTTGGCACTGGTGACGATCGTTTTCACCTCAATTCGCCAAGAGATGTCCACCCGGCCCTCGATGGCCAGACTTACGCCCAATTGAATGTGGCGCAAGTATCCAAAAGTCGGTCGTGTTTCGGCACATCGCAGCTCATTGGCACACCCCTGTCGTACCATCGATTTATGCACTTCTACTCACTTCCTCCGAACCGCTCAGCCCAATTGACCGACTGCAGGTCACGTCGGTGTGAAGAAGTGATTACACGATGACGGCGAAGCAAGCTCAACTTGACCTCGGAATCGACCTCGGTGTTGAAATCGCTAGTGGCGAGGTATGGAATAATATTCCCGGCCCATCGGTAATCAACGAACCAAAAGGAGTCGTTTACACCAAAGGCTGGGTCGTTGATCTCATCCTCGATCTCGCCGGATATCGGACATCAGAAGATCTCGCTGCACTGTATGCGGTTGAACCATCGGCGGGAGATGGCGCCTTTCTGATTCCCATGATCCGAAGACTTCTCGATTCAGCAGAAAAGCACGGTCGGACACTCGATGACGCTCGGAATGCACTTCATGCGTATGAACTCGATCAGGAATCGGTAGCACGGGCAATCGGGCTTGCGATGGCAGAACTCGTGGGTCGAGGTGTTGACGCTAAAACGGCGGCGGAGATCGCCCACGGCTGGGTAACTGTCGGTGACTATTTACTTGAGTCCCGAGCGGATCGTAAAGCGAATCTCGTCGTTGGCAATCCCCCATACATCCGCTATGACGATCTTCCAGAAGGTGCGTTCGATGCTTACCGTCGCATCTACTCCACGATGGTTGGTCGATGCGACATCTACGTCGGTTTCATTGAGGCCGGAGTACGACAACTCGTCGAAGGAGGAGCACTGGCCTTCATCTGTGCTGACCGTTGGATGAGAGCAGCGTACGGCGCTGAGCTCCGCCGTGCGTTGTCTTTACTTTTCAGCATTGAGTTCGTCATCGAGATGCACGATGCTCCTGCCTTCGAAAACAATGTCTCTGCCTATCCCGCTGTCATTGTCATTCGCCGCGCAACGCAGGGCGCAGTGATTGTTGCAAGCGCGAACGCTCAAGCCGAACCCCTACCAGCAGGCGACAATCTCGCAGACGCACTCGTGGCCCTCGCTCATGGGCGAATTGATCACGTGCCTGGCTTCACAGCCACAAACGTAAAAAAGTGGTTCACAGGTACCGGCCCGTGGCCGTCTGTTGAGCCAATTCAACTCGAAGTCCTTCGACGTCTCGAAGAAAAGTTTGCTCCAATCGAGGACACGATGACTGGAACGAAAATTGGCATAGGTGTCGCGACGGGCAACGACAGTGTTTATGTGACCACGGATACGGATATCGTCGAATGCGAGCGACTACTGCCTCTAGCTATGGCAGCAGACACGAAGACGGGCACAGTTGTCTGGTCTGGTCACTATCTCATCGACCCATGGCAACAGGGTGCGCGACATGTTGACCTTGCTTTCTATCCTCGTCTCCGTGCGTATTTTGAAGAACACCGCGACGAACTATTGCAGAGGAACATTGCCAAGCGCAGTAAGGATGATTGGTATCGAACAATCGATCGTGTGAACCACGAGCTTACGAAGCGCGACAAGCTCTATTTCCCTGACATGAAGCTCGCCAGTAATCCGACGCTCGACCGGGGACAGACATATCCGCACCACAATCTTTATTACCTCGTGTCCGATGTTTGGGACCTAGAGGTACTTGGAGGGCTCTTGCTATCAAAGGTGGCGCAGCTCTTCATCGAGGCATACTGCGTGAAAATGCGAGGTGGAACGCTGCGCTTTCAGGCGCAATATCTGCGCCGCATCCGAGTCCCTGACCCGACATTGATATCTGAGAATATTGCTTCCGAACTTCGAGAATCCTTTCGGAGCCGCGACGTAGTCAAGGCCACAAACGCTGCAATAGAGGCGTACGGCATTCAAGACTTGGCGGGAGCGTTTTCATGTTGAACGATCTCGATGAACGATTTCAGTTAGCGGTTCAGTCCTTCTGGGACACACGCGACCGACAACAGCAAAGGCAAATTGATGCTGGTAGGGCCGATGCAGGAACGCGAGGTGCCGTTACTGGCGGAACACAGATGGGTGCATTGGAAGAACTCTTGACTGACGCTCTCATCGACGCAGGAATCGACCGATCACACGTACGAGCACGCACATCGCTCGAGCTGCCCGGATACTACCGACCCGAGAAAAAGTGGGATCTGCTCGTAGTCATGGACGGCCAACTTCTCGTTGCGGTCGAGTTCAAGTCGCAAGTTGGGCCGAGCTTCGGAAACAACTTCAACAACCGAACCGAGGAAGCGATCGGTAATGCCGAAGACGTTTGGACGGCATACAGGGAAGGCCGCTTTGGGAAGCATCAAGCACCCTTCCTCGGATACTTCTTTCTTCTTGAAGACTGTGCGAAAGTTCACGCTCCAGTCAGTAATTCGGAGCCGTACTTCAATGTTGATCCAGTCTTCAAGGGTGCGTCGTACGCCAAGCGATATGAGGTGCTCTGTGAGCGACTCGTCCTTGAGCGGAAGTACACCTCAGCATGTCTTACTCTCGGGACGAAGGACTCTCCGACCTCGGTTACGTTCCCTGCAGCAACGCTGAACTTCCGGCAGTTTGTTGCATCAGCAGAAGCCCATGCTCAAAGCTTCATCAATGGAAGAAGCTAGGGTCGTGCTCTAGGGCAGAAATGCCGCTGATGCCTCATCAAAGTTGGTGTACACATTTTTGGAGCGTGACTTCAATGACACTTCACCTTTCGTGTCACGGTCCGTCCAGTAGAAGCCGGACAGGTGCGTAGCCGGGCTCCCATGCACTTCGAGCATTAGAGCTCCGTGATGTATCCGACTACGATCCTGCATCAATAAACCAGGAATATTTTGATAGGTCGAGGACAATGTTGCGATTTCATCTCGATGCGATTCGAGTGAAGCAACCAGCGACCGCGAGGTGGACTCATGCGTCATCAGCCGAAGAGACACTGTTGAATACGTCTGCCTGACTAAGAGAAATATGTCGATCGGTGCGATTTCCTGACCTGCGTCCGGATCGGTCCAGTTCGACATAAGTTGTCCTTTCCACGTACCACGAAGCACTGGACGGTGGAGAGCCCTTGCGACAGGCGGAATTCTCCAGAGCCATCGCTCAAAAGCGAGCAAAAGCAAAATTACAATCGCAACAGTGAGCGAGAAGGGCTTCAGGTAGGACGGTTTCAGTGTGAGGCCCTCGACAAAAAGGAGAACTGCCCATACAATCACAGCGATGACGAGCACGACCTGAACTTGAGTGCGCGTCGGCATGGTTATCCGAACCCGACACGCTTCCACGCCTTGTCGGCCAATGAGTGTGCTCGCTCGTAAGTCCACGACTGGTCGGAGCGAAACAGATACTTTCTCCCGCTTACCTCGATCCAATCAGAGCAGTCTTCCTTGTTTCTTGTTGCGTTGAAAATTGGAGCGAGCACTGCCTGCATCTCGTCAACGTAATTCTTGTGGTTGAAACTGTCATTTGGGACGTTGTAAACAAGACACTCGATTAGAAACGACGGAAGTTCGTCGACCAGTTTTCCTTCCTGGGCGAGAAGGTTCTCCAATCGCTTCAGCGCACGCACCATGTACTTGTACCGATAGTTCGTAGAGGTATTCTTTGCAATTCCGTTTTCGAGCTGTTGCTGCGGCCAGTTGGTGACATCGGCACCTTTATCAGGGCGAATCCGAGCACCACGAAGGATGGTCATCTCGCCCCTCTGGTTGATATCAGTGACGAGCTGAAATCCACAGCATGGAACGACGTCTGCAGGCAACCTCGTCTTTTGCTCTCTAACCCGCAGCGCGATGTTGCCACGTGTAATGGCCGAGCGACCGTAGTAATCAACCAAAGCCGCTTCAATATCAGCCTTGAATGCAACAAGGTCGTAATTTTTGCCGTAAGGACTGAACTGCGCATCGATTGCATCCTTTTTCCCCGCGGCGGAACTACTGACCTCGTGGTAACAGAACTCGGTGCACTCGACGGCAACATCCACGTCGTAGTCAAGCCTCACGTTGGTGTTGTTTGCATACGAACCCTTGGTATAGACCTTGTACTTGACGTTCTTAAGGCGTGAGGAGGCAGAGAGAGCCTTCTTAATTTCCGTTTCGGTCTTATCTCTCTTCGCGTCCTCGTTGTCACTGGGCGGCTTGACCCATCCGCGAAGAGTGTCTTCCCAGGTAGTTGCCATCTTTTCAGGGTACGCCAAGTATGTGACAACGCCCAAGCCAGCACGTGACACTAGTTGCTGCCTGACGTTAATTCAGAGACTGCTCCGCGGCGTAAAGAAAGTAGAACGGCTGCATCCGGATTTCGCTGTCGGTGTTCTTCCGGTCGCGGACTGCTTGTTTGACGTATATGCGAGTTCATCACGCATTGCTGTTTGAGTCACTGACTTCTCCAAGTCCTCCAGCCCGAGGACGGCGTGCGCGAAGCGCCAAGCCGTCCGTGCGGGCTGACTGAGTGATCATTAATTCTCACGAACCGAATTTCTAAATCTACTCTGGGGGGAACCCGTCAGGTCGAATGAGACACTCGGTCGTTTTAGATATTAGCGAGCACCTCCTTGATCGGCGGATTGATCCACACGATTTCGGGGATGGTGGGCGCCTGCGGCGCGATCCGACGAAAGCGAATCGGATTCAACTCGAAGGCCGAAGTCAAGGTCGTTTGGCGTTGCTCTCGTATCTCGGTATGGGTGCCGTAGTGCACTGACGCTGGAGTGTGCAGTCCGATGCCCGAGTGACGATGCACGTGGTTGTAGTAATCGAAGAACACGTCACTGAACGCGCGGGCGTCCTCGATGCAACCGAAGCGCTCGGGGAACGTCGGACAGTACTTCAAGGTCTTGAACGCAGCCTCACTGAACGGATTGTCGTTCGAGACGTGGGGCCGTGAGTGACTTCGAGTTATGCCCAGGTCCATCATCAATTGACTCACCGGTTTGGAACGCATCGACCCACCCCTATCGGCGTGGATCGTCAACTGGTCACGCGGCACCCCTTGGGTCACGACGGCGTCCTCCAAGAACTCCTTGGCCAACTCGGCGTCTTCGTGCGCCGCCACGAGCCAACCCGGGACGTAGCGACTGAAGATGTCGATCACCACGTAGAGGTCGTAGAAGAGACCGCGGGTGGGACCGTGCAGTTTGGAGATGTCCCAACTCCAGATCTCGTTGGGCTTCGTCGCGATCAACTCGGGTCGTTTCTTGGCCGGGTGGGTCCGTTGGCGGCGCCGGTCCTTCGTGGCCCTATTGGCCCGCAGGATGCGCAGCATCGTGGACTGGCTGCACAGGTAGGTGCCCTCGTCGAGGGTCTCGGCGTAGACCTGGGCGACCGAGGAGTCCACGTTCTGGTCCTCGCAGAGCAGCGCCAGGACCGCAGCGCGTTCGGCTTCGCTCAGCGCGTTGGGCGGGCTCGCTCGCGGGACTGGTTCCCTCGCCACCACCGGCTTTTTCAAGCGGTAGTAACTCGAGCGCACCCGACCCAGCAGCGCGCAGGCTTTCTTCACGCCCACGAGCGGACGCAGCTCCTCGTGGAAGACACCCATCAGTTCATCCACCACTACTCGTTGTCCGCGCTCTCGGAGAGCTTCTCCAAGAGCGCGTGAGCTTTTCCCACGATGTCGAGCGCCAGTCTGGTGCGCTCGAGTTCGGCTTCTAACTTCTTGTTCTTCTTCTCCAACTTGTCGAACTCGCGTCGATCGCGCCGCGACGCGCCCGATTCACGCGCCAGAAGCGTGCCGGCGTCACGAGCGCGGCGCCACTCGGTCAGTTGACTGGAGTAGATCCCTTCGCGACGGGCGAACTCGCCCTTGGTGCCGGGGTCGCACGAATCGTAGGCCGCGAGAAGAGCCAACTTCTC
>Ga0307374_10010366_pt1 | contig 13511 bp, 9 predicted proteins | sample OX3MG_FD_202532 | JGI IMG/M metagenome (GOLD analysis project Ga0307374, IMG submission 202532) | Soil microbial communities from Risofladan, Vaasa, Finland - OX-3 | ecosystem: Environmental > Terrestrial > Soil > Coastal area > Acid sulfate soil | place: Finland: Risofladan, Vaasa | collected...
TGGGGGAGCGCGCCGGCGAAGAGCCGCGCCGGTTCGAGCGCATCCACCTGCACTTCACCATCCAGGGCCTCGTGCCGGCGGCGGCGGTCGACCGGGCGATTGCGCTGTCGCGCGAGAAGTACTGCTCGGTCTGGCACTCGATGCGGCCCGATCTCGATTTCCGGATCTCCTACGACATCGTCGACGGCCGCGCCGACGCTGGCCCGCGTGAATGATGGACGGGCGGCCGCGCCTGCGTCGCGGGTATCTCGACTGGCTGCGGGGACTGGCCGTCCTCGTCATGATCGAGGCGCACACCGTCGACGCCTGGACGCGACCGGCCGATGACCACACCCTGGCGTACCGCTGGGCGCTGGTGCTGGGCGGCTTCGGCGCGCCGCTGTTCCTGTTCCTCGCCGGCGTGGCGGTGGCGCTGTCCGCCGGCTCGAAGGCGCGGCGGTTCGGCAGCACGCGGCCGGCCGTGATCGCCGTCTGCCACCGCGGCCTCGAAATCTTCGTGCTGGCGTTCCTCTTCCGCCTCCAGTCGTTTCTCCTCAGCCCCGGCTCGCCCGTGCTCGGCCTGTTCAAGGTCGACATCCTGAACGTCATGGGGCCGGCCATCGTCGTCGCCACGCTCCTGTGGTGGCTCGGCCGGACGCCGCGCGGGCGGCTGGCGGTGTTCGCGGTGGCCACCATCGGCGTCGCCATGGTCACGCCCCTGGTCCGCGGGGTGGCGGAGGTCGGCCTCCTGCCGGCCTTCCTCCAGTGGTACGTCCGGCCGATTCCTGGGCATACGACCTTCACGCTCTTCCCGTGGGCGGCGTTCGTCTTCGCGGGCGGCCTGCTGGGCGTGCTGCTGGACGAGGCGCGTGAGGCGGACCGGGAGCGGCTGACCAATCTCGGCGCGCTCGGCGCGGGCGTGCTGCTGGTCGCGGGCGGCGTCTGGGCGTCGTACCGGCCGTCGATCTACATCCGCTCGGAGTTCTGGACGACCTCGCCGACCTTCGTCTGCATCCGGATCGGGATCATGTGCCTGACGCTGGCACTCGTGTATCTCTATCGGGGCTCCGCCCCGGACCCCGGCTCAGTCGCTCGCGGGGGCCCGGAGGCCCCGCGCCGCTATCTCCATCGGGGCTCCGCCCCGGACCCCGGCTCGGTCGCTCGCGGGGGCCCGGAGGCCCCGCGCCGCTCCCTCGCGGGCGCGCTGCGCGCGCCGTTCCAGCGCTGGCAGCATCGCCTTCGCGGCGTCGACGAGGTCATGGAGCTGATGGGGCGTGAGTCGCTGTTCGTCGTCCATCGGGGCTCCGCCCCGGACCCCGGCTCAGTCGCTCGCGGGGGCCCGGAGGCCCCGCGCCGCTCCTTCGCGGGCGTGCTGCGCGCGCCGTTCCAGGGCTGGCAGCATCGCCTTCGCGGCGTCGACGAGGGCATGGAGCTGATGGGGCGTGAGTCGCTGTTCGTCTACTGGATTCACGTCGAGATGGTGTACGGGCTGCTGACGTGGCCGATCCACCGCCGGCTGCCGGTGGCCGGCACCGCGGCAGCGTATCTCCTGTTCAGCCTGCTGATGTACGGCGCCGTGGTGCTGAAGGGGCGGATCACGGCCCGCTGGGAGGCCAGCGGCGCGCGGATCGGCGACGGGCAGCCGCTGACCGCCTGACGGGCGCGGCCGGGATGGATGCCGACAGGGGAACCGGACGCGCGTCCGGTTCCCCTGTGTCGTTTACTGCGGGTGGGCGGTCGGCTCGGCCGCGGTCGCCGGCGCGACCTTCAGGTCGTCGTAATTCATCAGCGCGTTGAAGACCATGTTGTATTCGCCGAAGGTCTCCCAGCGGTACACCGGGTTGGTCGCGTAGAGCAGCACCTGGCCCTTGCCGACCGGGACTTCGACGATCGCCGGGTTGTCGTGAAGCTGGTTCGCCCCCCGCATCAGGCCGCTCATCACCGACTTCTCCCCGCCCGGGAACTGCATCAGCACCTCCGACTTCTCGTCGGTGAGCGGCAGCCGCAGCAGCGGGCCGTTCGCCCACCGGACCGGCACCGTCGTGTGCGTGTAGCCGTAGAAGATCGGGCTCCCGGGATGCAGGATGTCGGCCTGGACGATCGGGCCGGGCGCGTAGAAGCCCGGGCCGGTGTGGCCGGCGTTGATCTCGCGCGTGATGCCGAAGTCGGGCGGAAACGCGCTCGCGACCCCCATCGTGATCAGCACCCCGCCCTGCTCGACGAACTTGCGGAACTCCTCGGCGCCCGGCAGCCCCATGCCGCCGGTGATGTCGGGCGACGAGCCATACATCCCCAGGCTCTTGAACTGCGGGGACGGCTCGTAGTCGATCGGCTTGCCGACCGGGGGAATGCCGAAGACGAGTCCCTTGCTGGTCCGCCCCTGATCGGGCACGACGATGACGTCGTACTGGCTGCGCAGGTTGCCGGCCCGGGCCCGCTCCTTGTAGATGAGGTCGTACGGCACGTGGAACTGGTCGAACGCGTACCGCACCCAGCCGACGTTCTGCGTGCTGTTCCAGGTGCTGTAGATCGCGATGCGCGGCAGGTCGAGATCGTGCGTCTTCACGGCGGGCGCCGTGGTGAGGGCGGCGCCGGTCAGCCCGAGCTCGTCGACCGCTTCGCGGATCCGGGGGCCGGCGTTCCCGCCCTGCTGGCTGGCGGGGATGATGAACGAGCCGGCCGGGAAGTCGAGGCCGGCCGCCTTGAAGTCCGCGTCGGCCGCCTCGACCTTCAGGTCCTTCAGCCGGTAGCGCAGCGTGATCATGTCGTTCGAGCCGTAGTGCGCGACCGCGAAGGCGACGGCCCCCGCGTCGGCCCCCTTCACCGAGCCCGGAATCCGGTAGTCGGTGACCGGCGTCACGGCGGCGTCGAGGATCGCCTTGTCGTCGACCGCCCGGACCTCGGCCTGGTTCATCAGGCCCATCGTCCAGGCCGAGTCGTCGTACGTGTTCAGCTTCGGATCGGGGTAGTCCTGCCGCTCGAGCAGCGTCCTGGCGAGCCGGCCGTACGGCTGATCCAGCTTGACGATGAAGGAGCCGGCCGGGAACGTGGCCTCCTTGACCTTCACTTCCCCGGTGGCGCGGCCGATCTCGATCCCCTGCCGGAGGAGCAGCTGGACGATCAGCGAGACGCGCGTCATGTCGCGCTGGCCGGACGGAATGACGTACCCGTACGGCGCCTTCGTCAGGCCGTCGTTCACGGAATCCAGGCTCTTCTTGTAGAAGTCCTCGAGGATGATCTTCGGGAAGGCGGACGTCAGCTGGAGGGCCGTAAGGACGCCGGTTTCCATGTAGTTCGTGTTGTCGCGCATCGACCACAGGACTTCTTTGTACGGCGGCCACGGGCGGTACCATTCGCGCTTCGTCTGGTCGCCGCCGAAGCCGGGCCGGCCGATGTGCCGCAGCATCGTGTTGGCGCCGCCGTTGCCGAACGTCTCGTACATCCGGATCATGCCGTTGTGGTTCGACGCCATGAACGCCAGATAGCCGGGCGACCACATGTCGACGAAGTCGTGGTCCCACACGCCCGGCATCCCGTACTTCGCCATCTGCGTCAGCTCGAAGTTCGAGAACCACGGCAGCTCGCCGTAGAGAATCGGATCCAGCGACGGGTTCTGCGGCGCCTGGCCGCTGAACGTGTACATGAACGGCTCCGATTCGTGCAGGTCGTGCATGATCGGCGGGTGCCACTGCAGGTACCACTTCAGCAGGTTCCGCATCGTCACCTGCGAGTAGTTGATGTCGCGGTTGTTGTCGTGCAGGATGTACTTGCCCCAGTACGGCACGCCCGGCAGGCGGTCGTCCTCGCTCGTCTGGTTGATCAGATGGTGATAGTACCAGTCGACGTAGCGGTCCCGGCCGTCCGGCTCGGCGACCGGCGTGATCGACACGATGACGTTGCTCCGGATCTGGCGGATGAGCGGGGAGTCCTCGGTCGCCAGCCGGTACGCCAGCTCCATCAGCATCTCCGGCGGCCCGGTCTCGGAGCTGTGCAGCCCGCCCATGATGTGATAAATCGGCTTGGCCTTCTCGATGACGGCGCGCGCTTCGAGCGGCGTCAGGTGACGGGGATCGGCCAGCTGCGCCAGATCCTGCTTGTACTCATCGAGGTGCCGGATCGTGTCGGCCGAGGCGACGAACACCACCACCTGCTCGCGGCCTTCGTCAGTCTTGCCGATGTCGATCACCTTCACCCGCGGACTCCTGGCCGCCAGCGCGCGGTAGTAGCCGACCGCCTGCTCGTAGTACGTCAGCTTCTTCGGCGCGCCGATGTAGTAGCCCAGGACGTCCTTCGGCGTCGGGATGCCGGCCACCAGCGGCAGGTGGTCGACGAGCGGGCTGATGAACTCGGGGCGGGTGGTCCACTGTTTGACCAGCCGGGCGAACTCGGGATCTTCCTGCTGCGCGGGGTGCGCCTCCTGAGCGATGATGCCGGTGCCCAGACAGAGGGCGACCCCCAGGAGCAGGCCGAAGCGCCGGAGACCGAATCGGAACCAGTGCATGACCACAACTCCTTATCCTGCTGCGAGATCGAGGAATCTACGGCGATGCGGGGCCTTCGGCAGGAGCGGCAAACGGCTGAAAAGGCCTTGAGATGCGCGCCGGCCGGCCGGTAGAATTCGCCTCTTTGGGCCTGTCGGCGGGCGTCCGTCCCCGGATCGTCGGTTGCCACCTATGATTAATGTTGCCGCTATCCGTATGCAGCAGTTCGGGGTGCAATTCTATCAGGCTTCCCTGACGGCCAGTGACATCGACAAGCTGGTTCGCTTCGAGGTTCTGAGCTACGGCGAGCACCAGCCGGCCGGCGTGCGGGGCGGACCACGGCGCGGCACGCCGTCGAAGGTGAACTGGGATCTGCTCGAGCGGCGGATCGCGTCGAGCGAGAAGGCCTATCAGCGGCACATCATCCGCCGGAAGATCGAGGAGCTGGTGCAGTATTACGAGCAGTGCCGCCAGGCGCGCGACCTTCCCTCGATTCCGGGCGCGGTGATCATCTCCTGCGACGAGAAGCTGGCGTTCCAGCCGGCCGACGGCGACGGGCGCGTCGGCCTGCTGAAGGTGCCGGAGCGGGAAGGGATTCTGCGGGCGATCGACGGCCAGCACCGGCTGCTCGCGCTGCACGCGGACATCGCGCGGTTCGCCGGCGAGGAATTCACGGTGCCGGCGATCATTTTCGACCGGCTGCCGGACGACCACATCGTGCAGATGTTCGTCACGATCAACGCGAAGCACACGCGGCTGAACGCGTCCCACCTGGTCAGCCTGTCGGGCCGGCAGCTGTACCAGGACGAGAACCTGGCGCTGGCGCACGACATCGTGCGCGCGCTGAACGACCGGGACGATTCGGCGCTGCACGGGGAAATCAAGCTGCTCGGCGTGGGCCGCGGCCGCGTGGCGCAGGCGCCGCTGGCGCAGGAGCTCAAGAAGCTGTTCGCCGAAGGGCCGTTCGCCACCGGCCGCCAGGCGGAGGCGCTCCGCGAGGACGCGAAGAAGTTCTTCGTCAACTATTTCAAGCAGATCGCCCTCGTCTTCGGCGCCGCCTGGAACGGACGGAAGTACAGCATCCGGACGTCGACCGCCCTGCGCGCCTTCATCCGGGTCGCCCCCGACGTTATCCGCCGGCTGGATCAGGAGCACGCCGACCGGGCCGACTTCCGCGCCATCGGCCGGGTCATCGCCCCCTGGGGACGACGGATCGGCGACCTGCGGTTCGAGACCGACGGCGCGTGGAAGCACGGCGGCACCACCGTCGAATCGCTCGCGCGGGAGCTCCGGCTCGCGCTGCAGTATCCCGAGGGGGCGGCGGTCTGAACGCCGGCGGCTGCCCGCGCGCCGCTTCACCCGCGCCCCCCTGCCCGATCGCCATGTCCCCGCACCCGTCGGCCCGCCCGATCCGTGTCAGGCGCAGAGAGGTTCGATGAAAGGCATCATTCTGGCCGGCGGCACCGGCTCACGGCTGCATCCGCTCACGCGGGCGGTCAGCAAGCAGCTCGTGCCGGTCTACAGCAAGCCGATGATCTATTACCCGCTGTCGACGCTCATGCTGGCCGGCGTCCGGGACATCCTCGTCATCACGACGCCGCACGAGCAGGAAGGCTTCCGCCGGCTGCTCGGGACCGGAGCCGAGCTCGGCCTGTCGATCGAGTACGCGACGCAGGCGAAGCCCGAGGGGATCGCGCAGGCGTTTCTCGTCGGGCGCGAGTTCATCGCCGGCGACCGCGTGGCGCTCGCCCTCGGCGACAACATCTTCTATGGCGCCGGCCTCGCCGACTACCTGCACCGCGCCGTCGCCCGCACGCAGGGCGCGACCGTGTTCGGCTACCAGGTGCGCGATCCCCAGCGCTACGGCGTGGTCGAGTTCGACGAGCGCGGGCGGGCCGTCAGCCTGGAAGAGAAGCCGGACCGCCCGCGGTCGTCCTTTGCCGTCACGGGGCTCTACTTCTTCGACCGCGACATCGTCGACATCGCCGCGCACCTGGTGCCGTCGGCCCGCGGCGAGCTCGAGATCACGGACGTGAACCTCGAATACCTGCAGCGGGGGACGCTGCACGTCGAGCAGCTGGGCCGCGGCATCGCCTGGCTCGACACCGGCACCCACGAATCGCTGCTCCAGGCGGCCAATTTCATCCAGGCCATCGAGGAGCGGCAGGGCCTGATGGTCGCCTGTGTCGAGGAAATCGCCTTCCGGCTCGGCTACATCGGCGCCGACGAGCTCCGGCGCCTGGGCGAGGCGATGGGGGCGAGCACCTACGGCGAGTACCTGCTCCGCATCGTCCGTCACGAGATCGGCTGATGCGGTTTCTGCCCAGCGAGCTGCCCGGCGTGATCATCGTCGAGCCCGACGTGCATCGCGATCCCCGGGGGCACTTCGTCGAGACCTACCAGGCGCAGCGGTACGCGGAGGCGGGCATCCCGGGCCCGTTCGTGCAGGACAATCAGTCGCGGTCGGCGCGCCGCACGCTGCGCGGGCTGCACCTGCAGATCAGGCACCCCCAGGGCAAGCTCGTCCGCGTGGTGACCGGGACGATCTTCGACGTCGCGGTCGACGTCCGCCGGGGATCGCCGACGTTCGGCCGGTGGGCCGGCGTGACGCTGTCGGGCGAGGATTTCCGCCAGGTGTACGTCCCGGTCGGATTCGCCCACGGGTTCTGCGTGACGAGCGACGAGGCGATCATCGAGTACAAGTGCACGGACGTCTACGACCGGCCCGGCGAGATCGGCCTGCGATGGAACGAGCCGGCGTTCGGGATCGCCTGGCCGATCGCCGAGCCGCTCCTGTCGGGGCGTGACCAGGGCCATCCGCCGCTGGCCGCCCTGATGGCGCAGCTGCCGGTATGGAATGATCCGGCGTAGCGCCGGGCGTCAGCTCGGCCTGGGCCCTGAGCCAGAGCCCCGAGCCACCACCATGCGTATTGACCTCAATTCCGACATGGGCGAATCGTTCGGCGTCTACACGCTCGGCCACGACGCCGGCCTGATGCGGAGCATCACCTCGGCGAACGTGGCGTGCGGGTTTCACGCCGGCGATCCGTCGGTCATGCGCCGGACCGTCCGGCTGGCGCGCGAGGCCGGCGTCGCCGTCGGCGCGCATCCCGGCTTTCCCGATCTCGTCGGGTTCGGCCGGCGCGATCTCGGCGTGACGCCGCAGGAGGCCGAGGATTTCATCGTCTATCAGATCGGCGCCCTGGCCGCCGTGGCGGCCGCCGAGGGGCTGCGGCTGCAGCACGTCAAGCCGCACGGCGCGCTGTTCAACATGGCGGTCCGCGACGCCTCCCTCGCCGGCGCGATCGCCCGCGCGGTCGCCGCGGTCGACCGGTCGCTGATCCTGTTCGGCCTGCCGGGCTCCGAAATCCTCGCGGCCGGACGCCGGGAAGGGCTGCGGGTCGCCGCCGAGGTGTTCGCCGACCGGGCGTACGAGCCGGACGGATCGCTGGCGTCGCGACGCAAGCCGGGGGCCGTGATCCACGACCCGGAGGCGGTCGTCGCCCGCGCGGTCCGGATGGTGACCGACCGCACCGTCGTGGCGATTGACGGCTCGGTGGTCGCGGTGGAGGCCGACACGATCTGCGTGCACGGCGACACTCCCGGATCCGACGGGCTGGCGGCGCGGCTCCGGGCCGGGCTCGCCGCGGCCGGTGTGACGGTGCAGGCGATTGGAGCGGCCTGAATGGCCAGGAGGCAGACGATGACGCGATGGACCGTCGGCGTGGTGATGGCCGTGGCGATTCCGGTGGCGGGGCTGGCCGCGGGCCGGCCGCGGGCCCCGCGGCGGCCGGCGTTCTACCGCCTGAACCCGACGCCGGCCACGGTGGCGTACGGCTACTACGACGCGGCCACGAAGCCGGTGCTGCGGATCCACTCGGGCGACACGGTCGAGGTCGGCACGCTCATCACCTCGACGCCGGCGCGCCTCGAGAAGGCGGGCGTGCCGGCCGGCGAGGTCCAGTCGTCCTTGAAGTCGATCGTCGACACGGTGACCGATAAAGGGCCGGGCGGCCACATTCTCACCGGACCGATCTATGTCGACGGCGCGGAGCCGGGCGACGTGCTGGAAGTGCAGATCCGGAAAATCCGGCTGGACCTCCCGTACGCGTACAACGCGTTCGGCCCGAAGAGCGGGTTCCTGCCGGAGGATTTCCACGAATCGCGCATGAAGATCATCCCGCTGGACCGCAAGGCGATGGTCGCCCGCTTCGCGCCGGGAATCGTCATCCCGCTGCACCCGTTCTTCGGGAGCATCGGCGACGCGCCGCCGCCGTCCGCCGGCCGCGTCAGCAGCAACCCGCCCGGGACGAACGCCGGCAATCTCGACGACAAGCACCTGGTCGCCGGGACCACCCTGTACATCCCGGTCCACGCGCCCGGCGCGCTGTTCCAGGTGGGGGACGGCCATGCGGGGCAGGGCGACGGCGAAGTCGACATCACCGCCATGGAGACCTCGCTCACCGGCACGTTCCGGCTCATCGTCCGCAAGGACATGCACCTGGCGTGGCCGGAGGCGGAGACGCCGACGCGCATCATCACGATGGGGATGGACAAGGACCTGACGACCGCGACGAAGATCGCCGTGCGGCAGATGATCGACTACCTGGTGACCGAGCGGCACCTGACGCGCGAGGACGCGTACATGCTGTCCAGCGTCGCGGCCGATCTGTCCATCTCCGAGCTCGTCGACGGCAACGTCAACGTGCAGATGTCGATCCCGAAGGCGATTTTCACGCACCGCGCCTCGCGCTGACGCCGCCGGGCGCGTCGCGCCGCCAGCGGCGCTCGTGCTGCAGCAGCCACGCCTTGCGCTCCAGGCCGCCGCCGTAGTTGACGAGCGAGCCGTTCGATCCGACCGCCCGGTGGCACGGCACGATGATGCTCACCGGGTTCGCGCCGACCGCCGCGCCGACCGCCCGCGCCGCCTGCGGCGATGCGAGCTGCCTCGCGATGTTCCCATAGGACTGCGTCGACCCGGCCGGAATGGCGAGCAGCGCCTCCCAGACGCGGCGATCGAACGGCGCGCCGCGCAGGTCCAGCCTCGGCGTTCCCGGCTTCGGTCTGCGGCCCGCGAAATAGGCCTGCAGCCAGCGCGCGGCGGCATCCAGCCAGCGCGAGTCTTCGTCCACGATCTCGTGCGGCGGAAACCAGCGCGCCAGCCGCGCGTTCAGCCGCTCCATCCGCTCGGGCTTCCGGAACTCGAGCGCGCAGAGTCCGTGCCGCGACGCGAGCAGCAGCACGTCGCCGATCGGGGTCGGACAGGTCCCCCGGGCCAGCCGTTCGTGACGCGCCGCCTGCGTGGAATCGGCCCGGCCGGCCGGCCGGGTTGACGGCCTGCGCTTCCGCGGAGTACCCATGAGCGGTCCCTTCCGTTCGACTGACGCGTGCCGGCCGGCATGATATCAGGGCCAGGGCCGTCACCGCGCCGGGAAGCACGGGGCGGCCATCGAATCGCCGGTATCGGCCGCCCGCGCGACCGGCCTCCGGCCGGAGTCCGCATCCCATGTCCTCACGATCTTCCGGGTCCGACCCTCGCACGGCGGCACGGACGCCGCCCGCCGGCGCCGACGGCGGCGCACGACCGGCCGCGTGGCATCTGATGGAGGTGCAGGACGTGTGCGCGGCGCTCGGGACCAGTCCCGCGCAAGGCCTGGATCCGGAGGAGGCGCAGGCCCGGCTGGCCCGCGACGGCGCCAACGAGATCGACGAGCGCGAGGGCCGGCGCCTGCCGGCGCTGCTCTGGGATCAGATCGGCAGTCCCCTGATCCTGCTGCTCGTGGTCGCCGCGGCCGTGTCGGCCGCGCTGGGCGACATCAAGGACGCCATCGCCATTGCCGTCATCCTGGTGCTCAACGCCGGGCTCGGCATCGCCCAGGAATACCGCGCCGAACAGGCGCTGGCGCTGCTGAAGCGCATGGCGGTGCCGCACGTGACGGTCCGTCGCGGCGGCCGCGTGCTCGACACGTCCGCCCGCGAGCTGGTGCCCGGCGACATCGTCCTGCTCGACGCCGGCGGCCGGATTCCGGCCGACGGCCGGGTGATCGAGTCGGCCAGCCTGCGCATCGAGGAGTCGGCGCTCACCGGCGAGTCGGAGCCGGTCGACAAGGATCCGGCCCGCCTGGCGCAGGACGCGTCGACGATCGCCGACCGCCGCAATATGGCCTACATGGGGACCGCCGTCGTGTACGGGCGCGGCGCGATCGTGATCACCGGGACCGGCATGCGGACCGAGCTGGGACGGGTGGCCGGCCTCATCCGGGCGGTCAAGCCGCAGGCGACGCCGCTGCAGCGCCGGCTGGACGACCTCGGACGGCGTCTCGCGCTGCTGGCGCTCGTGCTCGTGGCCGTCCTCTTCGGCGTCGGCCTCGCCCGCGGCGAAAACATCACGCTGGTGTTCCTGACGGCCGTGAGTCTGGCCGTGGCCGCCGTGCCCGAAGGCCTGCCGGCGGTCGTGACGATCGCGCTGGCGCTGGGCGCCCGGCGGATGCTGCGGCGCCAGGCGCTGATCCGCCGGCTGACCGCGGTCGAAACCCTGGGCGCCGTGACGGTCATCTGCAGCGACAAGACCGGCACCCTCACCGAGAACCGGATGACGGCGACGATCGCCGAGCTGCCTGGACGCCGGCGCGATCTCACGTCGGACGACGCGGAGGCGGACGATCGGGGACTGGCGCTGCTCCTCGTCGGTGGCGCCCTGTGCAATGACGCGCGGCCCGCGGACGAGACCGGCGGCGGCACGGTTCTGGGCGATCCGACCGAGGTGGCGCTGGTGCGGGCGGCCGCCCGCCTCGGCTTCCACAAGGCGGCGCTCGAACGGGCCCTGCCGCGCGTCGACGAGATCCCGTTCGATTCGACGCGCAAGCGGATGACGACGGTGCACCGGACCGCGTCCGGGCCGGCGAGCCCGGCCGGCGACCTGCTGGCCGGCTCGCCGTGGGTGGCGTTCACGAAGGGTGCGGTCGAGTCGGTGCTCGGCCGGTCGGCGTCGATCCGGATCGACGGCCGCGACGAGCCGATGAGCGACGTCTGGCGCGCGCGGATCCAGGAGGCGCACGATCGTCTCGCCGCCGACGGGATCCGCGTGCTCGCCGTGGCGTTCCGGTTGCTCGCCGCCGACCCGCCGCCGGACACGCTCGAGCGCGATCTGACGTTTGCCGGAATGATCGGCCTGATCGACCCGCCGCGGGTGGCGGTGCGCGCGGCGATCGGCATCTGCCGGGGCGCCGGCATCCGGCCGGTGATGATCACCGGCGACCATCCGCTGACCGCGGCTGCCGTGGCGCGCGCGATCGGCCTCCCGTCCGACGGCGCGGTGGTGACCGGCGCCGAGCTGATGCGCGTGCCGGAAGCCGAGCTCCCCGCGCTCGTCGCGCGCACCGGCGTGTACGCCCGGGTGCAGCCGGAACAGAAGCTGGACATCGTCCGGGCCCTGCAGGCGCAGGGGCACGTCGTCGCGATGACCGGCGACGGCGTCAACGATGCGCCGGCGCTGAAGCGGGCGGACATCGGGGTCGCGATGGGGATCACCGGCACCGACGTCGCCAAGGACGCGGCCGACATGGTGCTCCAGGACGATGACTTCTCGACGATCGTGGCGGCCGTCGAGGAAGGGCGCGTCATCTTCGACAACATCCGCAAGTTCGTGCGCTTCATCCTGGCGAGCAATTTCGCCGAGATCCTGGTGATGCTGGCCGGCCCGGCGCTCGGGATGCCGCTGCCGCTGCTGCCGGCCCAGATTCTGTGGATCAACCTGCTGACCGACGGGCTGCCCGCGCTGGCGCTCAGCGTGGAGCCGGCCGAGCCGGACACGATGCGGCGTCCGCCGTATCCGCCCGGCGCCGGCATCTTCGACACGGCGATGTGGCGGCACATCATCTGGGTCGGGCTGCTGCTCGGCGCGGTCAGCGTGCTGCCCGGGTACTGGCGGTGGGCGCACCGGCAGGCCTCGTGGCAGACGATCGTGTTCACGACGCTGACGCTGGGCCAGCTCGCGCAGGCGCTCGCCGTCCGGTCGTCGCGCCAGTCGCTGGTCGAGGCCGGCCTGTTCTCGAACCGCCCGCTCGTGGCGTCGGTCGCCGCGATGGCGCTGCTCCAGCTGTCCGTCATCTACGTGCCGGCCTTCCGGAGCGTGCTCGGCACGGTGCCGCTGTCGGCCGGCGACCTCGGCCTCTGCGTCGGGCTGAGCGTTGTGATCCTGCTGGCGGTGGAAGCGGACAAGATGGTGGCACGGTTCAGGCACAAGCGGCGCGAGGAGGTGGAAATGGAGGAAGGAAGAAGGAAGAAGGAACGAGGAACGAGGAATGAGGAATGAGGAATGAGGAATGAGGAACGAGAGACGAGAGGTGAAGTGCGAGAGGTGAAGTGCCAGGAATGTGTCCGAACTCTTCACTCTTCACTCTTCACTCATTCCTCATTCCTCATTCCTGTTCCTCATTCTTCCCTCCCTTCCACCGGCGACACGAACGTGCGCGGCTTGATGGCGAGGACGGAGCAGCGGAGCCCCTGCAGGGCGCGCTCCGCCGTGTTGCCGATCAGCAGGCCGCTGATCCGCGTGCGGGCGACCGTTCCCATCACGACGAGATCGACGCGCTTCGTCCGGGCGACCCGCGGAATGATCCAGCCGGCGTCGCCGCGGACCAGCAGGGACTGCGCGTCCGGCAGCCGGTCGCCGGCACGCGCCAGCAGATCCGCGAACGCGTCCCGGGCCATGCGCCGCACCGCCTCCACGTAGCCGCGCAGCTCGGCCGGTTTCATGTAGCTGCGGAGCAGGTCGGCGCCGAACGGCGCCCAGGCGTGGAGCACGAACAGGGCGGCCCCTTCCGCGCGGGCGATCCCGCCCGCCAGTTCCAGCACCTTCAGGTTCAGCTCGTCGTGCGCCGGGTCGCCGGCCGCCGGGTCGACGGTCGCCAGCACCCGCTTGAGGGGCCGGCCGTCCGGCGTCCGGACCAGCCAGACGGGGCAGGGGCACTGGCGCAGGAGCTGCATGTCGACCGGCCCGTAGCGCTTGCCGTCGTTCGCACCCGTGCCGTGCGACCGCATCACCAGATC
>Ga0307374_10010370_pt1 | contig 13507 bp, 15 predicted proteins | sample OX3MG_FD_202532 | JGI IMG/M metagenome (GOLD analysis project Ga0307374, IMG submission 202532) | Soil microbial communities from Risofladan, Vaasa, Finland - OX-3 | ecosystem: Environmental > Terrestrial > Soil > Coastal area > Acid sulfate soil | place: Finland: Risofladan, Vaasa | collected...
CCGAAAGTTAGGCGCGGCGGCCGCCATCGCGGGGTCGATGCTGATAGGAGGCGTGGCCGGAGCCGTCATGTACGGGGTCACGACGATAGGCGCCGCCGCCGCCACGGCAGACAACGCCGCGCTCACGACCGCAACACCGACACCGGCCAACCCCCCTTTTGTCTCCAATGAGACCGCGGCCCACGAGGCCGGCGAGAGCGCCGCCCGCGAGGCTCAGGAAAACGCCGGCATCCGCCCGACGATTCCCTAGCGTCCCCCCTCTCTTTGGTCGGCCGGTAATGAGGCTGACCCCAACCCCGCAGGGCGGTGGCCGGTGAACTGCCGCCCCGCCTTGCGGCCACTCTTACTCAACAACTTCCCAGCAAACGTGCAGCGCCCGCACATGATCGTTCCCGATGCTGTCGGTGTGAGCCGGACTACCTCGAGGCACGCTGAATGAGGATGCGACTCCTTGTCGTCCTCGGTGCTGTAGTCGTCGTGATCGCGGCGGCCGGCGGAGCCGGTTACGTCTACTACTTCTCCGGACTGCGCTCTGCGCCGGCGCAGCTCGGCTTCAGCGCGACCCCCACCGCAAACTCCTCCCCAGCCACGTCCCCGACAGCGTCCGCCACGTTGGCCGGGAGCTGGACCGTCACCTCGGGCTCGGTCGCCGGCTACCGGATCATGGAGCTCTTCGTCGGTCAAGCGTCCAAACACGAGGCGGTGGCGCGAACATCGACGATCACCGGCGCCCTGACCGCGAGCGGCGATTCGTCTGGCTACCAGGTGAGCTCAATGACATTCACCGCCGACCTCACGAGCCTGCACAGCGTTGACTCGGTTGCAGGGCGCGATGTGTCCCAGCGAGACGGCGTGGTCAGCCGCCAGCTCGATGTTCAGCAGTTTCCAACCGCGACGTTCGCCGCCACATCAGCGTCGGTGCCCGGCGCAATCGTCAGCTCCCCTGTTGAGGTACCTGTCTACGGCAAGCTGACGATCCACGGGGTGGTCAAGGACGTCACCGTCAAGGCCAAGGCCCAACTCGTTGACGGCAAGGCAGAAATTGCGAAGAGCACCTCGATCGCGATGACCGATTACGGCGTGTCGCCTCCGTTCGCGCCCTTCGTCACGGTGGACCCGACGCTGGTGATCGAGTTCGACATCTTTCTGGTGCGGTCCGCCTAGCGCGACTTGTGGAGGTGGATGAGCACCACCTCCCAGTCGGGCAAGCTCCACGGCGCCGGGGCCGCATATGGATCCGCCGCCGTTGGCCAACCGGCTAAATTAAGGGTCGAATACTCATACCAAGCCACTCCCTCTGTGACCGGTATGACCGGGACATCCTCGAGCATGATCGCCTCGATCTGCTTCATCAGGTCGTGCTGCTTGCCGGAGTCGCTGGTGGCGGCAAACTGGTCGAACAGGGCATCCGCTGCGGGGTTGTTGTACCGGCCATAGTCACCTATGGCCGTGGCTCCGAGCGCGGCCGTGGTCGCGCTGTCCACCGTGTTGCGAAGCTCGTAGTAGGGCGTTGGCCCGGGCGAGGTGTTGAGCGAGCCGTAGGCGAGATCGAAGTTGCCGGTTAAGAGCCGGTCGAAATAGGTGCTGCTATCCAGGTTTTCGGCTTGTACCTCGATGCCGAGCTGCTCGAGGTCAGCCTGGATCACTTGCACCGACGCGACCCAGTCCGTGTAGCCGGCGAGGTTGATTATCGAGAACGAAAGCTTCTTGCCGGAGGAGTCCTGATAGATCCCAGAGCTGCCCTTGGTGAAGCCCGCTTGCTGCAGGAGGCCGGCCGCCTTCGCCTGATCGAATCTGTAGCCATAGCTCGCCGCCTGCCCCTGGTCGATCCAACTGTCGAAGGTAGGCGACAGGACACCGGTCTGGTTGCCCGCCGGCTCGTAACCGTACTCGCCGATCTGGGAAACGCTGGCGCGGTCGATCGCATAAGCAAATGCCTGACGCACCAGCTTGTTGTTCAGTGGCGACCTTTTGACGTTGAACCAGATGTTGACGTTGTCGATAGGCGGGAACCAGAACCTGTTGTGGGCAGGGTCCCTGGCACCGAAATAGGTGTCGATGTTGGGGATGAACTGGCCACCCCACTGCGCTTGGCCTGTCGCCAGGGACAGGTTTGCCGGATCGTTGTCGACGAACGCTGGATAGTCGACCGTGTCGAGATACGGCAGCCCTTTTTGCCAGTAACTCGGGTTCCGGCTGAATCTGATGTTCTGGGCCGTGCACTCGCTCATGGTGAAGGGCCCGGTACCGACTGGAGCTGCGACCACCTGGGTCGCAGGGTCGGCGTAGCCGGACCAGATATGTTGCGGGACGATCGGAGTCTGGCCGGCGATCTGGTAGAAGCTCGGCAACGCAGGCTGCTTGAAGGTCATGACCACCTTGTCCGCACCCTCCTGCTTGACGCTGGAGAGCACCCTCCAGTCCGACATCAGATCAAGTTCCGGGTGCGCGTTCAAAAGGTCGAACGTGAACACAACGTCAGCCGGCGTGAACGCCTGACCATCGCTCCATTGGACTCCTTGCCGGATGGTGAAGGTGAGCGTCATCGCGTCGGCACTCCACGAGTAGTCGCTGGCGAGCCACGGTGTCTTCTTGTCGTTGAGAAGATTGTCGTAAACCAGCGGCTCGTAAAGAATGCCGAATGACTGGCTGGTCATCGGCGACTTATACGGGTTGAAATCGCATTGCCAAACTGCGCCCGTCTCGTTGGCGATCGTCACCGTGCCGCCAGGGCTTGGCGCCGATGCAGCTGGACCCGACGTCGAGCACCCAGAGCATGCTCCGAGCGCCAGGGTCATTGACGCTAGCCAGCCGACCACCCGACGAGTTCGCCAGACGCACACAACGGCATCTTGGCAGCCGTGTCCGGTACATGTATTCGGGTCAGCTGGCCAGGACGGCGACTATGAAAGTTTCGGCGCCGCTGCCTCGGCAGGGGCTGAGCCCTTACTTCTTCTTTTTGCGATTCGGCCTCGAGGTTTCGACGTCGACCCCGTACTTCTTAGCGGCGGCCTTGATGCGCCGCCAGGCGGCGGCCTTCTCGGTCTCGCTCACGCCTTCGACCTGGTTGAACCGAGCGATCGCGTTGCGCACGTGGCTCGCGTCGTTGAGCGGCTCCTTGCGCTCCTTAGGAAACGCAAAGCGCTGCGCGGACAGGCTGTCTCGCTTACGGGTGCTGATGGTGGCCATGGTTACCTCCTTGGATTCTCGAGATGTTGCCGAGCAAAAAGAGGCCGGTCAGCGCGACCGGCCCTCTCCGCGTTAGTCAACTTGAGTCGAGTTACGGCGAGGTGCTGGGTAGAGCCGAAGGTGAGGCCGCAGCGCCGCCACCCGTGTTGGCGGTGGGCATCGGCGAAGAGATCGTCTGCGAGCCGCCGGGCGACGTGGTCGATCGCGTTCCGAACCAGTTCCACTGCGTGAAGCCGAGGAAAAGGATGACGAGCAGCGCCAGCGCGATGAGCGCGGCGGCGATGCCGGCCCCCGCACCAGACCCTGTGTCGGTCTCGACGACCTCGGATCCCGCCGGGCTGTAATACCGACGCCGAACGCCGTAGGACCCCGCTCCAAGCAGCAGCAGGAGCAGAACGACCACGAGCACGATGAAGACAACGGTTCCCAAATGACTACCTCCTAAGTGGTTTACGACAGCTCTTCCCGCAGCCAACGCGAAGAGCCCTCACTAAGTTCAACGCCACAAGCTTTGCGTGTACGCGAGTCAGCCGGCGGTGTTGCGTTTCCCGCGGCGGCGCAAGTGACCGGCCCCCGCCAGCGCTGCGCCGATGACGACGAACGCGGCTCCGCTCTTCGCGGTTAGGCGTCGGGGCTTCGGCTCCGGTTGCCCGTTGACCAGCTCGTGTGACTGTCTTTGCGCGCTTTCTCTTTCTTGATCTCGTCGACCGGAGGACGCACCTCCACCGCCGCTTCGGCTGGGCTAGCGATCAAGCCCTTCTTGTCAGGCTCTCCGAGCCGGAAGCGGTTGTAAACGGCGCCGAGCAGGAGCACCTGGCTGAGCAGGTAGAGCCATGTGGCGATCAAGAAGAAAAGCCCGAACTGGGCGCCGTAGACGTTGAAGCCGTGGGAGATCCGTTGGTAGAACGGAAACGCCAGCGTGAGCACCTCGATGAGCGCGCCCGCCAGGATCGCCCCCGGCAGCACGTCTTTGACCCGGAAGGTCCGGTTCGGTACGAAGCGATACAGGGCCAGCAGCATTCCAATAATCAGCACGCCGCCAATCACGAGGCTCACCAGCCACGCCATCGGAAACAGGTTGGCTATCGAGTTGGCCGCCACCGTGGCTCCGACCGCCGCCACCAGCAGCAGCATCATCACCAACCCCATCGCTTTCTGCCTCAACATGTCGCGCTGCTTCGTGCCGAACACCTGGGTCATGGCGAACTCCATGGTCGAGAAGATGCCGCTCGCCGACCAGATCAGGCCGCCGAGCGACACGAGTCCCATCCAACCGGCGGACTGCTTCACGCCAGTCAGGGCGGTTTCGAGCTGCTGCTGGGCGGTGTTTGGAAACATCTGCACGATGAGGTTCAGGAACTTGGCTTCGGTCGCAGAGTCGCGGATCAAAAAGCCCACTATCGAAAGGGCGCCGAGCATCATCGGGAACATCGCCAGGAAGCCAGCGAACGCGAGCGCCGCTGCGTAGTTGCTCGCCCGACTGGCCCCGTAGGCAATGAGCACGCGAACCGGCGTCCACGAGCGGACGCGTCGGAGCAGCTTATTCAGCCGCGACAACCTCATCCCGGGTTTCACGCAGCCGCGCCATCGGCCGACCCGACAACCGTCGGGGCGATTTTCCGGCGATTGCTTGCCAGGCGCTACCGCCACCGGCTCCTTCTTGGCCCTCGCCGATCACCACGGTTAGCGGCAGGTACTTCTTCAGCTTCGCCTCGAGGTCATCGGGCAGATCGCGAAGGGAGTCGAACACGACATGATGATGCTGCTTCGCGGCGCTCTTCTGCTCGCGGCGCCTGTACACGACGCCGCCAACGAAAACTGCAGTGACCCGCACCGCCAGCCCGGCAGCTACTTTTCCATAACAGCGGACGCGCCGGGGCGGCTCGACGCGACGTGTCCGCGTGGCGGTCTCCTGGTGGCCGTTCGCAGGGGATTGCACGAGCAGGAGCCCGTTCAATGCAAAGCCGACGCTCATCGCCGCATTTCGAAGCCGGGACGTGGCCGATCTCCCCGCTGGCCTGCCAGAAAACGGCTCGTCGACCCGACCCGCGAGAATGGCTTTCCAACAGGCGTCGATCGCGACGACGTCTGGCGGCTGATCGCCCTTGGCCGCGTCGTGATCACACGCTTGGACGGTGGTGGAGCGCCCGGCCCTCGCAGGCCAGGCGCCCCAAATCAACAACGCCACGCGGCAATAAGCTACCCGAGCTTCCGAGGCTCCCATTCGAGGCCGTACCGGAGCGAGTAGATCGCCAAACCCACGCGTTCTGGTTCGGATGGGCGCCTACGGCATGGATCGCTATTCAGTCGGGGGGATAGGAAACATTGACCTGGTGCCGGGTACGGGCGGGCAGATCTACGCTGACAAACAGCTCGTGGTCTTGCGAACCACCTCGCCAGACGGGCTGAGCTTCTCGGGAGAGATCGACGCATCGAACTCGCACGCCGTCGGCACTGCGATCTCGTCCGCGCAGGTATCGGATCGGAACATCCACATCGAGGTCGCCGGCCTGCTGTTCTGCGACATCAGCGGCATCAGGGCCTTTGTCTCAGCCGCGGAGGCTCTGCCCAAGGGCCACCGTCTGCTCCTTCATGGATTGCCTGCCCAGCTCGAAACCGTGATCGAGGTCGTCGGGTGGAGCCGGATGCCCTCTTTGGTGATCTGCACGTGCGAGGGCGACTGAAGAATGAGCGCAAATTTCACGCCGCCGGTCAATGAATTTCGCCACGAGGCGCTGCTCTACGCCGGCATGGCGGACTTCCTGGCGGGAACCGTCCCCTTTGTTCGGGGCGGTGTCGAGGCGGGCGAGCCCGTGCTCGTCGTCGAGAGCGCCGCGAAGATCGCGCGGCTTCGAGCCGAGCTGGGGTCTGACACAGGCTCTGTGGTGTTCGCGGACATGGCAGACGTCGGCGCCAACCCGGCACGGATCATTCCGGCGTGGCGTGATTTCGTCAACCAGCATGCGGGGGATGGCCGCAGGCTGAGGGGAATCGGCGAGCCCATCTGGAATGGACGCAGCCCGCTCGAGCTCATCGAGTGCCAGCGCCACGAGTCGCTCTTGAACACGGCTTTTGCGACGGGAGACCCATGGTGGCTGCTGTGCCCGTATGACACCGCGGCCATGGACCCCGCGGTGATCGACGAGGCCCGGCGCAGCCATCCATATGTCACCGACGGCACGACCTTCCGCCGCAGCAACGACTATCGCGGCCTCGATGCCTGTAGCGCACCGTTCGACGTGCCGCTTCCCGCGCCCGGAGTTGAAGTGCGCGAATTGGCCTTCGACGTAGGCCACCTGGGCGAGGTGCGCGGCCTGGTCGGCAGGTACGCAGAGGAGGCCGGGCTGCCGTCGCTGCGTATCGCCAACCTCGTGGTGGCTGTCAACGAGGTCGCCACCAACAGCGTCGTGCACGGCGGCGGCAAAGGGTGGTTCCGCATCTGGAGGGATGCGGGCGCGCTCTCGTGCGAGGTCCGCGACTCAGGGCGAATTGACAAGCCCCTCGTCGACAGGGAGCTTTCCGCCGCTGAGGCGTACGGGTCGCGGGGACTGTGGCTGGCCAACCAGCTTTGCGACCTGGTTCAGATCAGGAGTTTGCCGGAGGGCAGCGCGGTGCGTCTGCACACGTGGCTCAAGCCCGCACCCGCGCCGGCCGCAGCGCACCACCGCGGGATCGACTCGATCCTCTGACAGGTTTCGGTGGCGGGCGGACCGCCGGCGCCGGTATGCTCCCGCGAGTGGTCGTGCGGAGCGAGCTGACTGGGCTGTCAGACGCCGATGCGAGGCGCGTCCTCGAGGGCCTGCCTCGGGCGGGAGACTACGAGGTGGTCATCAAGCCGCTTCGCTACCGGACGCGTCCTCACCTGGCGGCTCGATGCGAGTTCGAAGAGCACCGGATAGTGCTGCAGGTCCCCGTTCCTTTCCGACCTTTCAAGGAGCCTGTCATCTTCGCCGCCCGGCGTAAGCGCGGGCCCGGGCTGCGCTTTGCGTGGGCGTCCGAGACCGTGGCATTCCGGCTCCGGAGGGAGGTTCTCCGGTTCCTCTACTGTCACGAGTGGATGCATTGGTACTTGTATGAGGCGCTGGGCAAGCGATCCTCCGCAGAGACCGCTTGCGACAGGTTCGCGCTCAGAAACTTCCGCCGACCTCAGGTGACGACAGATGACGCCGACCTGGCTCTCAAGCGGCGGAGGCCGTCAGCGAGCGGGGCCCGCGACGGGGTTCGAGCCGGCTGAAGTAAAGGCCGCGCGCATCTGGTTACCGCGCAGGAGGGTGAGGAGCGCAAGCGGCAGCACGATGTTCACCATCAGCGACACCGGGCCGCGATTGGCTCCGATCGGTATCAACAGGAGCAGCGCCGAGCCCGCAAGGCACACCGTCTCGAGCACCAACGTCCACCGGCGCGATCGGCGCGATCGGCGGACGAGACCGACCGCCAGCAGGCAGCCCACGCCGGCGAGCGCCAGCGAGGCAACACCCAGCACCAGCATCCACGTCTCGCCGGCGAGCGCGAACGGAAAGGCAGTGATGCCGGCGGCAAACCAGAAGGTTGACTGCAGCAACAGAAGGACGAATGCGGCTTCAGGACGGCCGCTCTGGTCGAAGGGGGAACCTCCGCCCGTATCGCTCATGCGCTCGCCTGCACCGCAGCCACCGCACGGGGATCGATGTCCACCGCAAAGGGTCCGCTTGGGTTGGGCACGATCCAGACGTGGAGCATCGGCGCGACACTGATGTCGATCGAGCCCAACGGGCAAGTCGCAAACGGGGTCATGAGGCTGAACTCAAATCCTAGTGGGGTGACGCAGATGTTTTCGTGCTGGTGCCAGGCGGTCAGCGGGCCACCTGGATCCGGTCCGAACTGTCCGATGTGCTGCATCTGGAACATCGCTCCAAGCAGAATTGGCCCACGCCGCGTGTTGGCGTAAACCAGGCCCTGAGGGTGGTTGGGATCCATGACGTAGCCTGCCTTCGCGTAGGCGTCGTTCAGCCAGTGGGTCGAGGGTAGGTTGGCGGGCCCGCCAGGCCGGTAGCCGGCTTTCCAGGCCTGGTGCCAATCCTCGTACGGAGCAATCGCAGCTTTGGTCTCGGCGTAGAGCTGCGCTGCCGCCGCTTCCTGCTCAGGGGTGGGAACGTCATTGGTGGCCTGCAGGACAGCACCAACGTGAATATGTCGCGCGTCGGCGGTGGACAGGTCGATGCCCCAGATCGTGGCCCCGCTGAACACGGTGAGCAACGGCAGGCCGGCCGCCAGCGCCGCCCAATACCACGCGCGGTCACGGGGACGTGCCTCGCCCCGCACGGGGACAAGAACGAGGCCAAGCGCGGTCAGCTCGAGCAGTTTGGTGGCCAGGGCGACCTGATCTGGGGTGTCGAAGCCGAGCGCAATGAAGACGAGATACCCCAGCAGGGTTGCTGTGATCAGCACCGACGACGCCAGTCTCCACCACCGCCAGGTGAACACCGCCGCGAGGGCGAGGTAGGCGATGCCGTTGCCGACGAAGAGTGCAGCGGTGACCGGCTCCTCGAGGTGTGTGGAGACAAGACCCAGGTGGATGGCGCCGAGCATCGCCATCAGGATGGCGGCAGCGCGCACCGTGCCGGGGACGGCGCGTCGCGCCGGCATCAGGCGCATGACGATCAACGCGATCGGAAGCGCCATCAGGCCCGCGTAGAGACCGACTGCATGATCCGGTGAAATGTCGAACATGCCGCCATCGTCGGGCCCGTACCTAAGAGGTCGGTAAGAATGGTAGGTCGACGAAAAGGCCCGCTCCACCGTCGGGCCCGTCGGCCGCGACGATGCGACCGTGGTGCTGATCGGAGATCCATCGAGCTATAGCAAGGCCGAGGCCGGCCCCGTGATCTGTTTCGGCGGCACCTGAGCGCGTACGCGCCGCGTCTGATTTGAAGAAGCGCTCAAAGATACGATCGCGATCTTGGGCCTCGATCCCAGACCCGTCGTCGCCCACCATCAGGCGTGCCCAATCGCCATCGATTGCAAGCTGTACGGTGATCCTCGAGCGTGCGAATCGACTGGCGTTGTCGATCAGGATCCAGAGCAGCTGCCGGATCGCATCTTCGTCGCCCGCCACGGTGGCATCGACGGCGTCCAGCGCAAACACGATTTCGGGATGCAGCGAAGCCGCCTGTCGGCACACCCCGGCGATCAACGGCTTGAGCTGTGTAGGCGCCAGCACGAGCTGGAGGCCCGAGTCCGCGCGCGCGAGGGTGAGCATTCGGTCGACGAGGCGGGCCATGCGATCGCTCTCCGCGACGATATCGGCGGCGGCCGCTCTGCGAACCGGCTCGTCGATGGCCGGACCCTGAGACAACAGCCCGGCATTGCCCTGGATTGTCGTCAGCGGTGTGCGCAGCTCATGCGATGCGTCGGCGACAAAACGCCGCTGCGACTCGAACGAATCCTGCAGCTGCTCGAGCATTCGATTGAAGCTCGCGGCCAGCAACGCCACCTCATCTCTACTCCGCGTCCCGGAGAGACGGCGGCCGAAGTCGCGGGTTCGGCCGATATCGTCAGCCGCGCCGGCGACATCCTTTAACGGCTTTAACGCCCTGCCCGCAACCAGCCACGACGCGATCAATGCGGCAAGCAGCGTTGGCACTCCCGAGATGACCAGGAAGCCGACGATGCCGGAGAGGTTCGACTGTGGCACCCGCGTCGATTGGCCCGCGACCACGAAACCGTGCGGGAATGGCTGCGCAAAGATGCGGAGCTGGGTGCCGACGTTGCGATCGCCCTGCGTTGCGAAGGCACCGCCGTTGCGCGATGCGTCGCCAAGGACGCTCGAAGCCACACCCGGCGGGGCGCCGTTCAGCACTCCTGACGAGTAGAGCACCGAGCCGTCAGCACCGAGGACCTCGACGAATATGTCCGTGCTGGTGCGCAGGTCGACGGGCGCGATGACGGGTCGGGGCGCCAGATCGGTGCTCGGGGCAGTCGCCAGGGCTCCGACCGCGGCTCCCGCGCGAGCGCGGAGATCCTTGTCCTGATTGGTGTCGACGCTGCGAGCCACGAGCGTGTAGATGGCCAGGCCGAAAATCACAAGCGCAAGCGCGACGACCGCTGCACCGAACAGGGCAAGACGGAGGCGCAACGACACGATCAGCCCTCGCGGAGCGCATAACCCGCGCCGCGAACGGTATGCAGAAGGCGCGACTCGCCGCCTTCCTCCAGCTTCTGGCGCACATAGCCCAAATAGACGGCGACCACGTTGTCGCCCTCGGGTTCACCTTTCCACACCGCTTCCAACAGCTGGTCTCGTGTCAAAACCTGGCGTGGATGACGCAGGAAATGCTCCAGCAGATCGAACTCCGTGGCTGTCAGCACGATCGGCCGGGCTCCGCGCCAAACCTCGCGGCTGGCGGGCTCGAGCACAAGATCGTCGAATCGCAGGCGATCGGCTGGTGCGGTCCGGCGCAGAAGGGCACGCACTCGAGCCAGCAGCTCCTGGTATGCGAAGGGCTTGACCAGGTAGTCGTCAGCGCCGCTGTCGAGCCCCTTGACGCGCTCCTCCGTGCCGCCTAGCGCCGTGAGCAGCAGGATCGGGAAATGGGCCGTGGCCCGGAGGCGGCGGCAAACACCGATGCCGTCAAGGCCGGGCAGCATCACATCGAGCACCACGAGGTCGGGTGGCTGCTCGCGCGCGCGCCGCAGGGCCTCTAGACCGTCGACCGCGAGCCGAACTTCGTGCCCTTCAGCGATGAGCACTCGCTCCAGAGTGGCGGCGAGTCGGCTGTCGTCTTCGACGATGAGAATCCTCGGTCGGCCCATCTCTAGCGATATATAAGCCGGTTGTATGGATTCGATAAGACTTAGACGGCGTACTCCACGTCGGTTAGGGTCACCCGCTTATGCGTCACCAGGCGGCCGGCCACCCGCGAGATGTACGTCCCCGACGTTGGCGCGACGTCGGAATAGTCGGCTCCGACCGCGATCGTGACGTACTCCAGGCCGCCCCGGCTCGCATGCGTCGGATCGAACGTCCAGGCGATGGCCTCTCCGCTCCCATCGTCCACTGGGAGGACGACCTCCACCCAGGCATGGGTGCCGCCCTGCCCGACCAGGTGCCCTGAGACGTAGCGAGATGGGAGCTCGGCGGACCGGCAGGCCGCCAGCATGATGTGGGCGTAGTCCTGGCAGACCCCATAGCCCTGGGCAAGCGCCTCTGCGGCCGTGGTCCCAACCCCGGTGATCCCGCCCTTATAGGTCATCGACTGGTACACCCAGTCGTTGATGCGGTCGGCCAGCGGCAAGCCCCATTCGGCGGATTCCGCGAGCTCGGCGGCCGCGCTGTCGATTCGCGCATCGGCGGCGGTGAGTTGAGTTGGCTCCAAAAGGTAACCCTGCGTCGCCCAGCCGGCCGGCAAGCGATTTGGCTCGCGCGCGCTGCGCTCGACTGTGACCTCGGCGAGAAACTCGATGGCCGAGCTCACGCGCGGCGCGAACGCGTTCACGATCACGTTGCCAAAGCGATCCTGCCCATTCTCGAATCGCACTCCGTCGATCCCGGCTGACACCCGGTGGCGAAGGCGCCGCTGGTCGCCAAACCGCTCGGGCGGGATGACGACGAGCCGGTGACTGAGGTCCCGGATGGGCGCCGGGTATTCGTAGCGGAAGCTCTGGGTGATCTGGTAGGACGCCCGACGGGCTGACGACCAGTCGACGGGCATGCCCGGCAGCGGAATCACGCGGCCTTCCCGGCCACATCGGCCCACACTGTCATCGACTTGAAGGCGGCCGGTCCGAAGGTGGTCAGCATCGCCACGTCCAGGGCGTCGCGACCTCGTCCGATGAGTACCCGTCCAACTCGCCGTGCGTTGTTGCGAGGGTCAAATGTCCACCAGCGATCGCCCAGGTAAACCTCCATCCAGGCCGCGAAGTCCATCGGGTTCGGGTCGGGCGGGACGTACAGGTCCGGGAGGTAGCCGAACACGTAGCGCGCCGGGATGTTCATGGCGCGGCAGAAGGAGATGGCCAGGTGCGCGAAGTCACGACAGACGCCGATGCGGTTGTTGTAGACGTCGAACGCGGTGGTCAGCGGGTTGCTCGTGCCGTACTTGAACTTGATGTTGTCGTGACACCAGTCGCAGATCGCCTGCACCCGAGCCCCACCTGGGGCCGTTTGGCCGAACAGCTCCCACGCCGTGCTCATCAGCTCGTCCGAGAGGCAATAGCGGCTGGGCAGCGTGAAATGCAAGAGCTGGCCGGGCAGCTCCTCGACCGCAAGCTGCGCTGTCGCCGCGGCGTCGGGATCGGGTTCGTCGGGAACCGCGCAGATCGCGTCGTAGCGCAGCAGGACCGGACCGGGGGTCATCACCAACCGTTTTACCGGGTTGCCGTAGAGGTCTGCGTACTCGTCGACCGGCAAGGCTGGGGTCGTCGACCACCTCTCGCTGACCAGCTTGTGGCTGGAATCGGAACGCGGCCGGACCTGGACGGTCACCGGCGTCGGGGCGCTCACGTCGTATACAAACTCGCAGCCGACCCGCAAGTTGATCGTGTTCCCTGACATCGGTGCGCCGACACTATAACGGTGGCCCCCGCGGAATCTCTTGGCATCGACTACGAGTCCAACGGCTTTTACGATGAAATGCTTGCGCCTTCGGGACAGCCGAGGCCGGGTTATCGGACGCTCTACGACCATCTGAACCGGCTCGGGGCGAAGGAGCTTTCCCGCCGCCACGACCTGGCGATCCAGATGTTCCGCAATCACGGCATCACCTTCGCCGTGTACCCGGATGCCCGAGGGACCGAGAAGGTCTTTCCCTTCGACATCATCCCGAGGGTGATCTCGGCCCAGACCTGGCGGCACCTGGAGGCAGGTCTGAAGCAGCGTCTGGCCGCCCTGAACCTCTTCCTCGACGATGTCTACGGTCGCAAGCTCATCCTCCACCAGGGCGCCGTCCCGCCTGAGACGGTGCTGTCCAGCCCCCAGTACTCGAGGGAGATCGAAGGCCTCGCCGTGCCCCATGGAATTCACTGCCACATCGCGGGCATCGACCTGGTGAGGGATGGCAAAGGCGATTTCTACGTCCTCGAGGACAACCTGCGGACGCCGTCGGGAGTGTCGTACGTGCTGGCAAACCGGTACGTCATGAAGCGGGTGCTGCCCGACCTGTTTGCCGGATATCCGGTGCGGCCGGTCGAGGGCTATGTCCACGAGCTGCTGCGCCACCTGCGCTGGCTCGCGCCCAAAGGCGTCGACGACCCGACCGTGGTGCTGCTGACCCCAGGCATCACCAACTCCGCTTACTACGAGCACTTGTACCTCGCCAAGCAGATGGGCATCGAGCTGGTC